>SL_7KL_010_BRINEDRAFT_10000137_pt1 | contig 31980 bp, 27 predicted proteins | sample SodLak_010_BRINE_FD_10663 | JGI IMG/M metagenome (IMG submission 10663)
TGAATATTTTCTCTCTATTCCATCCACTTTTTCTCCATATTGTTTGAGAGAAGTTTCCAAACTTGTTTCTTTGTTTTCAAGAGAAGATAATCCTTTTTCTACTCCATCCACTTTCTCTCCTTGGTCTTTCAAAGATGTTTCAAGAGTTAATTGTTTTCTCTCTATTCCAGCAACTTTCTCTCCATATTNNTTNANNGAAGTTTCCAATCCTGATTGTTTCTTTTCAAGAGAAGATAATCCTTTTTCTATTCCACCAACTTTCTCTCCTTGGTCTTTCAAAGAAGTTTCNAAACCAATATGTTTTCTCTCCAATCCATCCACTTTCTTTCCATATTTTTTCACCGAACCATCCAAGATATTATGTTTATTTTCGAGAGAATGAATTCCTTCTTCCAAAGTGGTTTGTTTGTTTTCTAAGGTGGAATATTTAATTCCTTGTTCTTTTACCAAACTTTCAAAACCAATATGTTTTCTCTCCAATCCATCCACTTTCTTTCCATGATCTTTTACTGTTTCTTCCAACATCCGATTATTATTCTTGAGAGAAGACACTACCGTCTTTAACCCCTCCACATCCAATTCCTTTTCTTTATTTCCAAGTAAGGTTACTTGTTTCTCCATTGCTTCCTGTTTCATCTGGACGTTCCGTATATTCATATCGTGTTTTCGTGTTCGTTGTTCCGCCTCCATCGCACTCTTTCGCAACATTTCTTTCATCCCCTTAATATCCTTTACACTATCCTCCATTAACGTAATTTTCTCTTGAATCGGACGACAACGACTTTCCAAGATCTTATCTTGCTCCCCAATCTTCTCTTTCAACTCTTTCAATTCGATCAAAAACGATGATAAATCCTTTGTCTTCAAACTATTTACCTCCCTCGAAAGCATATCCAAATCTTTTCTCAATTCAAGAATCTTCCCCGAGACATCACTCCATTTCTTATCCCATTCATCTACCTTTCTCTCCATCTTCTCTCGAAATACATTGTGTCCCTTCCATAATTTTTCTTGTTCCTTCCATTCTCTCTGAAATTCTTCATCTACTTTCTTTAACCGCATAATATCATTCAAATACACTTGCCGTTCCTTACGCATCACTTCAACTTGCTTCTCTGTCTCCTCGATACGTCCTATTACACGATCTACATTCTCACGATAGGAACGACATGCGGTCTCCACTGCCTCCACACTCTTCTTCCACTCTTTTCGATGTTCTCCTTCCATTCGCACCATTTTGCTATCTACTTCCTTCCATCGCCCTTGAACTTCCACCACTTGTTTATGGAGTGAAGTATAGAGAGAAAGTGACCGTTCCATACCTCGATGTTTCTCCTCATACCCTTTTAAGAGAGAAAAGACTTCCCCCGTACGACTACTGTTCTCCTCCATCGTCTTCTTTATTTTCGCGATTTTCTCTCCTAATTCCACTTCATAACCGTCCAACGTCGAGGATAAATTCGCGGTTTCCTCCCGAAGATCCACCATTTTCTCTCGTAACTCTTCCATCTCTCGACTGCGTTCTCCTGTCTCCGCGGAAAACAACGACTGAAACCGCGTCTCCATCTCATTCATCTTATGAGTTAATTCATAGAGACATTTTTCGGTTGTGTTCTTTGTGATCGGTTTGTATAAGGTCTCTACAACACCGTTTTTTTTCTTTTTATGATATCGCTTACATTCATTCACTGGCATATATATATTAAGTATAATATATTTCACACTTTTTGAAAACAATATTGAGAAGCCGCATTGCCACCCTTTCCTATATCCACGATTTTAATGCCTACTTGATAGTCCCCACCACTTTTCACGACCGAAAATTCCAAGGTATGGACTTCCTCATTATACTGCTGAATAGAATAATCATATACAATAGGTTCATGTTCTCTCTCCTTCTTCCATAACATATGTATGATTCCAGAATAGATTTTCTCCTCTCCTTTCCAGACTGTTTTATATACCCAATCTACTCGCATGACCCAAACACCCACCTCTTTATCACCTATATTCTCTCGACATAAGAAGATTTCCTTTGTTTCTAAATCTGTATTCGTATCTCGATAGGTTTTCCACGACCACATCTGGGATTTATTCATGGAATTCTTCAATCCCAAACAGAGACGATCTATTTTCCCTTTCCATTGATCTTGGGTGCCTTTCATGGAATAGACTATTTCTTTCAATGTTTCCAATTCCACCACATCATTCTTTTCCTTTTTAGCACGACGTTTATGATTTATACGGTTATTCATATATATCATAATCATTTAAAAAAAATAAAAGTTGAATTTATATTCGCGATTTTCGAGACCATAATTCTCAGTGAAATAATCGAACATATGCATCGTCATTTTACGAACAATCCACGTGAGAAACCATGGGAGAACAATCGTCCATTTAATATTTTTAATTGTAATTTGATGTTTTTGGCTTATTTTAAACACCAAGATTGGATAAAAAAGGGATGCAACAATACCCTCGACCAATTCCTTCGATGTGACTATCGTAATTCGTCCCATATATAGATCCTTTAGAAATTAAAATTCATATTGATATTCAATCACGGTTTTAATATTACATTTCAAATAATGATACAATTTCGAATACAATTGTTGAAGTGTAGTATCCCGTGCTTGATGACCTTGATCCCCCATAATTACTTTTGTATATTTCAAGTGGAGTGAATTGATTGCGTCATCATTGTCAATACTCTCTTTGTTGCGTTCAATCCACGCGGTGAATAATTTAATCAGTTTTCGATCCAACGAAAGAACACCCTTTTTAAAGACGTTCAAGGTCAAGGTTTCCCATGTTCTCTCTTCAGTGAGGTAATAAATGGTATTTAATTTCCGTTCAAACGCGCGAATACTATGAGTTGCTTGTGTATCCACCTTGAAAATGTTAGTGAAGATGTAATACATCGCGTTAGAATAATTCGACATGGTAAATACGGTTTCGAGAATATCCTCTGTTAATTCTACATTTTTCAGTACACAAAGAAAAGGTTTAGTTGTTTGTTCGGTATTTGCTTGTAACCAATCTAAGACATTTATTTTCTGTTTCTTCTTATTGGTATATTGTTTCAAGGTAGCAACTTCATGTTCGAGAGCATTACATTTAACCATTAAATGTTTTACTAATTCATACATATTTTCCATTGAGGGGACGGGTTCTATCCCTGCGTTTTTTTCACGATACTTCTTTTTTTTGATCACCTCACAACACAACAAATGAGATTGATACGCAGATTTCTTTTTGAATTCGAGATTACAAAAACCGCATTTCATGTGGAATAAAACTATACATTAAATTGTATGAATTAATTTTATTTCATTTTTATTATATATACCGAATGAATAATGAATGTAATCCTTGTCGTTTAGGATGTCGTCCTCTTCGTTTCCATCATTTTGCTATTCTCTCTTCTACTCGAACTTCTCGAAGTGCGTCCAAATCCGTATTCTGTTCGGAAAATACTCGATTGAGAGAACAAGGAAATAGGACAAAAAGGGGAAGTGGTGGAAATAGTTATTCTACGTTTATTCAAAATAAAATAGGAGGTATTCTTCATTGTCCTTAAATATATTTTCTTTCTTATATATATAAATATGGATCCAGCTCAGATGCAGTTCTTATCTTTGCTTACTGGTGCCCTTTACGTTGGTGGAACGGGGTGTATCCACCTCTACAAGAAGCGGAAGAACATCAAAAAGAAGCGTCTTTTCGTCGTTCTTGTTCCCCGCAAGATTGGTCTTACGACCCAACTCGAGAAAATCGAACCCAATGACAAGATGGTCATCATCGACTCGGACAACTCCATTCTGAACAGTGTGGAAAAACCCAAACGTGAGTTCCTCAAAGAGATGCGTGACAAGGATAAGATGTATTTCAACACCCACTATTATCCTCTTGTGTCTAAATATTTAGACGACATCAAGAAGATCCACAAGAACAAGGTTGTGATGTTATTCACTTCCGATCCCGAACTCGTGGAATTCCTCGATATTGAGGAACGTTGCTGTTCGATCCTCTTCCCCTCACTGACGATGGTAAATCAACTCGTCAAAGTGTATGACGATGAAGAGATCGGGCTTCTTACCCAATCACGGGACAACCTCATGACCCTGCCCCACGCCAAATTCCTCTTCTCTTCCTTCTCGGATCTTTCAACCAAGTTGGAGAAACTTCTCAACCCTAAATCCTAAGTTTTATATCCATAAGTTGTATTCCTATTGCGATATAAACCAACAGAAGACAAAAATGAAGAATACGTTCTCTCTGATACAAGGTTTGACCGTTTATCTCTATACGAAATCCAACATGGAAACGGTTCCATCGATACTTTATTTGATCCCAGAGAGAAAACTCTTTCACCTTGAAATTTCCACGTGTGCGTTTGTATTTATCATCCTCATATTCCGAGAGAACAACCATACCGGATTTTTGATGGAGGAGAGAAAGATGTTCTGCTATTTCTATTCCAGATTTATCTCTTCCTACACGAATGAAACATTTATTTTCGAGAACGGAAAAAGTCTCTCTTACGTTCAAGGGAATATTTAGAACAAAATCCATACATTCGATACAATCTTCTTGTTTAGGCAAGGTTATTTGTTTCTCTCCACGATAAATACGATCTACAACATAAGGTTGAAGTTTCAGCCAAGATGTAGTTGCCGGACAATAAAGGAAGACAAGCATTCCATAATTTCTCAGACGAGAGAACCATTCTTTCTGAACCTTCTTCTTGTCATATATCACTCCGAGTATTGTGACACCAAAACATCGTAATTTCCATAAAGCAGCACGAGACAACCATGTCCCCATCTTGATTCGAAGTTCGATACTGATGATTTTACACGCGGATTTTGTATTCAAGTCAAGTTCCATTTCCAAACTATACCGATGTCGATCCCCCTCATAAAAGGTATTCGCATAATACACCATTTCCAAAATTCTCTCTTGAAGTTCATCGAGAGAAGATACACCCTTGATAACCACTGCAATTCGATCCAATCCATATCCTGTGTGATAGAGTGAATGAAGGTCATCCTCTCCAAGTATGAATGGGGTTATACCGCGGTATTTTTTCGTTTGAAGTAGTTTCACTACAATAGGATCCAGAATACCCTCTTCCCTACGATATTGAGAGAGAAGATCACACTTTTTCCACGAAACCTTATGTCTTCGAACCCATTTCTGAAAATAGGGATGGAATTGTTCTCTTACTCCTTTCGTGACAGAACAAATCGAATGTTTCTTATACCATCGCTCAATGTCGCGATAGATACTCATTTCTTATAAATCATAGACAATATCTAATTCAAGAGAGAACGAGTAATCATTATGATTGAGATCTACTGGACGTCCGAACTCATCGAGAAGACGAATTTCCAATTTCTCAATATTGACGGGTCCGTAGTATTCTCTCGTCTTATGGGTATGACCTGAATTATCGTCAAACATATACGCGTATTCATAGACTTCCGTATTCGCAGAGGCCATATTCGGAATCTTCGCAATGACCTCCGAGGAATTCAGTAACCCCTCTTGAAAAGGCGACTCGAAAATCACACTATGGTTCTTATTAAAATCGTTTAAATGAAGCAGAAAATATTTCGTAAATCCGAGATCGTATGTCGATTCGGGGACGAACCCCTTGATGGAAAGAGGATTGTCTTCTAAGGACACCAAATGATAATCCTCGGCAAATGTATAGACGGATTTCCTGTACCCCATAATCCACCCCATATTCAGTTGAATACTCCGTTTCTGATTTTCTTGGATACGGAAATCAAGGTCGAATTGGAACGATGCTGGCGCACTCTCTGTCTTTCGAAAGATAAACTTCCCCGTAAATTCGTCGATTTCACATTCAACATGTTCCAAACCGCTCCCTTTGAATATATAGGTATTTAAATATTCTTGTAATTGAGAACTCGAATAATATCCGTTCAAAATGCGTATGACGTGGATTTCCTCACCGGTTTTTACACCTTCATCCATCGTATAAGTTTGGATGGTGAATTCGTTGGTTTTCAATTTCGAGGAGAAGGTATATACCACAGAGGGGATTTCACTACTCACCAAACGAAGAGAGAGAACATTTCGAATAGGGTTAGGTAAAGTAAGCGTATAATTGGTGCTATCCGTTTTCTCATAATCCTTTCTAAATCGAGTATTCACATTTAGAATGAGTTTTCGGCTTTGTTTATTCAGTTGATTAATATCTCCATATCGGTATTTTTGAGGGAACACGTGTGGATTACTGTGTGCGACTTCTTCGAGAATCTTATCTCTCTTTTGAACCACGCGATTATGAATATCTACTACTTGATCCACCTTGAATATATTCTGTATTTCATCTATATCTTGGGTGGTATAATGAAGTCGATGTTGAAAACATATTTTTTTAAATGCTTCCAATAAGAAATGAATAATCTTGTCTTTGTTTTCATCACTTTCGCTATGATCCTTATTCAATCGATGGACGAGTTTAATAATATTTCCTTTAATAGAGAGAATATCCATATTATCAGAGGATACATTAATCAATTCCAGCAATTCATTGTCGGTATAGTCACTCACATTGAGGTTCATATATAGTCTTCTTATATAATAAGTTTTAAATAAATAAAATAGATATATATAATAAATGTCGAACTTTTTCGGAAAATATAATAATGAGGAAGAACAACCTTCAACTCATACCCGAAGAAAACAAGCAGATCATATTTATTGTGGTCTTCAAACCAAGCCCGCATGTTTCAAGGATGATAATTTCGTCCTGAATAAGAACAATCAAATGAAACACGCACGCAGTTATGCGTTGTATTCTCTCTACAAGAAAGGTCGACCACCTTGTTCGTAATGATAACACTTTAATAGAAATCAATGAAAGTGTTATTTATTGTAGTTTCTTCTTAAGCAAGTTCAACTCCTCGCCTTGCTCGTCATATTTCTGTTGTAATTCTTGGTGTTTCGTATTTAACTCCTTGACTGCTTGGATCAAATGAGGGATTAAACCGATGTAATTCACTGTCGCAGGTCGACTTCCCCAATTGCTCCAATCTTGTTTCTCTCCTTCCTTATACGAAGGTGGTGCTTCCTCAATATCCTTCGCGTCGGATGCGGGTTTCACAAGGTATCGCAACTCAGGCGTATCATAGTAGATTTCCTGTGCGATGAGACCACTTTCCTTCACTGCCTTATCCTCGTGGATAACACCGTCCATCGACATATGTAACTTCTCATAGACCTTGGGTTTCATCTTCATAAAGACATCTACCGCATTCGTGATCTCTTGTTCGTTCCTCTTGATACGCTGGTCACTGGAATTTGAGGCAGTTCCAATGATGTCGACACATTTTGTGAAGATTGTGTTTGAATCCACTAATACAAAGTCTGAACTCTTGACTTGAAGAACCTTGTTTGTGGAAATATCAAATGTATCATACGTATTGTCGGAGAGGTCGGTAATGCTTCCAGAACCCAAGAATGCAACACTACTAATATCCGTGGAATAGAACTCTAAGTTTCCACTTATATCTACATTACCATTCACAAGACCACCTGTCTTGTCGTATTTCAGATCATCAAGACTATTTAGGGAAACGTCAAATCCATCTGCTCGACCTTCCATCAAATTCATGGAGACATCGAGACTATTCAAGGAGACATCAAACCCATCCGCACGTTCTTCCAAAATATTCACCGACATATCTTTCATATCTGCCCTACCTTCCATCACATTCATGGAGATATCAAGACTATTTAGGGAAACATCAAACCCATCCGCGCGTCCCTCCAAGATATTGAGAGACACATCTACACTATCTACACGGTTTTCAAGAATATTAATTGAAAGGTCTTGAATATCTCTTGTCTCGATATAGGCAGTGCCATCAACAAAGGTAATATCCGATACATCAATCACTCTTTGACTATTCAAGGTTACATCCGAATGAATGCTTAATTCTCCTTGAATGGACATATTTCCGCTTGTATCCACAGTGACACCACGCATCGTATCGAATTTGAAGTCCGTGGAATTCCAGACGGCAACGCCATCCGTAGAAGGAGCAAACTCACGTGTGGCAACAGGCTGCATCTCTCCGGAAATACCCACGTTGAAGGTATTCGTATCCTCGCTGTATAAGAATTGATAAGGGGTTCGAACCTTGGTCGGGTCGTCGCTGGAATTCACACCTCGATACACTACGAAACCACTTTCGAAACCGGTGGGATCAAGATGTTCGCCTGATAAATCAACATTTCCACTTGCGTCCATGGTTTGGTTAATCACAATGAGATTATCCTTGATCACTAGTTCTTGGGTACTTATTTGTGTTGTGGATCCTTGGACGTTCAAATTCCCAAGAATGTCGAGGTTTTCCTTCACTACTAAACTCTTGTTGAAGGTTGTGCTTCGTTCTTCAGCACCATTCTCACTCTTTTGGATAGAGAGAACACCATTCAAATTCAGACTATTTCCAATAGTGATGAACGAACCATCTGAGAATGTAATCTTGTTTACACCACTGATATCTGTGTCCGTCATCTTTAAGTCTCCTTCCATCGTAACTTCCCCAGTAATCACGCCACCGACTTTGTCGAATTTGAGATTATCCAAACTATTTACCGAAACATCCAATCCATCTGCTCGACCTTCTATCACGTTCATCGAAACATCCAAACTATTTAGAGAAGCATCAAACCCATCTGCTCGACCTTCCATCACATTCATCGAAACATCCAAACTATTTAGAGAAGTATCGAAACCATCGGCACGTCCTTCCATCACGTTCATCGAAACATCGAGACTATTCAGAGAAGTATCAAACCCATCCGCACGACCCTCCAAAATATTCACTGATATATCTAGAATATCGGCACGACCTTCTATGACATTCATCGAGACATCGAGACTATTCAAAGATAAATCAAACCCATCTGCTCTATTTTCCAAGATATTGACAGAGATATCCAAACTATTCAAAGAAGTATCGAAACCGTCCGCACGTCCCTCCAACACATTTACAGAAACGTCTAAACTATCCACACGCCCCTCAATGATATTCATTGAAACGTCTAGACTATTCAAAGAAGCATCAAACCCATCTGCTCGTCCTTCTAACACATTCACGGAAACATCCAGTGTTTCAATATCATCGAGGTAGTTTCTAGAATTAGTGAATTCAATGTTGGATACTTGTTTCATAACCTTGTCATTCATAGTAAGATCAGATTGAATGGATACTTCACCACTCACCATCATATTTCCACTAGAATCCACTGTAATACCACGTTCTGTCACGAATCGGTTCTCCTCTTCCTTCCACACGGCAATGCCATCTGTAGTAGGAGTGAATTCTCTCGTTGCTACTGGTTGCATGTCTCCCGATACACCTACATTAAAGGTCATCGTGTCCTCACTATACAAGAACTGGAAAGGATCACGCACCACCGTGGGGTCTCCCGAATTCGGGTCTGTTCCACGGAACACCACAAAACCACTTTCGAAACCATTTGGATCAAGAAGTTCTCCAGATAAATCAACATTTCCACTTGCGTCCATAGTCTGATTAATCACGATGAGATTATCCTTAATCACCAAATCTTGGGTACTTACTTGTGTGGTAGTTCCTTTTATGTGGAGGTTTCCAAGGATGTCGAGGTTTTGCTTGATAACAGTGTTTGCGTCGAGAACGACATCTTCACTACTTCGGACTTTCACTTTCTTATTTGAGGAAATGTCAAAGGAGTCACCATTGTTAATAACTGTATCTCCAATGAATTTGATGGAATGAACATTTTCAATATTTTGAGAGGACATGTTCAACACACCGTCAATCTGAACGGAACCATCAATAAGACCACCTGTCTTGTCATATTTGAGATTATCGAGACTATTCAAGGAGACATCAAAACCATCGGCACGTCCTTCCATCACATTCATGGAGACGTCCAAACTATTCAGAGAAGTATCAAACCCATCCGCACGTCCTTCCATCACGTTCATGGAAACGTCCAAACTATTTAGAGAGACATCAAAACCATCGGCACGTCCCTCCATCACATTCATCGACACGTCTAAACTATTCAAAGAAGCATCAAAACCATCGGCACGTCCCTCCATCACATTCATCGAAACATCAAGACTATTTAGGGAAGCATCGAAACCATCGGCACGTCCCTCCATCACGTTCATGGAGACGTCCAAACTATTCAGAGAAGCATCGAACCCATCCGCACGTCCCTCTAAGACATTGAGTGAAGTATCAATTGCGGTTCTTGTATCTAGATAATTGGTCGTATCTGAGAATTGGATGTTGGATACTTGTGTAATCTCGGTATCGTTCATCGCAAGAGATGATTTCGCAGTGAGTGTCTTCTCAATATCCACAGTTCCTTGAACGGACATATTACCACTCGTATCTATATTCACACCTCGATTCGTGTCGAATTTGAACTCTGTGGAATTCCATACAGCAACACCATCCGTAGAAGGAGCGAACTCACGTGTAGCAACAGGTTGCATCTCACCCGAAATACCTACATTGAACGTATTGGTTTCCTCACTGTATAAGAATTGATAAGGAGTTCGAACCGCAGTGGGATCTCCCGAGTTCGGGTCTGTACCACGGAATACGACGAAACCACTTTCAAAACTATTGGGTTCAAAGACAACACCAGATAAATCAACATTTCCACTTGCGTCCATCGCTTGATTAATCACGATGAGATTATCCTTGATTACCAAATCTTCAGTGCTTACTTGTGTAGTGGTTCCTTTAATATTCAAGTTTCCTAGAACGTCGAGGTTCTGTTTCACGACAGCGTTTGATTTAATCAGAACACTATCATTACTTCTTAGTGTAAGAAGACCGTTGCTGGAAATATCTAAACTATTTCCAACACCAATAGATGAATCGTCACAGAAGAATACGCGATTGACGTTGCTGATGTCATTACATTGTAATCCGAGATTACCGTCAATTTGAACAGAACCACTAATAAGACCACCGACTTTGTCGAATTTCAAATCGTCTAAACTATTCAGAGAAGTATCAAATCCATCAGCACGACCTTCCAAAATATTGACTGAAACATCTAAACTGTTTAAAGAAGTATCGAAACCATCCGCACGTCCCTCCAACACATTGACAGAAACGTCTAAACTATCCGCACGCCCCTCCAACACATTGACAGAGGCGTCCAAACTGTCAGTGCGATCCTCTAAGACATTCACAGAGATATCTAGTGTTTCAATATCTTGAATATAGTTTCGTGAATTACAGAATTCAATGTTGGATACATCCTTGATGATATTACAATTTATATCCAAATCTGATTTAATAGATACTTCCTTTTCTACGGTTAATTCACCATCAAGAACAACATCTCCGGAAATATCAAGATTCTTCACATTTACATTTTCTAACACGGTGTCTCCCTTGACAACTAAGTTTTCAGAGATATCGACATTCTTAGCATTCACGTCATTCACTACTGTATCTCCTTTCACCAATAAATTCTCGGAAATATCGACATTCTTAGCATTCACGTCATTCACTACTGTATCCCCCTTCACCAATAAATTCTCGGAGATATCGACATTCTTAGCATTCACATCATTGACTACTGTATCTCCTTTCACCAATAAATTCTCATTCAACTCGATATTTTCTGCTTCCATATTCTTCACCGTAGTATTTCCATCCACGGTGAGATTACCACATACATCTGTATGTGAAGTCGTAATATTCGAGAAATGAGAGGAACCACGAACATCCAGCGTTCCCGACAAATCCATGTTTACTGCGTTGACATCATTCACAAACGTATCTCCCTTGACTAATAAATTCTCCGAAATATCTGCTTTTAAAAGTATTGTTTCACCACTCACGACCAAGTTCTCGGATACATCCAAATTTCTTACTTTCACGTCATTCATCTTCGCATCTCCCAATACAGTCAACCCTTCTGTCACATTATTACCAGATGCGTCCAATACGAAATTAGGATTAGTGACGAACTTATTGAGTGAACTGTCCCACACAGCAACTGCGTTATGAATGGGTGCGTCTTCTCTCGTGGCAACTGGTTGCATCTCATTCACTGTACCCACACGGAAGGTATTTGTTACCTCGTCATACAAGAATTGGTAGGGATCACGAACGGGATTGCCAGATGCGTCGGGACCACGATAGACAACGAAACCACTCTGGAAATCAAAGGGGTCTGCTAATACACCACTGGGGTCGGTCTTGCGGTTTTCATCCAATGTTTGGTTAATAATAATCAGATTATCTTTAATGACCAAATCTTCCGTGTTGACTTGGGTTGTTGCACCCTTGGTAATCAGTTTTCCTTCAATGACGACATTGTCCTTGAAACTGGTATTACCTTCGACTAAAACACGGTCACTTGTTTTCAAGTGTAGTAACTGATTCGTAGAAATATCGAAACTACTACCCTCACCTAAATAAGTTCCATCTGAGAATTGAATTGCCTTTATCTGATTGATAATATCACTATCAATCTGAAGACCGTCGTTGAATATCAATTGTCCTCCTTCAAAGACAGATAAGTTTTTCACATTGTAAATATCATTGTTATGCATGTTAAGGGAACCTGCCATACTATCCCCTGTAACATTGACAAACTCGGTAGCAAGACTTGACTGTGCTGTTTTAAACGCTAAGTATTTTGCGTAATTGTCATAACTCATATTTATATAATTACATAATATAAAAATATGAACGAATTCTTTATAATTGATATGTTGCTGGAATTCGTAAATTATACTTTCGTGACATTTCATTGTGGAGTTGATTGAACTCAATCGTGAAACTAAACTGGTTATTCTTGAAATCCACAAGTCGTCCATCATGATATCGAAAACGGAATTTAAGTTTCGTTATTTTTTTAATACAAGGATCATAATGACTTATATTTTGTAAGAAAAGACTTCTTGAGTCCGATTGTTTTCCATAGGGTTCGCTCAAGATGGGGATTTTCGCGAATGCTGAATCGACTACACCATTATAATCATTGCCTAAACTATTATTTGTTGAATGAGAATAAGGTTTGATTTCATCGTAGGAATTGAATTTATCGAGTTCCATATAAAAGACTTGGTCTCCAATTAAATTGGGACTAAAGATTGCCTTCAACACTTGTATAGGGTCTTCTCCTACTTCCATCAATTCTTCCTTCTGATGTGTGAATTTTAAGGGGATATTTGAACCTTTTTTATTCACAAGAGGGGAGGAAGTATAGGTGGTTCGGTCGAACCCTAGATAAGAACCCAAACCCCAATTTATATAATTAAACCATACGGGTGTCGAACATCGAATATTGTATTCTTCGCGATGATTGAACAAGAAAGAAAATTCGTCTTTTTCATTGGCAAACCAAAATTTATGTTCGACAGAATGATGATACACCCGAAAACGGGAATATTTCTCCAACTCGGAATCAAGTTCGGAAATATAGGTTTCCATTGCTTCATTCATCTTATTTTCTAATTCTACGACCAACTCTTCNGCACTATAGGTGCCTTCTTGGATTTCTATTTGAAAAATCACTTTATTCATATACGCAAAATGTAATATTGTATAATAAGGATCTTGTGGATCTTTAGGAAGAACACGGAAAGACATTTTGGTATTCTGATTGCTTTGAGAGAATGTATAATAATTCACGGGAAAATTACATTGGACGAGACGGAGAGACTGGACGTTCTCGATGGGTTGTGGAAGGTCGATTTCGAATTGACTCGAGGTAGGCCACTTTCGAATGTCACGATCTTCGGAATGAATAGACACTAATTTTCGATCTAAAACAAAGTCTTGTTGTCTTCGAATAATATTACGATTTGTATGAACGCTCATATAACTTATATGGATTTTATTTTTATATATATATGAATAAAATATTTGAACTTATTCAAAAGAGCCAAAACTCAACCTTTTCTATTCGAGAGAACTCTATCCCTGTGCCTATTATTCCTAATCACCCAGAATTTTTTCCCAATGAACTGAGAAAATATGTTGTCAATCATATACGAGAACAAAAAAAGTTCAGTTTCACGGTAGGAGATATTGATGTTACATTGTATCTTTCTCTCTATACCTATTCTTCTTATAGTTCATATCTAGAGAGAATGATAGAATGGTTATCATTTTGTTATCTTTCAAGAGAGAAATTATGTGGAAAGACATTAACAGTCTATATGTATTTCACCCCCTTGAAGAAAGTACTTCCACCCAAGAAGAAAAAGTTTAAACGACATCATATCAATTCAGGATATTCTACCAGTTGTAAAACTCACAATGAAATTGTTATTTATCGTGAAGAGGAATGGTTTAAAGTGTTTATTCATGAAACCTTTCATTCATTTGGAATGGATCTGAATCATGAAAATGATATAATAGCAGAGAGAGAACTTCTTCGATATTTTCATCTTCGACCCCAACAAACCGACATTTTATTGAGTGAAACGTATTCCGAGACATGGGCGAGGATATTAAACAATGCCTTTCTCTCATTTCATNATACTGGAAGTTATTCGGAGTTTAAAGAGACATTCCTCAGACTACTCAAACAAGAGGCATCCTTTAGTATTCATCAAGCAAAGAAGATGCTTCAACAACAAGGTCTTACGTATCGTGATTTATTAAAACCTTCTAACAACTACAAAGAAGAACAGGCAAATTTCTGTTATTTCGTGCTTACATCTCTCTTACTTCAAGCACCCTTTTCATTTATATCTTTGTGTTTGAACATGAATGAGCGATGGATCACTTTCAATAATAAGAATCCCGAGACACTTCATACCTTTATCCGCTTTATTGTCTCTCTTCACGACCATGAGAAAATACTCTATAAATACGATCATAAATTATTATCCTCCTCGAACTCGATGCGAATGGTGTATTTATATTAAATAGAAAATTGATAGACAAAATTTCCTTATCATGAATAACACCGCTATGGAATTGAACGAAGATCAACAACTCGTCTTTGACGCGTATTTGAATAATGAAAATATATTTATTACTGGTGCGGGAGGATGTGGAAAGTCGTTTATTATTCGATATATAGTTCAACATACGAATAAAAAAGTAGCAGTGTGTGCTATGACGGGGTGTGCTGCTATTCTTCTTAATTGTGGTGCGACTACTCTTCATCGATGGAGTGGAATTGGTATTGACTACTCTTCTCCGGAGAAGATTTGTCGTCGTATCCTACGGAATAAATACCTTCTTCAAAAATGGACTTCAGTCAATCTCTTGATTATTGATGAAGTTAGTATGATGTCGAAACAAATCTTTGAATTGATGGATTATATTGCGAAGAAGGTCAGGAAGAATCCACGTCCCTTTGGTGGAATACAACTTATATGTAGTGGAGACTTTTATCAATTAGCACCCATTGATAAAACTCAAGAAGTTCAATACTGTTTTGAAAGTCCTCTTTGGAAAGAAACCTTTGACGTCCAAATTATGATGGAAATTGTAGTTCGACAACGCGATCCGAAATTCTTGGAAGTATTACATCAAGTTCGTACTGGAAATCTCACACCGAAAGGATTGAAACGACTTCGACGTCGTATTGTGGATGAAGCAACCGTCCAAGAATTATTATCTGTTGCCGAAATTAAACCTGTGCTTTTGACCCCCATTAAAAGTAAAGTATGCGAAATCAATGAACGTGAATTGTTGAAGTTGAAGGATTGCGAATTCCATACATATGAATATGAATTTACCTATGTAAAACCGACATTTACTCCAAGCGATGATGTCTTCTTTAATAAGATGCAAGAAATTCATCATAAAATACCTACACCCACGGATTTGAAGAAGGAGGAGGAATATATGGTTAAGAATTCCATGTTTGAAAAGAAACTGACGCTTCATGTAGGTTCTCAAGTGATGTGTATTGCGAATGTGGATATGGAGATGGGAATTTGTAATGGAACGACGGGGATTGTTACTGGATTTCTGAATAATCAACCCACGGTTCGCCTGAAAAATAATACGGAATATACGTTTAAACCTCATACGTGGTATAGTGATAATATATCAGGAGCATCGATCCGCCAGTATCCTCTCATTTTGGCGTGGGCGATTACCATTCATAAATGTCAGGGGTCAACCTTGGATCGCGCGATTGTCGATATTGGGAATTCCGTGTTTAGCGAAGGACAAACCTATGTCGCTCTTTCTCGTGTGCGTTCCTTGGAAGGATTATACTTGACTTCCTTTGATAAAAATAAAATTAGAGTTCATCCGAAAGTGAAGGAGTTTTACGCTCAGTTTGAAGAGATAATGTGATCCCATGAAGGTTGTCCCTTTGTTCCGCCGTCATATTTGACGACCCATTTTTTATCAAGCAACCATTGGCATATATCCACACCTCGATGAAAGATTTTCGCCAAGATACGTCCATATTTGTCGTATCCCGAGATTTCAACACGTATAAACTGACCCATAATTTTCTCTGCTAATCGGTCGCGGACGAAATATCCAGCCTCTTTTTCTTTCAGGTCACTTGTGCGTAATTCGGGTGCGTCGATCCCTTCCAATCGAATAGAGAATTTATAATATCGTTTCAGATAATAGACACCTATAGTAATGGTGTCGCCGTCATAGACTTTAATAACTTTTCCATAATTAAATCGAGGAACGAACTTATGAAAGTCCTTCAATTCCTTTCTTCGTAATTTGTATCGTGTATAAAAGCGAAACATCTTTTTACTTTTATCTCTTCATTCCTTTTTATATTCAATTTTCTCTATCTTAATGTTCTTCTTCCGAATTAGACAAACTATGTATCGATACTTTATGAACCTCACAAAATAGAGGCGCGTGTGAGGAGAGAAAATGAACGCTTTTAAAACACCAAATTCTTATGTATCCATTCCGAGATTTTCGAAAAGCATGGGTTTAATACTTGATTGATCCCGTCCATGTAATTTTGATAATACTCCTTTTTTTCACGCATTAATAAGAGAGAATGATAAAGCATATGGTATTCTGAGATGCTATACAAATCTGTGATTTTCTGAAACACTTTATGAATATCGTCGTTTTCCACCGTGGGTTCAATATCTAATAAAGATTTATAGAGTTGAAGGGTATGTAAGAGAGAAATCTTATCCGTCGTGGAATAGGTTTGGATTAATTTATCTAATCCCTTCTTGGATAAGTAGATGAGATACGTATATAAATTCTCCTTCCTTTTATCCACTTTAATTTCTCTCAAATGTTGATAATACAATGTGAATCGCTGACACGCATTGAACAAGTAGAATAAATCGTCTTTAGTGTCGTTATTATACCATCGAATAATGGATTGAGAGAAAGAGGGTTCTTGAATACATAGGAGATTATTGTGGATGGTTACTTTGCTTCCATGAGGACAATAAGAGAGAAATGCGAGTTGAAGTATTGCTTGGAGTGGTTCGAGGATTGTTTCATAGCGTTCTCTCTTATTATGGTTCATAAATTCATATAAAACTCCTACCTTTTTCATCGAAGTTACGTAGTTCATATATACTATATTAATATTTATATAATTGCTCAATCTCGAGCGTAAAGGAGAAGTCTTCATTATTTAATTCAAGGATCTGCCCTTTATCATTATAAAGAATCACGCGAATACGGGAAATATCTACGGGACCGAAGTATTCTCGGATGTTGTTTCGGAGAGAACTATTGTCAATCAAGATGTAAGGGAAACGTTCATTATCATTTTTTGATGTGGTCTTTGTCACGGGGATTTTCGCGATAATATCACTGTTGGAAATGAGACGGGTTCGATTATCCAATGCACGTCGAACATTGTCGTCCAAGAGGATTTGTTGAATGGTGAATGCTTGTGCTTCTGTTAGATTTGAACGAATTTGATTTCCACTTGCGTCGGTATCGATTAAAAAAATGGGATTATCGGGATCCAAATTGGAAGAATAGTAATCGGGTAATTTTATTTTCTTATCGAATTCACTAATATTCACGATGGAATGATTGATATGATTCTTGTTGAAATCGTCAATTCCGAGTAATATATATTTGGGTCCATACGTATCAACAATTCCTTCACTGGTTACTTTCGTAAATGTGCCCCCAAGTAAATACCGCATATCATTCGAATTTACATTCACATTCGCACCTTCTCCCAAATTACGGAATCCCATGACCCATCCAAGATTGTTATTCACTTTACTACTTCCGGGTTCTCGATTGCTATAGAATAAGATTTCATAAATTTTCTCTCCGTGATATTGAAAGGATGTTTTTCCTGAGCTTTTATTATACACAACGGAAATGTCGGGAAATACTTCTTGAACTTTATCATGAACCGCATCAATCAATTCTTGTTCGGTATAATTTCCATCCTCGACTTTAATTTGTGTGAACTCATTTTTAGGGGTGACTTGATCTTCTTCCAATTCCCGAATAAGAAAAAAGTCAGTTCCTGTTTGTGCGGAAATGGCATACCATGTTTTCCGGATTTGGAAATTCACTAATCGCATAGATAACACTTTCTCGACTTCGACTGCTAAATCGATGGTGAAATTATTAGGAGGAAGTCGCAAGATCTGACGATAAATACTATCTACATTGATGAGACGTTTGAATAAGTTCTTTACATTAGGATTGAATTGACCACGAAGAATGGGGACATTGAAACGTTCTTGAACTTGGATACGATTGGGAATTAGAATATTATGACTTCCCGTTTCCAGCACTTTATTGCTTTCAAGACGATTGACGATGTTTCCGGACAGAGGGACATTGTTCGCAAAGGTTGGTTCAAGGTTGTCGTATTCAATATTTCGTAGTGGATCATCTTCAGGATCCATTCGGGAGACTTGTTGGAGAAGTAGATTTTCCGTATCTTTCACTTCTTCACCTTCTCCGTTTCGTTTCCGCAGCATATCCGAGGGTTGATAAATTCGCGTACATGTATCTAGAACACGATCCATACAATCTTCGACGAACTCCTTTCCCTCCCGAATGTCGTATTCTTCATCCTCACTACTTTCCTCTTCTTCATCCTCTTCCACCAGTCGTTTATATGCATTCCGAAGAAATGACGTATATTGACTGTCTTTCAGTGTGGGATACTTTTGGAGCGTTTCGTATAATCCGTCCTTAAAGCTTTCTTTCGTGACTGGTCGTTCAATATTCAAAAAATCAATTAATTCATCTTTTGAATAATTATTAATATCGAGAACACTATCCATTCTATAGTATAGTATTTATTTCTAAATTATTTATTCAATTCCATATACTTGGTATTTAAATCCACGTATTTCTTTTCAAGAGTAACATATTTACTTTGTAAAGCACCATTCTTCTTTTCCACCAACTCCAATTTCTTCTTGAGGTCGATGTATTCTTTCTCCTTGATTTTTAGAATGAGAAGATGTTTCTCCTCCAGTGTTTTCGTCTTATCTACAACGGACTGTTTCTCTCTCAATTCGGATTTCATCTTCTTCATATGTTCGACTTCCTTGCTGACTTGTTCTCTCAACTTGTGTTCTGCGTTTATTGCTTTGTGTTTCCACATTTCTACTTGCTCTTCTAATTCTTTCACCTTGTTCTGAGACACAATCAACTCTTGTAATTTATCTCTCTTCACTGTAACCACATTGTTCTCTCTTTGTAGGGGTTGAAACATAGCACCTTTCGAAAACATTTCTATATAATACTACAATATAATTAAATATGGAGAATAGTTATTTTGATGGAGTTCAATAACATATGTAAAATAGGAATGTTTTGAATATCTTCAGTTTCCATTAATTCATCAAGTTCATCAATGAGACTACACTCTTCTGGACGGTAGTAAATGAGGTTCGAATTAATCATAATATTCGCGATCTTGTGTAGGACATCCTTTGTAATGGGAGCATCCACTTTCCGAGAATAAATGGTGATTAAATTATCGACCGAGGATTTCAGTGAATGAAGTTCTCTCTTCTCGCTCTTCTTGGCAATACCATATAAAAAGGAAATATATACAATGTTCAACATAAACATAATGTAGGGGTTATTCTTGTTTTCTACGTCGTCGATTAAACGGAGATGTTCGCGAATACGTGCGGATTTACTGAACATGCCCTTATTTTTCGTCATAGACTTTCCGATGTGTCGGATCACACGGAGAATGCGTTGACGATCGAGGGATTGGATAAATCCACTATCATAGGATGTGAATAATTCCTGAAGGAGGGAATTCAAGATGATTTTCTTGTTGGAGCGTTTCAAGTAAAGATTCCACGAATTTGTGAAAAAGCGTGTTTGTCGTAAAAACTCCATTATATATAAAATAAATATTTTAATTTTGAACGCAATTTTCGATAAAATTGAATACTAAAAAAAATATATGTTTCTTGTATCCAAAAACAATTATGGCTACGATAATTCAAGAAGATATGACTGAATGTCCTGTATGTATGGACGACTTTAATGAAAAATGTATTCCGATTACGTGTGGATGTAATCATAAAGTATGTATTCAATGTTGTAAAACGTATATGGAAACAAGTAGTAAGGCACCCCATTGTATGCATTGTAAGATCGAATGGGATCGAACCTTTCTCTATAAAGTGTTTCCGAATACGTATGTTAATCGAACACTGCGGAACCATCGTAAGAAGATATTGATGGAGATGGAAAAGGCGAAGATGCCGGATACGCAGAATTATGTTGCCGCTTATAAAGAATTTAATCTTTCGAATAAGATGATTGAGACGTATCGCGCTTTGAAGAAGAAGTATAAAGATTACGCCTATCGCGATACCTCAACATATGTTGTTACCGAGTTTCTCTCCATTCATCCCGAAATTCACACCTATTATCCTCACTTGGAAGAGCACTTGGAAAATTCCCCCGATAAAATGCTTTCGATTAATAATACGGTGTTTGGGTTTCATCATAATTCGAGAGAGAAGTTGTATTTGAAGAAGGCGCCTGAAAAGGCGAAGTTTATTAAAGCGTGCCCTACAGATGGGTGTAGGGGATTTCTGAATGAAAAGTATCAATGCTCCATATGTAATACGAATGTATGTCGTCGATGTTTTGCCATCAAGACGGAAGAAACGCATACGTGTAAGAAGGAGGATGTGGAAACGGCGAACTTCATTAAGAAGGATACCAAGAATTGTCCGAGTTGTGGTATTCCGATTCATAAGATTATTGGGTGTGATCAGATGTGGTGTACCCAATGTAATGTGGCATTCAGTTGGCGAACTGGGCAGATTGAAACGGGGATTATTCACAACCCCCACTATTATGAGTGGCGACGACAACATCGAGACGGAATACGCAACATTGATGAGGAAGTATGTGGAGGATTGCTAGGGTGGAGAAATATGGAACAGATTTGGCAGTTTATCACGCCTCATCATTTTGAGCGCATCTGTAAGAGTCCATATTCTATGTTGTTTCCCGTAATTCAAATGAAGAATATCTATTATCATGTCTTGCCCATTTATGATCCTAAAGACCACTTGATCTTGACCCGCACAAGCAAAATGGGAGATTTAGACACATACTTTACTCAGATTTTAAATCCTATCATCCAAAAGGAAAAATATAATCACGACCTGAATGCTATTTATTTAGGGGGATACCTTCGAATTCTCTATGAAAAACTCCTTCATTTCCAAGGTGTGAATTTACGTGAATTGAGAGAGAAAATGGAACGATACAATTCTACGCGGATGGTGGAGGATATGAATTATATTCATCGCTTGCGATATATGGTGAATGAGATTGATGAAAAACATTTTACCACCCTGCTTACGAAACACGACAATATGAAGGAGAAAGATCGACAAATCCTGTATATTTACGAGTTGATGATTGCGTATTTCAGCGAGAATACAAATACGCTTTATCATAATTTGTCAGAACACCTCGAGAAGGAAAATAAAGTCTCGTATGAAACCATTCGATATATTCCCGAACAGATTATGAAGTATACTGAACATACTGTTACATGCCTTGATGCTATGAAGGCGTTTATCGAAGTTCTCTTCCAGATGAATCGGGAATATTGTGTTTACATTCACGAAAAGAAAAAGATGCACGCAACCCTTCATTATCGGGAGTTTACCGATATTACTCATTGTTTCTTTAACATGTATCACGGATATAACAATGTTTATGATGAGGATATAATCCATCACCTTTATGAAGAATATATGTATAAGAACCGTGATTATTCGTTGGTGGGGGATAGTGAATTAAATAATCTTCTCAGAAAAGATCCCGAACTTCTTGACGAATTTACGACCACATTTCGAGGTTTTCAAAACACACATATCTTCACTTCCAATAGGATGTTTTCCTTCATGGATGGTCGGTTCCAAGTGTGGCTGGACTTTCTCTCGTGTAAGCGTGATGAGTATGCTTCCCGATCTTCCGATGTATATAAACTCCTTGCGGAATATCTTGAGAAGAAACGCCTGTTGTATGTTGCTGTCTCTCAATATCTGAAAGACGTCCAACAATATAAGGCGTTCTTTAATTCTCACGATGAGAAGATGTATCAGTTTATGAAGAATTTATACAACACCAACCCTACTATGGATTATTCGTCGTATGAGTATTCGACCTATAGTGGAAAACGGGAGAATATTTATATGATTGAGAAGTCGAAACAAGAAGGATATACAGGGAACTTTGGGGTGGATTACAAGGACGAAATAGAGAGAAATTGGTTCTCCCCTGTTGAATTGCCTTGTGCTACAAAGTATGCGAAACGGTTCCGTTCACAATTGAAGTTGACTTCGATGTATAAGATATTCAAGGTCTATATAAATAATACATCCTTTTATAGAGAATATTTCAACGTAGGCAATAATATATCTCCGAACACGATACGCAATATGAATTACCGAATACCGTGTATAAAAGAACATTTACTCACAGAATATACACCCATACAAAAGGGGAGTTTCGGGTCTTCGTTGTATTCCGTCTATAAGAAGGAGGACATCTTGGATTGTATTCAAAAATATTATGAACCATATCGGATCCTCACCGACTTTGTTATAAACGCGAACCAGTTTCGGAATTTCTGTAATGAACGCTTGTATGAAATCTCGAAAAATTATAATATGAAAGTACCCTATGTATGTGATGATATGTTCATTCATACGAAAATGTGTAGTTATAAGGAATTGACGCGTATTCGGGATGTTCTCTCTTCAGAGGATAACACCACTATAAAACACGATTATGAATCTCCTATTTCGTGGGCAATTCATAGGGGGTTACGTCTGGAAAAAAAATACAGAGTTTAATATATATGTATGAATGTATTGCAAACATAATTTTTTATTTTCATATGGGGGTGATGTTTTTCATTCTTACAGGGGCGTTTCTCTTGCCGGACGCATACTTACATTATTATATTCTTTTGATTATTCTCGTTTTCCTTGACTGGAATGACCGCGATGGGTTATGTTCTCTCACGAAATTGGAATATTATTTCCGGTATGGAATATGGATCACAAGAAAAGAGGAAACCTATGATTTGGATGAACCCATTGAGTTCTTCCGTCCATTACTTCATACTCTTTTTGGAATCAACGAAGAAGAGGACAAGTTTCCTATAGAACGCATTCATCGTCTTAATTACTTCATTTTCGCATCGATGCTTCTTATTGCGTTTATTCGCTTCCTACGATATTGTAAATGATCCGCATACATAGTCCAGTGCTATATCCTATCATATGGGAGGAAATACTCACTTCCAAATGATAAATTTGATTTAAATGATAACATATCAAATATTCGTCAATCATAATTTTGAGGAATAATTGATATAGGGTTTCCAGCGTAAAGGTCTTGAGAGTGTAAAACGTATAGAGAGAACACACTACATCGGAAATTCCAACAATAATCATTGGATTTCTTCTTTGGTATAGATAAATACATACACTGTTTAAATAACAGTAATAGAGAATTACCCACCATAAATTCGACCATGGTATCGGGATGTGAAAATACCAAATCACAAGGAAGGTAAGGACGTTGAGAGAAAGATGGATGACGTTTTTATGTAAAATACATCGAGTGATGGAGGTGAAGAAGAGATGATACCATGGCGCCAACGTATACAATCCAAATCGTTGATACATTATTAATGGAAATAAAAAAGGGATTTTTATTTTCTTCAATTTTATTGTTGGGAATACAAGATAAGTTGATTATGAACGACATCATATCGAATGTCAAACATACTAATGAGAGTCAGGATACAATTTAAATATTTCCTTGAACAATGTTTCCGAATACGATAAATATACATATGCTCTTCGACATTGTCTTCATACCTAAAACAGGGATTCTCATCCAATCCATTAATGAGGATACATAATTTAGTAAAATAGGGTTCGCTATTCGATAAGGAAACCCATGTTTGAAGATTGTCTAATCCAAATTCGTAAATCGTATCGGTAATCAGTTGTTCGGTCATTATTTTAAGAGATGTTGATAACTTTATCTTCTTTTAAGTATTTCAATTTTATGTGAAATTAATGTCCTTCTCTTGTTTCCGCGAAGTGGAGTTGTCGTTTCTGTGGATTACATTTCTTTGCGACTTGTTTGAAACGGAAACATTTATCCTCATATCGGAATACTTTATCCTTGATTTCCGATGGTGGTGCGCCTACGAACTGAATACACTTGTCTTCTTTACAACTTCGATAAAAGAGTGTTGCCAATCCAAACCCTAGGATCACGGAAACTACTTTTTTCCCTAAATGGCTTTTTAAGAAATCGTTAAACTTCATCTATACAATAGGATAATATTATTGTTGAATTTCGTAATCGGTAATTTCATTCGCACTCGAACAAGGAACGGTTAATTTCTCGTATTCGAAACATGTGTTTCCCTTATCCATAAACTGTAATTTGAGGAAGTTTTCGGGTGTAGGGAACACATAGACTTTCTTATAATTAGGATATAAATACACCAACAATAACCCGATAGATAGACTGATTAAAAAGAAGGGGAGATTAATATATTTCATATATACTATCTTAACATTTTTTAATTCTTCTACTATTATATGAGTAATCCATTACTTAATCGAAAGAGAAATATTCAAGTTCATAATCTACCCGATGGAAGGAAAATGTTTTCTTATACTGCGGAGTTTCTTCCTATGCATCGGTATTTTTCTATTATGGATGCTAAACACGATTTCGGGGAAGGAAGAAGTGTTCTTAAACCTTACGTGAATAAATATCTTTTAACCTCACGTGGATTTAATACGAATACTATAATTGAAAAAAGAGACACTCAGAAGACGACGCGTAAATCCTTATCAATGACTGCGAATACACTTCATTCTGTTTTTGACCAGAACAATATATTCAGTCATAAAGATAGTAGTATTCCTCATTATGATCTGTATATCAATGATACTCACCTTGGTTCCATACAGTATTATAATTGTAGAACCTATCGTATTACTAAAGAAATGAGTGTTGACAAATTGGAAGAGATTAGAAACAATATAAACAATTCGTATGGAAGTATTATTCGATTAGAAGCACCTAACCAAGATTGGAGCACAGAACGGTTATTGAATTTTATGCGTAATTTATTTATATCGAATAGAGTGGATAGAACACTTCCTATATATGCTATATATGATGCTTCTATTATGAGTAAGAATAAGTTTTATGGTCAAGTGTTAAAGACAGAACGAAGCACTACACATCCTTTTAAATCCTATTTATCGGATGTGATTGATTCAGCAAGTACAACTAATGAGTTTATGGAGAATCAAGAATTAATGGGGAATTCAAATGAAGAAATACGTCTATTCTCATATCGGATTCCACTGATTAGTAATGCGGATGGTTCGTCATTTAATATTGTATATCATAGGTATCCAAACAAGAGAGAAAAAAATCACGGATTTGAGTTTCACTTTCAATACGTTAGTATAGATGGAAAAGTTGTGAATGATGAAAACATCTTGAATGTGATTTTGATAGATAAAACACCAGGGGTCGCAGATATATCGAATTATCTAGATAAACATGTGATTTCTAAACAGAATTTTTTTACACGTATGCGTCGTTTATTTACAATATTGAAAAGACGAGTATTACGTGTCAAGAATAAAAATTACGATATGTTCTTCCAACACTATTTAAGTATTTTTAAAAAATTCGTTAAACATCTTATAAAGATGGGTCTTATTCCTCGTGAACTTTACAATAACGACGATTATATTATTTCTTCTTTAATGTCGTATAAGACTACTGGTGATCAAACACGTTTATTTGATAATTATGCTATTGAGAATACAATAATGGGGGGAAATATTGGACATATATATACTCTCTCCTTAGATGGATATTTGCGTGACCTTAATTACTTGGGAAATATGGTTTCCTTTGTGAATGATAGTCGTCGAACCCTAAAAAATGTGGGTTCCTATAATAAGTTAGAATTCTTTCTTCCCTTTGTTGAGGGTATTGATCTCAAGAAGGATGAATTGTATGAACGGAGAGAACCTGCGAAATTGGAGAAAGAGAAAGAACAACTCCTTACTTTGTGGAAAACCTATTATCAGAATGTGGATGGTTCTCTCAAGAGAATGTACGCACATTATAGTGGAATGAGTATTCATGTTAGTAAGAAAGTAAAGTCTAAATATATTATTTTTCATAAATTAATTAAGAAAACGAAGTCGCGATCTTTACGTGTAGAACTTGGTGATGGGTCAAGGCTTGAAATGGTTCATGAGAGACATTTGTATTATATGATGTTGTTGGATATATACCATATTTTCTCTCTTCTTAAAGCATTGGAAAACAAGGAACATTATCGCTACGTTTTTGAGAATATGAAGGAATACGATGTGAATTATATCAAGAATATACGAAGTACGTTTGAGAATGAGACCATAACAATAAATATGTATGAAAAGTTTGTGAATATGATATTGAGAGAGAAAAATTTCATTTTCACGGATGAAGATGTGACGAGTTACAACTCAACATTGGAGGGTGATATTTCTCTCTTAAATCGGAGTAAGAATATGAGTGATGATTATGTGAATTTGGAATTATATAATTATGTTGAAAGTATGAAGAGCGATTACTTGTTTTCACTTGAAGGAACAAACGAGGATATTCTTACGAATGAAACTATGGTTTCTATATTGGAAGATGTGATTTATAAACCAATGTTTGTAGATGAGGAGTGTGTTAAGATTATGAATCTAGTTCTCGTTCATTATTATGAGATGTATATTGGTGAGAATGAATCAAGTGTAATGACAGGTGGTGGTGGTCATAGGGTATGGAATATTGAACGACATCGTAAATATACAGTAGAGAGAATGCGTGAATATGGAAGGAAGATGATGGAGATACAAAAAGAATTATCGAATGCAATTCATTTGGGGGCACTCTCTCTTGAACCTTTGGATAATGTGGATCGAGAAAATTTGAAGAAGGTGTTTCCAATGGGTTGGGGTGTGGAAGAGGAACCGGCAGATGGAGATCAGCATGGTGGTATTCGTAGATTGGGTATGGATCGTCAATTGAGAACTGGAAGGGAAACTTTTATGAAGGATAGGAGAGAAGCATTTGGGCGACGAGTAAGAGAGAAACGAAAGGAACGTATTCTAGATCAGCGATTGACGAGTGTCTTGGTAGTAGATAAGGAGATACTTATGGAGCATTTGGGTAGCATATATGGATTGTTTGAATTTTATTTGGAACGAATTTGTAATTTAGTGGTCTATTCTGTAGAGAGAAATGTTCTTCATCGAGAGTATATCATCCATCGTTTGGACGATTCCTCTGTGCTTGATAGTTTTAAACTTCATAAGGAGGATGTGGATATCCTCTTGGAGGAAGGAGAGAAACACACTATGGATACACTAGATACTCAGATGATTGTATCAACACGTAAATGGGGTGTTCCTTATCAGTTCAAGATTCCAGAGGGAATGATAGTGAAGAGAGAAAAAGGTGTAGAATTACCGAAGAATTATACGACATTGGAAGGTATTCAATATCCGAGTGATTTATTCGTTCATATGATGCTTTCTTTGGATGAGAAGGTTCCGATGGCAGGTGGAAGTGGTGGGGGGACAGGGAAGGATAACGCGAAATAAGAATAGGAAATATAAAACACGGAGAAAGAGAAGGGGAAGGAGGTCTTTGGTATCTGTGCGAAATACACGTCGTCGTGTTAATTCTTGAATTAGAATATCTTTATTAGATATAGGAACGAGATGTCTGCTTTTCAAAAAGAACTTTATGATAAAACATTAGAATACGGAGATCGCGTGTTATCCTTATTTAGTAGCAAGAATACAACGAAGTTTTATATTCTTTGTATTATTCATTATTATGTGGTCTTTATCTTCCCTATTTTGATTACTATTCTCTCGCCGACGTGGATGTCATTTCTTATCGTGACTATATTTCATTTGATGGTGTTCTTTCTTCATCATTTGTATCGTGGATGTATTTTTCTGAAGATGGAGAGAAAATATATGAATTCGAAGGAATGGTACGGATTTTATCATTTATTAGAGTTGATTGGAATTACGGACTATAAGGACAATATTACGTATTATCATAGAATGGCAATGGGAATATTGTTTGTGGTTCATATGGTGATGTTTGGTGTGATGGTCAAATACAAATCCATTCCATAATAAAATTGGAATTAAAATGATAGAGTATTGGAGTGAAAATAATGGGAGATTGGAATTTGTTTTCTCTCTTTACTATATATCGAATTATGGAAGGAAGAAACACACATGCTATTTCGATTTTTGATACTGTGATGCCTGAGGAAGTGGATCCTGTTGATTTTCCAGAGGCATCTCAATGTGAAAAGGTGTCTCATGCTGGAAACTTATTTTATGTTTATTTTAATCGAAACACACTTACCTACCCCGAATTCAAGGGATTGGAGAATGTGAGTCATCGTGTGGAAGAGGACGGTGTCTATAATTATCTGATTTATCGTGGAAAGGATGGGAATTTCAAGATGGTATTTGCCCGTCATATCCTTGGTAATGAATTGGGTTCGAAACATTTGTATTTATATACGTATTTATTGAAAGAGAACTTGACGGATGAGATGCGTGTCTATTTGGCAGGAGAAGTGAAAAAGGAGGGTGAGAAGATCCAAATTAATTTCCAATCGGGGACTTATACTTTACCTTACAAAGAGAGTTGGAAGGAAGAACAGGTGGATGAAATGGCATGGTTCGAGGAGTTGAGAGAGAAATTATTCGGCGTTTATATTCGGGGTTCTCGAATGGAATATCACGCTCGATCTTTTTTGAAGGATTATGTGATTCCATTTAAACCGGAAGTGTATCAAACCCTGAGAGGGATGGGGATTGAAACGCTGTTCTTTAATGATCCTGTGAAATGTGCGTTGTATAAGATAAAGGTAATGATTGATAAAGGGATGTTTATTTCGAGCACGACTGCGCGTCGATTGGGACGGGAGAATAAGCAGCGGTATTTGAAGATGAAGGATAATGGTAGTTATGAATTGTCGGAGGAGGGAGAAGCGTTCCTTGCCGATCCGGTGACCTTAGAGAGGATGGTTCAGCGTGGTGGTGGTGCTGGTCGTAGTAGTCAATGGCGAAAGAGGCATACGAAGCGTCGAAAAGAGAAAAAGGATAAAAAGAAGAAGACTGCGAGAAGGAGACGTGGAATTCGTTCTTTGTTTGGAGTAATATAGAATGGTTATGAAAATTATCTTTTATTCAATAGGGAAAGATGATTTTTAAAGGTAAATGAAGATAGGGTGTTGAATAGGGTCTGATTTTGGTGTGGATAGTGTGTTGAATAGGGATTGATTGAGTATTAGATGGTACTGTTTCAGTAGTTGATATGATGAAGAGGGAAGAGAGAAAAAGGAATATACTTCTTGGATATATATAGAAGGTTAGATTGTGTGTTTGATAGAGGTTGGATTTGAGTTTTCGAGAGAAAAAATGGTATGTTCTGTGGTTGTTTATATATGGAATACATAGATCATATATAAATAGATAATGTAAAGGTGTGAATGGAGGTTGGAATGTGGTGGGATAGAGGTGAGATTATGTGCGATTAAGGACTGGTAGAGTGGTTCCTAGCATGAAGAAGATGGTGTCTATCAGTGTATCTGCGAGGCCGTCGCCTCCTTTCCATCTAAAGAGGGAGGTCATTCCAATGAATACTTGCCATAATTCCCATATGGTATGAAGAACGAGAAGACGAGGATAGTATTCTTGGATGGGGAATTGGAGGTAAAGGTAGATGTATCCGGAGAGAATACCACTTAAAAAATGGAGAATTGACCATCCATTGATGTAATATGTGTTGGTGTTGCCGAGGAAGGGTGGATCCAAGTAGTGTTTGCGTATGTTTTTGGGTAAGAAGGCGTCGCCGCTGCGGTATAAGAAGAGTTGTAAGTCGTTCATTGTGGGTGAATGGTAGTATATATAGGGTGTATATATTTTTATAATGGGTGTCATGGTGGAACCGGTGAATTCAGATATATTTTCAGGTGTTTGTAGGGTGGATGTATAGTGTATTTTCAAGGGTGGAATTAGTGTGATCGTGGTATATTAACCAGTATATTGGTTACAAAACACGTGTATCGGTTATAAAATTCATAGTAGAATGGGTAGTGTATGGGTGATGTAGTGGCATTGTTGTTGAATCCATTTGACTTGTAGGGTAAATATTTCGACACCGTGTTGGTGTGCGTGTAGTAGTGCTTGAGTGTATATGGGGTCATGAGGAGATGGTTGAAAGGCGACGATATCTTCTCTCTGTATGACGAAGAGTATGATGGTTCTTATTCGTGGTTCTTTGTCTTTGATTTCAGCAAGGTTGTATAAGTGTTTGACGGCACGTGTGCTTACGGTATCGTTCTTGTTCTTTCTGTACCCGTCGGGGAAGTATGCGACTTTTATGGGTGTGGATGGGGTGGTGAATGAGGGTAGAAGGGGGTGTGGATCGGTTCTTTCCATTGCGAGGGGGACATTTTTGACTTCGAGTATGTAGTAGGTTCCATCGTGTTGTTGTCCTAGGAAATCAAATCTTGATTGTAGGATGGTTTTTTCTCTCTTGATAGTGGTTGGGATAAGGGTGGGGAATCGATGTTGTAGTAGTGCTTGATGTGCGATTTCTTCAGCGATCTTGGGATGTATTCCGATGGTTTGAGAAGGTGGCGTGTTCGCAAGGATGATTTGATAGGGACATTTCGTATTTTTATTTTTGGATGGTATGATGGATACGTGAGCGTCCTTTTCAACTAAACCACAGCATCCGAGTGCAGCGGTGTGTGCGATGGTGGTTGTTCCGTCTTCGAGGAGGATATCGGCAACGTAGGGTGATCGTATGGAAGCGGATGGCCGTTTGATAATGATGGCGTTATGGATGGTGGAGGGTAGTGTATAGAGGAGTGTAGATGTAGGTATCATGTATGAATGGGGATAAGAATAAGGATTGAGATTAGGATTAGGATTGGAATGAATGGGGTTTGTTGTATGGATATCAATTTTTATAGGAATTAGTAGAGAGAAAGTGTATATGTATATATCTTGATTGTATGGAGAGGAATGAATAGAAATGATGATACATGTTCTACTGGTAAATCAAGGCGACGTTCGCGGGGTTCACGTGGTCGTGATCGGCAATGATAGGGGTGTTTATAGGGTGTTATAGGTGTTTATAGGGTATAAAGTCGTATATCGGTTACAAAACATGTGTATCGGTTACATTCTCGTATTGGTATTATAGAGTGTTATAGGGTGTTATATTGTGTTATAGAGTGTTATATGGTGTTTATAGGATGTTATAGGGTGTTTATAGGGTGTTATAGAGTGTTATAGGGTGTTATAGAGTGTTATAGAGTGTTATAGAGGCACATTCAGGGATATAAACCCGTATATCA
>SL_7KL_010_BRINEDRAFT_10000138_pt1 | contig 31944 bp, 38 predicted proteins | sample SodLak_010_BRINE_FD_10663 | JGI IMG/M metagenome (IMG submission 10663)
GCCGGGGTCTTCGACTTGGGCCGCATTTTTCCCGACTGCTGCGTTGCGCTGCTTGACCGCAGAATGACTGCGGCGCTGCACAGCGCGCCTTGCCTCGGAAAGAATGCGGACTCCAACGCAGGCGGGCGAAGAGATCAGTATCTCCCTAGCCGGCGAGGATCAGGACGATAATTCCGAACAATCCCGTTTCGATTCCCATTGCCTGACTCCGTTCCCTGTAGTTCCGGAACGATAGGTGACCCTTGAACACCCTGCAAGCCGACGCCACGTGAAGACATGTGGATTAGGAACATTTTTGTGTCCCACTCGTCGGATCGGGATACATATTGCAACGTAAAGAGGTTTTTCATGCGTCGGATCTACTTTCTGCTTCCCGGAATAAACGATGCCCGCGAGCTGGTCGACGTGTTCCGTCGCAACGGTTATTCAGACCGGGATCTGCATCTCGTGGCGCGCGAGGATGTGCCGATGGAGGATCTTCCGGAGGCGAGCATGACCGAGCAGTCCGACCTGCTGCCGGCCCTGAAACGTGGTACGGCTGTCGGGGGCACGGTTGGACTTCTCGCCGGGCTCGGTGCCGTGGCGGTTCCTGGCCTGGGCGCGGCTGTTGGCGGCGGCGCGGTTGCCCTCATTACCGCGGCGGGCGCCACCGTTGGTGGCTGGTCTGCGCTTCTGGTGGGTGCCGGCATGGACCGGAAGCAGATCGCTGACTGCGAGCAGGCGCTGCAGGAAGGCCAGGTGCTGATGCTGGTGGATGTCCAGGCCGATCAGGTCGAGACCGTGCGGGAGCTGGTTACCAGCCACTATCCGGATGTACGGGTTGAGGACATCGAGCGGATTGTTCCCGCGCCGGATGTCTCCGTCGCCAAGGGCTGAAAAAGTCAGCCTCATCAAGGGTCTGCCTGTCATTGGCAGGCCCGTTCAGTTCAGGCCCGTTCCGGCGAGCGCATCCGCCAGCTCGTCGAGCTGATCCAGTCCACCGATATCCGTCTCCAGCATCGGCAGGTGGATACAGTCCAGCCCCCGCAGGTCCTGCTCGATGGCCTGCAGATAGACCGCCTCCTGTTCCCTGCGCTTCCGCAGAAACTCCCCGTCCGCAGTTGCCGGCAGCACCCGATTGACGATGGCGCCGAGTACCGGGATGTCGAACTGGCGCAGGGCATCCACCGCGCGTCTGGTCTCGACGATGGGCAGGCGTTCCGGGGTCAGCACGAAGACAAACGCGGTCTCCTGCGGATCCGTCAGCAGACGCCGCGTGCGATGGAACAGACGCCGCCGCTCGAGCAATGTCTCGGCGATGCGCCGGGTGCGTGTTTCCATGCCGGCGAACGGGTCCGAATCCGGTTCATCGAAGGGCGTCGGTACGTCCGCCCGGGCGCCGGACGGGGTCAGGTGTTTCAGCACCTTGCCGAGCTGCTCCGAGCGCTGGTTGTGATTGATCAGGCCGTCGGTCCAGGCGGCCATCGCCTCGGGCAGCGACAGCAGACGCAGGGTATGGCCTGTGGGTGCGGTGTCGAAAATCAGCAGATCGTAGTTGTCCCGCTGTTCGAGAATCAGGCTCGCGACCCGTTCCAGCAGCGCTGCTTCCGCAGCGCCGGGGGAATGCGCCGCCAGCGCCATCTGCCGATCCAGTTCCGCATGCATGTCCGGCGCGGCCAACTGCTTCATATGGTCGCTGACCGAGCGGATGTGCGCGCGGGCCTGCTCGTCCGGGTCGATCTCCAGCCCCCAGACGCCGGCGGTAATGCCGGTGATCCGGTTCCCGATCTTCCGGTCGACGGCATCGCCCAGCGAGTGCGCCGGATCGGTGGAAATCACCAGTACCCGTGCCCCACGGCGGGCTGCCAGCACCGCGAGTGCACTGGCGACGGAGGTCTTGCCGACGCCGCCCTTGCCACCGATGAAAACGATCCGGTGGTCCAGCAGGCTCTGCAGTGTTCCTGGCCCCATGTCAGCAGCAGCGGAAGTGGTCGAGTGGCGAGCGTTCCATGCCCATCCGTCGATGCCAGTCATGGAAGCGTTCCAGCAGCAACGGTTGCAGCTCCATCGTGTAATAGCTGGCTGGATTGGGCACACCCATCATTTCCGAGTAAACCAGAAGCATGAACAGGTCTTCCTCGTCACGCCGCGCTCGGGCGATGGTCGAGCGATAGCGTCCGAAATAGAGCTCTTCGGCGCAATAGCTGGCCCGGCGGAACCATTGCCGCCAGCGACCAGCCCCACCATGCTTTCCGTCGGATGCCATCGCTCGGGCCTCAGGGGGTTGCTGCGGCATTCCGCAGGTGTTTCCGGAGCACGCCCACGGCCTCCAGCAGGACCATGACGGCGGCAACCAGGATCAGAATATCCAGGGAGAACAGGAACCAGTTGCCCGCGTCATAGAAGGTCTTGAGCTGCACCAGCAGGGCCAGTGTGGTCATGAACAGCAGGAACGATAACGGAATCAGCGTGAACCACATGGACCGACCCAGACGGACGATGATGACCGTCATTACCAGCAGCGTGAGACCGGCCAGCAACTGATTGGTCGTGCCAAACAACGGCCACAACAGCATGCCGCCAGTGCCGTCTACGCCGCCGGCACCAAAGGCCAGCGCCAGGCATGCACCAACGGCGATGGCAGTGGAGATCGGCACGCTCTTGAGAATCGGCAGATTATAGATCGTGCCCCACTCCTGCATGATATAGCGCTGCAGGCGCACACCGGTGTCCATCGTGGTGCCGGCAAACAGCACTGCCATGACCGTCAGCAGCGTCACGGCAATGGCCTCGGACAGGCCGGTGCCGGCGGCAACGATATTGGCGCCGCCGGTGACGAAGGCGTTCACGCCACCATCACCGAATGCCCCGTAGATCTCGCGCCATTCGCCCAGGGTCGCGAAGCCCGCGGTGGTGGCGAGGATCGCGGCCAGCGCCAGACAACCCTCACCGACGGCGCCGAAGTAACCGACAAAGCGAACGTCTTTTTCGTTACTGATCTGTTTCGAGGTCGTGCCCGAGGAAACCAGCCCGTGGAAGCCGGAGATGGCACCGCAGGCAATGGTGACGAACAACAGGGGAATCAACGATGGTGTGCCTGCCGGCACATCGCTGTTGAACGCCGGCGCGACGATGGACGGGTTCGACAGCAGGATTGCCGCGTAGACCAGCCCGAGCCCGATGAACAGCTGCAGCCCATTGATGTAGTCGCGAGGCTGCAGCAGCACCCAGACCGGCAGCAGCGAGGCGATGGCCGCATACAGGAACAGCAGCACGATCCACTGGCTGTTGGCCGGCAGGCCCAGCACCGATTCCGGCAGTTCCACCGGTACGCTCGGGCCGATGCCGATCAGTGCGTAGAGCGCCACCACCCCAATGATCGACACCGCAAGCAGGTTGATGCGGAAGCGGTAGATCATCTGGCCGATGATCAGTGCGACGATGATCGCACCCCAGGCCGGAACCACCGCCGAAGGGTTGTTGACCAGCAGGCCGGAGATGGCAACGGCGAACACGGCGTTGACCATCAGCAGCACCAGGAAGATCACGATCATGAACAGACTGCGGGCGCGCGGGCCGATTACGTCGCCGGTGACGGCGCCGATGGAGCGTGCCTTGTGTCGCACGCTGGCCCAGATGGCCCCGGCGTCATGCACGCCGGCGAAGAAGATGGTGCCGAGGATGACCCAGGCAAAGGCCGGACCCCAGCCCCAGATTACGGCGATGGCCGGGCCGATGATCGGCGCCGCGCCCGCGACCGAGGTAAAGTGGTGCCCCCAGAGGATGAATTTGTTGGTCGGCACGTAATCCACGCCGTCCTCCAACTCATGGGCGGGCGTGCGGAAATCCGGATCAAGCTGGAAGATGCGTTCGGCGATGAACTTGGAGTACACGAAGTAGCCCAGAGCCATGGCGGCGAGGCCGGTAAGCAAGACGAAAATGGCACTCATGCCAGGTCTCCTCTTCTGGTTTTATCTGGCTAGCGACGCACATGCGGGGGCGCGACGTGCCGTGACCGTGCGGACTCGTTCGTCCTCGCCGGTTCACGTAGTCTGGAATTCCGGAAGCGGGAACACAAGTGACGGCCGATGCAGGGCGGTGCTGCCTGTCGCCGCATCTGCGCCCGAGACGGTTCCGGGCCCTGATCTCAGCGCATGAGCTTGAGTAGCTGGTCGAGCCCTGCCCGATGCACATGATGAATCCGCTCGCGATGCAGATCCATGAGTCGCAACCAGATACGTTCGTGACCGACCTCGGTCGGTTCGCCCAGCGCCGGCGGTTGGTCCGTGCGGATCAGACAGAAGGTCTGCCTGTAACGCCAGTATTCCTGATGACCCGTGGCGAAGTAATGACTCTGAAACCGGATCCGGTCCGAACCGTTCAGGCAGTCCGCCGGCAGATCAACGCCGGCTTCCTCTCGCAGTTCCCGCCGCAACGCCATCTCGATTGTTTCGCCGCGCTCGATGCCGCCACCGGGTAATTCCAGCCAGTTGGCGCGAGGGGCGCGGACCAGCAGCACGGCATCGTCATGCCAGAGCGCGCAGTGTACGCCATGGCGATCCGTCATCGGCTGATCCTCGGGCCGATGCACCAGTTCTCCATAGTGATTGACGAAATAGCGGCTCAGAACGATCTCTCCAGGCAGCTGCAGCTTCCGGGCGGATTCGGATTAGGCCAGAGTGTAACGTGCGCTCCGCTGGCCAGCACCCTTGCCGTTGATCCGGGCTGCTGTTAAGAACGATCAGGAAAACGCTGCAATGCGGATGTGGGAGCAGATCAGTGTGTCTTTCAAGTCCAAGGAGAGAGCCCGCTTCATGAGTCGTTCCCTGATCACCGCGCTTGTGCTTCTGTTAGTGCCATCCTGGGCTGCCGCCGTGATGCCGGAGTCCGTGGAGCAGGTCCTCAATCGTCACCAGCTCGGATCGGGTCAGGTCAGCGTCCTGGTGCAACGGGTCGGGGATGGCGAGACGATTCTTGAACTGGCGCCGGATCGCCTTCGAAACCCTGCCTCGGTTACCAAGCTGCCGGTCACGTTCGCGGCGCTTGAGATCCTGGGTCCGACACATACCTGGCGCACGGAGATATACGCCGAGAACGAACCACGGGATGGTGTGCTGGACGGCAATCTCTGGCTGCGAGGCACCGGTGACCCCTATCTGGTTACCGAGCAATTCTGGAAGCTGGTGGGCGGCATCCGGCGGGCCGGCGTCGAGCACATTACCGGTGACCTGGTGCTGGACGTCAGTCATTTTGCCCTTGAACCGGAGGACCCGGGGGCTTTCGACGACCGGCCGGACCGTGCCTACAACCAGGCACCGCATGCCCTGCTGGTGAATTTCAACGCCGTACGATTCCAGATCGACAGCGATGGTAACGGCCAGGCGAGGGTGTCCACCGATCCGCCACTGCCGGAGCTTCGCATCAATAATCGTCTGCAACGATCAAGCGGCGGTTGCGGCGCTCACCGGGGGATGTCCTATCGGGTTTCCGGCGATCTCGAGGTCAGTCTCGAGGGCGAGCATCCGGGCGGCTGCCGGGGCTTTAATCTGCTGCGCGTGGCGATGTCGCCGGAAGACTTTGCGCATCAGCTCTTCTCCGGCCTCTGGCGCCAATGGGGTGGTGAATTTCGTGGGGGCTGGCGTCGTGATATCTGGACCGGCAGCCAGCGTCCGCTTTATACACACCGCTCGCCACCGTTGTCCGAACTGATTCGGCCCGCCAACAAGTTCAGCAACAATGTCATGACCCGCCACTTCAAGCTGGCGGTTGCCGCCGAGGTGCATGGCGAGCCGGCGACGACCAAGGGCGGCAACCAGGCAATCATCGATTTCTACGCCGAACGCGGCGTCAACACGGACGGCATGATCATGGACAATGCTGCCGGCCTTTCCCGCACCAACCGCTTTACCGCGCGACAGGTTGTCGAGATCCTTCAACTGGCCCAGCGCAGCCCGTTCAGTGCCGAGTTCCGCTCCTCGCTGGCATTGTCCGGGTTGGACGGCACCATGCGTCGGCGCTTCAGCGACGGGCCGGAAAGGGGACGCATGCATTTGAAGACCGGCACGCTCAATCATGTCTCGGCCGTGGCCGGATACGTGCGTAGCCGCAGCGATCAGGACTACGTCGTCGTGGTGTTGATCAATGGCGAGAATGTCCACTGGGGGCCGGGTCGCGCGGTCCAGGATTCGGTTCTGGCCTGGGTGTATCAGCAGTAGCATTCAGCCGGACCGCAATGAGCGCATGGCCTGCTGATAGAGCAGCCAGGCGCTGATGCCGGCGCCGATATTGCCCAGCATGGCGCCGGTAAGCAGCCCGCTCATGCCCGCCAGGTGGCTGAAAAGCCAGAGTGTGGGCAGGTAGAACAGGAACAACCGCAACAGCGAGATCAGCAGCGCCTGCAGCGGCATGCCCAGGGCATTGCAGACCGAGACCATCAACATGCAAATGCCCAGCGCCGGATAGCTCAGCGGAACACGTAACAAATAGTCGTGCAGGACACTGCTTACCGAGGAGTCGCTGCTGAGAAAGCCCGCCAGGAAGCCGGAGCCGAGAAACAGCAGCAGCCCGACGGCGAGTTGCCAGGCAAGCACGAAGCCGACAGCGAGTCGCACCACTTCCCGAATTCGTCCGATCTCGCCTGCGCCATAGAAGCGGCTGACGATGGGCGGCAGTGACATGGTCAGGGCCAGCACCACGACCATGGAGAAAAACTCCAGCCGCGTACCCACGCCCCATGCGGCGACGGCTGCGCCGCCGTGATAGGCCACCAGGCCGGTTGCCAGTACTGCGGCCATTCCTGGCGCAAGCTGGCCGAGCGTTGCCGGGCCGGTGATCGCGCCCAGATCCCGCAGTGCCCGTGACAGCGGGAAATCTCCGAAATCACGGCTCAGCCAGCCGCGAAACCAGACATGCCGGTAGACCCAGAGAGTGCCGCTCGCGAAGGCCGCCACGGTCGCCCAGGCGGCACCGGGCAGGCCCCAGCCAAAGGTGAAGATGAACAGCGGGTCCAGAGCCAGATTGATCAGACTGGTGATCACCATCAGGAGGCCGGGCAGACCCGTCTCGCCCCGGGCCCGGCAGAGCGAATAACCGAAATAGAGCAGGGCACCCAGCCAGGCGCTCAACAGCCATGGTGCCCAGTAGGTCCGGATCAGGGGCAGCAGGTCAACATCCGCTCCCATGGCGGTCATCAGCCGGCCCTGGGTCAGCCAGAGCAGAATGCAGACCACACCGATGAAGGCGGCGCCAAGCAGTACCACCAACAGACTGATGCAGCGGGCATCCTGGTCGCGGCCGGCACCGAGGGCACGGCCGACCAGCGCGGTGGTGGCGATGCCCAGACCCACCTGGGCGCCGATCAGCAACTGCTGGATGGGTTGCGTGAAGCCGAATGCGGCCAGCGGGTCGACGCCGAGGCGGGCGATGAAGGCCGCATCGACGAGTTGCACGCCGAGCAGTGCGAGCGCGCCGAACAGCATCGGCCAGGTCATCCGGAACAGAGTCACCGCCAGACTGTTCCGGGCCAGGTCCTCGATGGTCAGTGAGTTGCTGCGACTCATGCGCGCGCCGCTGCCAGCAGCATGGTCAGCAGACCGGCGATCGGCGCCAGAATGAGGCAGGCCAGCAGTCGGATACCGGTCAGACGCCAGCCCAGCGCCGGCAACTCGAAGGCGATCACACGATGCAGGGCCAGCACCGACCAGGCGGTTATCAGCGTCACCATCTGCGCCGTGCCGGTGCCCGCGCTAATCAGGGCCAGGGCGATGGGGAAGGTGATCATTGGGCCGCCCGGCATGACCGCACCGAGCACTGTCGCCAGCAGGATGCCTTGCAATCCCGAGCCATCGCCAAGTGAGGTTGCGACCAGTTCCCGGGGCACCAGCATGGCGAGAAAACTGCCGGCGATCAGCGCAATGGGGATACGCACCAGCAGTGGACGCATCTGCCGCCAGCCGCCGGCGGCAATCCGCCGATGTCCGGGTTCGGGCTGGCGCTGGCGCCAGAGGGCGAGCCCAAGCAACAGGATGCCCAGAGTGACATAGGCGCTGATCATCGTGTGGATCGCGCCAGATGTCGCATCAGCAGGCGGGTCAGCAAGCCGGCAATCAGGGGCAGCGGCAGCGATACCAGCAGCCGAGTGAGCGTGAATTCCGTACCAAGCAGTGGCAGTTCCCAGACCAGGGCCCGATTGATGCCCAGCACGGACCAGGAAGTAAGGTACGTCACGCACACGGGAATCGCGGCACCCGAGCGGTACAGGGCGAGAACCAGCGGAAACGCGGCGAACGGTCCGCCGGGGGTAAGCGAGCCGGCCGCGGTGGCCAGAAACAGGCCGCGCAGACCGCTGCTGCCGCCGAGCCAGCGCTCCATCACTGCGCGTGGCACCATGGCCTGCACGTAAGCACCGACCAGTACCGCGGTCACCACAATGGGCAGAATCAGCAGCAAAAGGCCCAGGCCATCGGTCAGCGCCGTGTGAAACGCGTCAGCGCCTTGCAACAGGAACACGGCAAGGCCGGCCCCAAGGGCCAGCAGGACGAAGAATACGGTGCTACCGTCCAGCAGCGGCGGGCCACTGGGCGCGGGTCTGTGTCCGGACTTTCCGGCCATGAACAACCTCGTCGACGGGGTGGGATGGGCCGACACCAGGGAAACACTGGCCGGCAGCTCCGCATGGTACCGCATTGCTTTTCGACCAGAGTCGTCGCTGAGGAGTCCGATCATGCATCACTGGAGTGCCACGCGGCTGCTGCAGGGACTGGAAGCCGGTGCCTTCAGTTCCGTTGAGCTGGTGCAGGAACTGCTGGCCAGGATCGCCAGGCGTAATCCTGGTATCAACGCCGTTGTAACCCTGGACGCGGAACACGCCCTCGCGCAGGCGGAGGCGGCTGATGCGGAACGATCGCGTGGCAATCGGCGGGGGCCGCTGCATGGTCTGCCGATGACGATCAAGGATACCTTCGCCACGGCAGGGCTGCGGACCACCGCGGGTAGCAGGGACCATGCGGATCATGTGCCCGGGGATGATGCGGTCGCCGTGGCCAGGCTGCGGGCGGCGGGTGCCATCATTCTGGGCAAGACCAACACCGCAGAGCTTGCCGGCGATCTGCAGTGCGACAACCCGGTGTTCGGCACCACCAGCAACCCCTGGGATGTGACGCGCACCAGCGGCGGTTCCTCGGGAGGCTCGGCGGCGGCGCTGGCCGCCGGCCTGTCGCCGCTGGAACTGGGCAGTGACATAGGCGGCTCCATTCGCCTGCCGGCGCATTTCTGCGGTGTCTGCGGGCACAAGCCCAGTCATGGCCTGATTCCGATGCGTGGCCATATACCGGGGCCGCCCGGAACCCTCGGGCGATCGGATCTGGCCGTCGCCGGCCCGCTGGCGCGTTCGGCCGAAGACCTGATGCTGGCACTGGATGTTCTGGCAGGGCCGGATGAACCGGAATGCCGCGCCTGGTCTCTTGCGTTGCCGCAGCCACGACCGCGTCGAACCGGCGACTGGCGGATCGCGGTCTGGCCGGAGGAGGCCGGCTTTCCGCTCGCAGACGGCGTTCGGGTAAGTCTTGGTCGCCTCGTTGATGCCTTGTCTCATGCCGGGGTCACGGTTGATCCGGAGGCGCGCCCCGAGGGGATTGATCTGGCGGCCGCGCATGGGCTTTTCTACAGCCTGCTCGCCGCGGCAATGAGTAGTGGTCTGACTCAAGCCGAGATTCGCCATGCCCGGAGTCTTCCCGGTCCTCGTCCGGAAGATCCGGATCGGGTTCGCTTTTACCGAGCCGCGGCCATGAGTCACCGTCGCTGGCAACGGCTCAACGAGCAGCGTCTGCAACTCGCCGCACGCTGGCAGGCGTTCTTTCAGGACTGGGATGTGTTGCTTTGCCCGGTGGCCCCGGTGACGGCCTTTGTCCATGATCTTGAGCGACCGCCGCTGGACCGCATGGTGTCCGTTGACGGCGCGGCAAGACCTTATTCTGACCTATCGTTATGGTGTGGTCTGGCCGGGTTGCCGTATCTGCCTGCCACCGTCGTGCCGATGGGGCTGGATGGCGCTGGCCTGCCGGTGGGTGTTCAGGTGGTCGGACCGCGCTTTGGAGACAGGCTGACCCTGGCTGCCGCGGAACTGATAGAGGGTATCGGGGGCGGTTTCGCCGCGCCGGATGAACCGACTCCGCGGATGTGAGGTCCGCCGGACTATGGCACCATTCAGGAAAACGCAGAGCTGCGAATCAATCAGCGTTTCCTTGAGGGTCGATGGGCTGCCGCAGTCCGGCAACTTGTCAACACAAGGCGCCGAAACTGAGCGCAGCGGAAGTCGCGTGTCGTCGGAACAGGCTTTCGTCGCGTAACCAATTCCTGCATCAATACGGCTATCGGGAGAGCACTCGCATGAGCAACAAGGATGATCGTCCGGATATTCCCCTGACGCGGGCGGAGGCCGAGCAATTCGAGCGCCCGATCCGGCGGCGGATGTACATCGGTATCGCTGTGGCGGTCACGGTAATCATCGTACTGATCGTGTTGGTCATGGAGGCTCGTTTCCGCGCCGGGCTCGCGCAGCCGCATCCAAGCGCGGTGTTCGACGGTGGCTTGCAGGAGATCGTTGATACGTACCGGCCATTGCCGGATGCGGAGATCAACCTGGAGATCCTCACGGATCGCGAGGGCGAAAAAGACCGGTACACGGTCAGGATTCTTGATCAGGACGGCGTCACCCTCTACCAGGCAGCCCATGATGCTGAATACATCTATCAGTTGGGTCACGGCCGGCGGGCGGGCGATGCGATTCGCTTTGAAGTGTATCTGGAAGTCGATTACGACGGCTCGCTCAGCGGTCGCTACCGGCAGGATCGCGCCGTTGCAGTAGCCGCGTATCAGTCGGCCTTGCAGCGTCTGGTGCACCAGTCCCTTGCGGCTTACGTCGCCGCGACAGGCGTCAAGGTGCATCAGGATGATCCCGATCTGGAGCCTGATCCTGACGGTATTCGCCGGGACTGGGATGCGGTGATGGACCCGAGATAGGCCATCGAGGCTTCCTTGGTTGCTGATCTGTTCATTTGTTCATAGGGAAGCCTGAGCCATTGCATGCAACGCATGACATCTTTGTCACGGCACCGTCCGGCCTCGAATCGCTGCTCCTTGCCGAATTGCATCAACTCGGTGTCGGCGAGTCGCGGGAGCAGCGCGGTGGGGTTGCCTGTCAGGTCACTCTGGAGCAGGCCTACCGCGTCTGCCTCTGGTCGCGGATCGGCAATCGGGTGTTGCTACCTCTGACTACATTCCCGGCGCCCGATCCCGACGCCCTGTACCAGGGTGTTCAGACGGTGCCCTGGCTCGATCATCTCTCCGCCGAAGGCAGCCTGGCGATCGACGTCACCGGGGTCCGTCCGGCCATCGGTCACAGCCGCTTTGCCGCGCAGAAGGCGAAGGATGCCATTGTGGACCAGCTGCGTGAGGCAACGGGTATGCGGCCCAGTGTGGATCTGGCCGCGCCGGACTGCCGCCTGCACCTGCATCTTGCAGGCGAGCAGGGCACGATTGCGCTGGACCTGTCAGGCGACAGTCTGCATCGCCGGGGTTACCGTGAGCCGGGCACCGCGGCACCGCTGAAGGAGAATCTGGCGGCCGCCGTGTTGCTGCGGGGTGACTGGCCAGCAATTGCTGCTGAAGGGGGCAGTTTCTACGATCCGTTCTGCGGCTCCGGCACGCTTGCCATTGAGGCCGCCTGGATGGCGGCGGATGCCGCGCCCGGCCTGCTGCGCCCGCGCTTTGGTCTGCATGGCTGGCGGCAGCACGACGATGCCTGCTGGAAAACCCTGCTGGACGAGGCGCTGGAGCGTCAGGAGCAGGGAATGCAGCGAATGCCGGTGCTGGTTGCCACCGATCATGACCCTGCGGCGGTGCGTCAGACGCTGGACAACGTGCGGCGGGCTGGACTTGCCGGCCATGTGCATGTGGAACGCTGCGAGCTCGGTGATCTTGCGCCGGCCGCGAGCCACCGCCCGGGTCTGGTGGCGATGAACCCGCCCTACGGTGAACGGATCGCGCAGGATCGCGAACTGGTGCCGTTGTACGCCCGCATCGGCGAGGTCCTGCGGGGTCGGTTCGGCGGCTGGCAGGCGGTGTTGCTGACGGGCGCTGATGCCGAGATCGGCCTGCGACCGGACCGCTCCTGGAAGGTTTTCAACGGTCCGATACGCTGCCGTCTGGAACGTTTCCTGATCGCGGACGATGCCGGCCCGCAACAGAACGCCCTGGCGGAGCCACTGGTCAATCGCGTGGCGAAGAATCGCCGTCAGTTGTCGCGCTGGCTGAAGCAAAGCGGGGTCAGCAACTACCGTGTCTACGACGCGGATATTCCAGAATTTGCGCTGGCGGTGGATGTCTACGGCAGTCGTGGCGGGGACTGGCTGCACGTGCAGGAATACCAGGCGCCGGGTACGGTGGATGCGCGACAGTCCCAGGCCCGTTTGCGCGCGGCCCTCGCGGCCCTGCCGGAGGCGCTGGACGTACCCGCGCAACGGCTGGTTTACAAGGTCCGCAGTCGGCAACGCGGCGACAGTCAGTACCAGCGGCAGGCGCAGGAGGGCCTCTGGCTGGAGGTCAGGGAGGGGCCTTGCCGGCTGCTGGTCAACCTGACCGATTACCTGGACACCGGCCTGTTCCTGGATCATCGTCCCGTCCGCCAGTGGCTGGGTGAGCAGGCTGCCGGCAAGCGGTTGCTGAATCTGTTCTGTTACACCGGTGCGGCCACCGTGCATGCCGCCGTCGGGGGCGCCAGCCGCACCGTGAGCGTCGACATGTCACGAACCTATCTGGACTGGCTGCAGCGCAATCTGGCGCTGAACGACCAGGCCACGCCCGGGCATGAAGTGGTGCGCGCCGACTGTCGTGACTGGTTGCAGGAGGACCGGGGTGAGTACGACCTGATCTTTCTTGATCCGCCGAGTTTTTCGAATTCCAAGCGTATGGAAGGCACTCTCGATATCCAGCGCGATCACGTGGATCTGATCCGGGCTGCGGTTTCGCGGTTGGCCGCCGGCGGCACGCTGATCTTTTCCACCAACCGGCGGCGTTTCCGGCTGGATAAGGCGGCGCTGGCGGACCTGGACATCGAGGATCGCACGGCCTGGTCCATCCCGAAGGACTTTGGTCGCAGTCAGCGCATTCACCAGTGTTACTTCATTCGTCGAGCAGCATGATCTCACCGCGTGCGGCCGCCGCGCGCAGATCCTGCACGCGCTCTTCCCAGCGCTCGAGCTCCTCGTCGTAGAGTTCGAGGATGCAGGGCTCGCAGCCTGAGCCGCAGCACTCGGCGGGGTCCGGTGGCTCAGGCTTCGGCGGCAGGCGTTTTCGTGGTGGCTGCTGCGTCATCGGCGGCTCCCAACAGCGTCGGGGTGGCGGCGTCCGGCGTCGGCCTTCACAGCGTTACATGAATGGCCGCGACCGCGTCCCGGGCCTTGCTCCGCGCGGCATCGACGCTGTGGTCGCGGGCAATGACAACCCCCATGCGACGGCGGCCATGGACTTCGGGCTTTCCGAACAGGCGCAGTTCCGTATCCGGCGCCTGCAGGGCCTGGTCCAGCCCCGAAAACACCGCGCTGTCGGAATCGCCCTCGACCAGTATCACGCAGGAAGCACTGGCGCCCCGCTGCCGGATCACCGGCACCGGCAGGCCCAGGATGGCGCGGGCATGGAGCGCGAACTCGGACAGATCCTGGGATAACAGGGTCACCAGCCCGGTATCGTGGGGCCGTGGTGACACTTCGCTGAACCAGACCTGGTCACCCTTGACGAAAAGCTCGACACCGAACAGCCCGTAACCCCCCAGGTTATCAGTCACTGCGCCGGCAATCCGTTCCGCCTCGGCGCGGGCGCCATCGCTCATCGCCTGTGGTTGCCAGGATTCCCGGTAATCGCCGTCTTCCTGGCGGTGGCCGATGGGCTCGCAGAAGCTGGTGCCCCCGGCATGACGCACGGTCAGCAGCGTGATTTCGTAGTCGAAATCGACGAAGCCCTCGACAATGACGCGGCCGGCGCCGCTGCGGCCGCCCTCCTGGGCGTAGCGCCAGGCCGGCGCGATATCCCCCGTCTCGTGCACCAGCGACTGGCCCTTGCCGGAGGAACTCATTACCGGCTTCACCAGGCAGGGCAGGCCGATTTCCGCCACCGCGGCATCATACTCGGCCACTGTTTCAGCGAAACGGAAAGCCGAGGTCGGCAAGCCAAGTTCCTCGGCAGCGAGCCGGCGGATACCCTCCCGGTCCATCGTCAGGCGGGTCGCCCGCGCCGTTGGAATGACCCGATGGCCTTCCGCTTCGAGTTCCAGCAGCGTGTCGGTGGCGATGGCTTCCACTTCGGGCACGATCAGGTGTGGCCGTTCCTGCTCCACCACGCGGCGCAGTGCGGTGCCATCCAGCATCGACAGCACATGGCAGCGGTGGGCGACCTGCATCGCCGGCGCGTCGGCATAGCGGTCAGCGGCTATGACCTCGACGCCGAGCCGCTGCAGCTCGATGGCCACTTCCTTGCCCAGTTCGCCGCTGCCAAGCAGCAGCACGCGGGTCGCGGTGTCGGTCAAGGGGGTGCCGATCTGGCTCATGGCGGGACCTCGATGGTTTGCTGCGGTCGTGTGCGCGGGATCCGGCTCAGTATCGTGCCGTGGCCGATAGCAGGTCGTCCAGCACCACGCATGGTCTCTGCCGCCAGGCGACTCCCGTGGGCCACGCGTCAGGCTGTGTATTGTGCTGATTGGTCTGTAGAATCCCGCTATTTCGCAGGGTAACGCAGGGATGGGCCGGGGCAGATGAGCATCAAATCGGATCGCTGGATTCGCCGCATGGCGGAGCAGGAAGGCATGATCGAACCTTTCGAACCTGGTCAGGTGCGGGAAACCGACAAGGGCAAGATCATCTCCTACGGCACCTCGAGCTACGGTTACGATGTGCGCTGCTCGCGCGACTTCAAGATCTTCACCAATATCAATTCGGCGGTGGTCGATCCGAAAAACTTCGACGAGAACAGCTTTGTCGACGTGCAGAACGATGTCTGCATTATTCCGCCAAACTCCTTCGCACTCGCAAGCACCGTGGAGTACTTCCGCATCCCGCGCAGCGTGCTGACGGTCTGTCTGGGCAAGTCCACCTATGCTCGCTGCGGCATCATCGTCAACGTCACGCCGCTGGAACCGGAGTGGGAAGGGCATGTGACCCTGGAGTTCTCCAACACGACGCCACTGCCCGCGCGGATTTACGCCAACGAGGGCGTCGCGCAGATGCTGTTCTTCGAATCCGATGAAGTGTGCGAAACCTCATACAAGGACCGCGCGGGCAAGTACATGGGTCAGCGCGGCGTGACCCTGCCCCGCTCCTGAGTCAGGTTCAGGCGGGCAGGGGGGAGCCGGCACGAACCTGCAGGGGTTTGGTCAGCGTCTGGCCATCCAGCAGAACCGCACCCGGGTGTAGCTGCAGACGGCCATCGGCAAACCAGCGCACCACGTGGGGGTAGATCCGGTGCTCTTCCCGCAGCACCCGATCTGCCAGCGTCTGTTCGTCGTCATCAGGGCGCACTGGAACCCGGCTCTGCAGAATGACCGGGCCGCCATCCAGTTCCGGTGTTACCGCATGCACGCTGCAGCCGTGTTCGGCATGGCCTTCGGCGAGCGCCCGTCGGTGGGTGTGCAGCCCTTTAAGGGCCGGCAGCAGTGACGGATGAATGTTCAGCATGCGCGTCTGATAGCGGGCCACGAAGTCATCGGTGAAGATTCGCAGAAAGCCCGCCAGCAACACCAGATCCACCTGCCAGGCGTCAATCTGTCGGCTTAGCACGGCATCGAAATCCGCCCGGCTGGTGTAATCCGATGCCTCCAGCACCGCCACCCGACAGCCGGCAGCCGCTGCCTTTCGTAGCCCGCCGGCATCACCGCGACTACTGATAACGCCGGCGATGTTGGCGCCAAGTTCACCGGCGCGCTGGGCTGCCAGCAGGGCCTGCAGATTGCTGCCGCGGCCGGAAATCAGGACGACTGCACGCATCGAGGCGTCGCGTTCAGTCCGCGCTCAGCAGGCGAACGCGGGGCTGCTTATCCTTCGCCTCGACGATCCGCCCGATCTGCCAGGCCGATTCGCCCGATTCATGCAGGCTGCGGACCGCGGTGTCGACCTCCGCCTGGGGCACGCACAGCACCATGCCCACGCCACAGTTGAAGGTGCGCAGCATCTCTGTATCGCTTATGTTGCCGGCTGCCTGCAACCAGCGGAATACGGCGGGTTGCTGCCAGCTGCTGAGGCGCAGTTCCGCGGCCATGTCCGGCGGCAGGACCCGTGGCAGGTTCTCGGGCAGCCCGCCACCGGTGATGTGCGCCATCGCATGCACCGGGACCCTCTCCAGCAGGGCCTGTACCGCACGCACATAGATCCGGGTCGGTGCCATCAGGGCATCGGCCAGCGGTCGATCATCCACATGCTGGTCCAGAGAGGCGCCGCTGTGTTCGAGAACACGACGAATCAGCGAATAGCCGTTCGAATGCGGACCGCTGGAGGCAATGCCAATCAGCGCGTCGCCGACGGCAACGCGGCTGCCGTCGATCAGATCATCCTCGTCCACCACGCCGACACAGAAGCCGGCCAGATCATAGTGGCCCTCGCTGTACATGCCCGGCATTTCCGCGGTCTCTCCGCCGATCAGGGCCGCGCCGGCCTGCTCGCAGCCGCGGGCGATGCCCTGGACAACCCGGGCTGCGACGTCAACGTCCAACTGTCCGGTGGCATAGTANTCGAGGAAGAACAGCGGTTCGGCGCCGCAGACCAGGATGTCGTTGACACACATGGCAACCAGATCGACGCCGATGCCGTCGTGACGACCCGTTTCGATTGCCAACTTGAGCTTGGTGCCTACGCCATCGGTTCCGGAAACCAGCACCGGGCTGCGGTAACGCCCCACCGGTAACCGGAACAGCCCGCCGAACCCACCAAGCCCGCCCATAACCTCGGGGCGGTGCGTGCGTTTGACGAATGGCTTGATGCGTTCGACCAGTGCGTTACCGGCGTCGATGTCGACACCGGCGTCGCGATAGGTCAGACCGCCACTGCGGGACTGGTTTGAATCGCTCAACGAAACCCCCGTGTGCTGGCGGAGCACAGCATGGCTGTGTGAGTATCCGGGTGATGAAGCGCCGGGTCCGCCGGGCCAGGCACCTCCACCGCCGCGGCGGGCGCGAGCGGGCACGTATAGTAACGGACGGGGTGCCATTCCCGAAAGCGGCGCTCGTGAATACGGCTGAGGGTAGGGTACATGAGGAAGATAATGGTCTGGCTGGGCCTGATGGTTCTGCTCGTTCTGGCGCCCGCAGCCATGGCGAGCGGCCTGTACCAGATCGAGGTTCTGGTGGAGGATCAGTCCGAGGAGGTCCGCCAGGAAGGCGTCCGGCAAGGTCTGGAAGAGCTGATGCAGCGCTTGTCCGGTCGCGATGATGTGGCCTCTGTTGCCGGTGCATCTTCGATCCTTGGTCAGGCGTCTCGCTATCTGCAGCAATTCGATTATGGCGAGCCGGTGGAAAGTGATGGCGAGCAGCGCGAGCGGCTGCGGCTGCGCTTCGACGGCGGAATGCTGGAAGAGGCCATGCAGGAGGCGGGTATCCCGGTCTGGGCCGGGGCCGACCGCCGGGCTGCGGTGACCTGGCTGGTGGTCGAGCACCAGGGCGTGCGACAGATTGCCGGCGGCGATGTACTGGCGGACGGGCAGCGGGCCCTGCGCCGGGCCGGCGAACGACATGGTTTGCCATTAACGCTGCCGCTGATGGACCTGGAAGATCAGCGGGCGATGAATTCCTCGGATCTCTGGGGCGGTTTCCGGGAGCCCATTCTGGATGCATCAGCCCGGTATGAGGCGGAGACGGTAATTGTCGGTCGGGTGCACCAGCGGGGAGATGGTTGGCAGGGTCGCTGGATTCTGTTCCGCAATGGCGACTCGCAGGAGCTGAGCGTGCAGGGCGCCAACCCGACGGAAGTGGTCGATGCGGGCATTGCCGGCATTGCCAGTCGGCTGACCCGGGAACTGGCGGCCATCGGCGTCGGCAGCGAGGCGGATGTCTATCGGGTGGAGGTGCGGGGTGTCGGCAGTCTGAGCGACTATGCCTGGGTGCAGCGCACGCTCGAGGGACGTCGGGGCGTAGGTCGGGTAGAGCCTGGACAGGTCAACGCTGATACCGTCGAGTTCCGGGTCAGCACCAGTCATGACCGCGACGGTCTGGCCCGGGAGCTGGCCGATGTGCGACGGCTGGAGCGTGAAGACGCGGTCAATGGTGGCATGCCCGCAGAGCGCGAACGGCAGCCCGATCTGCGCTTCCGCCTGCGCTAGAATTTCGGCCCCGTCGTGTTGACACGGGAAAGCCCGGGCCGTGATGTACGGCCGGGGCTTTTCGCTGCCGGTGGCGTTACCAGCTGTAGCCGACCGTCAGCAGATAGGCGGTGTCGGTTGACGTGTTGCCGGCCGGTGGGTCGCGATCGTAGTCGACATTGACCTGGGCCGTGCCGGTCATGCCCAGCATCAGCGGGAAGCGCAGGCCGGTGCGGGTCAGGACCAACAGATCCCGCGAGTCATCCAGCCCCTGGAAGCCTTCCTGGTTGTGGAAAAAGCGCAGGCGCTCGCCCAGCAGGCGTTGCTCGTAATCCAGCGCCCAGCGCGCTGCCGCCCGGCTTTCGTTACTGGCCTCGCGGAACTCCTCGTTGATGTAGGACAGGCCGAGCTCGGCGGACAGGACACGTTGCGGTGTCTCGAAGAACTGATAACCCAGGCCGCCACCGACAACCGTCCGCAGTTTCAGGTCACGAAAGCGATCGGTGGCCAGGCTCAGGTTGCTGTTGAGGTACAGGCGTTCGCTGACGAAGTGGTCGTAGCGCATGCCGCCACGCGCGCTTTCGCGCGACAGCTCTCCGTCTTCCTTGGCACGTGCGCCCTCGGCGAACAGCCGCAGACGATTGACGTCGGTGCGGGCCTCGAAGTCGGCGTTGACGTTAAGCGCCTCGGTGCGCGTGTTGCCGCGGGTCATGCTGCCGCCGAAGGCAACATTACCGCTGGTGCGTACCGCAGGCGTGGGGCTGGTGCTCGCACCGTCGATGGCGCTGAAGTCGACCTCCGCCGGTTCCACCAGTTGACCGCTCATCAGGCGCAGGCGACCTTCCTCGGCTTCCACCGCCTGGCCTACAATCTTGCTGCCGTCCTCCAGCCGCACATACAGCGTGCGGTCTGTCTCCAGACCGACCACCCGATCCCAGCGGATGTTGACCGAGTTCGTCGCCTGTTCCGGGCGGAATTCCACGGTGCTGCCGTCGGCCTTGATGAAGGTTCCGGTCAGCCGATCGCCATTGTCGAGGAGCAGAACGTCGGCCCATGCCTTGCCGGTCGCTGCCAGCAAGAGCAACAGCATGACGCTTTTTAGAAAGTGGCGTTGCTTCATACGATTTCCTCGTCTCTTGGTGATGGATTCTGTGCCGAAGTACACGGCGGGAAACGACGGCTTCGAACGCAAATCGTTTGCGTTGCCAGATAAATTTCGCGCGAGATGGTAGCAGATCGGGCCGTGGTAGAACCCGCTGTGAATGGATCAGTATTTTTCCCCGGGCCTGACGGCCGGCACCGCGCCGGTTACACTCCGGCGCAGTTTCCCGGTTCCGGATGCATCGCATGACCTCGTCCAATGCCGATCAGTTGCGCCAGCTCACCTTGGGTATCGGCTGGAATGTGGAGGCGACCCTGGCGCAGTTCGTCACTGGCGCCAACGCTGATGCTCTGGCCGCCCTGCAGGGCAGGATTGGCGGGGGCGTTGACTCCCTGATGCTGTTCGGCGCAGCAGGGACCGGCAAGACACATCTGTTGCAGGCAGCCTGTCGGGAGCTTGCCGCTGGCACCAGCAGTTACGTACCACTATCTGCCATGAGTGAGTTGTCGCCAGCCTTGCTCGAGGGGCTGGACGCGGTAAGTCTGGTGGCCCTGGATGACGTGCAGGCCATTGCCGGTCGGCGTGACTGGGAAGAGGCCATCTTCCATCTGTTCAATGGCATGCGCGCACGAGGCGGACGGCTGTTATTGGCTGCCCGGCAGCCGCCGGGCGGGCTGGATCTCGCGCTGCCGGACCTGACCTCCAGGCTGCAATGGGGTCTCGTCTACCGACTGCAGCCTCTGGATGAAGACGCGCTGCTGGCCGCGCTGCAGCAGCGCGCGGGGCAGCGTGGGCTTGAATTGCCGCCGGACGTTGGCCGCTTCCTGCTTAACCGGTTTCCGCGGGACAGCCATAGCCTGTTCGGCTTGCTGGAGACTCTGGATCAGGCAGCCCTCGCCGCCCAGCGTCGGCTGACAATCCCGTTTGTCCGTCAGGTGCTGGCCCTGCCCTGAAGCTCGGGCCGCGTCACGCGCACATACAGCAGACAGGCGGTAAACAGGACCAGGCTGAACAGCACCTCGATCCCACCGAGCAGGCGCAGGCTGCCCGGACTGCCCATCGCGGCGACGCCGTGGGCGAAGTACAGCAAGGACAGCAGGCTGCACCAGGCCGCAGTGTAGCGGCGCCCTGCCAGCAGGCCCCGCAGCGGCAGGAGCAGAGGCCCCCCCAGCAGAAACAACATGGGCGCCACCAGTCCCTCAGGAGGTGGGGCAAGCCAGGTCAGCCATGCCGTCTGCAGACCCAGAAGGCCCAGCAGACCCAGCAGCATCAATCCATGCAACAAGCGTCTCATTGCCGCACCGCCTTCAGAGCCATTGCGGTCTCCGCCAGCCGCTTTCCAAGTGCACGGCAAAGGGTGTCTTCGTCCTCGGTGTGAGGTTGCTTGCCTTCGCTGCCGGCAAAATGGCTGGCGCCGTAGGGCGTGCCGCCGCTACGTGTTGATGCCAGTGCCGGTTCGGAATACGGCAGCCCCAGAATCAGCATGCCGTGATGTAACAGGGGCAGTTGCATGCTCAACAGCGTGCTTTCCTGGCCACCATGCAGAGAACCGGTGGAGGTAAAGGCACAGGCCGGTCGGCCAACCAGTGCCGCTGACAGCCACATGGCTCCCGTCTGGTCGAGAAAATGCTTTACCGGTGCAGCCATATTGCCGAAGCGGGTCGGGCTGCCGATTGCCAGGCCGTCGCAGTCAGCCAGATCGTCCAGTTCGGCGTATGGGGCGCCGTCATCGGGCACGGCAGATGCCGTCGCCTCGCAGACGGTGGATACCGGCGGCAGCGAACGCAACACGGCGGCGGCCCCGGCGCATGACTCGACGCCGCGGGCGATCTGTTCGGCGAGATGACGCGTGCCGCCGGTGCGGCTGTAGTAAAGCACCAGGATCCGGCATGTCATGGCTGCGCCTCCAGCAATGTCCTTATCGCCTCGGGCGGGCGACCGATGACGGCACGCTGACCGCAGACCACGATCGGTCGCTGCAGCAGGCGGGGTTCCCGGCCTACCGCCTCGGCAAGCGCTGCGGTATCCACGGCATCCGGATCAATGCCCGATTCGCGGAACGCGGCGTCGTCGGTGCGCAGCAGGTCCCTCGCCGGCCCGGGGGCCATGTGCATCAGCTCAAGCACCTCGGCGGCACTCGGCGGATTCTTCAGATACTCTACGATCCTCGGCTCGATGCCATTGTCGCGCAGCATCTGCAATGCCTGACGGGATTTCGAGCAGCGCGGGTTGTGGTAGATTTTCCAGTGCATCAATTCACCTCACGTGGCAGTCGCCATTCTGAAGTTTTTTATCGTCGGGTCCAGATCGATGAGTGTTCAATGTCGCCGCTTTCTGATTTCAGGCCGCGTCCAGGGCGTCTGGTTCCGCGCTGGTACGAGAGATCAGGCGCGCGCACTTGGTCTGGACGGCCTGGCGCGCAACCTGGACGACGGACGAGTCGAGGTGGTTGCCGCGGGTTCGGCAGAGGCCCTGGACGAGTTGCATGCCTGGTTGCAGCGTGGAACACGCCAGGCCCGGGTTGACCAGGTGAGGCAATCCCGGTTGGGCCATGTCCCGGAGAAGGGCTTTCGCATTGGCTGACTCATCCATGCCTGGTCCGGTCTTTACCGGCGTTGCGATCCGTGGAACCATAATGCCCTGAAAATTTCGTATCGACTTGCTCCCAGGCATGCGATTCAATAAGCCGGTCCTGGCCAGTGCTGCGGCCTGACTCGGCCTGATACCAACGCAGCAGCGAGAGAACGAGATGAGACTGAAGAGTATTTGTCTGGCGTCAATCTCAGGCGCTCTATTGTTTTCCGGCGTGCTCCAGGCCGAAGAAGGGGATGCGGTCCGTGGCGAGAGCCTAGGGTGGTCCTGCATGGGCTGCCACGCCGTGGAATCGGCGCGTAACAGCTACCCCTCCTACCGCGTTCCGATGCTGGGTGGTCAGAATGAGCTTTACCTGTACCAGTCCCTGGTAGCCTACCGTGATGGCCAGCGCGAACACAGCACCATGCAGGCGCAGGTCCGCAGCCTCTCCGATCAGGATCTGCGTGATCTTGCCGCTTTCTTCGCCGGCGATAACGACTGACCGGGCCGCTTCAGCCAAGAGATTGATCATGATGAAATTGACGACTGCAATGTTGGCGCTGGCCGGGCTTTTCACGGCCGCTGGCGCTGCTGCCATCGAGCGCGGTGATATCGAACGGGGTGAGGATCTTTCACTGGCCTGCATGGCCTGCCACTCCGTGGATGCGACCAACAACAACCCGGAATGGCCCCGGCTCCACGGTCAGCATTCCGAGTATCTGCTGCATGCATTGCGCGAATACAAGAACGGGAATCGCGATAACGCGATCATGCAGATGCAGGTGGATCACCTGTCCGAGCAGGATCTGCGTGACCTCGCCGCCTACTTCTCTGCCGGTGACGGGCAGCTGTATACCACTCGTCCGGGTCGCTAGCTGCTGCGGCAGGGCGCCCCGCGTCGTTGGAACAACGGCAGTCGCTACGCTGAGGCCAATCGATGCATGAACTGCGTCGGATGGGTCACGGTAGCCGCCGGCAACCGATTCGGTACGCGCGACGCGAACTGGCCGTGATGCCGGACGTGGTCGACAGAACGGCCTCAGGCGCCCGCCACCGGAGATCGGCCCGGAGGCACTCAGTGGGTGTCCGAGGCCTCCTGGTCAAGCATTGCCCGGTAGCCATGACGGTAATCCGGGTAAACGAACTGGTAGCCGGAGCGCCGCAGACGACGGTTACTGCAGCGCTTGTTGCTTCCCCGTTGATCGCCCGGTGACCCGCTCTGCCGCGGAACGCGGTCCATCCCCATGCTGTCCGCAAGCCAGTCGAGTACCTCATGCATTGGCGCGGGACGGTCGTCCACGCCGAGATACAGCGTTGCCGGGCGAGGCAGTTCCAGCAGGTGCTCAAGCACGCCCACGCAATCGGTCTGATGAATCCTGTTGGTGTAGCTTGGCGGGTCAGCCACCACTGGCCGGGCCTCGCGAACGCGCTTGAGCAGACGCTCCCGCCCCGGGCCGTAGATCCCGCCCAGTCGCAACACCACGCCACGGTCACCCACGGCTGCAAGCAACGCCTCGGCCTGCAGCAGCCTTTCGCCGGAGAAGGCCTGCGGCTCGGGGGTACTGGTTTCATCCACCCAATCGCCACCGGTGTCGCCGTAGACCGATGTGCTGGATACGAAGATCAGTCGCTGCGGCCTTTGCTCCGTCTGCTCCAGTGCGCGCAGCAGGTTGCCAAGTCCGCGGACGTAGGCCTGCTCGTAAGCGGCGTCATTGAAGGCGCCGGGCGTCGCCGTGAAAACCACGGCATCGAGATTATCCGGCAGCCGCGTGGCCAGGCTGTCCGGGTCGGCAAGGTCCGCGCTGATCGGTTCCAGGGGCGCCGGCAGAAGTGAGGCCTGCCGACGCAGTCCAAACACCCGGTCTCCGGCGGCGGCCCGTCGCAGACCCAGTTCGGTGCCCAGCTTGCCGCAGCCGGCGAGCAGAAGTCGCTGTACCATACGTATCAAATCTCTGCTGAGGAAAGGGTAAATCAGTGAGTCGGGAACGACTGCGCAGGATGCAGACGGTACTGGACCGTCGTCAGCCTGACATGACCGTGATCATGGCGGGGGTTCACAAGGAACACAATCTCTCGGCCGTCCTGCGAACCGCCGACGCAGTAGGTGTGCTGGAAGTTCACGCCATGGGCGCGCATTCGGTGCCGGCCCTGAAACGGACGGCCCACGCCGGGGTTGGGAAGCGCGTGCAGCTGCGCCACGAACCGCGAATCGCAGATGGCTGTGAGAAGCTGCGACAGGCTGGGTTCCGGATCCTGGCCACCGCCCTGACACCGCAGGCGCTGGATTTCCGGGAACTTGATTACACCGGGCCGTTTGCGCTGATGCTGGGCGCCGAGCTGGAGGGTGTACCGGAGGAAGGGTTGGCCCAGGCTGATGCGATTATCACGATCCCGATGATGGGGCTGAGTGATTCCCTGAATGTCTCGGTGGCCGCGGCGGTGATTCTCTACGAAGCCCAGCGGCAGCGGCTCCAGGCGGGTCTTTACGCGACGCGACGGTTGCAGCCGGAGGTCTGCGCGCAGCTGTTGTTCGAGTGGCTGCACCCGCGGATGGCGCGATTCTGCCGACAGGGCGGTTATCCCTATCCGGGGCTGGACGAGGATGGTGATTTACTGCATGCGCCAGGTGAGGCTGCAGCGCAGGAATGAATCCCTCGGCTGCCCATACCGCAAGACGGCCTATCTCGGGTGCCAGCGTTCTGCCAGCGACTGGTAGACGCGGTCCGGATACCACGTCTGGCCCAGGCTGCCGTTGTAGCGCGCCAATGCACGGGTCAGGTTGCCGTTCTCCAGGTCCAGATAATGCCGCAGAATGGTGCAGCCAAAACGCAGGTTCGTGCGTACCCGGAATAGATTGTCACCGCCGTTGCCCAGGGTGTCGAGCCAGAATGGCATGACCTGCATCAGCCCCCGTGCGCCGGCATGTGACAGGGCAAATCGGTCGAAATTGCTTTCCACTTCGATCACCGCCAGCACCAGTTCCGGTTCCAGGTTCGCCAGCCGTGCCTCCTGGTATAACGCCTGCAACATGGCCTTCCGGTAATCCGATTGCGGAATCCGACTGCGCAGTCGGTCCGACATCTCGTCCAGCCAGTCCGGGTCAGGCTGTTGCTGGGCGCCGTCTTCGCGGCTCGCAGCAATGATGTCGCGCATGGCCTGATACAGGCGTTCACTGGTTTGCTGCTGGGCCGAATAGCCATACGCCGAGCCGGGCAGGACCAGGCCCAGCAGCAGCAGGATCAGGCCGGTGCGTGGGTTCATGGCTGCAGCCGCTCCTGCAGCCGGTCGAGGACACTTTCCAGCGGCCAGTCTTCGGAGGCCTCCGCCTCGCGGTGGCGGTACTCCAGCTGACCGTCGCCCAGGCCGCGATCACCGATCACGATACGGTGTGGCACGCCGATCAGCTCGATATCCGCGAACTTCACTCCGGGACGCAGATCACGATCATCCCAGCAGACGTCGATGCCGGCTTCGCAGAGCTGGCGATACAGCCTTTCCGACGCGTCGCGGACCGTTTCGGATTTCTGCAGGTTGATGGACACGATGGCGACCTGAAATGGCGCAATGGGAACCGGCCAGCTGATTCCCCGTTGGTCGTGATTCTGTTCGATGGCGGCGGCGACGATCCTTGACACGCCGATGCCGTAGCAGCCCATCGGCATCGCAACGCTGCGGCCGTTCTCGTCCAGTACCGTGGCTCCCATGGCCTCACTGTACTTGCTGCCAAGCTGGAACACGTGGCCAACCTCGATGCCGCGAGCGATGGACAGCTGGCCGTCTCCGTCCGGACTCGGATCACCGGCGACCACGTCCCGCAGATCGGCTACTTCGGGCAGAGGAAGATCACGTTGCCAGTTGATGCCGAACAGATGTTGCTCGTCATTATTGGCGCCAGCCGCGAAATCGGCCAGGATCGCGACACTGCGGTCAACGATGCAGGGCATGGGCAGTCCGACCGGGCCCAGCGAACCCGCCCCTGCGCCAACGGCGGCTCGGATCTCGCTGTCCTCGGCCATGGTCAGCGGTGACGCCACCGCCGGCAGCTTCTCGGCCTTGAGCGTGTTCAGAGTATGGTCACCGCGCACGATCAGTGCCACCAGCGGCTGCTCGCTGCCATGCACGATCAGGGTCTTGACGGTTCGCTCGATCGGCAGCCCGTGACCGCGCACCAGGTCGTCGATGGTCTTCACGCCCGGCGTGTCCACCCGGCGCATGTCCTCGGTCGCAGCGGGCGGCGCCGTCTCCGGGGCGATCGCTTCGGCCAGCTCGACGTTGGCGGCATAATCGCCCTGGCTGGAAAACGCGATCGCGTCCTCGCCCGAGTCCGCCAGCACGTGAAACTCGTGAGATGCGGTACCGCCGATGCTGCCGGTGTCGGCATGCACGGCGCGGAAACGCAGCCCGGTCCGCTGGAAAATCCGCGTATAGGCATCGAACATCACTTGATATGTCCGCGCCAGGCAATCTGCATCCAGATGAAAGGAGTAGGCGTCCTTCATCAGGAATTCGCGCGCACGCATGACGCCGAACCGTGGTCGCACTTCATCGCGGAACTTGGTCTGGATCTGGTAAAAGTTCACCGGAAGCTGCTTGTAGCTGCGCAGCTCGCGGCGGGCGAGGTCGGTGATGACCTCTTCGTGGGTGGGTCCGAGGCAGAAATCACGTTGATGCCGATCCTGCAGTCGCAGTAATTCCGGACCGAACTGATCCCAGCGGCCGGATTCCTGCCATAGTTCCGCCGGCTGCACGCCTGGCATCAGCAGTTCCACGGCCCCGCTTCGGTCCATTTCCTCACGAACTATGGCTTCGACCTTGCGCAACACCCGCAGCCCAAGCGGCATCCAGGTATAAAGCCCGGAGGCGAGGCGGCGGATCATGCCGGCACGGAGCATGAGCTGATGGCTGATGATTTCTGCGTCGGCAGGCGTTTCCTTGGTGGTGGCAAGCGGGAAACGGGACAATCGCATGGTGGTCACTTTCCTTGTTGTTGCTGCTGCGGCGGGCTGAGCCTACCGGATCTTTTCCGGGAAGCACTGATTCCTTGCCACGTCCTGGCCGAAACCGACTTCGATCCCCGGCCAGGGCGCGGTGCGAGGTTCGCATGGTCGCCTATTCACACCAGTCGTCAATGAAGCTCCGGGTTTCGGCAATTCGTCGACTGCGCTCTTCCTCATCCAGTACCACGACCTCACCGTCGCCGACCTGGATGCGACGTACCGCCGGATCCTCCAGTACGGCCAGGTTTTCCCGATACGCATCGCAGGCTTGCTCGATCTGCTGCCGGCTGGTCTGGGCGCCCTCGTTCCCGGCCATTTCGCTGTCTGGCGCCGGCTCGGGTTCGTCGACGGTGTCATCCGCTGCGGACGGCGGGGGAGGTTCCGGGCTAGCGGGGCCGGTGTCCAGTGGCACCGCCTCGACATCGTCTGGCGGCAATTGGCCATAATGGGTACCGCCGTCGCTATCGGTCCATTTGTAGATCGTTCCGGCGTTGGCGGTTGCCGAAACCACAAGAAAGAGAGCGGCACAAACAAGCAGGCACCTTGGCATACGGTGTTCCCCGGACGTTGTGAGGTCATCATCGCCTGCGCCGCGTGGCGCTGGCCTGATTCTTGACCTCGTGGGTATTCGTGAGTAGTTTTGCAGCCTTTCTACGTTCCGTAGCACAGCATAACTCCGTTGGTCGCGACGCTCGATGTCGTCACGAAACGCAACGCGCGCGGCCGGAGCAATGGTGCGATCGTAACTCTACTGGCCCCTGGCGGGGCACCGGACGGTCTTCTCGCTATGCGGCATATCATTTCCATACTCGTTGAAAACGAGTTCGGCGCGCTTTCCCGTATCGCCGGACTTTTCACGGCGCGTGGCTACAACATCGAATCACTGACGGTCGCGCCCACCGACGACCCGACCCTGTCACGTATGACGCTGGTTACGGTCGGTAACGACCGCATCATTGAACAGATCATCAAACAGCTGAACAAGCTGCTGGATGTGGTCAAGGTCATGGACATGACCGAGGGCGCGCACATCGAGCGCGAAATGATGCTGGTCAAGGTGTCGGCAGCAACCGGCGACATGCGGGAAGAGATCAAGCGCCTGAGCGATATCTTCCGCGGCCGGGTCCTCGACGTGACCGATCGGATCTACACCATCGAATTGACCGGCATCAGCAGCAAGCTGGATGCGTTTCTCGAAGCGCTCGGCCAGACGGCCATTCTCGAGGTGGTGCGTTCCGGGGTGATTGGCATCACCCGCGGCGAGAAGCACATGCGAATTTGATTTTTACGAACTTCGGGGCGCCCAGCGCCACCGGCCTGGAACATTCAACGGGGGCAACATGAAAGTCTATTACGATAAGGATGCCGATCTATCCATCATCCAGCAGCGGAAGGTGGCTATCCTCGGTTACGGCTCGCAGGGTCATGCGCACGCCAACAACCTGAAGGAGTCCGGCGCCTCGGTCGTGGTCGGTCTGCGTGAGGGATCGCCTTCTGCCGACAAGGCGCGCAATGCCGGCCTTGAGGTCGCGACCGTCGAGGATGCGGTGGCCCAGGCCGACCTGGTCATGATCCTGACGCCGGATGAGCATCAGGCGCGGATGTACCGTGACCAGATCGAACCGAACCTGAAGCAGGGCGCGACCATCGCCTTCGCCCACGGCTTCAACATTCACTATGGCCAGATCGAGCCGCGTGCGGATCTGGACGTGATCATGATCGCGCCCAAGGGCCCGGGCCATCTGGTGCGCTCCACCTATACCGAGGGTGGCGGTGTGCCGACCCTGATCGCGATCCACCAGAACAGCTCGGGTCAGGCCAAGGAAGTGGCGCTGTCCTATGCCTCCGCCAACGGCGGCGGCCGTGCCGGTATCATCGAGACCACCTTCCGCGAGGAGACCGAGACCGATCTGTTCGGCGAACAGGCGGTGCTCTGCGGCGGTATCACCTCTCTGATTCAGGCCGGTTTCGAAACCCTGACCGAGGCCGGTTACAGCCCGGAAATGGCCTATTTCGAGTGCCTGCACGAGGTCAAGCTGATCGTTGACCTGATCTATGAGGGCGGCATCGCCAACATGCGCTACTCGGTCTCGAACACCGCCGAATACGGCGATTTCGTCAGCGGTCCGCGGGTGATCAACGAGCAATCGCGGCAGGCCATGAAGGGCATCCTGGAGGACGTCCAGAACGGCACCTTTGCGCGCAACTTCATCCTCGAAAATGCCGCCGGGGCTCCGACCCTGAAGGCTCGGCGTCGCCTCAGCAGCGAGCACGACATCGAAGTCGTGGGCGAGAAGCTGCGCGACATGATGCCGTGGATCCGCAAGAAGCAGCTGGTGGACAAGAGCCGCAACTAAGCGCGGTTGTCTCGGGAAAACCGTTTTTCCTGAACAAGCCGCTGGCCTCTGGGTCAGCGGCTTTTTCGTGTGCGGTAACATGCCGTCGGCAGGGGTGCTGTGCTACTTTGTGCAGCCATCAGGGCAACCGCAAACATCGCAACAGCCATGCAAGATAATGCGCCTCCCGGAGGCCGGAAACCGCGCCGCGGGATTTATCTGTTACCGAATCTGCTGACCACACTGGGTCTGTTTTTCGGTTTCTACGCGATGATTGCGGGTATCAATCAGGATTTCCGGCTTGCAGCCATCGCCATCTTCATCGCCATGGTGATGGATACGCTGGATGGTCGCGTCGCGCGCCTTACCAACACCCAGAGCGATTTCGGCGTGCAGTACGACAGCCTGTCGGACATGGTCTGCTTTGGCCTGGCGCCGGCGCTGGTGGTACATCAGTGGATGCTTGGCGATATGGACAGCCTGGGTGGCATATGGAATCAACTTGGCTGGATTGCCGCGTTCACCTTTGCCGCCTGCGCGGCATTGCGCCTGGCCCGCTTCAATACCCAGGCCGGGGTCGCCGACAAGCGCTACTTTCAGGGTCTGCCCAGTCCGGCGGCGGCTGCCGGGCTTGCCAGTCTGGTCTGGTTGGGCCAGCACCTGGGTGTCAGCGCCGGCTACAGCGCGAGTGCCTTCGTCATTTTCGTGACCCTGTGCTCCGGATTGTTGATGGTCAGCAATGTCCGCTATTACAGCTTCAAGGAATTCGATTTTCGCTACCGGGTGCCGTTCGTTGTCATCGTTGCCCTGGTGCTTGCGGTCGCCTTCCTCTCGCTCTACCCGCCGGTGGTGCTGTTCGCCGCGTTCGTGGTTTATGCCGTGTCGGGGCCGGCGATGACCATCGCCAGTCGACGGCGTCACCGTCTGGCGCTGCGGCGCCGTCGGGCGCGGCAGTAGGCCGCGCGATGTCCGGCTCCACGACCCGGTTGCATGGGCCAGGGTGGCAGAGATGACTGTCGCCCCCTGGCAGGCCCGCTATCTGCAGCGCATGGGCATCGACCTCTGGCGTCGGCGAGAGTTGTCTGACGCCTCAGCGCAGACACCGGTCGTCTCTGACGGAGTGACAACGGAAGCGGCTGACCAGCGTGCCGGCGACTGGCAGGCATTGCGACAGACCGTAAGCGCATGCCGGCTTTGTGGTCTCTGCGAGACACGGCAGAACACGGTTTTCGGGGTCGGCTCCGATAGCGCGGACCTGGTGCTCATCGGCGAGGCGCCCGGCGCCGAGGAGGACCGACGTGGGGAACCGTTTGTCGGCGCTGCCGGCAAATTGCTCGACAATATGCTTCGGGCCATCGATCTGGATCGGCAGCGCGTGTTCATCGCCAACGTGCTCAAGTGTCGGCCACCCGGCAACCGTGATCCGAAACCGGAGGAGATCCGGTCCTGTATGCCGTATCTCGGGACGCAGATCGAGCATCTGCAGCCGCGGGTGATTCTCGCCCTTGGCAAGGTGTCGGCGCAGGCGCTGCTTGAATCCACCGCTCCGCTGAAGGCCATGCGTGAGCAATGGCATCAGGTGGGGGCATTACGGGTTCCGATGCTGGTGACCTTTCATCCCGCCTACCTGCTGCGCCGGCCCGAGGACAAGGCCAAGGCCTGGCGCGACCTCTGTCAGGTTCGCGACCTTCTCGGTGGTGCGGCGTGAGTGCGGTGCCGCGTCAGCCGGATGCGATCGCCGTGCGATTGATGACCGACGCCGATCTCGCCGCCGTGTTGCCGATCGAGCGGCGGAGCTACGGTTTCCCATGGAGCCCATCGATTTTCCGCGATTGCCTGGGCGCCGGTTACGCCTGCTGGGTGGCAGAGCGGAATGGCCGCGTGCAGGGCTTTCTGATCATGTCGATGGCGGCCGGCGAGGCGCACATTCTCAACCTGTGTGTTGCCACCGATGCCCGTCGTTCCGGCGTTGGTCGCCGGCTGCTTGGTCACGCCATTTCGGTGGCCACTCGCTGTGGCGTCGACAGTCTGTTTCTGGAAGTCCGGCCATCGAACGAGCCTGCCGTGCGACTGTATTCGGAGAACGGTTTTCACGAAGTCGGTCTAAGGCCCGGGTATTACCCGATGCCTGGCGGGCGTCGTGAGGATGGCCTGATCATGGCCCGGATGCTGAAGTTCGGGGATCAAGACAATGAGGGAGTGGAGTGAGATGGCTTCGAAAGGGCGTCATGAACGGCAGCAGAACAAGCAGGACGAGGAGCAGCGTCCCGGCATGCTCGCCGTGATTCAGAGTACGCTCGCCGCGGCCTTCGGCGTCCAGAGCCAGGCGGCCCGGGAGCGCGACTTCAAACATGGCCGGCCGCTGCCATACATCATCGCCGGCACGGTGTTCACCGTGCTGTTCATTCTTATCCTGATACTGATCGTCCGCGTGGTGCTGAGCAGCGCCGGCATGAGCTAGGCGGCGAGGGCGCGGCCGGACCTCCGGAATCAGAAATCGCTGCTGACCCCGTTTGTGCTTTCCGNGAGCTTCGGGGCCAGTGCAAGCTTTTGTCTGGCCTGGCGTCGCTTCGCTCCAACAGGGCCAGCCAAAAACTTCCACTGTCCCTACCAGACTGTGGGT
>SL_7KL_010_BRINEDRAFT_10000140_pt1 | contig 31884 bp, 25 predicted proteins | sample SodLak_010_BRINE_FD_10663 | JGI IMG/M metagenome (IMG submission 10663)
GGCCGAGCGGCTGCTGATCGAGGTAACCGAAACCGCGGCCGTGGCGGAAATGCAGGACGCGCAGAACTTCATCGAGGCCCTGCAGCGCACCGGCTGCAAGGTCTGTCTGGATGATTTCGGCTCCGGCTTCGCCACCTTTGCCTACCTGAAATATCTGGCCGTGGACATCCTCAAGATCGACGGCATGTTCGTTCGCGACCTGCCCAATAACCGGGATAACCAGGCCTTCGTGAAGGCCATGATCGACGTCGCCTCAGGCCTGGATAAAATCATCATCGCCGAATGCGTCGAAGACGAGGCAACCCTGCAGATGCTGGATGAAATGGGCGTCAGTCATGCCCAGGGCTTTTATCTGCATCGCCCGTCCGCCCATCATGGAAGCCTGGACGGCCCGCACACGGCGCTTGACTGAAACCGAACCGCGTCGGCGTTATATCAGGCCCCGTGCTCGGATCGCTATTTGGCCCCGTGCCGCGTCAGGTCAAGCTTTTTTCCGTCCTGGGGAACCTTCGGTTCAACAGGGCCGGAGAAAAACCTTCTCCTCCCCCGGCACTCAGTGCATTCCGAAATATTGGAACTGGCAACATCCACAGTCCCGGCGAAGCAACGCCATCCGCAGCCTGGCAGGGACAGTGGAAGTTTTCGGCTGGCCCTGTTGGAGCGAAGCGACGCCAGGCCAGACGAAAGCTTGCACTGGCCCCGACGCTATCGGAAGTTAACTTGGCCTCAAAGCGTGTTCAGCGGAATCTTCAGATAGCTGCGACCATCGGCCTCCGGCGGGGGCATGCGGCCGGCGCGGATGTTGACCTGAATCGACGGCAGAATCAGGCGCGGCATACCAAGGGTCGCGTCCCGCTTCGTGCGCATGGCGACGAAGTCCGCCTCGGTCACCCCGGCACCAACATGGATATTGTGTTCCCGTTGTTCGGCAACCGTGGTCTCGCAGGCATGGTCCCGGCTCTCACCCGGATAGTCATGGCAGACGAACATGCGGGTGTCGTCGGCAAGGGCCAGCAACTTGCCGATGGAGCGGTACAACGTGGCTGCGTCACCGCCGGGGAAATCACAGCGTGCCGTGCCGGCGTCAGGCATGAACAGGGTATCGCCGACGAACACCGCGTCACCGATGATATAACTCAGATCCGCCGGTGTGTGTCCCGGGGTATGCAGAACGCGCCCCTCCAACTCACCGATGCGGAAGGTATCGCCTTCGCTGAAAAGATGGTCGAAATCGGCACCGTCGGGCAGGAATTCCTTCTCCAGATTGAAGACCTTGCGGAAGATCTCCTGCACATCCCGGATATGCTCGCCAATCGCGATACGCCCGCCAAGCTGCTCCCGTATGAAGGGTGCCGCGGACAGATGGTCCGCATGAGCATGCGTCTCCAGCACCCAATCCACGGTCAAACCCTTGTCGCGGACGAAGGCGACGATTTCCTCAGCACTGGTAGTGTATGTGCGGCCGGCCGCGTGATCGTAATCCAGAACCGGATCGATCACCGCGGCGTGGCCACCCTCCTGGTCATAGACCACATAGCTGAAGGTTTCGGAGTCCTGATCGAGAAAAGCCTTGATAATGGGGATCATGGCGTATGACCTCTTGGTTGCAACTTAAATATAATATGAATAATAATATAATTTAATTCAAGGGTGGATATGGATATGAGTACGGCCGAGATCGACATCACCAGCATGCGCCAGGCGGCGCAGGCCGCCAGCGACCACCTGCGTGGCCTGGCGCATCCGGATCGCCTGCTGTTGTTATGTCAGCTCAGTCAGGGCGAGGCCTGCGTCGGCGAACTGGAAGAGCTGCTCGATCTGCATCAACCCAATCTGTCGCAGCAGCTCGGCGTGCTGCGACGCCAGGGTCTGGTAGACACCCGTCGCGCCGGGCGGCACGTGTATTACCGCATTGCCGACGCCAAAACACTGCGCCTGCTGCAGACCCTCTACAGCATCTTCTGTGACAACAATGGAGCCGGAACATGAGCATCGACTGGTCGGCCTTTACACCCTGGAGCGCACTCGCGGGAGGCATGCTGATCGGCCTGGCCGCCAGCCTGCTGCTGATTCTGCATGGCCGCATCGCCGGCATCAGCGGCATCGTCGGCGGTCTGTTGCAGACACCGGACGGCGACCACCGTTGGCGAATCGCTTTTCTTGGTGGCCTGATCGCGGCACCGCTGCTCTGGGCCCTGTCCGTCGGCACGCCAAGCATTCAGGTCGATGCCGGCTATCCGACGCTCATTCTCGCGGGGCTCTTGGTGGGCTTCTTCACCCGCCTGGGTGCCGGATGCACCAGCGGTCACGGCGTTTGCGGCCTGTCGCGTCTATCGCCGCGCTCGCTGGTCGCGACACTGAGTTTCATGGCCGCGGGCTTCGCCACGGTCTTTGTCATGCGTCACCTGTTCGGAGGCTGAGTCATGCCCCTTCTCTCTGCATTCCTCATCGGCCTGCTGTTCGGTCTGGGCCTGCTACTGTCGGGCATGATCAACCCGGCCAAGGTCCTTGGTTTTCTGGATCTGGCAGGTGACTGGGATCCTTCGCTGGCGCTGGTCATGGTCGGCGCCATCGGTGTCGGGCTGGTGGGCTTTGGCCTGTTCGGTCAGCGCCAGCGAAGCGTTCTCGGTGAACCCATGCGCTTGCCCACTCGCCGCGATGTCGATCGACCGCTGGTCATCGGCGGGCTTGGTTTCGGTGTGGGCTGGGGTCTGGCCGGCTTCTGTCCAGGCCCGGCGATCACGGCACTGGGCGCCGGCGAATCGAAGGCCTTCGTCTTTGTCGCCGCCATGCTGCTGGGCATGTGGCTGTTCGGGCAGTGGCAGAAGAAAAGCTGATCGATTCCCTCGCAGTCTCAGGCCGGGTCGCGAGGTATGAGCCGACTGCGGCCGTCAGCGTCAATGGCAACAAAGGTAAACTGACCTTCGGTAACCCGGATCATCTCCTCGGTGGCGCGCGGACGACGCCAGGCCTCGACGGCGATCCGAATTGACGAGCGCCCTTCGCGGACAATGCGGGCATAGAGACTGACCTCGTCACCCACCAGCACCGGGCTGATGAAACTCATGCTCTCCACCGCCACCGTGGCGCAGCGCCCGCGAGCCCGCCGGGCGGCCGCATTGCCCGCGGCCAGATCCATCTGCGCCATCAACCAGCCACCGAAAATGTCTCCGGCCGGGTTGGTATCGGCGGGCATGGCGATGGTGCGCACGGCCAGATCACCGACCGGCTGGCGCTTGCCGGTTTCGCCCACGGTCCTATTCATCCCTGGCCCCTCGCTGCTGATTCGTGTCAACCGGCCCCGGTGCTTCAGGGCCAACAGCCGGTGACTGGTGCAAATGGAGATCCCGCTGCGGGAACGGGATTTTGATACCCGCCTCGCGGAACGCCTGATCGGCAGCGAAATGCAGATCACTCAAAACCACAACGAAATCATCTGTATCGCCGATGAAACACCGCAATTCGAACTCCAGGGACGAGTCACCGAAACCGAGGAAATAGACCACCGGCGGCGGAACCTTGAGCACGCGCGGATGCTGCTCGGCACAACCCGCGAGGATGCGCGCCACCTGCCGGGTATCGCTGCCGTAGGCGACGCCGACCTTGAGAATCTCCCGGGCCATGCGGTTCTTGTGCGTCCAGTTGGTCACCGCCGTGGAGATCAGTTCGGAATTGGGCACGATGACCGAGGCCCGGTTGAAGGTCTCGATCTCCGTTGATCGCACGGAAATGTGTCGCACGGTTCCCTCGTTGCCACCGACGATAATCCAGTCACCGACCTTGACCGGCCTCTCGATCAGCAGCAGGAGCCCGGCAGCGAAGTTCTCGACCACATTGCGCAGGCCGAAACCGATTCCCAACGACAGGGCGCCGGCCACCAGCGCCAGATTGGTGAAGTCGAGGCCGACCACGGACAATGCCAGCAGGATGCCGATGCCAACCCCAACGTAACCTGTGGCGGCGGAAATCGAGTTGCGCGCGCCATCGTCCAGTCTTGTGTTGGGCAAGACTTTGCGATTCAGCCAGCGGCGCACGAGATTGGTCACAAAGACAGTCGCCATCAGGGCTCCGACGGCCAGGAGCAGATTGGCCGGCGAGAGGGTCAATCCGGCGATCTCCGCACCGGAGAAGAAATCACGGGTCCATATCGCCAGCGCGATCGGCGGTACGCCGTAGAGCAGCAGCGCGAGGTAAACCAGCGGCACGAACACCAGCACGTTGGTTACCAGCGACGACCAGAACACAAGTGCTCGCACCGATCGGTCCGATGGCGGCGGGCTGCCGGCCGCACGGCGACCCTGAAATGGCGAAAATCCGCTGCGATAGAGTCGTTCCAGGCCCTCGCGAACCGCAGCACAAAGCAGCACTCCCAGGCCGATCAGGGCCATGGTGGCCAGCAGTCGTGTCTGCAGGAAATAGCCGAGCCGACCAAACCCCGCCAGCGCGAGAACCGGCGCAAAGGCCAGGGCGAAACGTAACAGGGCACGGCCGCGCTCCAGCAAATGCGGGCCGGCCGATTCATCCGCCTGGGCATACGTCGCTGGACCCTCATCTTCAGCCGGCGCATCCGCCTCGCTGACAGTGCCGGCCCCTTGGGAAGCAGCCAGTGAGTCGATCCAGTAGCGTGGTGCCAGCATCCACAGACACAAACCGGCCACGAGGGATGTCTGGATCAGGAAAAACGCTGCCATGAATTCATCCGGATAAGCGCCGATTTCCAATGACAGCACCAGTATCGCCATGGCGATCGTGACAACGGCAAAGGTCGCCCGAATCGCCAGCAGCAGTTCATTGGCGTAGGCAGGCTCCACCGGCAGGATGCGCCAGGCGACAAGATACGGTGACAGGGCCGCGCGACTCAGCCCGACCAAAACCAGATAAACGGCAAGGGCACCACCTGCCACGGTCAGCAGATGACCAAAGACGCCGGTGAGGACGTCCTGAGACCAGAGCGACGTGATCACCAGACCGATGATGACCGCCGGCACCACCGCGTTCGCCAGACCGTCACCGACCGCAGCGATGATCCGCCGCGCATAACTGGGCTGCAGCTCCTCCGGGTCACGGCCCAGATGGCGAATCAGCCAGCGTCTAACGGGCCAGCCCAGCAACAGACCAAGGACCGGCATCGACAGGAGAAGCGCAAGGGCAATCGTGTCGTGCTCGTCTTCCCTTCGCTCGCCCCACCACTCCGCGGGAGCGCGCAACACGACCATCGCCAGTTCCGCGCCGGACGCAGCGGCCACCCGCCAGATCTCCAGCGAAAGGGGCATCGGCACGCGATGCAGAATCTGCTGGCGGAACAGGCGCTGCTCCCACCAGGCGATATCCTCGAGCAAATCAGCGGCACGCTGTTCAACCAGTTTAATTCGTGCGACCTGGCCAGTGTAAGTCCTGGCCCCGCGCTTGAGATCATCACGAATGCGGGAAATCGACGCTTCCTCGTCCGGATCGTCGTCCTCGGGCGCCGCGCCGAGCTGATCGAGCTGGCGCTGGATCGCATCGGCGCGGCTGCGCACCTGAACCCGTTTCTTCTCGGCCTCGTCAATGACGCGCTGCAAGTCCTTCCGCACCTCACTAACGTCGGACTGCGCGAAATCCGCCTCCAACGCAGCCTCCACTTCATCCAGAGTGCGCTCCCAGATTTGCAGCCGCTGGTCGAAGGACAAAGCCTCCTCGGCAAAAGCGAACTGATTTGCACAAAGAAAGAAGATAAGCCCGAGAGACGCAGCCGCCAGAAAACGTATTGGATAGATCAGGAACATGGTGGGGCTTGCGCCTCGCTGCAGCCGGATGCTGCATTGCATGCTAGCGCACCGGCGGGCGGCGGCAAATCGGCACGATCGCGTTTTCGGACAGGGTCAAAGAATCAGTTCGATGGGACCTTCCCTGACGTCGATCAACTCGACGTCAGCACCTGCCAATCTCAGACCCAGCAGTTCCAGCAATGGATCAATAATAGTCGCGACCAGCAAGTTAAGCAGATCGCGCAGCAGCGTTCCCAGCAGACTCTGCAGTCCGCCGGGCAGAAGCCCAACGCCAAGCATCGTCAGGTTGATTTGAAGATCGCTGCCAATCCCGCCGAACAGTCCTCCGCCGCCAGTCGTCCCGCTCTGGGGCAGCGCGTCACGACTGACATCGAACGAAATGGCGCTCTGTGATCCCGGCGAGGGGGTCGCATCGAGCTGCATCGTAAGACGAATGTTCAATAACCCCCCTCCGATGGTCACGGCGGACTGACCGGTAACACTACCGGACGATTCCATATTGTCGAACTGCCCAAGCTGCAATCCCACCGCCGTGGTTGCTACCGACAGACCAACACCGAAGGCATCGTTGGTTATTCTACGACAGCGAATTCCGTCCAAAGCTGCTTCGCCTTCGGCAGCGCCCAAGGCAACATTCAACGGCACGTCCGCCAGCGGTATGCCGAGCAGGGTCACGTCCAGTTCGTTGTTCAACTGGAGCCTCACCTGGGCCGTTCGGGCAACCGCCTCGCCGGGTCGGCCAATAGCGATTTGTGGCGGTTCGATCACCGCCACTCGAGCATCTGATCGCAGATTTGTTACCCCGGGAATACTGATGTTCAGTCCATCCAGATCCAGTTCGAGAGCGGATCGTTCGTTCGCCAGCATCAGACTGGCGACCAACAGCTCCCCCAAACCGACAGCAGCGTCCAGCGCCGACTGTCCCCTGCCGTCATCGACCGAGAGCACATCCGCCAGCCGAATGGTNCCGAGGGCACCGACTGCCACATCAGCCAGCAATGCCTGAATCTCGGCAGTTGACTGCCCGGACCGACTCAATGCCTCGACGAAGATATCCCCGAGTTGGCCGAGGGTCAGATCCGCATTCAGGAGTTCCTCCGGCGTACCAACGTCCGCTCCGATAACCGTCTCTCCAGCACCCAGCAAATCACCGAGGCTGACGTCCGCCGCCGCCAACCCCTGATACGACACCAGATCAAGATCAACCGATCCGCCTACCAGGGCGCCGAGCAGTGCATTCACCAGGCCGACATTGCTGCTGTCAATCCGGGCGAGCCAGCTACCGACAGAGAATGTCGCCACCGGCACCCGCCTTGCGACAGCCGTCTTCTCCAGCGTCACCGTGCCGGGAAACAGTCCGCTTGCCACGATACTCCGGGGAACCTCCTGCCGGGCCCGCAGCAGGAAGGCCTCTGGCTGATCGCTTTCAGTGACGAACTGGCGCACCCCATCCTCGCGATCCATGAATCCGAAGACCGCGTTCATCACGGTTACCGGATTGCGCAGATCCTGTTTCACCAGCGCCGCCTCGACCTCACCGGCGGCCGGATCCGGGCCATGCTTTGGCCGGCGCAATAGCCCTCGTGCATCGCGTACTGCATGGCAACCGTATCCACCGCCTTCTGCAAGCGCCGGTCCTCCATGTACCAGCGGCCCACATCCAGCACCAGGGCCACGACCAGGACGCCGAGCAGCAGCACGACGGCGAAGCCGATGGCCATCGCCCCGCGCTCACGACCGCCACGGGAATCCCTGCGGATTGTCACCGCCGCGTTGCCCGCTGGTCGACATCGAAAAACAGCCCCGGGATCGGGTACTCGAAACTGTCCAGATATCGCTGCTAGATACGGCTGCGCACGCCGGACGGCAGACTGTGATCCGTCGCCGAGGCCTCGTCGCCGGAGGCTTGCAGGTAGAGCCATTGCCGTTGCTGCTACTGCTGCTACCGCCGCCACCGCCGCACCCGGCGAGCACCAGCGCGAGCGCGAAGGCAAACAGGAGCCAGCGGACGTATTTCACGTGTTGCATGAGTCCCATGACAAAATCCTTCCTGGTTATGAAGCTTCCGGTGCTGTGATCCCGGAAAAATTGTTCGGCTCAGAGGGCCGGCCCGGATCGGAGAACGTGAATAGGCCGGATACCGCAGACTTTCAGGAAGGTTGCTGGCTGCCAATTCAACTTAGTGCGTACAACGAAAGGATATTCGTTTTTTTTCCGTGGCTTATGGGCACATGAATATCCCGTTTTGTGAGATTGATAAAACTTTCGCTGTCCGCCAGAGAGACGTCGATTGCTTCCCGAGTGCGTGACCGAAACAGGTATTGGTCACCTGGCAAGACGCGCGCGGATAGCGCAGGGTTTCCCTATGCTATGCGCATGCACAAACTCCGATTGATGGATGCATCACCTTGTTTGGCCTGAAGCGGGCGCTGGGAGATCTGCGCCCGATCCTTCCCAGCCTGCTGTTGCTCTGGGGCCTGGGCATCTACCTGCGTCTTACCCTGATGGCGGCGGCCCCGCTGGCGCCAATGATTCGGGAGGAGCTCGCTCTGGGCGAGTCGGCAACCGGCGCGCTTACGACGCTGCCCCTTTTGATGCTTGCGGCGGCGGCCATGGCCGGTTCGTTCATCGTCGCGCGGTTGGGTGTCCGCAATACCGCCAGCCTCGCGCTGTTCCTGGTGCTTGCCGCATCGGCGGCGCGGGGTCTATCGCCCAATCTACTGTGGCTGCTGGCGGCAACCGCGGTCATGGGCCTGGGCATCGCCGTGCTGCAGCCGACCCTGCCGGCAATGGTGAGGGAACACTGCGCCGGCCGGGTGGCCCTGGCAACGGCTATCTACACCAACGGAATGCTGGTGGGCGAGGTCATCGGGGCCGGTCTGACACTGCCCCTGCTTGTCCCGCTCAGCGGTGAAAACTGGCGGATTGCGGTCGCACTCTGGTCGTTGCCCGCAATTCCTCTCCTGTTCGCCCTGCTGCGGCACGGCGACCGCGAAGACACCGCCACCATAAAGGCTGATATCCGGCAGTGGATGCCGCGCTGGGGTGATCCGCTTTTGTGGCGCCTCGGTCTGCTCATGGGCGCCACCGCCGGTCTCTTCTTCGGTACCAATGCCTATATGGCGAGCATTCTCGAATCACGCGGAGAAGGCGATCTGCTGGCCGGTGGTCTGCTCCTGTTCAATACGGCCCAGGTCATTGCTTCACTGCTGATGCTGGTACTGGCAGGCCGCCTGGTCCTGCGCAGCGGGCCGATCATCCTGATGATGGCAACCGCCTCACTGGCCCTGATTCCGTTTCTGGTGGCCAGCGGCTGGCTGGCACTCTGGTTCGGTTTTCTCGTCAGCCTGGCCAGTGGGGTGCAATTGATCCTGCTGCTGTCGTTACCGCCAGCGTTGGCCCGGCGTGGCGAAACCGCGGCGATGGCCGCAGGCATGTTCACCATTGGCTACGGTGCCTGCTTTCTTGTGCCCCTCATCGGCGGCGCCCTCGCTGACAGCCTGTCCGAACCGCGCCTGGCGTTGCTACCGGTTCTGCTGTTCGGTCTGCTGATGAGCCTGCAACCAACCAGTCTGGCATCGAGCATACGAGCCGCCCTAGCCGCCAGAAATCAGGAACAGGGCCCACATCCGGAAATTGAGACTTCACACGACGTTCACACGCCAAGCAATTGTGATCGTGAGTAAAGTTGGACATACTCGACCATCAACACAGGTTTGTCCGACGGTTTGACGGTCGGGCAAATAGCGCCCGGGGACGGCAACGCGCGAACGGAAAAGCGTCTCCTCGAAAAGCGGTCGGACCCGGAACGGCGCGCTGTCACGACCAACCGCGAACAAGAAATCCGGCTAAATGAACCAGTGTTTCCTTAGGCTGGAGCAGGGCACAACAGATGCGAGAGCACAGGAACGTCCAGGCTAGGGACGACGAGAGCGCAGTATGAGCGATCGACCTGGACAGGATTCAAACGCCGCGCAACCCGAGGAGTCCGCGGACAGCATCCTGGCCGATTGCCTGCTGGCAGGCCGGGAAACACTGCTGGTGCTGGCGAGCCAGGACGGTCGCCTGCTGAGTATCGGGGGACGGCCGGCCACGAGCCTGTCGTCGCCCTCGGAAGCCTGTCTGATAACCGACGTGGTGCGCGACGAAGACCGCGTTCCGTTACGGACCGGGATTTGCCGCTGCCGGGATGGCGAGCGGGAATCAGTCAACTTGTCGCTCCGGCTGGCACGGGTCGCCCAGGACCGGGAATTCAGCCTGACGCTACGCCGACTCGATGCCGAGCACCTGATTGGCTCGATCAATGATCTGGTGACCCCCACCGTTGTTCCGACGCTCGCCATTGGGAAGGCGATTGACCCAAACATTCACCGCATGCTGCAAAGCAGCGCGGACGATCTCGGTAACCGCCCGCTTGCGGACCTGCCCGAGGCTATTCGTGAAAGTCTTAGCTCGGTAGGTCAGCACACCGGCGCGGGTCGCGTGTATCTGATGGGTCTGAAGGGGGCACGACACATTCTCAGCCGTTGCGCCGCCTGGAAGCGTCGCACCGCTGAGCCCCCTCTGCAGAAAGGCCCGCACAGCCTGGAGCTGTTGCCGTGGTTGCGCGAGCGATTGCGCTGCGGCGAAACCGTGTTGCTGCACAGCCCTGATGAGCTGCCAAAGTCCGCGGCGGCTGAACGGGCGTTGCTGGCCCGAGAGGGCATACAGTCACTGATCATCATTCCAATCCGTCATAGCGGGCTGCTACGCGGCTTTCTTGCCATGGACCGTTGCGTGCCGGCGCATCCCTGGTCGACGGAACAGCTGCAGTTACTGCAGGCGGCGGCGACGCTGCTGACGATTGGCCTGCTGCGACAACACAATGGTCGCAGCCTGCATCGCATGATGTTTTTCGATCCGGTCACCGGGCTGCGCAACCGGGACGCACTGCGTCAACGCCTGGAGGCACGCCTGGAACAGGCGCCGGCGCAGCCTTTCTCGGTGGTGCTGGTGGATCTGGACGATGCTGACACCCTGCGCGACCTGCTGGATCAGGATGCGATGGATCGCCTGCTNTCGGTTCTGGCGGGTCGCCTGNGCGAACGGCTTGGGGCCGAAGAGATGGTCGCTCGCTGGGGCAATGATGGTTTCATGCTGATTCTGGATAATATTCAGACATCGGAGGACATCTCNCATAGGCTCGCCGGCATTCTGCANACGCTGATGGCNCCAGTACTGCTTGCCGGTCACGCGCTGAATCCGGGCTTCAGCACCGGTGCCTGCCACTACCCGAACGATGCACGGAAAGCTTCGGATTTACTCCGCTTCGTCGAGCTTGCCATGCGCGATGCCCGGCGCCAGGGCCGCTGCCTGACCCGACACTTCTCCAGCGCCCTGGAGTCCCAGGCCATGACCCGCAGCCGTATTCGGCAGCGTCTGGTTCAGGCCATCGAAAACGATGCCATGGAGCTCCACTACCAGCCACTGGTGAGCACGCGCTCCGGCAAACTGGCCGGAGTCGAGGCTCTGCTGCGCTGGACGGATGACGAACTAGGTGTGGTCCCGCCGCAGGAGTTTGTCGATATCGCCGAGCGTTCCGGTCTGATTCAGCCTCTGGGTGACTGGGTGCTGCGCCGGGCCTGCCGTGATCTGCTGCGCTGGCAAGCAGCTGGGCTACACGTTCCCCGGGTTGCGGTAAACGCCTCGCCACATCAGCTGCAGGACGGGCACCTGCCGGAAAAGATCAGCTCGCTGCTGGACGAGTACGGCTTACCCGGAGATCGTCTGGAACTGGAAATCACGGAAAGCACGCTGATGGAACGCGAACAGCGCGGCCTGGCCGTACTCCTCGCGCTTCGTGAGATGGGCATCGGACTGGCAATCGACGATTTTGGCACCGGCTATTCCTCGTTGGGCAAACTCAAGCATCTACCGGTCACGGTGCTGAAAATCGACCATTCCTTCGTCCGTGACATCCTTAGCGACCCCAGCGATCACGCAATCATCCGCGCCATCCTGGCCATGGCGCGCCAGTTGCGGCTACGGGTTGTTGCCGAGGGTGTGGAGACACTGCAACAGCTGGAACTGCTGCGTATCGAAGGATGCGACGTTACGCAGGGGTTCATTCATGCACCGGCGATGAGTGCCGAGGCGCTGATGGAGTGGTCATACCGGCAGCGTCACTAGCACCACTCCGCCGAACCCATCACCGCCTGCCTATGGCACCAGAGTCACTGATTCCGGCAATACCACCCGCATGCTGATTGGCAGATGGTCGGACAGGGGGTAGTCCAGCACTGATGCCTGCTCCACGGTCAGCGAATCCGAGACAAGAATGTGATCGATATTCCGGCGCGGGGCCCAACTGGGATAGGTGTAGAGTGTGGGCAGCGGTTCCCGCAGGGCCGTGGTATCCAGGAGATGGCGCAATTCACGGCTGTCTGTGCGGCAATTCAGGTCGCCCATCACGATCACGTGCTTCAACTCGCGCACCAGACCCGCAACGTAGGCCAGCTGACGCATACGCGTGCGCTGGCCCAACGCCAGATGCATCAGGATCAGGTCGAGATCATCGTCCGGCCCGCCGAAGGTGATATGCAGCGCGCCGCGACCAGGGATCATACCGGGGAGAGGATGTTCGCGGACGCGCAGCGCCCGGTATCGGCTGAGCAGGCCGTTGCTGTGGCGGGCAAGGCGACCGATACGCCGGTTGGTCTGATCGTGCCAATACGGGAAGCCGGCGCGCTCACCGAGATAGCGGGTCTGATTGACGAAGCCGCTGCGCAGACTGCCGGCGTCTACTTCCTGCAATCCCACCAGATCGAAGTCACCAAGCAGACCGGAAATCTGGTCGATGTTGCGGGAGCGTTCCGGGTGCGGCACCAGGGTCTGCCAGCTACGCATCAGGTAATCCCGATAGCTGCTGGTCCGCATGCCGGTCTGGATATTGTAACTGAGTAGTCTCAGGCCCTGGGTTTCGGCACCGGGACTGTTACCGTCGGTAGTTTCTTTCCCGGCTAGAACAGGGCGATCGACCGTCGGCTGTCCGGTTTCGCTCACTGGGCGGCCTGGCGTTCCTTCTCCACCAGATAGTCGACAACCCGTAGCATGCGATCGAAGTCGCCTGCCAGTTCGGGGTCGGTGTAGTAGCGGCCGTTGACGCCCATGGATGGCGTGCGCTGAACGCCGTGGCGGCTCGCCGAGCGCTCGACGGAGCGCAGCGCGCCGTCTACCGAAAAACCATTCCACTCTGCGCGAACGGCATCCGTATCCACACCCTGTTCCTCGAATACCGCGACCAGGGAATCCATCGTTTCCAGCCGCTGGTTTTCGTTATGGAATGCATTGAAGATCGCGCCATGCATCACGTCCGTGACATCCAGCGCATTGGCAACGTGGTAGGCCCGGGCGAGGTTTTCCCAGCTGGAACGGAAGACAACCGGACTGTGGACCAGCTCGACATCGTCATCCAGCGTTTCGCTCCACTGGTTGACCAGCGGATAGAACGCGTTGCAGCCCGGGCAGGCATACGAGAAGAATTCGCGCACTTCGATCCGGTCGCCGGTGGCTGTACGGGTCTCGGATGACAGCTTCCGATAATCCTGCCCTTCTTCAAAACTCTGCGCCGCCGCGGTTCCCGCCAGCAGCAGCGATACGAGGATTCCCCCGAAGACCTTTTTCATCGTTACCAGACTCCTTGTTGGTCGACCTGTCGCGCTCTATCAGCAGGCTCTGCTGCTTTGAACGCTGCACGACGCCCGGGTTCTGCTCCGGGCGCCCATGCTGACACTTCCTTACAGCTCGCCGTAGGAATGCAGGCCCGACAGGAAGATGTTCACGCCAAGGAACGTGAAGGTGACGACGAACAGACCGATGATCGCCCACCAGGCCATCGGCACGCCGCGCCAGCCCTTCGTGAAGCGCAGGTGCAACCACGCCGCGTAGTTGAGCCATGTGATCAGGGACCAGGTTTCCTTAGGATCCCAGGACCAGTAGCCGCCCCAGGCCTCGGCCGCCCACAGCGCGCCAAGGATGGTCGCGATGGTGAAGAACGCGAAACCCAGCGCGATGTTCTTGTACATCAGGTCATCCATGACCTCCGCCGAGGGCAGACCACGTTCCTGCCACTTCTGCGGATTGCGGGCCTGGATCACATAGGCCACACCGATCATCGCAGCGATCGCGAACGCCCCGTAGGCCACGAAGTTGGTCGGAACGTGGATCTTCATCCACCAGCTCTGCAGCGCCGGAATCAGCGGCTCGATCTCATGCGCTCCCTGGGCGAAGTGGTACCAGAGCAGAAAACCGATCGAGGCGGAAATGATCAGGCCGACGAAACCGCCCATGGCGCGGGTCTTGTAGCGGTGTTCGTAGTACAGATAGATCAGCGCAGTAGTGAAGGCGAACAGCACGAAAACTTCATAAAGGTTGGTCACCGGAATGCGACCTACCTCTGGCGCAATCAGATACGATTCCCACCAGCGCACCAGCAGGCCAAGGAAGCCCGCACCGCTGGCAAGCCAGGTGAGCGCGGTTCCCAGCTTGTTGAGAAACTCGGAGCGCAGCAGCAGTCCGGCGAAGTATACGGGCGTCGCCGCCAGAAACAGGGCGCACATCCACATGATGGCAGCCTGACTGGACAGCAGATAATTCAGGAAGAAGTCGGATTGCGCCGCTGCCAGATCAGGGTAACGGGCCACCGCAAACAACGCCACCAGCGCCAACGCGGCACTGAATATCCGCGCCGGCTTCCACATCCAGCCGACCCCGACCAGGGTTGCCCAGCTGAGGTAGAGAATGCCCTGCTCGTAGCGGTCCATCCACGGTGCGAAGGTCACGCTGGCGTAAATGGTAGCGGCCAGGAAGACCAGCGCCCAGATCCAGTCGAAGGCCGATAGACGGCGGAGGAAGCCGCGTTCGTCAAAACCGACAGCCATTGTTTCCTGTGGCGTGCTCATGCTTGCCTACCTCATGCGTCGCCGGAACCATGCCGGCCAGTCGTTGATTCTGCTGCCTTTAGCCGCTTGTCGAATTCCTCGCCAAGGACACCGAACTTGCGCTCGAAACTCAGCGGATCCCGCTGATTGGCCCCGGCCACCAGCAACATGGTGCGCCCGCCATCGCTACGAATCCAGCACCACACCCGACGGTGAGACACGTAGAACAGCAGTAAGATTCCGGCCACGAGCAGGGCAGAGCCGAAGTACACGATATTCGCCCCCGGAGCCCGCGCGATCTGCAGTCCCGTGGCCTGACGGTGATTGTAGCTATCCAGTTCCAGGAACAGCGGCACACCATACTCGGCCAGCGCAGGGATCGTACTCAGGGCATCCTGGAAGAACACCTGATCGGATTCACCCAACTCGCGCTCCGGGTCATCCCCGGCAGCCGTGCGAGCGTCCGTGAAAGCCTCCCATAGCGTGCGCTCCAGCACCAGTCGCGAGAACATGACCAGACTCTGCCGCGTCTCTTCTTCACCCTGGCCGGCCATCCGCGATTCCAGCTCGGTCATCACCGAGCCGAGCCCTTCATCGAGCAGTTGCCGCGCCAGTTCCCGACCAGTGGCGGCCACCTGCGGCACCAATTCCTCCTGATCCAGCCCGAACTCCCTCATCGCCACGCGGGCACCACGCTCGGAGGCATCCCGCAGCCGCTGCTCGCTACTCAGCGCATCATGGAAGAACAGGAAGGTATCCGGTCGATCATTGCGATCAGCAGGCAGATGCAGATAGCGGAACGGCTCCTGCGGCGTGGTCCGCATGCCGCTGAGGAAGAACTTGCGGCCATCGATATCCACCGGGCGCATATAGTTGTGAAATTCCCGGGCACTGCCATCGGTCCCGCGCAGGCGGTATTCGAAACTCGGTCCGAGCTCTTCCATTTCGCGGCTTTCCGTGCCGGGCACGCGCCGCGTATTGAAGGTTTCGAACTCGGTCAGCTCCAGGGTCAGGCTGCCATCGGCGAATTCGATCTGTTCACGACTACTGACCTTCTGCTCGATATTCAGCGGTTCGGCCCCGTCACCCAGCAACGACCAGCCCCGCAGATTCAGCGTCGAGCCGCCATCACCGAAACTGGATTGGTAGATGGCATAACCATCGATGATCAAGGGATGATTCACGCGCAGCGTGTGGTGGATCGGCTCGTCGATACCGCTGCCGGTGATGATCAGATCACTTTCGAACAGGCTCGGCTCGCCGGTATCCCAGTGCTCGACACGGAACTCCTCCACCTCGATGCGGAATGGCAACTCCTGAACGATATAGCCGTCGCGCAACGGCAGGAACACCACGCGGGCAGCGGCACCCTCGGGAATGTTGACCATGCCGCGAAAGGAGCCACGGCCCGGGGGGATGCGGCTTTCGTCACCGATCTGCGACACCGGAATGTTACGGGTCTCAAGCGTCAGATCACCGGTCCATTCGCGGTACTTGAGCATCAGGTTACCGTCCACCAGACCGCCGACGCAGATCACGACGATGGCCAGGTGGGTAAGGATGTAACCGATGCGGTTGCTGGAGCCGGCCATGCCAGCCAGCAACACGGCGTCGCCGCGATCCTTGCGCCGCATGCGCATGCCGTTGTGCTTCAGGGCCCGGGCGGCGACTGTCTCGACCTCATCCGGGCTCAGCGTCGTTCGCCATTCGCGGTGGTTGCTGAAGGCGCGCAGCGAGCGTTCCTGCTGATGTTCCCGGAACTTCCCCATCTCGCGCAGCATTCCCGGCGTCTGCCGCGCCAGACACACCGAGACCGACACCACCAGGAAGGCCAGCATCGCCAGATACCACATGGCACTGTAGACGTCGTACAGGCCGAGATTGTCGAAGATCGGGAACCAGAATGGACCGAACTTGGAGAGGTAATCCTCATACGGCTGGTTCTGCTGAACCACGGTACCGATAACCGATGCAATGCAGATCGCCACCAACAGCGTGATGGCCAGGTTCATCGAACCCAGGAAGTTCAGCAGAATTGCCGACGTCGAGCGCGTCTGACGCTTTCGGCCGACAGCGCCTGCCTCTTGCGAAACGCTTGCCATGGCAACGGGTCCTGAGCGGTCAGTGCGGATCGGGAATGATCCGGTGGGCCCGTGTCAGCGCATGCGCTGATAACGACGCCCAATGTGCGGACAGCAAAACCGCGTGACGGTTCGTCGCGCGGTCAGCGTTTTCTCCGGAGCGAGCGCTAGTCAGCGCGACGATGGAGGCCCTGCATGTAGGACGAAACGGCTTCGATCTCCTCATCGGTCATACGCTCGGCGATGTCCCGCATCATCCGGTTCGGATCGGTCGCTCGCTCGCCATCACGATACTTGCGCAGCTGAATCGCGGAATAAGTCCCTTGCTGCCCGGCAATGCGCGGGAAGCCGGCAGCCTCCATACCCGAGCCAGCCGGACCATGGCATGCCATGCAGGCAGCGACGCCCTTGTCCGGCAGACCGCCATGATAGATATCGCGCCCAAGGTCAACCAGATCCGGATCGGCGGAACCAATCTGCGGTTCCTGATCGGCGTAGAACGCTGCCAGATCCTTCATGTCCTGTTCGCTGAGGCCTGCCGCCTGCGGCGCCATCAGGGCATTCTGCCGGTCACCATCCTGGTAGGCCCGCAACTGGCGGACTGTGTAATTGGCATGTTGCCCTGCCAGGCTGGGCCATTCCGGGTTGGCGCTGTTGCCGTCCGCGCCATGGCAGGCAGCACAGGATGCCGACAACTCCTGACCGCGTGAAATGTCACCCGCCACGCTGACGGAGGTGACAGAAAGGGCGAAGCTCGCAAGGATAAGGCTCTGCCAGATCTTCATGGACACTTGAACTCCTGGGCGGCATTTACTGCCTTGGGATGCAGCGCCCGAGCGGACGCCAAGGCGAAGTCAAAACGATCAGTTTTATACCAGTGCAACCTTGGCCGGTCAATTTGCAGGTATCCTGCCCGCCCCGGAACAGACAATGGAAATATTGACCGACGATGAAGAACCAACGCTATCACCAGGCCCGGTTCCTGATGAGCGCCGCCGAGCTGTCACAGTTGCCGCCTGACCAGGGGCGTGAGATCGCCTTCGCCGGCCGCTCCAATGCCGGTAAATCCAGTGCGCTGAACACCCTGACCGGGCAGAAGGGGCTGGCACGGGTCAGCAAGACGCCCGGCCGGACCCAGCTGATCAACGTGTTTCCGATTTCCGAAACCGAGGCTTTGATCGATCTTCCCGGCTACGGTTATGCCAAGGTACCGGAGCGGGTAAAGCGCCAGTGGCAGGGTTTGCTGCCGGTGTACCTGACGGAGCGGGAGGCCCTGGTCGGACTCGTGCTGATCATGGACAGCCGCCATCCTCTGCGGGAGTTCGACCAGCAGATGCTGGACTGGACCGGCGCCGCGGGCCTGCCCGTGCATATTCTCCTGAGCAAGGCCGATAAACTCAGTCGCGGGGCAGCTGGTAACACGCTTCAGGCGGTGCGGCGGGAATTGGCAGATCGCGTTCCGCCGGTCAGCGTGCAGTTGTTCTCGGCCCATGATGGACGCGGTGCCGAGGAAGCATGGGCCGTCATGGACGCCTGGCTGGATCAGGACTGAAAATAGCGCGGTCGAAGGGAACCGAGGTCGGTCTTTCTTGTCCTAATGGGTGCGCCAGTGCCCGGCGCTGCCCGCTCCCTTCCCCAATGAATGAGCGGGCTTGATGCGGCCTCCACCCCAGAGGTCGCTGAATTTGGCCCTGGACTTTCCCCCGAGAGCCAGGGCCTTTTCTTTGCCAAAAAAGTATTAAACGTCAAACATCACGCAGCGTAAGGTAACGCTGACCGATTTACGCGCCGGCGTTGGAGTTCGCATTTTTCCCGAGGCAAGGCGCGCTGCGCAGCGCCGCAGTCATTCTGCGGTCAAGCAGCGCAACGCAGCACTCGGGAAAAATGCGGCCCAAGTCGAAGACCCCGGCCGGTTTTGGCCCCTGGCGGCGTTGCGCCACCGGCCCCGGTAGCGATGGCTACCGAACCGGCACCGCGCCTTGCCAGATGACCAAAACCGGTCTCGGGCGCTGGCGCGTAAATCGATCAGCGTTACCTTCAATGCGCCTCTTCCCAGTTGTCACCGACACCGACGTCGACCTCCAGCGGCACTGCCAGCTCGGCGGCTTCCGCCATGATTCGGCTGACCCGCGCCGCCACGGCATCCGTCTCAGCGGCCGGGACCTCGAAAACCAGCTCATCATGCACCTGCATCACGAGCAGCACATCCGGCTCGTCCTGATCCAGCCAGGCCTGCACCTGGATCATCGCCCGCTTGATGATGTCCGCCGCCGTGCCCTGCATCGGTGCATTGATGGCCGTGCGCTCGGCATACTGCCGACGCTGGGCGTTACGGGCGTTGATTTCGGGTAGATACAAACGCCGGCCGAACACGGTCTCGACGTAGCCCTGCTCGCGGGCCTGCTCGCGGGTCCGGTCCATGTAGGCCCGTACACCCTCAAAGCGGGCAAAGTAGCGGTCCACNTAATCCTGCGCCTGACCGCGATCGACACCGAGTTGGCGCGCGAGGCCGNAAGCCGACATACCGTAGATCAGACCGAAGTTGATCGCCTTGGCTGCACGGCGCTGCTCGTCGCTGACCTGCTCGAGTTCGCTGCCGAACACCTCNGCGGCCGTGGCGCGATGAATGTCACGACCCTCGGCAAAAGCCCGGCGCAGCNTCTCGTCACCGGAGAGGTGCGCCATGATGCGCAGCTCCACTTGCGAATAATCNGCGGCCAGCAGCCGGTAACCCTTCGCGGCGATGAAGGCCTTGCGGATCCGCCGGCCCTCGGTGGTACGCACCGGAATATTCTGCAGATTCGGATCGGAGGACGACAACCGGCCGGTGGCGGTCACCGCCTGATGGTAGGAGGTGTGCACCCGGCCAGTCTCCGGATCGATCATCCGTGGAAGTTTGTCGGTGTAGGTCGAACGCAGTTTCGACAGACCGCGGTGCTCCAGAATCAACCGCGGCAGGTCGTAGTCCGCGGCCAACTCCTGGAGCACGGATTCAGCGGTCGAGGGCTGGCCCTTGGGCGTCTTCTGCAATACCGGCAGACCCTGCCGCTGATAGAGAATCTCCTGGATCTGCTTGGGTGAACCCAGATTGAACGGCCCCTCGGCAGCCTCGTAGGCCTGCTGCTCGACACGCTGCATGCTCTCCGCCAGTTCACGGCTCTGCTCGGCCAGACGAGCGCGGTCCACCAGCACGCCGTTACGCTCCATCCGGGACAACACCGGGATCAGCGGCACCTCGATGTCACGGTAGACGCGGCACAGCGACTCCTGCTGCTGCAGACGGGGCCACAGCATCTCGTGTAACTGCAGGGTNACATCGGCGTCCTCGGCGGCGTACTCGGTAGCCGTCTCCAGATCCACCTGGTTGAANGTGAGCTGCTTCGCGCCCTTGCCGGCCACATCTTCGTACTTGATGGTGCCGCGACCCAGGTATTTCAGCGCCAGCGAATCCATATCGTGCCGNGTGGCAGTGGAGTCGAGCACGTAGGACTGNAGCATGGTGTCGTGGGCGATCCCACGCAGCGTGATGCCGGCCCGTGCCAGTACGCTCATATCGTATTTCAGGTTCTGCCCGAGCTTCGGCCGCCCGGCATCCTCCAGCAGGGGCCGCAGCCGCTCGAGGACCGCTTCGCGGTCGAGTTGGTCCGGCGCCCCTGGATAATCATGGGCCAGCGGAATGTAGGCCGCCTCACCCGCTGTCACGGCCAGACAGACACCGACGATGTCCGCCTGCATATAGGCCAGACTGGTGGTTTCCAGATCAACGGCGAACAGCGGCGCAGCCTCCAGTCGCCGGATCCAGTCCTCCAGCACCCGCTCGTCGGTGACGGTGACGTATTCGGTTACCGGCTTCTCGGCGTCACCGGTTTCCTCTGCCGGCGCATCCTCCGCGTTCAGCAATTCTTCCAGCCAGCTGCGGAATTCCAGCTCCCGATACTGTTCCTTCAGCGTCTCACGATCCTGCTCGCCCAGCGCAAGGTCAGCGACGGTTTCCTTGAGTGCGCAGTCGAGCTTGATGGTGGCAAGCTGATAGGACAGAAAGGCCTGTTCCCGATGCTCTTCCAGCTTCTTGGGCAGGCTCCTGGCACCGCGAATTGGCAGCTCCGCCACCCGATCGAGATGATCGTAGATCTGCTGCAGCGAACCGATGCCCTGGAGCAGGGCGACGGCCGTCTTCTCGCCGACACCGGGCACGCCGGGGATGTTGTCGATCTTGTCGCCCATCAGGGCAAGAAAGTCGATGATCAACTCCGGACCGATACCGAACTTTTCGACCACGCCTTCCGGGTCCAGCACCGTGCCACTCATGGTATTGACCAGGGTGATGTGCTCGTCGACCAGCTGCGCCATGTCCTTGTCACCGGTGGAGATGACTACCGCCTGGCCTTCGCTGGATGCCTGCCTGGCCAGCGTGCCGATCACATCATCTGCCTCGACCCCGTCCTCGACGATCAACGGCAGGCCCATGGCCCGGATCACCTCAAACAGCGGCTCCACCTGCTGCCGCAGTTCGTCGGGCATCGGCGGCCGCTGCGCCTTGTACTGTTCAAACAACTCGTCGCGAAAGGTCTTGCCCTTGGCGTCGAACACCACGGCCATGTGGTGGGGCTGATAATCCGCCAACAATTTGCGCAGCATGCTCACTACACCGCGAACCGCCCCGGTCGGCTGACCACTGGATGTGCTCAATGGTGGCAGGGCGTGAAAGGCGCGGTACAGGTAGGACGAACCGTCCACCAGAATCAGAGGTGCCTTGCTAGTCGTCATGCCGTCCTTTACCGCTAGTGAGAAATCCAACCAGGAATACGCCGATACCCCAGCGCAGGACCAATAACATCAAGACCGGAACGGTAGCGGATGTGCGCGAACGGGTCGACCAGACGATAGACTCCTGGCTTTGGTCTGTATGCGTCCCGCTGACGGGTAGGATAGCGGGACGCACCAGAAACAATGGTTGACGGTTGGGTAAAAGCGCCTCGTAAGGCGCCCTTGGGAGAGCGGGATGAGTGGCAACGACAAATACGCAGGACGGGGTCCGATCAACGATTCGATGATGACCCGAGAGTCGTGGAAGATCTTCCAGATCATGGCAGAATTCGTTGAGGGGTTTGAGCGGCTGGCCCACATCAAACCCTCCGTCAGCATCTTCGGCTCGGCCCGCACCGCGCCGGATCACCCCTACTACCAGCTGGCCGAGGACACCGCGAAACAGCTTTCCGATGCCGGTTTCTCGGTGGTCAGCGGCGGCGGCCCCGGAATCATGGAGGCGGCCAACAAGGGCGCTCAGGCCGGCAAGTCGATGAGCATCGGCCTCAATATCCAGCTACCCATGGAGCAGGCGGGAAACCCGTATCAGGACATCGGCCTGAACTTCCGGCACTTCTTCTCCCGCAAGGTCATGTTCGTCAAATACGCCTCGGCCTACGTGGTGCTGCCCGGCGGCTTCGGCACCCTGGATGAACTCGCCGAAATCCTGACCCTGGTTCAGACCGGCAAGACCCGACGCATCCCGATAATTCTGGTGCATACCGAGTTCTGGAGCGGACTGCTGGACTGGTTCCGCGACCGGCTGGTGGCAGAGGGCATGATCAACGCCGAGGATCAGGAACTGTTCAGGCTGGTCGACGAACCGAAAGACGTGGTCGATGCAATCTTCGACCATTACGAAGACCGGGGCTTTGAACCGTCGGCAAGGGAACGGGAAATTTTGTTGGATTTATAACTCAGGCGAACGGCTGTTCGCCTGACGTTTAATGTGCAAGGTTTAATGTTTTAAGTCACTGAACATTAAACATAAAACCTAAAACATAAAACCTAAAACGTTAAACGTTAAACGTTAAACGTATTTAACCGACGGGTTCGAGTTTCGCATACGCCGCCACCAGCCATTTGGCGCCGACGCTGCTGAAATTCACCTGTACCCGGGCGCTGGGGCCCTGGCCTTCGTATTGCAGCACGACGCCCTCGCCGAACTTGGCATGGCGTACCGGCTGGCCCAGGCGCAGGCCGCCGGCTTCTGGCTGCTGGTCGATCAGGCCGCGCCGGACCGCCATCTGTGGTCGGGACACGCTGACCCGCGTGCGGATCTGGTGCTGGAACTCTTCCGGCACCTCGCGCAGGAAGCGCGATGGCGCGCAGAAGTTGTCACTACCGTGCAGGCGGCGCTTCTCTGCCCAGCTCAGGAACAGGCGTTCCCTTGCCCGGGTCATGCCGACGTAGCAAAGCCGGCGTTCTTCCTCCAGCCGTTCCGGATCCTCGGCCGACATGCGATGCGGGAACAGGCCTTCCTCCAGGCCGGCGAGGAACACCACCGGGAACTCCAGGCCCTTGGCCGAATGCAGGGTCATGAGCTGAACGCAGTCCTCCCAGTCATCCGCCTGCCCCTCGCCCGCTTCCAGCGCCGCGTGGGACAGGAACGCGGTTAGCACGTCCATTTCACCATCGTCATCCCATTCCTGCTCGAAGCCGCGGGCGGCGCTGATCAGTTCGTCCAGGTTATCCAGGCGGGACTCACCGCGGTCATCGCCCTGCTTGCCGAACAGTTCGCGCAGGCCGCTGCCGCGAATCACGGTCTCCAGGCGCTGGGCCAGGGGCTGTCCGTCGGCGCTCTCGTCCAGGGTGTCGATCAGGGCCATGAACTTGCCCACCGCCGTCGCCGCGCGGGCCGGCAGCAGCCGCTGCTCATGGGCGCGGGTCGCGGCCTGCCAGAGGGTCAGGTCTTCGCCGCGGGCCAGTTCGCGCAACATGTCCAGCGTCTTGCCGCCGATGCCGCGGGCTGGCGTATTGACCACGCGCTCGAAGGCGGCGTCGTCATCCCGCCTGTTACACAGCCGGGTGTAGGACAGCGCGTCCTTGATCTCGGCCCGCTCGAAGAAGCGCAGCCCGCCATAGACCCGGTACGGCACGCGATGCGCCAGCAGGGCCTCCTCGAACACGCGGGACTGGGCGTTCGAGCGGTACAGGATCGCGAACTCGCTGCGCGTCCGGCCCAGTTGAAGCTCGTCGCGAATGCGGGCAACCACGAAGCGGGCCTCGTCCAGCTCATTGAACGCGGCATAGACATGGATTGGTTCGCCGTCGGCACCTTCGGTCCACAGCCGTTTCCCCATGCGCCCGCTGTTGTGGTCGATCAGCGCATTGGCCGCGTTCAGGATATGCGCAGTGGAACGGTAGTTCTGCTCCAGCCGAACGGTTCGGGTATCCGGGTAATCCTCGGCGAAGCGGCGGATGTTCTCGACCCGGGCGCCGCGCCAGCCGTAGATGGACTGGTCGTCATCGCCCACCACGAAGGCATCGGCATCAGTGCCGATCAGCAACTGCAGCCAGGCGTACTGAATGCGGTTGGTGTCCTGGAACTCGTCCACCAGCACATGACGGAACTGCTCCCGGTAATGCGCCAGCAGCCCGGGCGTCTTGCGCAGCGTCTCGAAGGCGCGCAGCAACAGCTCGGCGAAATCCACCTGGCCACCGCGATCACAGGCCTGCTGGTAGGCGCGGTAAATCCGCACCATGCGGTCGGTGTAAGGATCGTTGCCTTCGCCGATGTCATCCGGCCGCTGGCCCTCGTCCTTGTGGCCGTTGATGAAGCCCTGCACCTGTTTCACCGGCCAGCGCGATTCGTCGATCTCCAGCGCGCGCAAGACCCGCTTGATCAGCCGACGCTGGTCCTCGGAATCCAGGATCTGGAAGGTTTCCGGCAGGCCCGCATCGCGGGCATGCCGGCGCAGCAGGCGATGACACAGGCCGTGGAACGTGCCGACCCACATGCCGGCGGCACTGAAGCCGAGCAGGGCCTCGATCCGGCCACGCATCTCGCCAGCCGCCTTGTTGGTAAAGGTGACGGCCAGCACCGAGTAGGGCGAGGCCCCCTCAACCCGGGCCAACCAGGCGGCACGATGCACCAGCACGCGGGTCTTGCCGCTGCCGGCACCGGCCAGCACCAGGGTTCGCCCAAGCGGCGCCGAGACGGCCTCGCGCTGGGCGTCGTTAAGGGGATCAAGCAGGTCGGAGACATCCATGGCGTCGAAGTGTATCAGGCTGACCATGATTCTCAGGAGAACGGCTTCGATGCGCCAACGGATGGGCCGACGGGCTGAATGCGATGGCGGCTCAACCCAGGCTGTCCTGATCGGCTACCAGTCGCTCCACCAGCGGCAGATGGCGGATCATCTCGGCCACTGCGCGCGCGGTCGGCTCCCGCGCCGAACCCTTGCGCAGCACCACCGCGATATGACGCAACGGTGGCGGAGCACTGAACCGGTGCAGTGCGATATTGCCCTGCCCGCCGGTATTGCCGGAATCACCGCTGGCCAATGCGGGCAAAAGCGTAATGCCGCCGCCCGCTGCCACCATCTGCCGCAGGGTCTCCAGGCTTGCTGCGCGAAATTCACGCTCCTCGCGGGCACCCACCAGTCGGCAGATGTCCAGCGCCTGATCCCGCAGGCAATGACCGTCCTCCAGCAACAACACCTGCTCGTCACGCAGACACTCCAGGCCCACGGTTTCCACCTGATCGAGCCGGTGGCCGCGCGGAACCGCAAGCAGAAACGGCTCGTCATAAAGATGCAGTTGCTGGAAGGCATCTATCCCATCCACCGGCACGGCAAGAATTCCGGCATCCAGTTCGCCATGGCGCAGCCTATCCAGCAGCACCGAGGTCTGCTCCTCCTGCAACACCGGGCGCAGGCGCGGAAACCTTTCACGCAGTACCGGAATCATTGCCGGTAACAGGTACGGGGCAACGGTGGGGATCAGGCCCAGTCGGAAATCACCCGCCAGCGGATCACTGGCAGAACGAGCCACCTCCACCAGGTCATCCACCGCAGCAAGGATCCGGCGTGCGCGTCTGGCCACATCCTCGCCCACATCGGTCAGCATCACCTGTTTGTTGCTGCGCTCAACGAGTTGGACGCCGAGGAACCCCTCGAGCTTCTTGATCTGGGAACTGAGCGTGGGCTGGCTGACCAGACAGGACTCTGCCGCACGGCCGAAATGCCGATGTTCGGCGACCGCCACCAGATAGCTCAGATCTCGCAGATTCACCTGCCCACTTCCTCACCAGGCCTGTCGCCAGCGCGCGAACAGCAGGCAGGCGACTTCAGACAGGGGAAAACTGTGGCAGAGCCCCGGGGGACTGTCCATGTTCACGATTCGGGTGATGGGAACTGCCCACCGCGGACCGGTGGGCAGCCTATGCGCCAGGCCTCGGTCCGATCAGTGACTGATCATCCAGGGCCGGGCTGAGGGGAACATCTTCTTGCCATCGGCGGTGTAGAACACCTTGGGCTTGTCGATGCGCTGGCCGGAGCAGCCACAACCCTTGCCGTGACGATGCTCGTGGCGGGCCTGTTCTTCGGCCCGATGCTCGGGCGTCGAGAATCGCGGCTCGTGCCGACTGCGCTCATTGCGGTCCATGGCATTCCGCAACGCCGGATCCAGGGAACGCAATTCCGGCGGCAGGACGACAACCTGGGCCGACAGCGTCCCGCATTGCGGGCAGGCCTTGGGCTGGCCGGCCTCGGAGACCATGGCCAACTCATGAAACAGACCGTGCTCCCGGCATTTGTAGTCATACAAGGGCATGGGCTCACTCCTTGTCCGGCGACTTCGGCACGTCCATCGCGCCCTTGGCCTTGGCCTGCGGTCCGTCGGCACTCGGATTGACGTCGAAATCGAAGATGCCCGTGGGCAACCACAGCGTGGCGCAGGCATTGGGAATATCCACGACCCCGCTGATATGGCCCTCCACCGGCGCACAGCCGAGTATCGCGTACGCCTGGGCCCTGGTGTATCCGAACTTGGTCAGGTACTCGATGGCATTGAGGCAGGCCTGTCGGTAGGCGACGTGCACGTCCAGGTAGTGCTGCTCACCCTGCTCGTCCACCGAGATGCCCTCGAAGATCACGTAATCGTCGTATCGCGGCTTGATCGGGCTCGGCTTGAAGATCGGGTTCTTGATCCCGTACTTGGCCATGCCGCCCTTGATGACGTTGACCCGCATGTGAATCCAGCCGGCCATCTCGATGGCGCCGCAGAAGGTGATCTCGCCATCGCCCTGGCTGAAGTGCAGGTCACCCACCGACAGGCCGCCACCCTTTACGTAGACCGGAAAATAGATTTTCGAGCCGCGGGACAGATCCTTGATGTCGCAGTTGCCGCCGTGCTCGCGGGGCGGAACCGTTCGCGCCGCTTCGGCAGCCGCGGACTTGGCATCGCCATCGGCCATCCGCCCCATGTGCGCGGTATCGCCATAGGGCAGGGCAGCCAGCGGCGGCACCCGCTCGGGGTCGGTTTCCACCAGCGCCGTTTCCCGCTTGTTCCATTCCGCCAGCATCTCCCTGGAGGGCAGGCAGCCGATCAGGCCAGGATGGATCAGACCCGCGAATTCCACATTCGGGATGTGACGCGACTTGGTAAACATGCCGTTGAAGTCCCAGATGGACTTCTGCGCTTCCGGGAAGTGTTCGGTCAGGAAACCGCCGCCGTTCTGCTTCGAGAAGAAGCCATTGAAGCCCCACTGGCTCTCCTCGAAGGCACCGATATCCAGGATATCCACCTCCAGCAGGTCGCCGGGCTCGGCACCCTCGACGCCGACGGGGCCTGACAGGAAATGCACCTGGGTCAGGTCCACATCGCGCACGTCGTCGGCACTGTCATCATTCTTGATCTGCCCGCCGGTCCAGTCGTAGCACTCGACGATGAAGTCATCGCCCGGCTTGACCGTGGCCACCATAGGTATATCCGGGTGCCAGCGGTTGTGAATCATGTCGTTCTCATAGGGTGATTTCTTGAGATCAACCTTGATCAGCGGGTCAGCCATGGCAAGTACTCCTCAGATTTCGTTTGCTCGGATTTCCAGACACGTTAAGCGAACACTGCCTAACTATCGGATAAGCCGTCTGTGCTGCCCATGCGTCATTTGACGTAGGCAGCGGCGCGGATCACCAGTTGGTTGCCCTGCAGATCGGCATGCAGGTGTTCGGTGTCAGGTTCGGTCAACAGGGCGCGAGCCAGCACGGGGAGCAGACGGGCTCGCAGATCGCGGGCCAGATCCCGGGCGCCGAAGCGGGAGTCGTAATCCCGTTGCAGCCAGCGGATCACTGCCGGGCTCAGGGTCAGCTGGCTGCCCTGCCGTGACAGACGCTCGTTGAGCTTGCGCAGTTCCAGCTCAAGCAGGGCGTCCAGCTGCTCGCCGGCGATGGGCTGATAGTGGAGAATCCGATCGATCCGGTTGATGAATTCCGGCTCGAAGCGCTGATGCAGGGCGTCCTCCAGCAGCTGCTTCCGGCGTTGCGGGTCCGGCTCGAACAGCCTCCGCCAGCCACGCTGGAACCGGCCCTGGTAGCGGGCCAGTTCGGCGGCCCCCAGATTGCTGGTCATGAAGATCAGGGTGTTGCGGAAGTCGATCTGCCGGTTGCCGGCGGGTAGCGTCAGCCAGCCGCTGTCCAGCACGTTGAGCAATGTCTGGATCACCTCCGGGCTGGCCTTCTCCAGCTCATCGAACAGCACCACGCCGGGCGTGCTGTAGCTGCCCCGGATGCGGTCCGCATCGAACAGACTGTGGCCTTCCTTGCTGCCGACGTAGCCCGGTGGTGCGCCGACCAGCGCCGAGGCATAGTGCTCCTGACTCAGCGTGTTCATGTCGATGCGGCAGAGGGCTTCGTCATTGCCCTGAATCGTCCGAGCCAGCAAACGCACGGTCTCGGTCTTGCCGACACCGGTGGGACCCATCAGCAGGACAACCCCCAATGGGCGTTGCTCGGGGGCCAGATCCGCCTTCACCACCTGCAGCAGGTCCTCCAGCGCGTCGAGGGCTTGCGACTGCCCCAGTATCCCGCGACGCAACTGCTCCATGACCTGCTCGGGCTCGAAGGTGAACCGGGCCAGGCCCGGCTTCTTCAGCCGGGCCTGCTCCAGGGCCTCTCGCTGGCTCTCCAGACGGTCGTTGATATAGGGCGCCATGGTTCAGGACCTGCTGGCGCTAGCCCGCGGCCCCTTTTTCCTTGCCTTCCACCGGCAGGCTGCCCACCGGGCACTGGGCCACGCCGGTGGTACCGCGAGTGAAGCTCTCCACCTGTTCCTGCGCCTTCTCGGCGTCCATGACCCAGGTGCGGTAGAACTCGAACGGACAGTTGGCCACGCCCTTGTCACCGTCGCCGGATGCCTGCACACCCGTGTAGCCCCGATGCAGCAGCTTGAACAGATGATTCTGCGACTGATCATTGGCCCGGGCATCGCGGATCTGGCTGACGGACAGCTGTGCGTACTGCACACCCATGTCCTCTTCGCCACACTCACCGAGCGTGCGGCCGTCAAAACCGACGATCGCCGAATGGCCGAAGTAGCTGTAAACGCCGTCAAAGCCGCTGGCGTTGGCCACCGCCACATAGCAATTGTTGGCCCAGGCCATGGTCTTGGCCATCATCACCTGCTGGTCCTTGGCCGGGTACATGTAGCCCTGGCAGCGCACGATCAGTTCGGCGCCCTTCATCGCGCAGTCGCGCCATATTTCCGGGTAATTGCCGTCATCGCAGATGATCAGGCTGACCTTCATGCCCTTGGGCCCTTCGCAGACAAAGGTCTGCCCACCCGGATACCAGCCCTCGATCGGGCACCAGGGAATGATCTTGCGATACTTCTGGACGATCTCGCCCTCGTTGTTGATCAGTACCAGGGTGTTGTAGGGGTGCTTGTTCGGATGTTCCTCGTGACGCTCCCCGGTCAGCGAGAAAACGCCCCAGGTATTCGCCTCGCGGCAGGCCCTGGAGAAGATCGCCGTTTCGTCACCGGGAATGGTCGAGGCGGTTTCCATCATCTCGTCATGGTCGTACATGATCCCGTGGGTGCTGTATTCCGGGAAGATCACCAGATCCATGCCCGGCAGACCCTGCTTCATGCCCACCAGCATGTCGGCGATCTTCTGTGCGTTCTCCAGCACCTCGGCCCGGGTGTGCAGCCGCGGCATCTTGTAGTTCACGACGGCGACGCCGACCGTGTCGTCACTGCTCGAAATATCACCATGTCGCATGGCGCAGCTCTCCTCTCAAATGACTGGATAGCGAAAAAGACGCCCCAGGCCGATTTGGCCCGGGGCACGGGGACACGCGCCCTTACATCTGCAACTGCACACCAACGATGAAGAAGTTGTTGCTGGAACCGCCACTGCGTTCCTTGTCGCGACCCGCTACCAGCGAAGCCTTGGCGTTGTAACCATTCATGATGTAGTTCAGACCACCCTCCAGGCGCTCCCGCTTCGGACCGTTGTCGTCATCGAGTTCCTGGTACCGGACCTGCGGCTGGAATTGGCCGATGCCCACCACTTGCGGGAACATATAGCTGCCAAGAACGAAATAGCCGTCACCCTCGAATCCGAAGTCCGGGTCGGGAATTCCGTCGTAGTCGTAGTCGTAGTAAGCGGCCTCCAGGGTCACCACGCCCCCGTCGGACAGAGCGCGCTCCATCAGGAAGTCCACGCTCCAGGCCGTGAAATCGCCCTTGTCAGAGAAACCGCCGTCCGCCTCGAGCACACCGGTGGCATCCTTCTGATACTGACCTGTGAGGCCTATGGCGAGGATGTCCTTGGCGCCGTAGTAGGTGCTGGCGTTGTAGTAGCCCGGCTCCGGATCCCAGAGGTTCATGGTCAGGCGACCCGCATAGAGCAAGTTATCGCTACTGTTCGGGTTGGCGGAGACCGATCCGCCGTTGCCGTTATCAATGACGATATCCCGATTGAACCCTTCGAAGGCACCGACCTGATACTTGAAGGCGCCGCCGTTGACCTGGCCCCAGACTGCAATACCGTCGTCACGGCCGACGAACTCCGACGGATAGGCCTGCACGATCGGGAAGGTCCAGGCACCGAGGAAATAAGGGCCGCTCAGGTTGGAACGGTCGGTCGGCGGCAGCAGGCGACCGCCCCAGACGTTGAACAGATCATGTGGTTCGAAGCGGACGAGCAGGTCCAGCAGCTCGATGCTGCCACCGGCGTCACGCTCGGTGTTGAAGGTAAAGCCCAGATAGGGCAGCAGCTGACCGTTCAGGTACAGCCGGATGCTGTCCACCTCGAAATCCTTGGAATAACTGCTTTCGTTCGAGGCGCCATCCTCGACAGCGGTAAAACTGGTGCGCAGCCCGGCACCAAGGGTCACGGAACGGCCGGCCTCGTCAGCCCAGATGGTTGTTTCCGCGAAAGCGGCCGGACTCGCCGTCAGTGCGGCGGCCAGACCGAGGGCCAGTAGTGACGTGCCTGCGGCGGCCCGCTTGCTGCGTGACGGATTCCGTTGATGGGTAGATGTCATGATGGTTCCTCTTTCTGAGATCGGGACAGAAACGTCCTGCCTGCGAACTGACTGATGGCTTCCGCAGGATTGGGTTGGACTGAGCGGGGTTTTGCAGACGGCATGCCAAATCAATAACTTGGAGGGTCTCGTTAGCGATCTGGACCGATTCTGGAGACGATTCTGTCAAGGGGTGTCGTGCGCAAGATTCTGTTTACCAAAGGAAAAAGATCCTGCTCCCGATGGTTGTATCGGAAACAGATTTCAGCCAGATAAAACGGCAGGTTTTTTTGCTGCATTCCGCGGTAGGAATTCAGCCAGTGATTGGCAAAACTCCAGAAGTTCTCGATGCCGTCAGATGGGCCCGACGCGACGGGCGACCGCCTTAGGGCCAACCGCTCATCCTGGAGCTCGATAACCGCATTCGCCGACGGACTGGACTCACGGCAATCCGCGTTCGCGACCCTGGGAAGAGCCGACTGCTCCGACCACAGGCATATCTGTCCCTGTTCCAGAAAAACGGCCATGGACAGCGGCCCATTCTGGACCGCGACCGCACCGCAGGAGATGCCTTGTTCCTCGGCGAGCGCTACCCGCGCAATCCTGTAGAAGCGCTCGACTGTCGACGGCGACAGCTGCATCCGAAAGCGCAGACGGTAAGCCGGAACGCCGAGTACGAAGAACTCCAGCAGGCGATTCTTCTCCCGACTGCTGATGCGCTGGGCATCCCAGGCCGTGCGGTAACGATAGCGCGTGCCGCAGCGCCGGCATTTCCAGCGCCCGTCGGACAAAGCCCAGGCTGGTTTCGCCAAACACTCAGGACAACGACGACTCATTGCCG
>SL_7KL_010_BRINEDRAFT_10000142_pt1 | contig 31614 bp, 28 predicted proteins | sample SodLak_010_BRINE_FD_10663 | JGI IMG/M metagenome (IMG submission 10663)
CAGAATTTTAGCGCATCGTCGCGGCTGATGGCCGGATCAATCGCGTAAGTCTCGCCCGCACGAAACACAGGCTCCAGCATCGCCCAGAGAGCAATCGCGTCGTGCGCGGTCACGGAACGGATCGCGATGGCTTCACTCATCAATATCTGCAATCACTTCTGCCCGCCTAAGAGCAACAACTTTCTTATCAGAAATCACAAAAACCTCTGAGAATAGTTCTGCGTAATCTTTCAGCGGAACACACAAGTCGAGCACCTCTCGTCCACTAAGAAAAAAGTCATCATAGGTGTTCAAGTAAATTAGGAAGCTTGCTCCAACAGCATAGTGTTTAGAGGCCTTCCTTTCGATTGCCTCATGCACGAGTCTGCGTGACCTCTGTCCAGTAGTCCACCGGCGTGGAATAGATAAAACGCTGGGATGATCTTCTTTTGCAATCTTCGTGCGATAGGCTTGTTCTTCAGGNTCAGCGGCTTCAGTAACCTCAAGCCCGAAAAAGCGAGTGCCTTCATGGATTTCGAAATCTGGTCCTTCCGAATCGTATATTCTCAATGGGAACTCAACCTCGCCTAACGCCAAGCGGACATAGAGTAATCTGTTCAACACCCAGCGATCTAATTCCTTTTTGCCTGCCACGTCGTTCGAGACGGTGGGGCGCTTTCGCGCCCCACGATGCCAGCGACACACGCAGAAGCGTTGCGTTTTCTGCCGTTAGGCTGGCACAAAGCCTCAAAACTCGACCACCGCCCTGATGGATTTGCCTTCATGCATCAGATCGAACCCGTCATTGATCTGGTCCAGCGTCAGCTTGTGGGTGATCATCGAGTCGATCTCGATCTTGCCGCTCATGTACCAGTCCACGAATTTCGGCACGTCACTGCGCCCCTTGGCACCGCCAAACGCCGTGCCCTTCCACACGCGACCCGTGACCAACTGGAAAGGCCGGGTCGAGATTTCTGCGCCCGCAGGCGCCACGCCGATAATGACCGACACCCCCCAGCCCCGGTGGCTGCATTCCAGCGCGTCGCGCATCACTTTTACATTGCCGGTGGCATCAAACGAATAATCCACGCCGCCAATCGTGTCATCGCCGCGCTGCGTCAATTTCACAATCTCAGCCACCACATTCTCGACCTTGGACGGGTTGATGAAATGGGTCATGCCGAATTTGCGCGCCATCTCTTCCTTGCCGTCATTCAGATCGATCCCGATGATCATATCTGCACCCGCCATACGCAGGCCCTGAATGACGTTGAGGCCGATCCCGCCCAGCCCGAACACTGCCGCAGTCGATCCGATCTCGACGCCCGCCGTGTTGATGACCGCGCCAATGCCCGTGGTCACGCCGCAACCGATGTAGCAGATTTTGTCGAACGGCGCGTCCTCGCGCACCTTGGCCAGCGCGATTTCCGGCATGACTGTGTGATTGGCGAAGGTCGAGCAGCCCATGTAATGGTAGATCGGCGTGCCATCGAGCATCGAAAACCGCGTCGTGCCATCGGGCATCAGCCCTTGGCCTTGGGTGCCGCGAATGGCAGTGCAGAGGTTGGTTTTGCCTGAGCGGCAGGAATAGCATTCGCGGCATTCGGGTGTGTAAAGCGGGATGACATGATCCCCCGGCTTCAGGGTTGTGACCCCTTCGCCGACCTCGACCACCACGCCTGCGCCCTCATGGCCCAGAATGCTTGGGAACAGCCCTTCAGGGTCTGCGCCGGAGCGGGTGAATTCATCCGTATGGCAAATGCCCGTCGCCTTGATTTCCACCAAAACCTCGCCCGCCTTCGGGCCGTCAAGGTTCACCTCCATGATCGTCAGCGGTTTTCCGGCCTCAAGGGCCACGGCGGCACGTGTGCGCATCTTACTTCTCCCCATATCTTGCTGGCGCTACCATGACGCAAATGCAAACCCCAGCGCAAGCACAAGAACGCCGGTTTGCCGCTTGAAACCGCCACACACAGCTAAGACTTGATTTTCCGCGCGCGGCACCTCACACTCCTGTGTGATGAACATGCAAACGCCTTTTCGCAGCACCGATCAGCAGGTCAGCTTTGACCGGCGCGAACTTGGCGTGATCCTGTCGCTCTATGGTCGCATGGTGGCAGCGGGCGAATGGCGCGATTACGGGATTTCCTGCCTGCGCGCCTCGGCAGTGTTTTCGGTGTTCCGGCGCACGGCAGAGCATCCGCTTTACCGGATCGAGAAACACCCTGACCTGCGCAACCGCCAAGGCATGTATTGCGTGATCGGGATGGACGGGCAGATCCTCAAGCGCGGGCATGATCTGGCGCAGGTGCTCAAGGTGCTGGAACGCAAGATGCTGCGCATCATCAAGGATTAGGGGATTTACAGCGCCCTGCGCAGTTGCTAATCGACATGAATGAACAGTCTGACCCCCTCTGCACCTGCCCTGCGACGCCGCTGAGCGCGCGACTGTTCACCTGCGCGCCTGTCACCGGCATGGCGCGACATTCAACCTCTCCGAAAAACCTGTGTTGACTTGACCCCCTTGCTTTGGCAGGTCAGTGCTTTGCCTGAACGGGACCATATCCATGAACGCACCCTTCCCCGCGCTATTGCCCACCTATAATCGCACGCCGCTGAGTTTTGTCCGCGGCGAAGGCAGCTGGCTGATCGAGGAGTCGGGCGCGCGATATCTGGACCTCACCTCTGGAATTGCCGTGAATGCGCTGGGGCACGCGCATCCGGCTTTGGTCGACGTGCTGCACGAACAGGCGCAGGCGTTGTGGCATGTCTCGAACCTGTACCGCATTCCCGCGCAGGAAGCACTGGCGCAGGCGTTGGTTGACCAGACCTTTGCCGACACTGCGTTTTTCACCAATTCCGGCACCGAGGCGGCCGAACTGGCCATCAAGATGGTGCGCAAATACTGGTCTGATCTGGGGGCCGAGCGTCCCACCATCCTGACCTTCGACGGCGCGTTTCATGGCCGCTCGACCGGCGCGATTGCCGCCGCCGGGTCCGAGAAGATGACCAAGGGTTTCGGCCCGCTGATGCCCGGATTCAAAACCCTGGCCTGGGGCGATCATGACGCGCTGCGCGCAGCCCTTGATACATCGGTCGCCGCTGTGATGATCGAGCCTGTTCAGGGCGAAGGTGGCATCCGCCCCTTGCCCGACCAATGCCTCAAGGGGCTGCGCGATCTGTGCGACCAGACTGGCGCGCTTTTGGTGCTCGATGAGGTGCAATGCGGCATGGGGCGCACGGGCAAGCTGTTCGCCCATGAATGGGCCGATATCGCACCCGATATCATGATGGTCGCCAAGGGCATTGGCGGCGGCTTTCCACTGGGCGCTGTGCTGGCCACCGCGAAGGCCGCATCCGGCATGGGGGCCGGCACGCATGGCTCGACCTATGGCGGCAACCCGCTGGCCTGCGCCGTGGGTGCCAAGGTCGTCGAGATCATCACCGCAGACGGGTTTCTGGACGCGGTCGGCGCCAAGGGCGCGCTGATGCGTCAGCGCCTCGAAGGGCTGGTCGCCAGCCACCCCGACATCTTCGAGGAGGTGCGCGGTCAGGGCTTGATTCTCGGCCTGAAATGCCGCGCTCCGAATACCGAGATCGTCAAGGCGGCGCAGGCAGCCTTTCTGCTGACGGTTCCGGCGGCTGACAATGTCATCCGCCTGTTGCCGCCCCTGACTATAACCGAGGATGAGATCACCGAAGCCCTTGTGCGCCTTGACCGCGCGGCGGCGTCGCTGTCCTGATTTTCTTGCTCCAAATACTCCGGGAGCGCGAGGGCAGCGCCCTCGCACCCCCCTTTGAGAGGCCTTGAGTCCGATGCCGCATTTTCTAGACATCCACACCACCGACAAGACCGCGCTGCGCGCCATGATCGATCAGGCGCATACCATGAAAGCCGCGCGCAATGGGCGCCCCAAAGGCACGCCAGACGCGGCGCAGCCGCTGAATAACCACATGGTCGCGCTGATTTTCGAGAAACCCTCGACCCGCACGCGCGTCAGTTTCGATGTGGGTGTGCGCCAGATGGGTGGGCAGACCATGGTGCTGTCCGGCTCGGAAATGCAGCTGGGGCATGGCGAGACGATTGCTGATACGGCGCGCGTCTTGTCGCGCTATGTCGATATGATCATGATCCGCACATTCGAGGAATCGGTGCTTCAGGAATTGGCGGAATATGCCTCTGTGCCGGTCATCAACGGGCTGACCAACCGCACGCATCCCTGTCAGATCATGGCCGATATACAGACGTTTGAGGAACATCGTGGCCCGATTGCAGGGCGCAAGGTGGTCTGGTCGGGCGATGGAAATAATGTCTGCGCGTCATTCTTGCATGCGGCGGGCCAGTTCGGCTTTGATCTGACCTTCACAGGGCCAGAGCAGTTGGACCCTGACCCTGAATTCGTGGCGCTGGCGCGGTCGCAAGGGGTGCAGGTCGAGATCATCCGCGACGCAGAACGCGCAGTTGAGGGGGCTGATCTGATCGTGGCCGACACATGGGTCAGCATGCATGACAGCCAATCCACGCGCGAGCGGCGCCACAACCTGCTGCGCCCCTATCAGGTCAATGACGCGCTGATGGCGCGCGCCAAGCCTGACGCGCTGTTCATGCATTGCCTGCCCGCCCACCGCGAAGAAGAAGTCACCAACTCGGTCATGGACGGGCCGCAATCGGTGGTGTTTGACGAGGCAGAGAATCGGCTGCATGCGCAAAAGGCGATCATGCGCTATTGTCTGGGGCTGTGATCCTAGCGGAATATGACACAGACCGCGCATCCCTGCGCGGCCTGTTCGCATCCCGAAAGCTGGCTTATTCTGCGGGCACAGCCTCAGCGCTTTTGGGCGCTCCGAAATGGCGGCGGTTCAGATGCAGCACCAGCCAGATCATTGCCAGTTGCGAGGCCAGCGCCACAGCTGTCAGCGCCCAATAGCCTGCGCCGAATTTCGCAATCAGACCCGCATCGACCAGCCCTTTGTTGACGAAGAAATGCATCAACACCGCAAAGCCCACACCCGGACAGACCAGCGCGTAGGAGCCGGGCGAAGTCTCATTCCCGAACAAGAAGCGTTTNGCATAGCCCTGACGGATCAGGATCAGACCGGCGAACAGCAAGAACAGCACCTGAACCGACAGTAAGCGGGCAAGCATCACCAGCGTTTCCCCGGCCATCTCGGCTGATCCGAAATGTTCGCCCAGCCCGTGGTTCTGGCGCAGGCTGAGGATGCCCAGCACAGCCAGCAGCGGCACAATGATCGACAGCGTCGGTGCGGTTTCAGGGTTTGCCCCATTTTCCATCATCGAGCGCAGCCCAAGGATCATGGCGACAACCGCAATCAGGCCAGAAGTCATCAGAAAGAAGGTCGACAGCACCAGCCCCAGACCCGACAGCGCAGGCACCGTGCTGAGCGCGGCAGGGGCCGCAAGACCGACACCCACCATCGCAAAGGCAAAGGCAGGCAGGATTTGCCCGAAATTGTTGTTGGCCGCGCAGTTAAAGCCGCCTTCGGTCAGCACGCGCCCCAGAAACCCGCCATAGAGTTTGAACGCATAGGCCCCGATTGCGAGGAATGCGACCAGTGCAAGCGGGAACAGGTATTCGACCACCGACCACAGCCCCGGCACGAACACCATGCCGATGACGAACAGCACGTTGACCGACATGGCCAGCGCCAGTGGCAGTGCCAGAACCTGACTTTGCGCATTGGTCTGGCTGAACTTGGCGAAGCTTTCTGTCTTGGTCCACGCACTGAAGCGGCGCAGGTTCCAGACCAGCAATTTCAGGTTCAGAAAAGAGAACACCGCAATCCCGGCCATCGCCACCACGATCATGGCTTGGGTCATGAGGGGGCCACCTGTGAATGCAGCGGCGATATCCTCATAGACCGGGACTGTCTTGCCGGGATGTGGTATCCAGTGCATCAGCCACATGAAGAACGTGACCGCCAGCCCCCCTGCCCCAAGCGAGGCCAGAAAGTAGAGCGGGGAATAGCTGTCAGATGGACGTGTTGGAACGTGGGACATGGTCTTGCCTCCTATACAAATTCTATAATGTGAATGTGTATATGTGTTGGCTGAATTGCACTGTGGCGGAGTGTCGCAACCCCTGCAATCAAAACCCTATATCTTGTAGGCATTGGCGCGTGACCGCCCAAATGCAGCGTAAGCATCTTGACACGTGTCGGGTCTGGGGTGAGAGTATCCGCGTACCTAACCCAGAGTCTGGCCCCCCGTGCAGTTCACCCGCCTTCGCCTCAACGGCTTCAAAAGCTTTACCGACCCGACGGATCTGGTGATCCATCGGGGGCTGACAGGCGTGGTGGGGCCGAATGGCTGTGGCAAGTCGAACCTGCTGGAAGCGTTGCGCTGGGTTATGGGCGAAAACCGCCCCACCGCCATGCGCGGCGCGGGCATGGAGGATGTAATTTTCGCAGGCACCGACACGCGCGGGGGGCGGCATTTTGCCGAAGTGCATCTGCAAATCGACAATACCGAACGGTTGGCTCCTGCCGCGTTCAATGATGCCGACCAATTGGACATTGTGCGCCGCATCACCCGCGATGCAGGCAGCGCCTATAAGATCAATGGCAAGGAAGCGCGCGCGCGCGATGTGCAAATGCTGTTTGCCGATGCCTCGACCGGGGCGCATAGCCCGGCACTTGTGCGGCAGGGGCAGATTTCCGAATTGATCAACGCCAAGCCCAAGGCGCGCCGCCGCATTCTGGAAGAAGCGGCGGGCATTTCCGGCCTGTATCAGCGCCGGCACGAGGCNGAGTTGCGCCTGCGCGCGACCGAAACCAATCTGGAGCGCATCAGCGATGTGATTGACCAGATGGCGGGGCAGTTGGCACAATTGTCGCGGCAAGCGCGGCAGGCCGAGCGCTACCGTCAGATCGGCGCGCGGTTGCGGCAGGTCGAGGGATTGCTGCTGTACCGGCGCTGGCGCGAGGCCGATCAGGCGCGACTGGAAGCTGAGAACACCCTGCAAACCGCCCTGCGCGCCAGTGCCGATGCAGAAATCGCCGCCAAACAGGCGACAGAGCGGCGCGCGGCCTCGGAAGACGGGTTGCCTGCGCTGCGCGAGGAAGAAGCCATTGCTGGCGCAGTCTTGCAGCGTCTGGAAGTGCAGCGCGACACGCTGGCGGCTGAAGAAGCCCGCGCCGCCGAAGCCTTGGAAGCGTTGGAGGCCCGCATTGCCCAGCTTGCCAAAGATATTGAGCGTGAAACCAGCCTGAACCGCGACGCGCAAGAGATGGTCACCCAACTGGAATGGGAGCAAGCACAGATCGCCAAGGCGGCGGACGGGCAGGACGACGCCGTTGCCGAAGCCTCGGACATTGGAGCCGAGGCAGCGCAAGCCCTGCAAGACCTTGAAACCGCCCTGAGCAGGGTCACGGAAGATGTCGCGCGCCTTGCTGCCCGCCACCAGTCCACGCAGCGCCAGATCAGCGAATTGCACGCCAGCCTGACCAAAGCCGAAGGCGCACGCACGACCGCCAACCTGTCGAAACTCGATGCCGAAGCGGCCTTGGCGGAACTGGAGGCGGAACTTGCAGCCGCACAAGACGAATTGGACGCAACGCAGGCCCTGACCGAAGAGGCAGAGGCCACCCTTGTCGATATTGAAGCCGCGCGCGCAGAGGCGCAGACCGACGAAGCCACCGCCCGTGGCGCATTGGCCGAGGCAGAAGGCGAGGCCGCGACCCTGCGCGCCGAAGTGGCCGCACTGGCGCGCCTGCTGGAGCGCGACCGCGGCGATGGCACGCGCATGCTGGACCTTGTGCGCGTGGCTGCGGGCTATGAACAAGCACTTGGGGCGGCGCTGGCCGATGATTTGCGCGCGCCGTTGGCGGAAAAGTCCGGCTCTGGCTGGGTGACGCTTGCGCCCTATGACGACGCCACCCCGCTTGACGACGGAATCGCGCCGCTTTGCGCGCATGTCACAGCGCCCGATGCACTGGCGCGGCGCCTGTCGCAGATCGGGCTCGTCGATGCAAAGGATGGCGCGCGCCTGCAATCTGGCTTGCGCCCCGGCCAGCGGCTTGTCTCGCGCGAGGGGGATGTCTGGCGCTGGGACGGGCTGCATATGGCCGCCAGTGATGCCCCAAGCGCAACCGCGCTGCGCCTGCAACAGATCAACCGGCTGGACGTGTTGCGCGATGATCTGGCGCAGCTTGATACGAAACGCGATGACATGCAGGCCACGCACGCCACGCGCAAGGCGCGGCTGGATAATCTGGCACAGGCCGAGCGCAGCGCGCGCGAGGCCCGCCGCGCCGCAGACCAGCGCCTTACTGAGGCCACACGCACCCTGTCGCGCAGCGAAAGCGCGCGCTCTGGGGCCGTGAACCGGCTGGATGCCGCGACAGCGCAGCTGGACCGTTTGCAACAGGAAATGGCCGATCTGGCGGAGGTGCTGGAAGAGGCGCAGGCCCAGCAGGCCGAGTTGCCTGAACTGGAGGTCGAGCGCGCCCGCGCGGATGATCTGCGCGCAAATGTCGAGGGCGCGCGCATTGCCATGATCTCGCGCCGTGCGGCGGCGGATGAGTTGCGCCGCGAAGCCACGGCACGCACGGCCCGCGCGCAGGAGATCACCAAATCGCTCAGCGGGTGGCGCTTGCGGCTGGACAGTGCCGACAGCCGCATCAATGACCTTAACGCGCGCAAGGCAAAGGCCGAAGCCGACCTGACGACCGCGCGCACGGCCCCCGAAGACATGGCCGCAAAACGTGCCGCGCTGAGCGACGAGATTGCGCGCGCAGGGCAAAGGTCTACCGCTGCCAGAGACACGTTGTTTGCGGCCGAGAACGGCTTGCGCATGGCGACCGAGGCCGAGCGCATGGCAGAGCGCGCCGCATCAGACGCCCGCGAGGAACGCGCGCGCCTTGAAGCACGGCGCGACGCCGCGCGCGAGACTGTGGCTGTTGCCGCAGGACGCATTGACGAAGAAATGGGCTGCTCGCCGAGTGCCCTGCTGGCGCAGTTGGAAACCGACCCCGAGACGATGGCCGATGCCAGCGCGCTGGACGAAGAACTGATCCGCCTGCGCCGCGCCCGCGATGCGCTGGGGGCCGTGAACCTGCGCGCCGAAGAAGACGCGCGCGAGGTGCAGACCGAGCATGATACGCTGGTGCAGGAAAAGGCCGATCTGGAAGCCGCGATTGCCAAGCTGCGCTCTGGGATCAATGCGCTGAACCGCGAGGGGCGCGAACGGCTGCTGGTTGCTTTTGACAAGGTGAATGCCAATTTCACCACGCTGTTTACGCATCTTTTCTCGGGTGGTGAGGCGCGCTTGGTACTGGTGGAAAGCGACGACCCATTGGATGCAGGGCTGGAGATCATGTGCCAGCCACCAGGCAAGAAACTGTCCACCCTGTCACTTTTATCAGGGGGCGAGCAGACCCTGACTGCGCTGGCATTGATTTTCGGGGTGTTTCTGGCCAACCCCGCCCCGATCTGCGTGCTGGACGAGGTGGACGCGCCGCTGGATGACGCCAATGTGGCGCGGTTCTGTGACCTGCTGGACGAGATGACGCGGCGCGCCGATACGCGCTATCTGATTATCACCCATAACGCGCTGACCATGGCGCGGATGGACCGGCTGTTCGGGGTGACGATGGGCGAACGCGGGGTCAGCCAGTTGGTCAGTGTCGATCTGAAACAGGCCGAAACGCTGGTCGCGTGAGCGCTTGACCAAGGCGCGATAATTTCACATGTTCAGGTCTTTATCCGGCCAGAGCATCCGACATGACCCAACCGCAAACACCCCTGATGACTCCTGTGCTGATTGGCGGTTGTATCATCATCATGATCAGCTTTGCCATTCGCGCCAGCTTTGGCGTGTTCCAGATCCCGATTGCGGAAGAATTCGGATGGCTGCGTGCTGAATTTTCCTTGGCGATTGCCATTCAGAATCTGGCCTGGGGGATTGGCCAGCCGATTTTCGGTGCGATTGCCGAGAAATTCGGGGACCGCCGCGCGATCATTCTGGGGGCGCTGGTCTATGCGGCAGGGTTGGTGCTGTCGTCTTTCGCGGTGACGCCCGGCGCGCATCAGGTGTTGGAAATTCTGGTGGGGTTCGGGATTGCGGGCACAGGGTTCGGGGTGATTCTGGCGGTGGTGGGCCGCGCGGCCTCGGACGAGAATCGCAGCCTTGCGCTGGGGGTTGCGACCGCCGCCGGCTCTGCCGGGCAGGTGTTTGGCGCGCCTTTGGCGGAAATCCTGCTGTCGTTTTATTCATGGCAGAGTGTGTTCATCATCTTTGCCGGGCTGGTGCTGCTGAGCCTGTTTGCCCTGCCGATGATGCGCAGCCCCGCCCCTGCCAGCCGCCGCGAGCTGGAGCAAAGCATGGGGGCTGCCCTGAAACAGGCATTTCGTGACCCAAGTTTCACGCTGATCTTTCTGGGCTTTTTCTCCTGTGGCTACCAGCTGGCCTTTGTCACTGCGCATTTCCCGGCGATGGTGACCGAGATGTGCGGCCCCATCGCGCCTGACGGGATGCTGGCCGCGTTCGGGATCACAACTACTTCGGCGCTGGGGGCGGTTGCCATATCCTTGATCGGGCTGGCGAATATTGGCGGCACGATTGCCGCCGCATGGCTGGGCAAGCGCTATTCCAAGAAATACCTTCTCGCCTCGATCTATATGGCGCGCACGGTGGTGGCGGCGGCGTTTATCCTGTCGCCCATCACGCCAGGTTCGGTGCTGCTGTTCTCGCTGGTCATGGGCGCGTTGTGGCTGGCAACGGTGCCGCTGACCTCGGGGTTGATCGCGCATATCTATGGGTTGCGCTATATGGGCACGCTTTATGGGATTGTGTTTTTCAGCCACCAGCTGGGCAGTTTTCTGGGCGTCTGGCTGGGTGGCGCGCTGTATGATCTGCATGGCGATTACACCCTGGTCTGGTGGGTGGGGGTTGGTGTGGGGCTGTTCTCGGCCATCGTGCATCTGCCGGTACGCGAACGCGCGCTGAACTTGCGGCCGGGGTGAGCATCATTGGATTTTTGCGTTATCTTGACGTGGTCTTGTGCCGCTGGCGGGGTTTGGGGGCGCTGCCCCCTTGCCCCCCGGAGTATTTAGAGCAAGAAAATGAGGTCAGAATTCTGCCGCGTGACGGCCTGCCCAGTGGCCTGTGGCCAAGCTGGCGGTCAGCAGATAGCCGCCTGTCGGCGCTTCCCAATCCAGCATTTCGCCTGCGGCAAAGACACCGGGCCATTGGCTGAGCATGAGGCGCGTGTCACAGGCGGCGCGGGGGATGCCGCCTGCGGTCGAGATGGCCTCATCCATCGGGTTCGGGCCTTGCAGGGGNAGGGTCAGGGATTTGAGCTGTGAAGCCCATGCATCGGGTGTCGCGGGCAAGGGGCGCGCGCATTCCATGACGAGAGCCTGCCGCGCCCCCTCAAGGCGTAGTGCGCGGCGCAGGCGGTTGGCCGTGGAGAGTTTGCGCGGTTGGCGGGCAAGGCGGGCGGATATTTCGGGCAGGCTCAGGTCGGGGAACAGGTCGAGTTTGAGTGTGGCCCCGTCGCGCAAGGCGCGCGAGAAGGCGTAGATGCCGCCCCCTTCGACCCCGCGCTGCGAGATTACAAACTCGGCGCGCAAGCTTTGGCTGCCCGCGTGGAGGCGTGCGCCCTTGATGGGCTGGCCGAAATGGGGGGCCATGTGGGGGGACCACGCGACGTGAAAGCCCATATTGGCGGGCTGGAACGGGGCGAGCGGGATGCCGCGCGCGCTGAGATGTGCGGACCATGCGCCATCGGAGCCAAGCCGCGCCCAGCTTGCGCCGCCAAGCGCCAGCACTGTGACCTTCGGGGCGAGGATGCGCGGGCCGTGCGGGGTGGCAAAGGCAAATTCGTCACCCGACCAGCGCCAGTTGCGGCGCAAGCTGACGCCCAGCCCTTCGAGCCGTGCCAGCCATGCGCGCAAAAGCGGCGAAGCTTTCATCGTGCGGGGAAAGATGCGCCCAGATGAGCCGGTGAACAACTCTTGCCCCAAGACCGTGGCCCAGTCGCGGATCTGGTCGGGGCCAAAGGCATGCAGCATTGGGGCCAGCCAGTCAGCCGATGCGCCGTAGGTGGCGATCTGGCGCGGCAGCGGGGCCGCGTTCATCAGGTTCAGCCCGGATTTGCCTGCCATCAGGAACTTGCGCGCGGGCGAGGGTTTGGCGTCACAGATGACCACGCTGCGGCCTGCCTGCGCCATGGCTTCGGCCGCCATCAGACCCGCCGGGCCAGCCCCGATCACCAGCGCGTCGATTGCCTCTTTTTCCTGCATGGTGCCCTTTAACGATTCTGTGAGGTTTCATGGATATTGTTAAATCATCTCGAAACCCACATATTTGAGACAGAGCAGCGCCAAAACCCCCAAGAGGCCCATGTCCGACCTGATTGTCAGTTCTTACAACATTCACAAAGCCGTCGGGACCGATATGCGCCGCGATCCGACGCGCACCGTTCAGGTCATTCAGGAAATCGGCGCCGATATCGTGGCTTTGCAGGAAGTGGACCGGCGCTTTGGCGACCGCAGGGGCGTGTTGGACCCCGAGATGCTGCACAGTGTGACCGGGCTGGTGCCTGTTGCGCTTACGGACCGCTTGGGCGCGCGGGCGCATGGCTGGCATGGCAATCTGCTGCTGCTGCATGGCGGCGCCGAGGTGGAAGAGGCGCGCGCGGTCACCCTGCCGGGGCTGGAGCCGCGTGGCGCGATTGTTGCGGATATTCGCATCAACGGCCAGCCCTTGCGGGTGATTACCGCGCATCTGGGGCTGCTGCACCAGTCGCGGGTGTTGCAGGCACGGTTTTTATCCAAGGTGATCGAGGAAGGTGACGGGCGGCCCACGCTGGTGATGGGCGATTTTAACGAATGGCGGTTGGGGGCGGGCTGTTCGCTGATGCCGTTGCGGCGCGAATTGCGTGCGGTCAAACGCTCGGCCCAGACGATTGCCAGCTTTCCCGCGCAAATGCCGGTTCTGCCGCTGGACCGGATCATCGGATGCAGGCGGGCGGAAATCGGGGATTTGCGCATTCATGACAGCATTCTGGCACGCAAGGCGTCGGACCATTTGCCCATTCGCGCGGCCCTGAACTTGCCCCGCGTGCAAAGCGCGGTTATGTGAGCTGCAGACCCCCCAATCGCGCGAGAGGGCCCATGGCCGAAGCAAAGAAGCTGTTTATCAAGACGTATGGCTGCCAGATGAATGTCTATGACAGCGAGCGCATGGCCGAAGCGCTGGGCGCGTCGGGCTATGTTGCGACAGATACTGCTGATGACGCAGATATGATCTTGCTCAATACCTGCCATATCCGCGAGAAGGCCGCGGAAAAGGTGTACTCGGAATTGGGGCGGTTCAAGGCATTGAAAGCGGCCAACCCTGAGCTGAAAATCGGGGTGGCAGGCTGTGTCGCGCAAGCCGAGGGCGCGGAGATTATGCGCCGCCAGCCGCTGGTTGATCTGGTGGTCGGGCCGCAAACCTATCACCGCCTGCCCGCGATGGAGAAAGCTGTGCGCGCAGGCGCGCGCGCTGTCGACACCGAATTTCCCGAAGAAGACAAGTTCGAGCATCTGCCAAAAGGGCCGCGCGCCGGTCGGGGGCCAACCGCGTTTCTGACCGTGCAGGAAGGCTGCGACAAATTCTGCGCCTTTTGCGTGGTCCCTTATACGCGCGGAGCGGAAGTGTCGCGCCCTGTGGCGCGTATTCTGGCGGAGGCGCGCGATCTTGTCTCGCGCGGGGTGCGCGAGATCACGCTACTGGGCCAGAATGTGAATGCCTATCATGGTGCAGGGGATGGCGGGGATTGGGGGCTGGCGCGGCTTATCCGCGAATTGGCGAAGGTTGAGGGGTTGGAGCGTATCCGCTTCACCACGTCGCACCCCAATGACATGGAAGATGACCTGATCGCGGCGCATGGGGATGAGCCGAAGCTGATGCCCTATCTGCATCTGCCGGTGCAATCGGGCAGTGACCGGATTCTGAAGGCGATGAACCGCAAGCATACGGCGGACAGCTATATGCAATTGATCGAGAGGTTGCGCGCCGCGCGGCCAGACATGCTGCTGTCGGGCGATTTCATCGTGGGCTTTCCGGGCGAGAGCGATCAGGATTTTGAAGACACGATGGCGCTGGTGCGCGCGGTGGGCTATGGGCAGGCTTATAGTTTCAAATATTCCGCCCGCCCCGGCACGCCCGCAGCAGAGCGCGCAGGCGTCCCCGATGAAGTGGCGTCCGAGCGGTTGCAACGCCTGCAAGCCCTGCTGACCGAACAGCAATATGCCGCGCAAGACGCCATGATCGGGCGCGAGGTGTCGGTTTTGTTCGAGAAGACAGGGCGCGAGACGGGGCAGATGGTGGGCAAATCCGAATATCTGCACGCGGTTCATGTAACCGACCCGCGCCCGCAGATCGGCCAGATTGCGCGTGTGCGTATTACGGGCCGCACCTCGAATTCGCTGGCAGGTGTGCTGGTGTGACGCAGGTGTCCTGCCCGTTAATAGTGCAAGATATAGGGGTGCCACTGCGTGATTTGGCTGAATCTGGCCTGTTTACGCGTGGCACGTGAAAACAAAGCTTGCACGGCCAACCGTCCGTTGGCAGCATATCAACAGCGACTCGCGGTTGCGTTTGACCGCATCATAGGGAGAATTGCTTGGGCATCAGCGCCTTGACCCCCCCGACCGCCGCGACAGGCAGCGCGCCTTCGCATCTGGAATTTTCCGACAATCGCCTGCTGGTCGATCTTTGTGGTGAATATGACCGCAATCTGACCCAGCTAGAAAGCCATCTTGGCGTTCAGATCATCCGGCGTGGCAACCAACTGGACATCATCGGGACAGAGGATGCGCGCGATCACGTGAGGCGCATTCTTGAAGCGTTGTATGAACGGCTGGAAGACGGCCGCAGCGTCGAGCCGGGGGATGTGGCGGCGCTGATAAAGCTGGGCGCCACCCCGGATACGCCAGAAGGTCCGGCCGAGCAGATGGAGATGTTCCGCACGGGTCGGCTGGAAATCCGTACGCGCAAGAAGATCATCGCCCCGCGCACCAAGGCGCAGCAAGATTACACCCGCGCGCTGCTGAACCACGAGTTGAATTTCGGCATTGGCCCTGCGGGCACCGGCAAAACCTATATCGCGGTGGCGGTTGCAGTGCAGATGTTCTCGGACGGGCTGGTCGACAAGATTCTGCTGTCGCGTCCGGCGGTCGAGGCGGGCGAGCGGCTGGGCTTTTTGCCCGGTGATATGAAGGAAAAAATCGACCCCTATATGCAGCCGCTTTATGATGCGTTGAACGATTTTCTGCCCGGCAAGCAGTTGCAAAAGCTGATGGAGGAGCGCCGCATCGAGATTGCGCCGCTGGCCTTTATGCGGGGGCGCACATTGTCTAACGCGTTCGTGGTGCTGGATGAGGCACAGAACGCGACGGAAATGCAGATGAAAATGTTTCTGACCCGTCTGGGCGAAGGTTCTCGCATGGCGGTCACAGGCGACCGCAGCCAGATTGACCTGCCGCGCGGCGTCAATTCGGGCCTGCGTGCCGCAGAGCGGATTCTGGACGGCGTCGAGGGGGTTGGGTTTAGCTATTTCACCTCGGCTGATGTTGTGCGCCATCCGCTGGTCGCGCGCATCATTCAGGCCTATGAGCGCGACGAAGAAAAAGTGAGTTAAGCGCGTGCTTGTCGATGTGGTCATCGAAGACCTGCGCTGGGATGAGGATGCGTTAGCGAGACTGGCCGAACAGGCAGCAACCACCACGTTGCGCCATCTGGGCCATGCGCCTGACGGGTATGAGATTGTGCTTCTGGCCTGTGACGACGCGCGAATTGCAGCCCTGAACGGCGATTTTCGAGACAAGGCGTTGCCCACCAATGTGCTCAGCTGGCCGGAATGGGATTTGTCGGCGGAAACGGAAGGCGATGCGCCGGAGCCGCCCGAAGCAGGCACAAAGGATGCGCCAGAGCCGTTGGGCAATGTCGCGCTGGCTTATGACACCTGCAAAAGCGAAGCGCTGGCGCAGGGCAAGTCATTTGACGCGCATGTGACCCACCTGATCGTGCATTCGGTGCTGCATCTGCTGGGATTTGACCATATACGTGACAAAGATGCCGCGCTGATGGAAGAAACCGAAGTGCGGATACTTGCGCAACTTGGGATAACAGACCCATATGAGGCTGGGGCCGAGATGCCCTTGTGATACTGGAAAGGAAAAATGGGCGATACGACCGACGGATCTAGAGCAGCGCATCGCGCGCTAGAGGATCTAAAAGAGAGTGACACGCGCGGCCTGTTTGGCCGGCTGTTCGATGCCTTAACCCCCGATGACGAAGATGACCCCGAGCGGGCGCATGCTTTGGGACAGACCCTTCCGGGGCTGGCCAATCTGCAACGCCTGAAGGTGGAAGATGTCGCCATCCCCAAAGCCGAGATTATCGCGCTGGAGCAAGGCGCGGAATTGCCCGACATCGTGGCAACATTCCGCGAATCCGGCTATTCGCGCATTCCGGTCTATGATGAAACCCTCGACAAGCCGCTGGGGCTGCTGCTGCTGAAGGACTTGGCGCTGCGCTACGGGTTCAATGGCCATCACGCCATTGATCTGCGCGCCATTCTGCGCCCGATCCTGTATGTCCCCCCTTCGATGCCGCTGTCGGTTCTGCTGCGCAAAATGCAGGCCGAACGCACGCATTTCGCGCTTGTCATTGACGAATATGGCGGCGTTGACGGGCTGGTCACAATCGAAGACCTGCTGGAACAGGTCGTCGGCGAGATTGAGGATGAGCACGACACCGAAGACGAGGCCGACATCGTGCGTGAAAGCAGCGCAAGCCTGCTGGCCAATGCGCGTGCGCCCTTGGCCGCACTGGAAGAAGAACTTGGCTTTGCGCTGACCGACGAGGATGAAGAGGAAGAAATCGACACGCTTGGCGGGTTGGTCTTTCTGCTATCAGGTCGCGTGCCTGTGCGTGGCGAAGTGATTGCCCACCCTTCGGGGCTGGAGTTCGAGGTGATTGATGCCGAGCCGCGCCGCATCAAGCGGTTGCGTGTGCATCTGCCTGAAACCTTGCGTGACGCTGGACAATGACCTTTGCTGATTTGCGGATGCGGGCATGAGCGCCCGGCACCTCTGGCTGCACCGCGCACGGCTTGCGGCCCTCTATGGCGGGCTTGGTGTGGTTGTGGCCACGGGTCAGGCACCGCTGGGGTGGTGGTGGCTGTCTATTGCCGCCCTTGCGGGGGTGTTCGCTTTACTGCCGCTGGCGGGCACGCCGCGCGCCTTTGGCGGGCGGATGTGGTTGGCGGGCACCGGCTATTTCGGCGCGGCGCTGTTCTGGATCATCGAGCCGTTTTTCATTGAACCCGAGATACATGGGTGGATGGCCCCTTTCGCGCTGGTGCTGATGGCGGCGGGCATGGCGCTGTTCTGGGGGCTTGCGGGCTTGCTGTCGGCGCGACTGGCGCAGGGGCGTTTGCGGCTGGTGGTGCTGGCGGTCCTGATCGTGGCGCTGGAAATGGTGCGCGGCTGGGTCTTTACCGGCTTTCCTTGGGCGATGCTGGGCCATGCGCTGATCGGCACGCCGCTGATGCAGCTTGCGGCCATTACGGGTGCGGGCGGGCTAAGCCTGCTGCTGGTGCTGGTGGCGGCTGTGCCGGTGCTGGGGCGCGGTTGGGCGATGCGCGGCGCGGGCGCTGCACTGGGGGCGGCGTGCCTTGCGGCCCTGTGGGGGTGGGGCATCACGCAAAACGCCCTGCCCGCTTCGCGTGATGCCACCGTGCGCCTTGCGCAACCCAATGCGCCGCAAGACCAGAAATGGCGCGACGACAATATGTTCATGTTCTTCAACCGGTTGCTGGACCAGACCGCAAGCCCGGCAGACCCTGCGCCAGACCTGATCCTTTGGCCGGAAACCTCGGTGCCGTTTTTGCTGGAATATGCAGGCGAGGCATTGCAGATCATCGCGGATGCGGCAGCCTTGCAGGGGCCGGACACAGTGGTCGGGTTCGGGGTACAACGTCTGGAGGATGAGCGGTTTTATAACAGCCTTGCGCTGTTGAATGTCGATGCCGAGATCACCCATATATATGACAAGCATCACCTTGTGCCGTTTGGCGAATATATCCCTTTGGCTGAATGGCTGATGGGCACGCCCATTGGCGGGTTGGCGGGTCAGGCGTTGCGCGGCTATAGCGCCGGTCCGGGGCCGGAAGTGCTGGATCTGGGGCCATTGGGGCTGGCGCTGCCCCTGATCTGCTACGAGTCGATTTTTCCGCGCCATCTGCGCACCGGGACGCGCCCCGATTGGGTACTGCAAGTCACAAATGACGCATGGTTTGGCGAAGTGACCGGCCCCTTCCAGCATCTTGCACAGGCGCGCCTGCGCGCAGTCGAGCAGGGCTTGCCGGTGTTGCGGGTGGCGAATACAGGCGTGTCGGCCTTTATCGACGCGCGCGGCGGGATCATTGCGGAGCTGGGACTGGGCGAGACGGGGTTTATCGACAGTGCCATTCCCGGTGCCCTGCCCCCCACAGTATACGCACGCCACGGCGATTGGCCCATGATTTTGGTGCTGGCAGTTTTGTTGGGTGGGGTGGTCACGGCCAGTCGACTGCGCCGCAGACGTGGTGAGGCTTGACGCGACAACATTGGGCAACTGCCATTCGATCAGTGCAGATCAGCCGTCACAGATATTCATCAGGCTGACCCACTGCCCATCCGTTAACAGGGCGGACATGGGCGGCTCTCCGGCCATTGGATCGCCTGCGCGCAGTGCCGCGCCAAGTTGCTCCAGCGCAGGGTCGAGGGGGAAGGGATTGTCGACCAGCGGGCGGGTCGACAGCTCGGCCCGCGCAAACCGCTCCAAGACCTCATTGGCGTCGGGCACCGCAAGCGGGGCACGCAACACCGCCTCTGAATAGCCCGACATTGCCGAAGCGGGCATCTCTGCCGAAGTCAGCAGCCGGAAGGTCGCCACCACGCCCGCATAGGTCAATAGCGGGTGCAACGGATCGTCATCTGCGTTGCGCTGCGCTGCCATAAGCAATGCACCGGCCAAAGCCTCTGGGCTGTCGGCCTCATCCAGCAGGCGGGCATCTATGATGAACAGCCGCCCCATGACATGCTGCACGCGCGGCTGATCGACTGGCAGCCCCCGCATGACAACAATCTGTGCAGGGGTCTGAAACAATCTGCGTTGCAGACTGGCAATCGCGGGGCCGCCATAAGGGCTGAGGCATTCGCGCGCACCGGTCAACACAAGGTCATGGCGCATCCGGTCCGCCAGCTCGACGCGCTTTGCCATCGGCACCACCGAGGCTGTGTGCTGCACAAGGGCGGGCGGAACAATCAGCGCCGCCGCCAGCACCACCCCAAGGCTGAGGGTCGCAAGTATGGGCCTGCGCAATCGCGCCATCAGGCTGCGGGGGGGGCTGAGTGCTGCTTGCACCACCTTTAACGCATCAATAAGCCAGTCATCATCAAGCTCCAGCACCTCGCCCCCGTCGCCTTCGGGGCTATAAAGAGCGGGGCGCTTGCCTGGGTTCAGGCGGATCACGGCGGGCAGCGACCAATGGCTGAGCACGATCATGCTGCGGCTGTCTGCGATAACAAGCGTTGCCTCGCCGAAACTGACCACGACGTCGCGCCTCTGGTCATCACCAGAGGCGGTCCATAAACCCGGACCTTCTAGTCTGCGATACTGGTCGAGCGCGGTCATGCCGCCTGCCTGCTCTTGTTGTTTTGCGCGATCCTACATCAAGGCTGCTCGCAAGGCCAGCGTTCAGATACCCCGCATCGGACTGCAAAATGCGATTCTTCAGATTTTCCTGACACGAAAAAGCCCTGATTAATTCGCGTTTTCGCCGTTTCGGTCTTGTTAACAATCATTACCAAACCGGGTGATTGCCCGACTCACTGAGATAAAGGATACGAATATGATTTCCCTCGATCCCTCAGTACACCAGTTTGCTGCGCGTTTTGGCAGCCACTATCGATACACGACGCAAGACCCATTATACGAAACCATCCAGCCCTATCAATCTGACCACACATTGCGTGAAAAGGGATTGTTGTCCGGGACACTGGTCGCCAACCCAAACGGGTGGGTGTCGGTGGACACCATCGCGCCCGGCGACATGGTGCTGACATTCGACAACGGGATGCAACGTGTTGCGGCCAAACATCATGTGACCCTGGAGCGCGGGGCGATCCCGTTGAACAAGGCCTTTACCATGTTCGTGCCAAAAGGTGCGCTTGGCAATCGCAAGGACATGCGCGTCCTGCCGATGCAGGAGTTGATCGTCGAGTCCGACCGCGCGGAAACCTTGTTTGGCGATCCTTTCGTGCTGATGCCTGCCTATCTGCTGGAGGGCTACAGGGGGATTCATAAGCAAAGCTTTGACGATGACTTGCAGGTTTTCGTCCTGCTGTTTGAGACAGAGCAGATTGTCCACACCAATGGCGGCTTGCTGGCGCTTGGGCAAATGCTGGCGATCGCGCTGAGCGATGCACCGCATCAGTTGCACGCCGATGCCGCCTATCCGCGCCTGACCCAAAATGAAATGATGCTGGTTGCGGAATGGCGAAACGATGCCCCCACCGCCTATCCGGCATTTGCGGCGCAAAGCATTGAAGAAACCTGGGCCGATCTGAACACCAAGCTCAAGTTGTAGGAACATGCGCACCACCCGCCAAAGATATGGTTGTTCGGCGTTGGAGGGTGCCATGTGCCGCCCTGCGCCGCGCACAGCGCACAATCGGGCAGAAGTGCGCGACATAAAGTTACCTTATTTGCGGCCAATTTTGGACGCGTGGGCACGTGTAAATAAAGTCACAGACAGGCGCAAAACGCGTCGCAACACAGCCGGAATTGAAGGAAAGCACATGTCCCTCTTGTCATCTTCGATGGATATTCTCACAACACGGTTGAAGCCTTTTCTTGATATTTCGGCGCGCGCGCCGCGCCGCTCGACGGCCAAAGTGCTATCAACCGGTTCCATGTTGCGCGAAGTCGGCCTGCTGTCGGGAACAATGGTCGCCACAGATACCGGCTGGTGCCCAATTGAACGTGTCCTCGCCGATGACCAGATCATGACATTTGACAATGGGATGCAGACCGTGGTGCAAAACCGCGCAATGGTGATCCGACGCAAGGACATCCCCGACCACAAAGCCTTTAGCATGTTTGTGCCACGCGGTGTTCTGGGCAACCGCACTGATCTGAATTTGCTGCCGATGCAGGAGGTTATTCTTGAATCAGATGCAGCCGAGACAATGTTTGGAAACGCATTTGTGCTGACCCCTGCCGCATTGCTCGAGGGTTATCAGGGCATCACGCGTCACCCGATCATGACGGACATCAAACTGCATATGCTGACATTCAAGGAAGAACAGATCGTGCAGACAGATGGCGAGATTCTGGTGCTGGCCCAAAGTGAGCGGTGTTTTTCGCCCTTCGCGGAAACTGTCGGGGCCGACCGGAATGTATATCCGCGTCTGACGCAGGCACAGGTGCTTGAACTGGTCAACGCAGAGCACGGTCATTAATCGCGCCGCGCGGCTTTCACCGCGCGGCAAGAGGGTGGCCTATCAGGCCACCTGCGCATCTTTGATTTTGTAAAAGCCACGCCCCTCCTGCGCCATCTGGCGCAGCAAATCAGGGGCGCTGAACCGCGCACCATAGCGCGCTTGCAGATCATCACAGACCGACACTGCAAATTCCGCACCCAGCATGTCGAGCCATGCAAATGGCCCGCCTGACCACGGGGCAAACCCCCAGCCAAGAATAGCGCCGACATCGCCTTCGCGGATATCCTCGAGCACACCTTCTTCCAATGCGCGCACGGCTTCCAGCGCTTGTGCGAACATCAGACGGTGCTGCACGGTTATCAGATCAGGCTGGTTGTCAGCGGGGGCAAATTTCGCGGCCAGCCCCGGCCACAAGCCCTGGCGCTTGCCCTTGTCGTCGTACTCATAGAACCCGGCTGCGGATTTGCGCCCCAGACGCCCCTCATCCACCATCCAGAAGACAACCTCGTCCACGTCGCCATCCGCATAATCCGCGCCCATTGCGGCGCGGGTGGCTTTGGCAATCTTCGCGCCCAGATCGAGCGAGGTTTCATCAACCAGTTGTAACGGTCCCAGCGGCATGCCCATCAGGCGCGCGGCATTTTCGACCAACGCAGGCGCAACCCCTTCGCGCACCATCCGCATCCCTTCATTCAGATAGGGGATGATGCAGCGATTGGCGTAGAAGAACCGCGCATCATTCACGACAATTGGCGTTTTGCGAATCTGGCGGACGAAATCCAGCGCCTTGGCAACCGCCCGCGCGCCTGTCTTCTGGCCCTTGATGATCTCGACCAGAAGCATCTTGTCGACCGGGCTGAAGAAGTGAATGCCAATAAAATTCTCGGCCCGTTCCGACGCCTTGGCCAGTTCCGTGATCGGCAAGGTCGAGGTGTTGGTGGCAAAAATCGCGTCCGTGCCCAATACTGCCTCGGCGCGGGCGGTGACCTCGGCCTTGACCGATGGGTCTTCGAACACGGCCTCGATGACCAGATCGCACCCGTCCAGCGCGGCATACTCCGTGGTCGCGGTGATGCGGTTAAGCACTTCGGCTTTCTTCTCGGCGCTGACTTTGCCGCGCGACATGCCCTTGTCGAGTATCCCCTCGGCATGTGCCTTGCCCTTCTCGGCAGAGGCTTGCTCGGCGTCGATCAACACCACCTTGATGCCTGCATTGGCCGCGACATAGGCAATGCCCGCACCCATCATGCCCGCACCCAGAACCCCCAGCTTGCGCACCTTTTCATCCGCAACATCGGGGCGGTTCGCACCCTTTTCCAACGCTTCCTTGTTGATAAAGAGCGACCGGATCATGGCACTGGACGAAGGGTTCATCAGCACATGCGTGAACCAGCGCGCCTCGATCTTCAGCGCGGTGTCAAAGGGCACCAACGCGCCCTCATAGACCGCCGACAACAGCGCCTTGGCGGCAGGATACACGCCTTGCGTTTTGCCATTGATCATGGCGGACGCGCCCACAAAGGTCATGAAGCCCGCCGGATGGTAAGGCGCGCCGCCGGGCATTTTGTAGCCTTTCGCATCCCACGGCTTGACCAGATCTGCGTCTGTGGCACTCAGAACCCAGTCTTTTGCACGCGCCAGCAGGTCTGCGGCGGGGACAACCTCGTCAATGATCCCGGCAGATTTGGCCTTTTTCGGCTCGGACAGCTTGCCTTCCAGCAAGAAAGGGGCCGCCCCCATCGCGCCCAGCTTGCGCGCCAGTCGCGTGGTGCCGCCTGCGCCGGGGAATATGCCCACTTTTATTTCGGGCAAGCCGATCTTGGCCTTGGGGTTATCCGCCGCGATGATCCGGTGACAGGAGAGCGGTATCTCCAAGCCGATGCCAAGCGCCGTGCCGGGCAGCGCCGCGACAATCGGCTTGCCACCTTTCAGCGATTTCGGGTCCATGCCCGCGCGCTCGATCTTGCGCAAGACATGGTGCATCGACATGATCCCCTCGAACAGCCCTTTCTCGGGCTGATCGCCGGCCATTTCCTTCATCTTGGCAATAACATTCAGGTCCATGCCGCCCGCGAAATCCGCCTTGGCCGAGGTGATGATGACACCCTTGACCGCCGCATCGGCCAAGGCAGTGTCAATATACGCATCCAACTCGCGCAACCCCTCCATTGAAAGGACATTCATCGACTTCTCGGGAATGTCCCAAGTGATCGTGGCTACGCCATCGGCATCTGTGGAATAGTGAAAATCGGTCATTGTTCTGCTCCCCTTTACACGCGCTCGATGAGGGTCGCCGCCCCCATGCCCGACGCCACACAGAGTGTCGCCAGCCCGGTGCTCTTGCCGGTACGTTCCAACTCATCCAGCAGCGTGCCGATGATCATGGCCCCTGTGGCGCCCAGCGGATGGCCCATGGCAATCGCGCCGCCATTCACATTGACGCGGTCTTCGCTGACATTGAACGCCTGCATGAAGCGCAACACGACTGCGGCAAACGCCTCGTTCACCTCGAACAGATCAATGTCTGAAATCTGCATGCCGGCGTCGCGCAGGATCTTCTCTGTCACAGGAACGGGACCCGTCAGCATGATTGTCGGGTCTGTCCCGATCTTGGCGGTTGCCCGTATGCGCGCTCTGGGTTTGAGCCCGTGCTTCTCGCCAAACGCCTTGCTGCCGATCAACACACCAGCGGCACCATCCACAATGCCCGACGAATTGCCCGCATGGTGAATATGCGTGATCTTCTCAAGATGCGGGTATTTCATCAGCGCAACCTTGTCGAAACCTGGCATCACTTCGCCCATATCCTTGAAGGCAGGCTTCAAGGCGCCAAGGCTCTGCATGTCGGTGCCGCGGCGCGGATATTCGTCGCGGTCCAGAATCGTCAGCCCGTTGACATCAGTTACAGGCACAACAGAGTTTGCAAACCGCCCCTCATCCCATGCCAGTGCAGCGCGGCGCTGGCTCTCAACGGCCAGTGCATCGGCCATCTCGCGGGTGAAGCCGTATTCGGTGGCGATAATGTCGGCGGCAATCCCTTGCGGGACAAAATAGCGCTCCATTGCGACGGCAGGATCAACCGCCACCGCTGCCCCGTCCGAGCCCATGGCAACACGGCTCATCATCTCGACGCCGCCTGCCACATAGGCGGTGCCCGCGCCGCCGCGCACCTGATTGGCGGCGATATTCACCGCCTCCATGCCCGAGGCACAAAAGCGGTTAATCGCAAGCCCAGGCACCTGTTCATCGAAATCCGACGCCATGATCGCCGTACGCGCAAGGCAACCGCCCTGCTCGCCCACTTGGGTGACATTGCCCCAGATCACATCTTCAATGGCGCGCGTATCAAGATCGTTGCGCGATTTCAGCGCGTTCAGCATCAGGGCTGACAAGCGCACAGATGTGACTTCGTGCAGGCTGCCATCGGCGCGGCCCTTGCCGCGCGGTGTGCGTATGGCATCAAAAATATAAGCGTCTTGCATTGTTGCTCCTCCTCAGGTGCGGTCCGCGGGCGAACCGGGCATCAAATCATAGGGGTGTTTCCAGCCGGGCAAATCCGCGATGCGGGTCAGCCAACGGTCGATTGAAGGCCATTCGGCGCGCGCAAAACCAAACGGCTCGGGGTAGAACAGATAGCCACAGCAGGCAAAATCCGCGAGGCTCGGGGTGGTGCCCACGATCCAGTCACGCGCGCCAAGGTGCTGCTCCAGCACTTTGTAGCTTGCCCCAAGCCGCGCTTGCTGAAAGGCAATCACCGCCTGCGGACGTTTGTCGTCGGTCAAGAAATTCATCAGAAATCGTGTCGATCCGGCAAGACCCGACAGTTTATGTGTGTCCCAGAATTGCCAACGCAGCACCTCGCGCCTCTCGGCGTCATCCGCACCCAAAAACTGCCCGGCGCGTGCGGCGACGTGACGCTGAATGACCGCAGATTGGGTCACAACAATGCCCTCATCTTCAAGGACGGGCACTTCGCCCATGGGGTTCAAGGCGCGGAACTCGGGGCTGCGCGTGGCACCGCCGAAGAAATCGACCCAGACGGGCTGCCACTCCAGACCGGACAGTCTGAGGGTCAGGGCCGCCTTATAGGCATTTCCGCTCTCTCCGAAACAGTGCAGTTTCATCGCTCTTCCCTTCTGGCGTTGCACCCGGCGTCAGATCGGGTGTTTGAGTATTTTTGGCAAGAAAATGCCCGTATCCTTCACTTTTCTTTAACCGCCGCGCGTTAAGGTTAATGTGCGGTACAGGCTGGAGAGCCGATGACCGTGCAAGGAAATGCCCCGCCTGTCGGCCGCCCGGACCCTTTTTGTTTCTATTCTGGGCCGTCAGTCAGGCGGGGTTACGCAGTTCCATTCATTTTCTTGCCCAAATACTCCCGCCGGAGGCGCCTTTTTATTTCTTCCGATCTTCCAGATCCGAATTGAACATCTGAGGCGATGACCCAGTTTTTCTTCATCGGTGATGGATTCGAAATTCTCGAACAGGAACGAGAGTGCCTCACCCTCATCCAACCCGGCATCCTGTGCGAAGCGGCGCAACCGCCGATAGCCGTCTTCGGTCATTGCGATATTGACGCGGCGTGTCAGCCGAAACCGCTTTGGCATGATCTATTCCCTCTCACAGATCTTGGGCGCAGTGGCGCGCGTGTCCTGCGCGCCACTGTCCACTCAGAACTGCGCGGCGTCCAGAGCCATGACGGTTTCAGCCCCGGTTTGGATGCGGGCCAGATGCAGCGCTGTGGCGGGCAGTTGGCGTGCCATGTAGTAGCGACCCGTCGCGATCTTGGCTTCATAGAAGTCACGATCACTTGCGCCACCATCAAGCGCCGCATAGGCCGCTTTTGCCATCCTTGCCCAGACCAGCCCAAGGCAGACATGCCCGAAGAGATGCATGAAATCAGTCGAGCCTGAGAGCGCGTCATTCGGGGATTTCATACCGTGCTGCATGAAATACATGCCCGCCGCCTGCAAATCCTTTGACGCGGATTTGAGTGGCACAAGGAAGCCTTCGAGGCGCGCATCCCCTTCGTTTTCCTTGATGAAAGTTTTGACCATCTCGAAGAATGCCATCACATGCTTGCCGCCATCCTGTGCCAGTTTGCGGCCCACTAGGTCCAGCGCCTGAATGCCATTGGCCCCTTCATAGATCATAGCGATGCGCGCATCGCGGGCAAATTGGGACATGCCCCATTCCTCGATATAGCCGTGCCCGCCGTAAACCTGTTGCGCCTGGACACACATGTCAAAGCCCTTGTCGGTCAGGAAACCCTTGATTACCGGGGTTAGTAGCGAAATCAGACCATCTGCATCTTTGTCCTGCATGCGGTGGGCGCGGTCAATCAGGCTTGCCCCCCAGAGGGTGAAGGCGCGCGCGCCCTCGACAAAGCTTTTCTGGTCCATCAGCATACGCCGGATATCCGGGTGCACGATCAGGGGGTCCGCCGGACCTTCAGGGTTCTTGGCACCTGTAACGTCGCGCCCTTGCAGGCGGTCCTGCGCATAGATGCGGGCGTTTTCATAGGCGACTACGGCTTGGGCATACCCCTGAAGGCCAACGCCGATGCGGGCCTCGTTCATCATGGTGAACATGGCGCGCATGCCCTTGTGCAAATCACCGATCAGATAGCCGGTTGCGCCGTCGTAATTCATAACNCAGGTGGCATTGGCATGGATGCCCATCTTTTCCTCGATGCTGCCGACGGATACNCCGTTGCGCGCGCCAAGGCTGCCATCTTCCGCCACCATAAATTTGGGCACGATAAACAGCGAGATGCCCTTGGTCCCTTCGCCCCCGCCGGGTGCCTTGGCCAGCACCAGATGGATGACATTCTCGGCCATGTCGTGATCGCCTGCCGAGATAAAGATCTTCTGGCCCGTAACCTTGTAGCTGCCATCCGCCTGCGGTTCGGCCTTGGTGCGCATCAACCCCAGATCGGTGCCGCAATGCGGCTCTGTCAGGTTCATGGTGCCGGTCCAGTCCATCGCCACCATCTTGGGCAGATATGTCGCCTTTTGTGCCTCCGAGCCATGCGCAAGAATGGCTGATATCGCGCCATGTGTCAGGCCCTGATACATGTTCAGCGCCATGTTGGCGGAGACGAAAATCTCGCCCACAGCCGAGCCCATGACATAGGGCAGGTTCTGGCCGCCGAATTCTTCGGGCAGGTCCAGCCCGTTCCAGCCGCCTTCTCTGATCTGGTCGAACGCCTGTTTGAACCCTTTGGGGGTGTAGACGACACCGTTTTCCAGTCTGCACCCTTCGACATCGCCGCTTGCGTTCAGCGGGGCCATGACGTCCTGCCCAAGCTTTGCCGCCTCGTCGAGAATGGCCGTTGTGAAGTCGGATTCGAGATCGGAATAGCCGGGAATATCGGATGTGCTGATCTGCAATAGATCATGCAGCACGAATTGAAGGTCTTTTGTGGGGGCTGTGTAGCTTGGCATGGGAAACTCCGGTTATTCAGCTTATTCAGCGGCTTTGGGGCTGTCTGCGTGGCGCAGTACGGCCTCGCCCCAGGCCAATTCCTGTTTGAGATCGGTTATCGCCTCGTCCAGCTCGTTGCGCTGGCGTTCCATATCGGCCAGACGCTGGCAGGCAATGTCATAGGTTTTGCGCAACTGTCTGAGTTCGCTGTCATCGCGGTCATACATATTCAGCAGTTGGCGGATTTCTTCGAGGCTGAAGCCAAAGCGCTTGCCGCGCAGAATAAGCTTCAGGCGCGCCTGATCCCGCCGACCAAACAACCGGTGTTGACCGTCACGCCGGGGAAACAGCAATTCTTTCGCCTCGTAAAAGCGCAAGGTTCGGGGCGTTACACCGAAATCTGCACACATCTGGCGGATTGTTTTGAATTCCAACACCATTTCACACCTCCGAACACAGTCGCGCCTTGGGTCAGGCCACGAGGACATGACCCAGAGAGTACCCAAGTTGACGTGAACGTAAAGTTAAACGCTGCGTCACGGCTTGGCGTGACGCCACGTTCAGCTGTCAGGAGGCAGCAATGCGGCAGCTTCGGCGCGCAGTTTTTCCAGATCCGTGATGGTTTGCTCTAACTCTTTGGCCTGTGTGCGCAAGGCAACCAACTGCCGGTCTGCCATGTCGAGCCACGTGCGCAACTGCGGTGCCGTGCCTTCCTTTTGGTAGATTTCCAGCCATTGGCGGATTTCTTCCAGACTGAAGCCAAACCGCCTGCCCCGCATGATTAACGTCATACGGGCCACTTCGCGGGGCGTGTAGAAGCGGTTGCGCCCTTCCTTTTCGGGGCTGAGCAATTCGATATACTCGTAATAGCGTAAGGTGCGGGGCGTCACGTCAAACTGCGCGCACATTTCTTTGAAGGTCAATCGCGTGTCACTCATCTTACCTCACCCTCTTCGCGTAGACTCTTATGCTACGCGGCCTGCCTGAAAGATGCAATTTTGTCAGACGCTCTTGCAATGAGGGCGCGTTCGGGCGCAGAAAGGCCCCATCAGGCAAGCAGATGGCCCCAACATGACCACATCCAACCCGACGAGCGATTTTATCAATGCCCTTCCCTTTGCGCGTGCGCTTGGCATGCAGCTTGACCAGATTGGCGCAGGTCATGCCCAGATTTCAATGCCTTGGGACGCGCGCTTTATTGGTGACCCGGCAACTGGCGTGATACATGGCGGCGCGGTTTCGGCCTTGATGGACACCTGCGGCGGGGCGGCGGTTATGTCCTATCCCGGTGCGCTGACAACTGCCACGATTGACCTGCGCATCGACTATATGCGCGCAGCAACACCGGGGCAGCGGATTACCGCGCGTGCCGAGTGCTACCACGTCACCCGCCGCGTGGCCTTTGTGCGGGCCACAGCGCATGACGAAGATAGCGAGAACCCTGTGGCCACCGCCTCTGGCGCGTTCACCTTTGATCGCAAGGAGGGCAGTTCATGAAGCGCCCTGAGCCTGTCCAGCAGGTCAAGCACCGCCGTGATACGGCGCTGACCACTCTGGTTGATGCTGTGCCCTATGCCGGGTTTCTGGGCATAAAATTTGAGCGCCACGGCGATGAGCTGACCGCCGTTCTGCCCTTTGACGAAAAGCTGATCGGCAACCCTGTTCTGCCTGCGATACATGGCGGGGTTATCGCCTCGTTTCTGGAAGTGGGCGCAATCATCGAGTTGAGCTGGGCAATGCTGTGGGACGAGTTGGAATCGGGTCGCCTGTCGCCCGAGAGCATGGCGGAAAACCTGCCGCGCCTGCCCAAAACGATCGATTTTACAGTCGATTACCTGCGCACCGGCCTGCCGCGCGATGCCTATGCCCGTGCGCGTGTGAACCGGTCGGGACGGCGCTATGCGTCCGTGCATGTCGAGGCATGGCAGGACAACCGCGCGCGCTTGTTCGCGCAGGCGACCGGGCATTTCCTGATGCCACAACGCATAGATGGCTAAGCCGCAACCGCTGACCGACCGGCGCATACTGAAAATAGCCGTTCCCATTGTGCTGGCCAATCTGACGGTGCCGATCCTTGGCGCTGTGGATACAGGTGTTGTGGGCCAGATGGGGGCTGCGGCCCCGATTGGCGCTGTGGGGTTGGGGGCGATCATTCTGGCCTCGATCTATTGGATTTTCGGCTTTCTGCGCATGGGCACGACTGGGCTGGTGGCGCAGGCTACCGGTGCGGGCGATCTGGCGGAAAGCGGCGCAATCCTGACACGCGGGATCATGATCGGGCTGGTCGCAGGATCGGTCATGGTGCTGGGGCAAGTGCTGATTACACACGCCGCCTTTCGCATTGCCCCTGCCAGCGCCGAGGTGGAAGGGCTGGCGCGCGATTATCTGCGAATCCGCATCTGGGGGGCACCTGCCACAATCGCCCTCTATGCCGTGAATGGCTGGCTGATTGCGACCGAGCGCACGCGCGGCGTGCTGGTGCTGCAACTGTGGATGAACGGGCTGAACATCGCGCTGGACCTGTGGTTCGTGCTGGGGCTTGGCTGGGGTGTGCAGGGGGTGGCTGTGGCGACCCTGATTGCAGAGGTGACCGGGCTGGCACTGGGCTTGTGGCTGTGCCGCGCAGCCTTTTCGGGTGCGCAATGGCGCGATTGGCCGCGGGTGTTTGACCGTGTGCGCCTGAAACGCATGTGGTCGGTCAATTCAGACATCATGCTGCGCACGATCGCGCTGCAAGGTGCGATGACGGGGTTTTTGTTCACCTCTGCCGGGTTTGGCGATGTGGAACTGGCGGCCAATCAGATCTTGTGGCAATTCCTGATGCTGACCGCTTACGCGCTGGACGGGTTCGCCTTTGCCGCCGAAGCGCTGGTGGGGCAAGCGGTGGGCGCGCGGTCGGTGGGGCTGATGCGGCGCGCCAGTATCCGCGCCTCGATCTGGGCGTTCGGGGCGGCGGTTGTTATGGCGCTGGGGTTCTGGGGCTTCGGGCCGTGGGTGATTGACCTGATGGCGACCGATACCGATGTGCGGGCCGCCGCGCGCGCCTTTCTGCCCTATGTGGTGGCGCTGTCTGTGGTCGGTTTGGCCGCGTATATGCTGGACGGCATTTTCATCGGCGCAACCGGCACACGCGAGATGCGCAATACTGTCATTCTGGCCGTGGCCATTTACGGGCTGGTCATCTGGCTAACAGTGCCGATCTTTGGCAATCACGCGCTGTGGACCGCGCTGATCTTGCTGAATGTCTTGCGCGGGGTGTTTCTGGGGGCCTTGTACCCAAGGCTGGAACGGCGCGTGGAAGTTCACGGCTGACCGCTCACAGCCATTTTTCGCGGTCGGTCCCAATCGCGTCAGCAAGCGTTGCGTGGCCGTCGCGGTCCAACAGGTCCAGCAAGCCGCGATTGATGCGCCCGACCAGCGAAAGCCCCTCATAGACCAGCGCAGAATAAAGCTGCACCGCAGATGCGCCAGCGCAGATTTTCGCATAGGCCTGCTCGGCCGAACCGATGCCACCCACGCCGATCAGTGGCATGGTGCCCTGCGTGGCATGCGACAGCCGCGCCAGAACACGGGTGGAGTGCGCAAATAAAGGGGCACCCGACAGGCCGCCCTTTTCGGGTGCATGCGCACTTTTCAGCCCATCGCGCGCGAGCGTGGTGTTCGTCGCAATGATTGCATCTACGCCCGCACTTTGGGCGACCTGTGCG
>SL_7KL_010_BRINEDRAFT_10000144_pt1 | contig 31475 bp, 33 predicted proteins | sample SodLak_010_BRINE_FD_10663 | JGI IMG/M metagenome (IMG submission 10663)
AACAACCGCTGCCGGCAGGCGCCGCAGCGGGCCGCGTCGCGCCCGGGCTGGCGCGGGTCTGGCCGCCGTTGCTGACGCTCGCCGCCTTATCCGTGCTGAGCGTATTGCTGGCGCTGTCCATCGGCAGCGTGCATGTGCCCCTGTCCGGTCTTCTGGCGCTGTTCGGCTCCAGCGCCGATCCGCTGTATCACACCCTGGTGATTGAGTTGCGTCTGCCGCGGGCCCTGGCGGCCTTTGGCACTGGCGGCCTGCTGGCGGTGGCCGGCGCACTGATGCAGGTGTTGTTGCGCAATCCGCTGGCCGACCCCTACGTGCTTGGCCTGTCCGGCGGTGCCGCGGTTGGCGCCCTGGGGGCCATGCTGCTGGGGCTGGGGGCGCTGGTGGTTTCCGGCTCCGCCTTCGCCGGCGCCCTGCTGTCCACGGTGCTGGTGTTCGGTCTGGCCCACGGCACCGGCTCCTGGACTCCGACCCGCCTGTTGCTGACCGGGGTCGTGGTCGCGGCCGGCTGGGGCGCGGTGATCACCTTCATGCTGGTCATCGGCCCCACCGAACGCCTGCCCGGGATGCTCTACTGGCTGATGGGTGATCTGGCCTATGCGCGCTCGGCCTGGCCCTCGCTGTCCATGCTAGCCGTGGCCTGCATCGCGCTGGCGCCACTGGGCCGCAGTCTGAACGTGCTGGCCCGCGGCCCGCTACAGGCGGCGACCCTCGGCGTCGCCGTGCGGCCACTGGAGTGGACCGTGTTCCTCGCCGCCAGCCTGCTGACCTCGGTGGCGGTGATCACCGCCGGCACCATCGGTTTCGTCGGCCTGGTCGTGCCGCATATGCTGCGGCTGGTGTTCGGTGCGGATCAGCGTCTGATCCTGCCGGCTTCGGCACTGGCCGGCGGCAGTTTACTGGTGCTGGCGGATATCGGTGCGCGCACCCTGATGGCGCCGGAGCAACTGCCGGTGGGCGTGATCACCGCGCTGCTCGGCGTGCCCACATTCCTCTACCTGCTGTATCGCAGTCGCTGATGAGTACGCTACGCGCCCGCCATCTGGTGATCGATATTCCCGACCGTGTCGACGGCATGCCGCTGGACCTGGAGATCACGCCCGGCCAGGTCTGGGGCGTGCTGGGCCCCAATGGCGCCGGCAAGACCACGCTTTTGCACACGCTCGCCGGGCTGCGCCCGCCGCGTCGTGGAGAAGTGCTGCTCGACGACCAGCCGCTGGCCGAATTGCGCCGCCGGACGATTGCCCGGCAGCTTGCCGTGGTCTTCCAGGAGCGGCAGGACGGTTTCCCGGCCACGGTGCTGGAAACGGCGCTGATCGGACGCCACCCGTTTCTGTCGGCGCTGCAGATGGAGACCGCAGAAGACGTCATGGTCGCCCGTCAGGCCCTGTCGGCGCTGGAGTTGGAGGGTTATGAGGCGCGCGCCGTGTCGACGCTGTCCGGTGGCGAGCGGCAGCGCCTTGCCGTGGCCACGGCGCTGGCCCAGCAGCCCCGGATCTGGCTGGCCGACGAGCCGACCAATCATCTGGATCTGCGGCATCAGGTAGCGGTGATGCACCTGTTGCAGCGCCAGGCGGCCAGCGGCCGATCCGTGTTTCTGTGCCTGCATGACATCAATCTGGCCGCCCGCTGGTGTGATCGCATCCTGCTGCTGTACCCGGATGGCAGCGCCTGCTGGGGCGATACCGAAAGCATGTTGATGCCTGCGGCGCTGGAGCAACTTTACGGCCAGAAACTCAGCGCGACGCGACTCGACGGTGCGCCGGTTTTCGTGCCCCGGCTGGTTGATGCCGGGCCGCCAGGCGGTTAATCACAAGGTGCTCGAGGCCATCCGCCCACATCATGCGGCCGGCAAGCCGATTCCCGCCGGACATGGCGGCATGACGGCCTGCTATCCGGTGAGACGTTCATGGCTGGGCGGCTCATCGGTCTTGGCCTGCAATCCGCGGCTATTGCCCGTTGGTCCCGACGGCGGTCGCGTAGTTCTCAAGCCAAAGGAGGCGGCATGAGCAGAACAGATGATGTGACCCCGGACGAGAGGCACCGTGCCCGCATGCAGCGGCGCAAGCAGGTGGTGGACGAGCGCATCCAGCGTGCCCAGGAGGAACGCGGGGTGCTGCTGGTGCTCACGGGTCCGGGCAAGGGCAAGAGCAGTTCCGGCTTCGGCATGATGGCCCGGGCTCTGGGTCATGGCATGCGGGTCGGCATCGTGCAGTTCATCAAGGGCCGTTTCAGCACCGGTGAGGAGGCCTTTTTCCGCGGCCTGGACGGAGTCGACTATCACGTCATGGGGGAGGGTTTTACCTGGGAGACCCAGGATCGCGATCGCGACATCCGCGCCGCCGAGGCAGCCTGGCAGCGGGCTGTCGGCATGCTGCGTGACCCCGCCTACGACATGGTGTTGCTGGACGAGCTGAACATCGCGCTCAAGCACCGCTACCTGGACCTGGCGCAGGTGCTGGAGGATCTGGCCGCGCGCCCGGCGATGCAGCACGTCATCGTCACCGGCCGCAATGCACCGCCGGCGCTCACCGAGGTGGCGGATACCGTGACTGAGATGAAGCTCACCAAACACGCCTTTCAGGCCGGGGTGAAGGCGCAGAAAGGAGTCGAGTTGTGACGGGCTGGGTTTTAGGTTTTAGGTTTTATGTTTTAGGTGGAAGGCGACGTTCCGGTCGGCACCGAGTATCCGTTAGCTCCCGCGGTTCCGGAGACCCGCAACTTAAAACTGAACACTTAAAACCTAAGACCGGTTTTGTTTCTGTCCCATGCACCTGATGGTGCAAGGCACCACCTCCGACGCCGGCAAGAGCACGGTGGTGGCGGCGCTGTGTCGCTGGCTGTATCGGCAGGGTGTCAGCGTGGCGCCGTTCAAGCCGCAGAACATGGCGCTGAACAGCGCGGTCACCGTCGACGGCGGCGAGATCGGACGGTCGACGGCATTGCAGGCCCTGGCCTGCGGGCTGGAGCCGCATTCCGACATGAACCCGCTCCTGCTGAAACCGCAGTCCGATACCGGCGCCCAGGTCATTATTCGCGGACAGGTCTTCGGCAATCTCTCCGCCGGCGATTATCACAGCTACAAACGTGACGCCCGCGATGCGGTGCTGGCCGCCTGGGAGGCCCTGCGGAGGCGGTTCGATGTGGTGATTGTCGAGGGCGCGGGCAGCCCGGCAGAGATCAATCTGCGCGAGAATGATCTGGCCAACATGGGTTTTGCCGAGGCCGCGGACCTGCCGGTCTGGCTGGTGGCGGATATCGATCGCGGCGGCGTGTTCGCACAGCTCGTGGGCACGCTGGAGCTGCTGAGCCCCGCCGAACGGGATCGTATCCGGGGTGTGTTGATCAACCGCTTCCGCGGCGATGCGGAGATCCTGCAGCCGGGACTGGACTGGTTCACCGAGCGCACCGGTGTGCCGGTGCTTGGTTTGCTGCCCTATCTGCAGGGCCTGCTGCTGGATGCCGAGGACAGCGTCGGCCTGCAGGGCCGGCAGCACGGCGATGCGGCGTTCCGCATCGTGGTGCCGGTAGTGCCGCGAATCAGTAATCACACCGATTTCGATCCCCTGCGCCTGCACCCGGCATCGACCTGCATCTGGTCGGACCGGGCCAGACGATTCCGCCGGCGGACCTGATCATCCTGCCGGGCAGCAAGAGCACGCGCAGCGATCTGGACTGGTTGCGCGACCAGGGCTGGGAGCCGGCCCTGAGCCGGCACCTGCGCTACGGCGGCCATGTGCTGGGCATCTGCGGCGGCTTCCAGATGCTCGGTACCGCAATCCATGATCCCGAGGGGCTGGAAGGGGCGGCCGGGAGCACGCCCGGATTCGGCCTGCTGGATGTGGAGACACGACTGGTCGCGGGCAAGCAACTGCGGCAGGTCGGCGGACAGCTGCTGCCAGGGCAGGTGTCGGTATCCGGCTATGAGATCCATAACGGTGTCAGTAGTGGCCCCGGTCTGAGCCGACCCATGCTGCGTCTCGATGGGCGGGACGATGGCGCCCGCAGCGAGGACGGACAGGTTCAGGGCTGCTATCTGCATGGCTTGTTCGAGGAGCCCGATGCAATGCAGGCGCTGTTAAGGCGCTTCGGCTGGCAGGGAAAGCGGCACGTCGACTACCCCGCGCACCGGCTTGCCGAGCTGGACCGTCTGGCGGATATGCTCCAATCCCGGCTGTCGCCGGCGGCACTCGCAGCCCTGCTTTAGACGCCAACCACGTTGGCGACGCGCTGAGGCGGGGCTGTGGGGCGCCTGGCCAGGTGGAATGCCACCAAACATTGCGACTACGACCTGCTTCAGCACACAATGTAGCGCTAAGGGACTGACTGGCATGCAAACGCTTTGATCGGCGTGCCCTGACCGCATGCTATGCCCGGGCATGCCAGGCGATAAGAAAGACGGCGCAGGATCAGGCGACACCCGCACCGACGGCGTCCGCGCCCATGCTCCCAGTGCCGCAGACATCGGAGACCGGATTTGTGAGAACCCCGACCCGCGTACTGTTCTGGATAGCCCTGTTTCTGATGGCCGTCGGCGGTGTGACCGCGCTGCTTTTCGTGCCGTTGCAAAGCGCCTTCATGGAAAACCCGGTCTTCAACGGGCTGATTATCAGCGTGTTGTTGATCGGTATTCTGGTGAATGTGCGGCAGGTCCTTATTCTCGGGCCAGATGCCTCGTGGATCCGCTCCTATCGCGCCAGCCGGGTCACGCCGAAGGTCCCATCCAGCGGTGTCATTGGTCCCCTCATCCGCCTGCTGACCAACCGCAAGGATGATCGTCTCAGTTTTTCCGCACAGAGCCTGCGCGCGCTTCTGGACAGCATCCGTTCCCGTCTCGACGAGTCCCGTGAGGTGTCACGCTACATCATCGGGCTGCTGATCTTCCTGGGTCTGCTGGGGACCTTCTGGGGTCTGCTGGACACGCTGTCGTCCATCGGCCGCGTGATCAGTGGTCTCACCGTAACCGGTGACGATGCCGCCACCGTTTTCGGCGAACTGCGCAGTGGCTTGCAGGAGCCGTTGGCCGGCATGGGCACGGCCTTCAGTTCCTCGTTGTTCGGTTTGGCAGGTGCCCTGGTGTTGGGGTTTGTCGATCTGCAGACCAGTCACGCCCAGAACCGCTTCTACAACGATCTCGAGGAGTGGTTGTCGGCGCTGACGTATTATTCCACTGGCGGTGGCGTCACCGCCGGCGACGGCGAATCAGCCTCTGTGCCGACCTATATCCAGGCCCTGCTGGAGCAGACCGCAGACAGTCTGGACAAGCTGCAGCGCAGTCTGACCCGTTCCGAAGAGGAGCGACGCAGTGCCGACCAGAGCCTCAGCGCGATGACTGAGCAGGTGGCAAACCTGGCCGAGCAGATGCGCAGCGAGCAGCGCATGATGCTCAATCTCACGAAGAGTCAGATGGAGTTGCAGCCGGTGCTGAACCGATTGGCGGAATCAGTAGCGGAGCGGCGCGGCGACGAACAGGTGTTGTTCTCCAATCTGCAGCAGCTGAACCAGAACCTGGGTCGCACGCTGGACACGCTGCAGGGTGATCGACATGCGGTCGCCGAGACCCTGCGCAGCGAGATTCGGTTGCTGGCCCGGACGCTGGCACGGGACAGCGGTCGCGACTTCGACGGCGGACGGTAAGACCCGGTGTTCTCCTCATCCAGACGCACACGCAGCGGTACCGACATCTGGCCTGGCTACGTCGACGTGCTGGCCACACTGCTCATGCTGTTCGTGTTCGTGCTGACCCTGTTCATGGTCGCCCAGTTCGTATTGACCGATGCCCTCAGCGGTCGCGACCGGGCGCTGGAGCGGCTTGAAAGCCAGTTGTCGGATTTGGGCGAGAGCCTGTCCATGGCTCGCGCCGAGCGGGACAGCCTGGCCGCCGAGCTCGACGTTACCCTGTCCGAACGCGATGACCTGCGGGACCAGCTGTCTGATGCCCTGACCGACTCCGAAAGGTTGATGTCGGAGCTGGAGTCGGCCGGTGACACGATGGACGAGCAGCGCGGAGAGCTCGCCAGTCTGCAGCAGGATATTGCTGCCCTGCGGGAGTTGCGCGCCGAACTCGAGGGCGAAATCGCAGAGCTGGCGGGCACCCTCGCGGCGCGCGATGAAGCCCTCGCCGAGCGTGACGAGGAACTGGAAGAAGTGCGCCGCGAGCTTGGTGCCGAGCGTGATCGCAGCATGGCCCTGGAGGCCGAGCTGGCGGATCAGGAAGAACGCACTCTCCTGGCGCAGCGCGAGATCGAGGAGCGCGAGACCCGGGTTCGGGACCTGCAGGCCTTGACCGAAGAGCAGCGTCGGGCGCTCGAAGAAGAGCAGGAGCTGTCCGAGGCCCAGATCGCGCGTATTGATCGGCTGAATCGCCAGGTTACTGCGCTACGCGAGCAGCTACGTCGCGTGGCCGCCGCGCTGGAGCTGTCTCAGGAGGAGGTCGCGGAGCGCGACGTGCGTATCGAGGAACTGGGTCGTGAATTGAACCTGGCGCTGGTGGACGAGGTGCGCGAGCTCAGCCGCTATCGTTCCGAGTTCTTCGGTCGCCTGCGCGAGATCCTGGGTGATCGGGATGACATCCAGATCGTCGGTGACCGCTTTCGTTTCCAGTCGGAATTGTTCTTCGGTACGGCAGAGGCGGAAATCGGCGGAGAGGGGCGCGGGCAACTTGACGACGTTGCGCGCACCCTGCTCGAAATTGCCGAGGAAATCGACGATAACGATATTCCCTGGATTCTTCAGGTGGAGGGGCATACCGATCGCCGGCAGATCCGCACCGAGCAGTTCCCGTCCAACTGGCAGCTGTCCACGGCGCGTGCGCAGTCCATCGTCGACTACCTGATCGATCAGGGCGTGCCCCCGGAGCGGCTCAGCGCAACCGGTTTCGCCGAGTTCCACCCAATTGATGAGGGTGATGATGCGGAGGCCCTGAGTCGCAATCGTCGCATCGAACTGCGCATCACATCCCGATAGTGAAAAGCCTGGCCTGATCTTCGGGGCCGTGATGATCCGCGGTTCCCGATGGCCGGTAAAGGCTTGCACGTGGTGACCGAAATTCCGTCGACATCTGGCGACATGGTTCCGGCGTCGCCGCTGAATCGTCGACAGTCAGAATGGTCCGATCATGCTCCCTGGCATGCGGATCAGTGGCTACGGCGATGACCAGCGTTTGATAACCACCTGCCATATGGCCTATCTTGCCGGCATCTTGCCGCGAACGTCTCAAAAAAAGTGGCCAACTGTGGACATGGCGAAGTCATTCGCAGACAATTGCGGCACTGCGAAGGACGCGCTGACCCGGGAATCGTTCTCATGCCTCAGGTCCTGATTCTTCATGGACCCAATCTGAATCTGCTGGGCACCCGCGAGCCTGATGTGTACGGGCAGCAGACGCTGGCCGACATCGATGCGGATTGCCTAAGCCATGGTCAGGCGCTCGGACTCGACGTCGTCAGTTTCCAGAGTAACAGCGAAGGTTCCCTGGTGGATCGTGTGCAGCAGGCGGCCGCCGACGGCGCAGACTGGATTGTCATCAACCCGGCGGCTTACACGCATACCAGTGTGGCCTTGCGCGATGCGTTGCTCGGAACGGCGATCCCCTTTATTGAAGTGCATCTCTCCAATGTGCATGCGCGCGAGGAATTTCGGCAGACCTCCTATTTTTCGGATCGGGCCGTCGGCGTGATCTGTGGCTTTGGTGCGCAGGGCTATCGGATGGCGCTGGATGTCGTCGCCGCACAACTGAAAACGGATTAGAGGAACGGCATTCCATGGACATTCGCAAGATCAAGCGTTTGATCGAGTTGCTGGAGGAGTCCGGCATCAACGAGATCGAGATTCGCGAAGGTGAGGAGTCCGTAAGGATCAACCGTGGGGTGACGCAGGCCCCGCCGGTGGCCATGCCGCAGCAATATGCGGCGGCGCCGACTGCGGAGCAGGCCGCCCCGGGCGGCGAGCGCCCGCCTGCCACCGACGACGAGTTGGACGGCGGCGGCATGCCTGACGGGCATCTGGTGCGTTCACCAATGGTGGGGACCTTTTACCGGGCGCCCGCGCCGGGTGCGAAGGCGTTCGTCGAAGTCGGCCAGGCCGTGCGCGAGGGGGACACGCTTTGCATCGTCGAAGCGATGAAGATGCTGAATCAGATCGAGGCGGACAAGGACGGCACGGTGGCGGCGGTCCTGCTCGAAGATGGTCAGCCGGTGGAATACGATCAACCGCTGATCGTTATTCAGTAGCCCGCAAACACGGATCAAGCCATGCTGGAAAAAGTACTTATCGCCAATCGTGGCGAGATCGCACTGCGTATCCTGAGAGCCTGCCGTGAGCTGGGCGTGCGCACGGTTGCCGTGCATTCGGTCGCGGATCGGGATCTCAAGCATGTCCGTCTTGCCGACGAGACGGTGTGTATCGGCCCGGCGGCCTCTGCCGAGAGCTACCTGAACATCCCCGCAATCATCAGTGCCGCGGAATTGACCGGTGCTGACGCGATTCACCCCGGTTACGGCTTCCTCTCCGAAAATGCCGACTTCGCTGAACGGGTTGAGAGTTCGGGCTTCATCTTCATCGGGCCAACGGCGCAGACGATCCGCACCATGGGTGACAAGGTGGCAGCCATCGCGTCGATGAAGGCCGCCGGTATTCCCTGTGTGCCCGGTTCGGACGGACCATTGGATCAGGACGAGGCGCGTAACCTGGAAATCGCCCGGGAAATCGGCTATCCGGTCATCATCAAGGCGGCCGGTGGTGGTGGTGGCCGTGGCATGCGTACCGTGCACAAGGAGGCGGATCTGCTCGGCGCAATCTCGGTGACTCGCAACGAGGCCCGCTCCGCGTTCGGCAATGCCACGGTCTATATGGAGAAATTCCTGGTGAATCCGCGGCACATCGAGATTCAGGTACTGGCGGACACGCACGGGAATGCGATTCATCTGGGGGAGCGCGATTGCTCGATGCAGCGCCGACATCAGAAAGTCGTTGAGGAATCGCCGGCTCCGGGAGTCACCAGTGAGCAGCGTCAGTTCATCGGTGAGCGCTGCGCTGAGGCCTGTCGAACCCTGGGCTATCGCGGCGCTGGTACCTTCGAGTTCCTGTATGAGGATGGCGAATTCTACTTCATCGAAATGAACACCCGGATCCAGGTCGAGCACCCGGTGACCGAACTGGTCACTGGTGTCGATCTCGTCAAGGAACAACTGCGTATCGCTTCCGGCGAGCCGCTGCGTTACCGGCAATCAGATATCACCATCAATGGTCACGCCATCGAATGCCGGCTCAATGCCGAGGATCCGGTCAAGTTCATTCCATCGCCCGGGCTGATTACCCAGTACCACGCGCCGGGCGGGCCTGGCATCCGAGTCGACACCCACATTTATAGCGGGTACGCGGTGCCGCCATACTACGATTCGATGATCGGCAAGCTGATCGCCTGGGGTGACGATCGCGAGTCCGCCATGGCGCGGATGCGGACCGCGCTGTCCGAAATCGTCATCGGCGGGATCAAGACGAATATTCCACTGCAGCAGGATATTCTGGCCGACCCCAGGTTCCATGCCGGTGGCACCAACATTCATTATCTGGAGGACCGGCTCAAGGCCGAATCCCTGTGACCCGACCCAATTGGAGAGTCCGTATGTTTCGTCGTCTCGCTCTGAGTCTGTCGATTACGATCCTTGTTGCCGGTGGCGCCAGCGCCACCGATCTGGAGTTGATGGTCAGTGACAAGATGGGAGAGCTGACCCTGGTACACACCCAGCTGCGCGATCAGGGGCAGAATCTGCGCTTCGGCGCCGGGGTGTTGTACAACGAGGACAGCGACCTGATGGGTAACGCGTTCCTGCAGGTCTCCAATCGCGGACAGGAACGCTGGCAGCCCCTGAGCTTCGGGGTCGGCGGCAAGATCTACGGTGGTGAGCTTGACCGTCCCGACGAGAGCGTCGCGGCGCTGGCTCTGGGTGGCGATATTGGTATCGGTATCCCGGCCCAGATTCCGCTGGCCGTGGTGTTCACCGGTTATATCTCGCCCAATGTCACCACCTCCGGAGATACTGACCGGCTGACCGAACTCATGGTCCGGCTTGAGGGTGAATTGACCCGCGGGGCTCATGTGTTCGCTGGTTATCGTCAGTTCAAGGCCCGCTCCAGCGATTTTCGCGATGTGCGTCTGGATGACGGCGTCCATGCGGGCGCGCGACTGAATTTCTGAGCGGGGCGCCGTTCGGCGGAGCATCGAACGCACCTACAGACTGTCCAGCATCAGCCTTATGGCCATCAGGCCAAGCATTATTGCAAACAGCCGCCGCAGCAGTTCCGCAGGCAAACGGTATGCGAGCATCGCCCCCACGGGTGCCAGCAGGCCGCTGGTGACGGCTACCGCGACCACCGCCGGCCAGAAGACATAGCCGGTGGACCAGTCCGGCAATTCTGGGTGGTTCCAGCCGCTGATCATGAAGCCGATCGTGCCGGCCAGTGCGATGGGCAGGCCGCAGGCTGCGGATGTGCCCACGGCCTCGCGCACCGCCACCCCGCATTTCGTCAGGAACGGGACCGTAATCGAGCCGCCGCCAATTCCCACCAGAGCCGAGAGCAGCCCGATGCCGCCACCAATCAGTCGCAGCACGGCGCGACCGGGGAGGGCCAGCGTGCTACGGATCTCACCGGAGAAGCCCATACGCAGGGCAACGCTGGCGAGAAACAGGGCGAAGATCACGCGCAGGATTTCGCCGCTGATCCAAGCCGCCACCAGGGCGCCAAGGAGCGCACCGATGACGATGCCAGGTGTCAGTGCCCGCACCAATTCCCAGCGAACGCCACCACGTAGGGCGTGTGCCCGTACCGAGGCAACGGACGTGGTCACGATGACCGCCAGGGAACTGGCCACGGCCATGTGCATGCTGACCGAATCCTGGATGCTCTGCAGACCGAACAACAGCAACAGGACCGGCACGATTATGATGCCGCCGCCGAGGCCAAACAGACCTGACAGGATGCCTGCGACGACGCCGGCAGCCAGGTAGAGAAAGACCAGATCCATTGCAGCGGCATCCGATGACGAGAAGACGGAGTCGGAAACCCTAGCGTACTTGCCCTGTGCTGTCAGGCGGGCTGCACGGATGTATTGCAATGCAACATAGTGCTACCTCTGCTGAACAGTGGTGCAACGGTTTCACCGCCTATCCTGGCTGATAATCATGAGGTGCCTGGGGTTGGTCTGAGGCGGTACACTGGGCGCCTGGAGAGAGCGCGATGAAAGGAATACCGGTATGAGGGTTCGACGGGTCTGCATTCTGGGCGGCAGCGGTTTCATTGGTCGTCACCTGGTCAACCGATTGCAGGCACATGGCATCAACGCCCGGGTATCGACGCGCTATCGGGAGGGCTGCCGTCATCTGCTGGTTGTGCCGGGTCTCGAATTGCAGCAACTGGATGTCGAGGATGCCGGTGCGCTGGAGCAGGCCATTGCCGGCTGCGATGCGGTGATCAACCTGGTGGGTATCCTCAATGAAAAGGGCGACGACGGCAGTGGCTTTCGCCGGGCGCACGTGGACCTCACGCGCCGCATCATTGAAGCCTGCGGTCGGGTCGGCGTTCGCCGCCTGTTGCAGATGAGTGCCCTGGGCGCCAATGCAAAGCTGGGTCCGAGTCATTATCAGCGCAGCAAGGGTGAGGCGGAGAATCTGGCGCTGGAAGCCAATGGCAAGAACCTCGCGGTTACCGTGTTCCGGCCATCCGTCGTGTTCGGCCCGGGAGACAGTTTTTTCAACCGTTTTGCGACCTTGTTGCGGCTGGGTCCCGTGTTCCCGGTGCCGACGCCAAGCAGTCGATTTGCGCCCGTTTACGTGGGTGACGTGACCGAGGCGATGGTATCCAGCCTGGAGCGCGAAGAGACCTTCGGCCGCAGCTACGATCTTTGCGGACCAAAGACATACAGCATGCGAGAACTGGTCGAGTACACGGCGCGAACGGCAGGTATGCGGCGTTTGATCATCGGCTGTAGTGACCGTTTTTCGCGGCTGCAGGCCAGAGTGCTGCAGCGACTTCCCGGTAAGCCGTACTCGATGGATAATTTCCGCTCCTCGCAGATCGACAACGTTTGCAGCCGCGGCAATGGTCTGGAAGAACTGGGAATTGCTCCGACCGCTATCGAGGCCGTGGTGCCGGGGTATTTGTCCAACACCAGTCAGCGGATGCGTTACAACCGCTTCCGGCAGACCGCACGCCGCTGATCGAGCTGGTGTTCAACCAGAGAGCAGTCGGTTGATGCATCGCAACAATCCGTCATTGCAGTTGCACAATTCGCTCCCTATGTTGCACTGCGCAACAGGTCGCATCCTCCCGTTGCCGCGGATTCGATCATGATGACAGATGATCCCCGCATCGCCGGGCTCGATGTCTACCTGGTGGGCGGTGCGGTGCGCGATCGTCTCCTCGGGAGGCGGGTCACTGAACGGGACTGGGTGGTGGTCGGGGCAACGCCTGAAACCATGCTCGAGCGTGGCTTTCGACCGGTTGGCCGTGATTTTCCCGTTTTTCTGCACCCGGATACCAACGAGGAATATGCGCTGGCCCGCACCGAGCGCAAGACCGCGCCTGGCTATCACGGTTTCGCAATCCACGCGGCACCAGGGGTCACGCTGGAGCAGGATCTGTTGCGTCGGGATCTTACCGTCAATGCGATGGCGGAGACGCCGGACGGGCAACTGGTTGATCCGCTGGGTGGTCACGAGGACCTGGAGCGGCGAACGCTGCGCCATGTCTCCGGAGCCTTCGCCGAAGATCCGGTGCGCATTCTCCGGCTCGCACGCTTTACGGCCCGCTATGCAGGCCTGGGGTTCTGGCCCGCCGAGCAGACCATGGACCTCTGCCGTCGTATGGTGGCGGAGGGTGAGGTCGACACTCTGGTGCCAGAGCGGGTGTGGCAGGAATGGTCCCGAGCGCTGATGGAGCGACGGCCCGAGGCCTTTCTGCAAGTCTTGCAGGACTGTGGTGCGCTGGCCCGGCTGGCGCCAGCCCTGGCCTGCTTGCTGGAGACCCCGGCGGGCGAGCGGGCCCTGCTGGCGCTGGATGAGGCCTGTCAGCGGGAGGCTCCGCTGCCGGTTCGTTTCGCGGTGTTGACCGCTGATCTCGGCGCGGCGACAGCGACGGACAATGCACTTCCGGCCCTGTGTGATGCTTTTCGGGTGCCTGCTGCCTGCGCCGATCTTGCGCAGCGTCTTGGCCGCTGGCACCCGGCTTTCGAGCAGGTGCCGGAGAGCGGAGCCGAGCAGGTGTTGTCCCTCATAGAGGCCGTGGACGGCCTTCGCCGCAGTGAACGCTTCGAGATGTTTCTGCTGGCGGCGGAATGTCGGTCCGTCGCCGGCGGTGAGGGGGCCTCGGGACGTGGCAGGCGGGCGGCCGACCTGGTTCGGCAAAGCCGCGACGCGGCGGCAGAGGTAACCGGTGCCCCGTTTGCCGCCAAGGGCCTCAAGGGGCCGGACGTCGGTCAGGCGGTACGGCAAGCCAGGCTGGAAAGGATCAGAGGCGTGCTGTCGGACGTTTTTTAACCGTTGACCACATGCAGCCGGCTGTTGTCGACCCCCATCAGATTGAATAGGCGCACGGGGTCGGCAAAGCCACGGATCTTGACGTGACGCCCGTTGCGGAAGCCCAGACCGTTCACATCATGCAATTCCCGCTCAATCTCGTTGGAAACGACGATATCCATTGATGCGGCGTGGCCGCACAGGCGTGCGGCCAGATTCACGGTCCGACCGATGACGGTGTAATCCAGGTGACTGCCTGAGCCGATATTGCCGGCGACCACTGGTCCGCGATGAATGCCGATACCCAGGGGCATGCAAACGCCGCTGGACTGGGTCGCCAGTTCCCGCGTCTGGGCCATGATGTCGAGCGCGCAGCGGCAGGCCGCGTGCATCATGTCGCTGGCGTCGAAAACGGCCATGATGCCGTCACCGCTGAATTTGTCCACGTAACCGCCATGGGCATACACCGCTTCGACCTGCGCTCCCAGTTGATAGCTGAGTGTGGCGAACAACTCATCTGCCGGCATGCTTTCCGATTTGGAAGTGAAATCGCGAATGTCGGAAAACAGGATGCAGACATCCTGTTCATGCGGCGCACTGGCCTTTTCTCCCTGCAGGATCTGTTGGAGCCGGGGCGAGACGTAGCGGGACAGGCTGTGACGCACGCGTTCCAGATCGTGGGCTGATTGTGCCTTGCGCAGAAGATTGTCTAGACGGGCGCGAAAAACCACGGGCTCCAGCGGTTTACGCAGTACGTCATCGCAACCGGCCGCAAACGCACGACGCCACGTGTCGCAATCCGCCGCAAGGGTGGCAATCACGATGGGTGTGAAACGGTGGTCTGGCAGGGCTCGCAACGTGGCACAGAGTGTTATGCCATCGTCGGCGCAGTCCTCCAGGTCGATCAGGATTGCGTCCACATGCTGTCGACGGGCCTGTTCCGTTGCTGTCGCGCCGTCATTGGCGACGACCATTTGCCTGCCGTCCAGAGATAATACCGTCCTGGCAATGGTCAATGCCTCACCCTGCGCTCCTGCCACCAGGACACGGGGCGCAGTTTGCCTGTGACTGTCGATCGCCATTGTCTTGCCCACCTATTCCTTGGACCGCCCGATCGCCGGTGTCTGTATTTCGCCCGATTACACATGCGGCACGGTCGCGGTTTCTATTCTTTTCGGCACATCGATTGTTGGTCTTGAGTATGCCCATGGGCAGGGCGATTGCCGGCCTCGTAACGGTTTCAGAGGCCTGTCGCCAATCGCGTACACCTTTGCCCCACCTTCGTACTACAGCTTTTCAACGTGGTTGTAAAGCTGAAAGCCGGTGACGGGAGCTGAAAAATTGCGTCCAAGAGCAAGCACCTGGAAACGCTCTCCCATCTCTCCGGGCAACATCAGGGCCTTCGCCTGCTGTGCCAGTTTCAGATGAATGCTGGGGTCGGACGAGGCGGTTGCAGCGAGTAAATCGGTAAGGCCGGCGGCCATCAGAAAGTGGGATTGGGGGGCATAGCCGAGAACATCCAGGCCGGCCTGATGCCCGGCCAGCGCGACAGCCGTGAAGTCGACAGAGGCGGTCAGGTCCTGCAGACCCGGAAGCAAGAGCCAGTCATCGTGGGCACGGTGCCTGTAGTGGCAGCGCAGCGTGCCCATCCAGCGTTCGGGGTGATAGAACTCGGTGCGGGTGTAGCCGTAGTCTATGAACAACAACAGGCCGCGATTCAAGGATGCCGCCAGGCCGCCCAGCCACGGCTCCAGATCCGCGCAGAGCTCACTGGTGTAGCCGGACTCCAGGGTCCGCCCAAGATCGTCCTCCAACTGCTCGACCCGCATTTTCAGGTCTGGCGGTGCAGACCTGTGCGCCTCCTGGAAACCATTGTCGGACCACCGGACGCCGACTTGCTGCACATCGCTGGCTTGCCGACGGAAACGCTCCACGGGCAGGGCGTCGATTACTTCGTTCGCCAGAATGATGCCGTTAAAGGCTTTTTGCGGCAGGCGGTCGAGCCATCCGACCCGCGATAGCGCGGCGCTGGAGAGGCCGCTCAGCGTCTCGGCCTGTTCCTGCCGCAATGCGCCACTTCGGTCCAGCATCAGATAGCGCGCCGGCAGCGCATCCTCCAACTCCAGTGTCTGCAGGATGTCGCGTGCCAGCAAGCCGCGGCCAGGGCCAAGTTCAAGAATCGTATCACCGGCGCAAGCCGCCAGGCTGTCACGGCAATGCTGTGCCAGGGTCTGGCCGAAAAGTGACGACATTTCGGGGGCCGTGATGAAGTCACCGGCTGCTCCGAACCGGGTCGCGCCGGCGCTGTAGTAACCAAGGCCAGGGCTGTAGAGAACACAGTCCATCCAGTCACGGAACGAAATCCAGTTGCCATCTGCCGCTGCCGCGTCCGCCAGCACCTGGCACAATTGCTCGCTGTGGCCCGCGGCGTAGGCGTCAGGCGCGGGCCAGTCCGCGGGCAGTGTGCCTGCTGGTGTCTCAGTACGACTCATCGACAGCCTGGTCCAGATCGATCCGCTGCATGGCCTGGTCGGTATCGTCGAATTCCTGCCAGAGTTCCCGATAGCTGCGTTGCAGCTGCGGATGCACGGCGTCCGGCGCCAGTTCCGCAAGCGGCCGCAGAACGAAGGCGTAGCGCGTGATTTCATCGCGTGGAATCTCCAGCCGTCCCTGCCGGATACATCGATCCCCGTATAACAGGATGTCCAGGTCCAGTGTTCGCGCACTGAACTTCCCCTCGTTCCGAACCCGACCCTGATCCGATTCCAGCTGCCGCAGCAGATCGGCCAGTTCGACCACCGACAGTTCGCTGCGAAAGCCGACCACCAGATTGATGAAGTCTTCGCCGTCGAAGCCAATCGCCCGGCTGCGGTAGACCGGTGAGACCTGAAGCTCGCCGAATTCCCTGCGCAGCGCCGCCAGGCTAGCCCTGATGTTGCGGACCGGCCGCACGTTACTGCCGATGCTTACGTAGACCTGCAGGGCGTCGGTCATGCCGAACCTCGCTCGATGACCACCGCCACGTATTGGGCGCCGGCCACGGCTCCCGGTTTACGCACCTCCAGGCGGAGCCAGGTCACCCTGAACTCGTCACGGATTGCGTCGGCGATACGTTCCGCGAGAGTTTCGATGAGTGCGAAGCGGCTTACCTCGATCAACGCCTTGATGCGCTCCGAGATGGCGGCATAATCCAGAGTCAGACTCAGGTCGTCATCGCTGGCAGCAGGGCCGATGTCGGTGGCCATGTCCAGGGTGAGCACCAGCGGCTGTCGGATGCGCTGCTCCCATTCGTGGACGCCTATGACAGCGTCCACGCGCAATGCGCTGATGCGCACGATATCCATTGATCAGCTCCTGCGGTTCCTCGGTCGGGGGTCGATGATAGCGGCAGCAAAGGCATGTCGACCAGCGACCGGGCTTGACCGCGCCCGGTGCCGCCCGTTCAATACCGCGCATGGTCATCGCCGTGCTGCTCATACTGCTCGCCTACCTGTTCGGCTCCGTCTCCAGCGCGGTGCTGGTCTGTCGTGCCCTGGGGCTTCCCGATCCCCGAACCAGCGGTTCGCTGAATCCCGGTGCCACGAACGTACTGCGTATCGGCGGCCGGCCGGCTGCGGCCATGACTCTGGCCGGGGATTTTCTGAAGGGCGTCCTGCCGGTGTCACTGGTGCTGGGTTTCGGTGGCTCCCCCAACCTGGCGGCCGCTGTCGGTGTCGGGGCCTTTCTTGGTCACTTGTTTCCGGTGTTCTTCAGCTTCCATGGTGGCAAGGGTATTGCCACCGGGCTTGGTGTCCTTCTGGCGTGGTCGTGGACAGCTTTTCTCGGCACTACTGGCGTCTGGCTGCTGGTAGCCGTGCTGTTCCGCTATTCCTCGCTGGCCGGCATGAGCTCCTTCGTCGCGGCATCGGTCTGGCTGCTGGTGCTGGGTGAGCCAGCACCCATGGTGATCGGCATGCTGGTGATCGCCGTCGCCACCCTATGGCGTCATCAGAGCAATATTCGCAATCTCCTGGCCGGCACCGAAAAGAAACTGGGGGAGAGGTCCTGACCTCGGCTGGCGGATGCTGATTCTCGGTATCGAGAGTTCCTGCGACGAGACTGGACTGGCGCTGTATGACAGCACCGGTGGTCTGCTGGCGCATGTGCTGCACAGCCAGGTCGACCTGCACGCGCTGCATGGTGGTGTGGTACCGGAACTCGCCTCACGCGACCACATTCGCCGGGTGATCCCGCTGCTGGATCAAGTGCTGCAGCTGGCCGACCGTGATACCGCAAGAATCGACGGTATTGCCTACACCCGCGGCCCGGGCCTTGCCGGAGCGCTGCTTGTCGGCGCTGGTGTGGCCCGTTCTCTGGCCTGGGCACTGGACCGGCCGGCTCTGGGGATTCATCACATGGAGGCGCACCTGCTGGCGCCACTGCTGGAGCCGGATCCGCCGGCATTCCCCTTCGTCGCGCTGCTGGTATCGGGGGGGCATACCATGCTGGTGCAGGTTGCCGGGGTCGGCCGTTACCGCCTGTTGGGCGAGTCAGTGGATGATGCCGCCGGAGAGGCCTTCGACAAGACGGCCAAGTTGCTGGGGCTCGGGTATCCGGGCGGACCTGCGCTGGAGCGTCTGGCCCGCGGCGGTCGGGCCGGTGCGTTCCGGTTGCCGCGTCCGATGACGGATCGGCCGGGGCTGGATTTCAGTTTCAGTGGCCTGAAGACCCAGGCGCGAACACTGATTCGCCAGCACCAGAACGCACCGGAAGCGGCAGCGGATATCGCTCACGCCTTTCAGGATGCGGTTGCGGACACGCTCGCCATCAAGTGCCGCCGCGCCCTGGCCGAGACGGGTGCCACGCGATTGGTAGTTTCCGGTGGCGTCAGTGCCAACAGCATGATCCGGCGCCGGCTGGATGATACTGCCGCGGCCGCCGCCGCTCAGGTTTATTATCCGCGGTTGGATCTGTGCACGGACAATGGCGCCATGGTGGCCTATGCGGGCTGGCGTCGGATGCAGGTGGGTGAGCGGGATGGCCTGGACTTCGATGTGCGGCCGCGCTGGTCGCTGGCCAGTTTGCATCCGCCAGCCGCGGGGTAGTGGATAGGCGTCCTCGGGATTCAGTTGTATTCCGCTTGCTGCGCGCATAGAATCATGCGCCCTTGTGAGGTAGGCAAGCGTGCGGCTGCCTGCCTTTTCGGTTTTCGACGGATTAGGTGAACGATTACATGCCCAATGTGAAGGTGCGAGAGAACGAGCATTTCGAAGTCGCTCTGCGGCGCTTCAAGCGCTCCTGCGAAAAGGCCGGTGTGCTTTCGGAAGTGCGTCGGCGGGAACATTATGAAAAGCCCACCCAGGTGCGTAAGCGGAAGGCAGCCGCTGCCGTGAAGCGTCATCTGAAGCGCCTTTCCCGCGAGCAGCAGCGTAGCGTGCGCCTTTATTGAAACAGCACGTCCCGGGGTGATCGGAATGACTCAGGACAGTGCACTGCTCGCGCGTCTGCAGGATGAGATCAAGCAGGCGATGCGAGCCGGCGACAAGCGCCGCCTGGGCGTGCTGCGGCTCGTTTCCGCGGCGGTCAAGCAGCGCGAAGTGGACGAACGCGTAACGCTGAATGACGATGACGTCATCGCCTTGCTGAGTAAGCAGGTGAAGCAGCGGCAGGAGTCCATCGCTCAGTATGATGCGGCCGGACGAGATGATCTCTCGGAGCAGGAACGCTACGAAATCACTGTCCTGAAGGAGTTCCTGCCGCAGCCGCTGGACGATGCGGAAATTGATCGCCTGATCGACAATGCGATCGCCGAAACCGGCGCCGAGTCGATGCGCGACATGGGCAAGATCATGGGCCTGCTGCGTCCAGCCATGCAGGGTCGTGCCGATATGTCAGCGGTCAGCGGCCGGATCAAGACACGCTTGCAGTAGCGCCTGCCATCTACTCATGGGCGCGCCCGCACCCATGAGTACGCCGATTGATATTTGTATCTGCGCAGGTTCTGCGGTTTCCCGGAACGAGTCCCGCTGCACCGCACGCAGTCCCCGGCGGTCTGCAATACTGAGGCTCTTGGCGCAGGCGAGGGAATGGATCAGCGTTTCCCCAAGTGAGTGGCAGGTGCTGAGCGCATGGCCGGACGAATCCCCGACGCATTCATCGATGATCTGCTGGCGCGGACGGATATCGTCGAGCTTGTCGCGGCGCGGGTGAAGCTGCGGCGGAGTGGCAGTAACCACCACGGTCTGTGTCCTTTTCATAACGAAAAGACGCCATCGTTTACCGTCAGCGCCGACAAGCAGTTCTATCACTGCTTTGGCTGTGGTGCGCATGGCACCGCGATCCGGTTCCTCATGGAATATGATCGCATGTCTTTCCCTGAGGCGGTGGAACTGCTGGCACGCCAGGCGGGAATGGAGATCCCCCGCGAGGCGCGCGGAACGGCGCCATCGCCGGAAACCGCTTCCCTGTATCCGTTGCTGGAACAGGCGGCGAACTGTTACCGGGACTGGCTACGCCGACATGCCGGGCGGGAACGTGTGGTCAGCTATCTGCGTGCTCGCGGCCTGAGCGGCGAGATAGCGGTGCGCTACGGCATCGGATTCGCGCCACCGGGTTGGGACAATCTGCTCAAGAGGCTGGCGGATCCCGAACAGCTGATCCGCGCTGGACTCGCGATTCGCAACGAGCAGGGTCGGGTCTACGACCGGTTCCGGGACCGCGTCATGTTTCCGATCCGGGATCGACGAGGGCGCACCGTCGGTTTCGGCGGTCGGGTGCTTGACCAGCAGGAGCCGAAGTATCTGAATTCGCCAGAGACACCGGTGTTTCAGAAGGGCCGCGAGCTTTATGGCATGCACGAGTGCCTGGAGTATCTGCGCAAGCCGGCGGAGATCATTGTTGTCGAGGGCTACATGGATGTGGTGGCCCTGGCTCAGCATGGTGTGCCGAATGCGGTTGCGACTCTGGGTACGGCGACAACCGGCGCGCATCTGGAGCGTATTTTCCAGGTCTGCCGCGACGTCGTGTTCTGTTTCGATGGCGACCGAGCCGGACGGGAAGCCGCCTGGCGTGCGCTCGAGAATGCGCTTGGTGTGCTGCGGGATGACCGTCAGGCACGATTTCTGTTCCTGCCTGATGGAGAGGATCCGGACAGCCTGATCCGGCAACGCGGCGAAGCGGGGTTTCGCGCGCTGCTGGCGGAGGCCGAGCCGCTGTCGGAGTTTCTGTTCCGTGAGCTGTCGACGGACGCGGATCTGCGCACCATGGACGGGCGGGCCAGGCTTGCCGAGCGTGGCGCGCCGCTGCTCGCCCGGGTGCCAACAGGTGTGTTCCGGGACTTGCTGGTTGATGAACTGGCGCGCCGGGCCGGTGTCGACCGGGAGCATCTGCTGTCGACAATGGAGGGACGCGAGACGCCATCGCGTCAGACCCGCCAGACCGAGCGGCAACCGTTGAGCGCGCCCCAGCGCCGCACGACGGTGCGGCTTGCAGTGGCGTTGCTGTTGCAGCGTCCCGCCCTGGCAGCCTTGGCGGGTGATCCGGCCCGGTTGACGGCATTGTCGCTGCCGGGCGTGCCATTGCTTGTGCAGTTGCTTGAATTACTGCGTAAGGAACCGCATCTAACAACAGGCGCGGTGCTGGAGCGTTTCTCCGGCGACCGCCACGAAACGGCGCTGTGGAAGCTGGCGGCCTGGGATCACATGGTCCCCACCGACGGCGTGGAAGAAGAGTTCATGGACAGCGTCCGGCGGCTGGAGACGTTGCTAGCGGCCGAGCGCTTGCAATACTTGCATGAGCGACTGCAAGACGAGGGCCTGTCAGAGGATGAACACGCAGAGTGGTTAAGTCTGCTGCAGAGCCGCCGATAACTTGTGCAATGCATCATCCGCTGGCATTAAACCAGGCGCGCGCTATAATTGCCGGTTTATTTAAACTCAGTTCACCATTCACCGACCTCCAGGCGGGCAGCGATCGGCTATGAATCAGGATCAACAATCTCAGATTAAACAGCTCATTGCCAGAGGCAAGGAACAGGGTTTCCTGACCTATGCCGAAGTCAATGACCATTTGCCAGACGATATCGTTGATCCGGAGCAGATCGAAGACATCATCTCGATGATCAATGATATGGGAATCACGGTGCACGAGGTGGCTCCGGACTCCGACACCCTGCTGCTGAATGATTCGGCGGTCAGCACGGACGACGATGAGGCGGCCGAAGAGGCCGCCGCCGCACTGGCGGCGGTCGATGCCGAATTCGGCCGGACCACGGACCCCGTTCGCATGTACATGCGGGAGATGGGGACCGTGGAACTGCTGACCCGGGAAGGCGAGATCCTGCTTGCCAAGCGGATCGAGGAAGGCCTTGATCAGGTGGTAACGGCGCTGGCGGCATACCCGGAATCCGCCCGCATGCTGATTGCGGAGCATGCGCGCATCGAGAACGAGGAACAGCGGCTGACCGACGTGGTGGCCAGTTTTCGGCCAAAGGACGACGAGCCGGCGCAGCATCCGCCACAAGGCGGCAACAATGCCGCCAACAACGACGGTGACGAAGAGGCGGCGCCGGATACGGGGCCGGATCCAGAGTTGGCGCGTGAAACTTTCCAGCGGATCGCGGAACTCTACGACGCGATGCAGGACAGCCTGTCGGCGAATGATCGCAAGGCGGTCAAGGGTCAGCGCCAGGAAATGGCCGAGCTGTTCCTCAGCATCAAGTGGACGCCCCGGATTCTGGAGGCCCTTGTGCGGCAGCTGCGTACCGCCGTCGAGCGTATCCGCCACCAGGAACGGGTGGTGATGGAATCCTGCGTGCGCAAGGCGGGCATGCCGCGGCGCGCGTTCCTGCAAAGCTTTCCTGGCAACGAATCCAGCAGCAAATGGTTCGACGGCCTGCTCAAGGGCAAGGACAGTTACGCGCCAAGGCTGGCCGAGGTGCAGGAGAAGGTGCGGTACGCCCAGGACCAGTTGGGTGACATCGAACGCCGCTCGGGCCTGGATATCCTTGAGATCAAGGATATCAATCGGCAGATGTCCATTGGCGAAGCCAAGGCGCGGCGCGCCAAGAAGGAAATGGTCGAGGCCAATCTGCGTCTCGTGATTTCCATTGCCAAGAAATACACCAACCGCGGGCTGCAGTTTCTGGATCTGATTCAGGAAGGCAACATTGGTCTGATGAAAGCCGTGGACAAATTCGAGTATCGCCGTGGCTACAAGTTCTCCACCTACGCGACCTGGTGGATTCGGCAGGCCATCACCCGCTCCATTGCCGACCAGGCGCGGACCATCCGTATCCCGGTGCACATGATCGAGACGATCAACAAGCTGAATCGGATCTCGCGGCAGATGCTGCAGGAGATGGGTCGCGAGGCGACGCCTGAAGAGCTTTCCGAGCGCATGGAAATGCCCGAGGACAAGGTCCGCAAGGTGCTCAAGATTGCCAAGGAACCGATCTCGATGGAAACGCCGATCGGTGATGACGAAGACAGCCATCTGGGTGATTTCATCGAGGATCTGATGGTCATGTCGCCGATTGACTCGGCCACCCGTGAGGGGCTCAAGGAAGCCGTGCGTTCGGTTCTGGGTGGCCTGACGCCGCGCGAAGCGAAGGTGCTGCGGATGCGTTTCGGCATCGACATGAACACCGACCATACGCTGGAAGAAGTCGGCAAGCAGTTCGACGTCACCCGCGAGCGGATCCGGCAGATCGAAGCCAAGGCGCTGCGCAAGCTGCGTCACCCGACGCGTTCGGAATCGTTGCGCAGCTTCCTCGACGAACAATAGGTTCCAACCGGTTCAGCAGACCATCAAAAAGCCCCGCGACGAACACCGTTGCGGGGCTTTCTCGTTGCATCTGCAAACTCGCGCCGATTACGCGGCGCAGGAATCTGGCCGTGGCGTCAGCGGATCTCTGATCGGCGCAGGGTGGGCTCGCCAGCCATCCGTTCTCGTAACAGGACCTGTTCCATGACGCTCTGTATGCCATCGATCACCGACTCTGGCTGTTCCAGATGGATGTGGTGGCCACTCCCCGGAACAATACGCAGTTCACCCATTGGGGCTCGCTCTGCGAGGTCTTCATGAAGTTCCCGCCAGAGGGTCTCCATGATCAGCCCGCGCTCATTCTGCGGCCAGGCATTGGAACCCCGGCTCAGGATCAGCAGAGGAACGTTGGGCATTGCTGGAGCCGAAGCGACCTGGGCGGCACTGGTGCGAAACCCAAGAAGCTCGTTACGCGTGGTCGTGACCCGAAGATCAGTGATCAGCAGTCGTTGGGCGGTGCGGATCAGTTCCTCCGGCAGATTCGGCGGCAATTCCGGCCGATAGTACACCTGCCCGCGCGAATTGCTGGGCGCGATATTGACCCCCGTCGCCTCGTAGAAGCGCAGTACCTGCTCTTCGTGGGAGGGGTCCACCAGCACCATGCCCGCAACCTCGGCTGGATAGCGCCTGGCAAAAATTCTCAGCGTGTAGGCGCTGAAGGAATGCCCGACAAGGACGAAGGGACCGCGTTCGACGCTGCTATTGAGAAGGCGATACAGGTCGCTGGCCATCCGTCCTGCGGTGCGGGGGCCGGATGCCGCGTCGCTCCAGCCCAGCCCGCCGCGATCGTAGGCGCACACCCGGGTGGACTCGGCAAGCTTGCCCTGTACACGGACCCACTCCAGAGAATCGCCGCCGAGGCCTGCATCGAGAATAACCGTGGGATGCCCGCTACCCTTGCAGTGCAGGTGCATGCGATGCTCGCCGCCGAGCGTTGGCAGGAGTACACCCGGGGCGGGAATGCTGGTGGCGTGCAGGGCACCATGAAGCAGCAGACCGATAACGGCAGTGGCGGCGGAAGACAGTGACAAGAGACGCGATCGCATAGGCACGACCTCCCTGATGCATGGTTGCACGGAAGTTGACTGTCCCCCCGGTTGCCAGTTTGCAACGAACGCCAGACTGCGTCCAGTATCCTTCGCTTCGCGATTCCGAGAGGCATTCGAACATGGAAAACGACGATCGGCGGCTGGCCGGACAGGTCGCTGTGGTGACCGGTGGAAATCGGGGCATCGGTGCTGCGGTTGCCCAGGGTCTGGCGGCGGCGGGTGCCGATGTGGCCATTACCTATCATCGCTCGACGCAGGACGCCGAAGACGTACAGCGGGCCGTCCATGGCATGGGACGAAGTTGTCTGATACAGGCAACGGATGTCGCCGATCCGGCGCAGATGACCGCGCTGGCCGAAGTGACGGCCAGGCGGTTGGGACAACCGACGATCTGGGTGAATCTGGCTGGCGCGGACATCCTGACCGGCAGTTTCGCCAGGCAATCTGACGAGGAGAAGCTGCAGCGGCTGATTGCCGTCGATCTGCTGGGGACTGTGCGCGGCTCCTGGGTAGCGGCGGAGCACCTGGTCCGGGGTGGTGTCGTCATCAACACGTCCTGGGATCTGGCGCTGCGCGGTATGGCCGGACGCGAGGCTGAAATGTTCGGTGCGGTGAAGGGCGGTATCACCGGTTTCAGTCTTAGCCTGGCGAGATCTCTGGCGCCGACACAGCGCGTAAACGTGATTGCCCCAGGCTGGATCGAGACCGCGTTCGCCCGCGAAGACCTGTCGGAGGAGGCCTACGCTGAAATCGCCCAGCGGATGCCGATGCAGCGTTTTGGCCATGGTGAAGATGTCGCCGAAGCCGTGATCTACCTGGCCAGCCCGGCAGCGTCCTACATCACCGGTCAGGTATTGATGATCAATGGGGGATTAACGAGTTAACCGAGAGGTTTCAGTGATTCAGGTTTCAGTGTTCAGACAAACATTCGACCTCGGCGCAGGCGTTTCGGTTCTGCACCGTCTGAACACTGAAGCACTGAAAAATGAACACGTTAATTCTTAAAAAACCCCCAACCGACGCGTTAGCCGATTGGGGGTTCCGAAGTAGCAGACAGCCGCGGTTGCTGTGGTCTTTTCTTACCGCGGCGCCATCTCTTTCTCGACGATGAAGTCGTGGAAGATCACGCCCCAGGGTGAATCACCCACAGGGATGTCCTTGATCACTTCCCGCGATTTCGTGTCGATTATCGAGATATCGTCGCTCTCGCCGTTGGCGACGGCGAGCAGGCTACGATCGCGATTCATTGCCAGGCCCCAGGGCCGGTCACCGACATCGATCAGGTCCACCTCTTCAAGTGTTTCCGCGTCGAGAACGGCGACCGTGTTGTCTCGCCCGAGGGAGACGAAGACCAGTGATTCATCGGCATTAAGGCGAACATCCTTCGGTCGCGCCCGGCGCTGGCTGAAGCGATGGTTCTGGACGATCTCGTGCGACTCCAGATCGATGATGTTGATCTCGCCGGCGACTTCCGAGGTTACGTAAAGATACTTGCCGTCCGCGGTTACCGTCAGCTCCCGCGGTCGGGTACCCACCAGGATGTTGGCCACCACCTCATGATCCGGCCAGGTGATCAGATGGACCATGTGGCTGGATTCACTGACCACGGCGATGATGCTGCCATCAGGTGTCGAAACAACGCCTTCAGGCTCAAGCCCGACGTCGATACCGCCTTTCAACTCACCGGCTTCCGGGTCGATCTGCATCAACTGCGCTGTGGCCTCGTTCGAGACATAGATATGCCCGGTTTCCGGATGCACGGTAAATGCTTCAGGATCCTCGCCCCCGGGGATGGTTCCGATCAATTCCATTTCGTAAGGGTCAATTACCCCGATAAGGTCAGAAATGCCTAGCGCCACGTACAGTTTCTTGCCGTCGCGGGAGAAACCCATGTCGCGCGGACGTTGGCCACCGACGTCCTCGATGACCTTGATGACTTCCCAGGTCTCCGGGTCAATCACCGTGATCGAATGTTCCCACTCATTGGACACGAACAGGCGTCCAGTCAGCTCTTCGGCGGCCACCGGGACCATCGCGCCAAGGTAGAGGCCCAATGCCAGGCACCAGTGCTTGATTCTCATATCAGACTATCCTCCAGTCGACGTGCGAGTTGTTATCCCGCTTGCGCCCAATGTGTCATTTTTCGCAGGAAACCCCGCCAAGGGTATCCAGATCATCCTGATCGACAACGCCCTCCACCGGTGACTCGCCGATCACATTATCGTCACGCACGATCCATAGAGGCTGCCGTAGCTGACCGTTTTCCCGGAAGCTTAACGGCCGACCCTTGGAGGCATCGAAACTCTCCAGATCCTTCAGGTGCTGGATTAGGCTGTCAGGTTTCCGGCTGGCGGTTCGGGTCACGCCATCTCCAACCATGCGCACGGCTACAAAAGCCGTCCAGGCGCCTTCAGTCATGGGTGTGTCGTAAGCCTCGACGAAACGACCATTGAGATCGCCGGACGAGTAACGGCGGAATCTGTGGTGATGGGCAACGGCGGTGATCTCTTCATCGTCGGCCTGCTGCTGCCATTGTTCAATCGCATCCTGGCGCATGCTGGCGCTGGGGATGATGCTGAACAGGTTATCCCGGCAAAGCGCGCGCAACGCGTCATCATCGGAGCCGGTGTTGAACACCGCCAGATTCGGGAACGCCTCGGCGACCTTTGCGGCATTATCACCGTCGGCAGTGACGACAATCGCAATTGCTTCATCGGCAACCTCACTGTGGCCGGCAACCACGTCCATCGAGAATTCGTAACCCAGGAAGCCGCCCGCGCGGTTGATCTCTTCCAGCCCCATCTCGGCGCCCTTGTGGGCATCACTGCCTGCATCGCCGATAAAGGCGATGGGGACGATCTCGTCTGCGACGCTAACCGAGGCGAGACTCAACCCAAGCAGCCCCGCCAGCAGTGGCGCCGCATATCGTGTTCGATTCATCCTGCTCCTCCCTGTGCGGCCTCTACCATGTCTTTGGCGTTACTGGCCGCGTTATTCTTGATTCACCATCTTGTCCAGCATTACACCATCCGCCTGAATACTGCGTGAATGGCTGAACTCTGCCCGAGACTGAATAGTCNCCGGAAGTCTCGCAAGGGAAAACTTCCCCACTGTGTTCACTTCCTTGGACGCACTGTGCCACCTTCGGTTCACTGAAGGCCTGGGCCCGTATCCGGACGTCAGCCGCACGACTCGCATTTTGCCGCGGGCTTGCAAGCAGTGGTGCACTGATGTTCTCCTTACCGGCTCGCTGGCACGTCCATTGCTTCTGCTCTGGGCCTGAATTGTCATAACAAAGCAAACCGATTGGGGGAAAGCCACGGCGTGAGTAATAAGCCGACGATTTTACACATGCTCGACCCGAACCCTCGGGTCAGCCCGTTCGATGTGAACATGGCGGTGGACGCCGGGTTCCAGCACATCATTCCGTACACCAACGTTGGCATGGATGAGGTGTTGGGGCTTACCCAGGACGCAATCTTCTCGCGCGGCCCGACCGGCGTGAAGGCGACGGGCCTTTTCATTGGCGGTCGCGACCCCTGGCTTGCTCTGGATATGGTTGCAGAGGCGCGCAAGTCCATGGTGCCGCCGTTCGAAATGGCAGTATTTGCCGACCCTTCCGGCGGTTTTACGACTGCCGCTGGCCTTGTTGCCGTCGTCGCCGAGCAGATGCGGGAAGCCGGACTGAAGGGTGGTCTTGACGGTACCAAGGTTGCGATCTTCGGTGGCACGGGGCCGGTCGGGCTGGTCTCTGCGGTACTGGCTGCGGATGCAGGTGCCGAAGTGGTGGTGGTCAGCCATCGCTCTGCGGAGGCTGCCGCCAAGCACACTGCGGTGCTCAAGGAACGGTACGGTATCGACACGATCCCCGGTGATGGCTCTAGTGAGTCAAGTCGCGCGAAAATCCTCAAGGACGTGCATGCGGTAATGAGCACGGCGAAGGCGGGGATTCAGATACTGAGTAACAAGGAGCTCTGCGCCGCGCCGGAATTGCTGGTCGCCGCAGACGTGAATGCTGTTCCGCCGCTGGGGCTTGAGGGCGTTGGCGTGTCGGACAGAGGCAAGATTCTGGAAGGGACGGTGCGCGGTGCCCGTGGAGTCGGCGCTCTCGCAGTCGGTGACGTGAAGTACCGGACGCAGAACCGACTCTTTCAGGATATGCTGGCGGGCGATGGAACACTCGATCTCGAGTTCCGGGCTGCCATGAAACGGGCAATGGAACTGCTCGGATAATAAGCGCCACTGGCTTGCCTGGGGCGAGCGGCGCCGCGCGGCGACGCCTGACCTGAAGGATGACGAGTCGCCGGGCAATTGGAGTCCAAGAAGGAGGGTCAGGACTGTGGGAATTTTCAATCTCTTTAAATCACAAGAGCAATCGCAAGGAGTAAGTAAAATGGCACGAATCAACAGCATGCGTGTTGGTGAAGCACTGGTTGGTGACGGCGCAGAAGTGGCGCACATCGATCTGATCATCGGTCCCCGCGGTAGCACCGCCGAGTCCGCATTCACCAACTCCCTGACCAACAACAAGGATGGGTTCACCTCCTTGCTGGCCGTTGTTGCACCGAACCTGCTGTGCAAGCCGGCCACCGTGATGTTCAACAAGGTGACCATCAAGAACGGTACCCAGGCTGCCCAGATGTTTGGTCCGGCCCAGCGCGGCGTGGCCATGGCCGTTGCCGACTGCGTCGAAGACGGCACCATTTCCCAGGACGAAGCCGACGACCTGTTCATCTGCGTCGGCGTCTTCATCCACTGGGAAGCGAAGGATGACGCCAAGATCCAGGACTACAACTACGAAGCGACCAAGATGTCGATCAAGCGTGCGGTGAAGAACGAGCCGTCCGCTGCCGAAGTTGTGGCCCAGAAGGGCAAGGCCTCGCATCCGTTTGCCGCTCACGACTGATACAGTCGAAACCGGTATGCATTAAAAAGGCCGCCATCCCGAGGGGTGGCGGCCTTTTTCGTTGCAGCTTCGAAAAAGCTGACTTAGTCGCTCGCTTCTCTGGGCGCGGGCCAGCCCATCTCGCGATGAATGGCAATGCGCCCGCGGCGCCAGGATTCGTCGGTATTCCCGGCGATGCGGACCGACTTTGCGCCGACCGGGTTGCCGTTCTCCGTCTCCCGGATCTCCACCCGAAGCGACATGATCAACTCGCTCATCTTGTCGGCGACCGGCATCAATACCCGATCCGCGCCAAGGTCCCTGCCGATTCTGGCCTGGCAACTCCCGCAGCTGGTTATCCGGCGACCACCGACGTGTTTCTCGGTCAACGCCTGCAACTCTCCGTGATCAACCAGCTCATAATCGTCAGCGCGGTCCAGCGCATCACGCAGTTCCGTCGCGAAACGCTGCAACCGGGCCCGCTCATGTTCGGTGATGGGCTGTTCAATACTGCCAAAGGTCATCGTGGCATCCAGCACGGCGACCTTTGTTGGGTCACCTGCCGTAACACCGGTAACCCAGACTAAACTCATGACGGCCACCAGGCCGCTGATCCAGCGTCGATTCATTGTTCTCTCCCCTCCACCCTGCCGGGCAACATACGCTGAAAGACGGTATCACGTTTGATGATCAGGTGGCGCAGCGCGGCAGCAGCGTGCATGACGACCAGAAAGGCCAGAAAGTAGGCAGAGCCCACATGGATGAACGCAAAGATGTCGTTGGCCAGTTCGTTTTCACCGCCCCACTTGCCCAGATCCACCGGGATCCACCAGAAATAAGTGGGGTAACCAGTAAACGACGTCGTGAAGAAACCACTGATGGGCATCACGCCCATCATGATGTAGAGCAGCCGATGGCTGATCGCGGCGGCACGGCGTTCCCAGCACGGCGTCTCAGGCGGCATTGGCGGTGCCGGATTGCGGATACGCCACCAGACCCGCAGCAGCAGTAGCAGACCCACGGTCAGCCCGATGTTCTTGTGGTGCCGGAAGAACCAGGCGCGCGTGTCGTCGAACGGCAAATCGACCATGTACACGCCCATCGCGAAGGTGATGATGATCATCACGGCCATCAGCCAGTGAAGGCCCATGGCCAGCGGCGTGTAGCGTTTTCCTGTGCCTGCATCCTGCCTCATGGTTATCCTCGTTGTCCTTGAGATGCTGCGGCCTACTCTGCGCTTCTGGCCATGAATCCTACATGAACTCACATGCGCATCAGTCTCCTGCGCTGACCCTCGGACCTCATGCTGCGAATCGTGTTCCGGGAAAAACTCCCGAGCGCCGCCGAATGGCTCATCCATCCGTGGTGCCGGCAAGGTCCCGGGAGCATTCGGCGTCGGATTGTTGTCAATACCCTCGACGATAGCGAATCCGGGCTGGCGTCTGTCCCGAACAAAGGGCTTGACGGGGTGATGGCGTGCCCGGTGGCTTTCGATTTCACTGGCGGGCATATATAAGGTGTTTCGTTGGTATGAGTCGGAGAGGAGGGGGAGAGCCTGACCGGAACTGGTTGGCCGCCTTCGAATAAAATCATTTTGAGAGTGGAGCGAATAATGAAGCGATTCAGTCTTGTCGCATTGCTGACGGCGTCCCTGGCGTTTGCCGGATCGGCGTTTGCAGAGAACGAGTCATACGACTATCCGACCATTGATCGTTATCAGTGGATTGAGGAATGCCTGTATTACCAGGGGGAGCGGAACTTTGAAACGCTTTATGCATGTGCCTGCGCCATTGACGTGATTGCAGAACACATGCCCCATGACAAGTTCGTGCAGGCGGACACGGCCGAAAAAGCAGCCTCCGTGGCAGGTGAGTCCGGTGAATATTTGCGGGAACCGGCTCGGGGCATCCAGGAGCTGCGGCTTGCTTATGGTGAAGCGAAAAACCAGGCCGACAGGCGCTGCTTTGTGCGGCCCAATCGCCTGAAGAACATCTGGCCGGAATTCTGATTGCAAATCCCGCCCCGGGCTCGCCCTGAGCCCGGGGTAATTCGCTCGTGCATGGTCATTTCGCCAAGCTTGAATCTTACGTTGTACCCTTTCCTGCTGAACTCATTGCTCGTTAAGGAAACACTGATTTATTCCCGCGCCTGCGTTGGAGTCCGCATTTTTTCCGAGTCAAGGCGCGCTGCGCAGCGCCGCAGTCGTTCTGCGGTCAAGCAGCGCAACGC
>SL_7KL_010_BRINEDRAFT_10000145_pt1 | contig 31285 bp, 28 predicted proteins | sample SodLak_010_BRINE_FD_10663 | JGI IMG/M metagenome (IMG submission 10663)
TGGGAACGCCGCGGAGCCAACGGCGAGGTGGTGGGAACGCCGCGGAGCCAACGGCGAGGTGGCGGCGTTGCAGGGACCGGGCAGCGGTGTGCGTATCCTGGCGGTGCGGTGTCGGAGGCGCACGGTCCGTCCGGGGACAGCGACCTACACCGGTCAGGGATGTCGTCCCTGCGCCTCGATCGCCTGGCGCAGGAAGGGGTTGGTCTCGCGCTCATAGCCGATGGTGGTGTCGGGACCGTGACCGGCCAGCACCAGGGTGTCGTCCTCCAAGGGGAGGACGGTGGTGGCCAGGGAACGCAGCATGTCGTCCATCGATCCCCGGGGGAAGTCGGTGCGCCCGATCGAACCGGCGAAGAGCAGGTCACCGGAGAACAGCACGTCCTCGCTGGCCTGCTCGGCGTCACCGAGGGGGAAGGTGACGCTGGCCGCCGCGAGGTCCCGGCCGAGGTAGGTGACGTGCCCGGGCGTGTGACCGGGGTTGTGCACGACGTCGAAGGCCACCCCGGCCAGGCGCAGACGCTGGCCGTCGGCGACGGTGTCGAGGTGGTCGGTCGGTGGGTCCCACTCCAGCCCGAACTCCGTGGCCAGCAGCTCAGGTGGGGCGCCGAAGGCGGCGGCGGGATCGTCCCACAGCCACCGGTCGTCGGCGTGCAGCAGCACGGGCACGTCGAGCGCACGGGCCAGCTCCGGAACGGCCCAGAGGTGGTCGAGGTGGCCGTGGGTCAACAGGATCGCCTCACAGCGGGCGCCGACGCTGGCGAGCATCTCCACCGCCTGCGCCTGAGCGGTCTCACCGGGATCCACCAGCACGGCCGTGCCGAGTTCGCGGTCGCCGACGGCGTAGCAGTTGGTCTGCCAGCGACCGAGCGGGGCGCCGAGGACGAAGGGATCGGCCACGTTGTGCTGCTCCGGGTGGGGCGGGGGGTCGGGCGGCCAGGCTACTGCGCACACCCGTAGGTGGGCGCGCGGTCGGGCGTCGACGGGGCGGGTCGGGTTCAGCGCTGCGCCTGCGGCACCGCCCGGAAGGCGTCATAGACCCCGGAGACCCGACGGATCGAGCGCAGTGCCTCCTCGAGGTGGGAGGGGTCACCGAGTTCGAAGGTGAACTTCAGCCGCGCGATGCGGTCCTTGGCGGTGCCGACCTGCGCGGAGGTGATGTTGATGTGCAGGTCACCGAGGACCGCGGTGATGTCGCGGAGCAGGTGCTTGCGGTCGAGCGCCTCCACCTCGATCTGCACCAGGAAGGACGCGGTGGTCTCACCGGACCAGTCGACGGGCACGAAGCGCTCGGGGTCGCGCTCGAGGTCGGCGACGTTGGAGCAGTCCGCACGGTGCACCGACACCCCACGCCCACGGGTCACGAACCCGACGATCTGATCACCCGGCACCGGGGTGCAACACCGGGCGAGCTTGACCAGCATCCCGGCGTCGCCCTCCACCTCGACATCGTCGCCACCGCTGGTCCCGATACGGATCGGGGACGAGTGGGTGGTATCGATCTCCGGTTCGGGCTCCTCCTCGACCTGGGTGAGCTCGTTGAGGACGTGCTGGGCCACCGTGACCGCGGCCACGTGGCCCTCACCCGTCGCGCGGAACAGCGTCTCCGCGTCCTTGTAGTTGAGGACGTGGGCGACGTCGTCGAGGTCGCCGGAGGCCATCGCACGGGCGTAGGCGATGCCCTTGCGCCGCAGCGCCCGGGAGATGGCGTCCCGTCCGCGCACGATCGCGTCCTCGCGCCGCTCACGGTTGAAGTAGGCGCGGATCTTGGAGCGTGCCCGCTGGGAGGCGGCGAGCTGGAGCCAGTCACGGCTCGGGCCGGCGTCGGCGGCCTTGGAGGTGAGGATCTCCACGCTGTCGCCGTTGGACAGCCGGTGATCGAGGGGGACGAGACGACCGTTGATCCGCGCCCCGATGCAGCGATGCCCGACATCGGTGTGCACGGCGTAGGCGAAGTCGATCGGGGTCGACTTGGCGGGCAGGCCCATCACGTCACCGCGGGGGGTGAACACGAAGACCTCGTCCTGGTACAGGTCGATCTTCAGCGACTCGAGGTAGTCCCCCGGCTCATCGACGTCGGACTGCCACTCGAGCAGCTGGTCGATCCAGGGCAACTCATCGGTGCTGGGCTCGTCGCTGGTGTTGCGGGAGCTGCCCTTGTACTTCCAGTGGGCGGCGACGCCGAACTCCGCGGTGCGGTGCATCGCCTCCGTGCGGATCTGGACCTCCAGCGGGCGGCCACGCGGCCCGATGACCGAGGTGTGCAAGGACTGGTACAGGTTGACCTTCGGCATCGCGATGTAGTCCTTGAAACGCCCCGGCACNGGACGCCAGGTGGCGTGCAGCTGNCCGAGCACGGCGTAGCAGTCACGCACCGAGGACACGATGACCCGCACGGCGAGCAGGTCGTGGATCTCATCGAACTCCTTGCCGCGCAGCACCATCTTCTCGTAGATGGAGTAGTAGTGCTTCGGACGCCCGGTGACGTCCCCGCGGATCTTGAGCTCCTTGAGCTGCTCGTGGATGCCGGCGATGATCTGCTCGAGCTCGCGCTCACGCTCCGGGTTGCGCTCCTCCACCATCGCCACGATCTCCTCGTAGCGTTTGGGGTGCAGGGTCTGGAAGCCGAGGTCCTCGAGCCGCAGCTTGAAGTTCTGCATCCCGAGCCGGTGGGCCAGGGGCGCGTAGATGTCGAGGGTCTCCTGGGCGATGCGCTTCTGCTTCTCCCGGGGGGTGTAGCCGATGGTGTCCATGTTGTGGACCCGGTCGGCGAGCTTGATGACCAGGACCCGGATGTCCTTGGCCATGGCCACGATCATCTTGCGCAGGGTCTCGGCCTGCTGCTGCTGCTTCGACTCCACCTGGATGCGATCGAGCTTGGTGACCCCGTCGACGAGGTGGGCGACCTCGTCCCCGAACCCCGCCTTGACGTCGTTGAGGGTGGCCGGGGTGTCCTCGACCGTGTCGTGGAGCAGGGCCGCCACCAGGGTGGGGGTGCCGAGCCCGAGCCGGGCGAGCTCCGCTGCCACTGCCACGGGGTGGGTGATGTAGTCCTCGCCGCTCTGACGCTTCTGTCCCTCGTGCATCGACTCCGCGTAGCGGTAGGCCCGCACCACCTCGCGCAGGTCGGCGCGCGAGGACTCACGGATGGCCGCCGCGAGCTCGTCGAGCTCCGGGGGCACCGCGTCGCGCTGGACCAGGGGGATGCGCGAGATGGCGGCCTTGACCCCCGTGGGACGCGGCGGGGGGAGCGCGGGACGGCTGTCCCGAGCCTGCTCGGTACCGGTGGTCTCCGAGGTACTCAGCGTTGACCCCTCGCTGGTAGGCGCACGCCTTGCGCCTGATCCAGCGTACCGAGCCTGCCTCAGTAGCTCAGGAGTGATCCGTGCCGGTAGCCCGCCAGGCGCGCGGCGCCGTCCAGCGCGGTGAGCTCCAGCAGGAAGCTCAGGCCCACCACCTCTCCCCCGAGCTGCTCCACCAGCTGCGCGGTGGCGGCAGCGGTCCCACCGGTGGCCAGCACGTCGTCGACGATCAGCACCCGCTGGCCCGGGGCGATGGCGCCGGCCTGGAGCTCGAGCACCGCCTCGCCGTACTCGAGGGCGAAGGCGACCGACACCGTGGCTCCGGGCAGTTTGCCGGCCTTGCGGGCCGGCACGAACCCGGCCCCGGTCCGCAGCGCCACGGGGGCACCGAGGATGAAGCCGCGGGACTCGATGCCGACCACCGCGTCGACGTCGTCGGCCAGCGCCGCCAGGCCCGCCACGACCGACTCGAAGGCTGCCGGCTCGGCGAGCAGGGGCGCCACGTCACGGAAGATGATCCCCGGTGAGGGGAAGTCCGGCACGTCGCGGATCAGCCGCGCCAGGTCGTGGGGATCACGGGCTGCGCTCACGTCTGGCTCCTGTCCTGTCGGTGGACCGCTGGTGCAGCGGTCACGGGCCGGCGACGGCGCGCCACACCCAGCGCCGGCCGGTGTGCAGCTCAGCGCTTGCGGCGCTTCTTCTGCTTGCCCTGCCCTCGGACGTACTCCGTGGTGATGGGTGCGCGGGCCTCGGGGGATCCCGGTGCGGGCTCCTCCACGGGCGCCGCGACCACGGGCTCGCCCTCTGCATCCGGGTCACCACCGGCGTCCTGTTCGGCCGCTTTGGCCACGCGGCGCCGCTCCTCGGGTTCGAAGCCCTTGAGCCACGCGAACAACGGGCCCGCGACGAACAGCGAGGAGTACACCCCGACGGCCATGCCGACGAACAGGGCGAGGGCGAGGTCCTGCAGGGTGGTCGCGCCCAGGACCTGCGCGCCGAGCAGCAGCAGGGCCCCCACGGGCAGCAGGGAGGTGATGGAGGTGTTGATGGAGCGGTAGACGACCTGGTTCATCGAGGCGTTGACCACCTCGGGGAAGGTCCGCAGCCCCGGATCACCGAGGTTGGCGGCGTTCTCCTTGACCCGGTCGAAGACCACCACGGAGTCGTACAACGAGTAGCCGAGGATGGTCAACAGCGCGATCACCGTTGCGGGTGAGACGTTGAAGCCGACCAGGGCGTAGATCCCGACGGTGATGAGGATGTCGTGGACCAGGGCGGCGATGGAGGCCACCGCCATCTTGAACTCCAGCCGGAAGGTGATGTAGAGCACCACCACCACCAGGAACACCAGCAGGGCCTCGATCGCCTGCCGGGTGATGCGCTCCCCCCACACCGGGCCGACGAACTCGAAGCCGATCTCCGAGGGCTGCGCGACCTCCTCCAGGGCGCCGCGCACGGCCCGCTCCACCTCACTGGCGGGCTCCAACGACTCCGTGCGCACCTGCGCACCCGTGGTCACCCCGTCGGTGGTCTGCAGTTGGGCGATCACGTCGGTGGCGCCGGCATCCTCCGCGGCCTCACGCAGGCCCGAGGAGGTGACGTCGGGATCGATGTCGACCAGCTGGTAGGCGTTGCCGCCGACGAAGTCGATGGAGAGCTCCAGCCCCCGCACGCCCAGCGACAGCACGCTGATGGCCAGCAGCACCCCGGAGATCAGGATCCAGCGGCGGTAGTTGCCGACGAAGTCGATGGTGGGAGTCCTCATGCCCGAGCTCCTGCCGTCACGCGCCGGTCCGGGTCGACGGCGCCCACGTTGCGCCGTGTCAGCACCCCACGATCAGCCAGGACGAAGGCCGCCGGCCGCGCGAAGTTGTACATGATGATCAGGTCCAGCACGCTGGAGATCCCGAGCATCAGCGCGAAACCGCGTACCGGCCCGACCGCCAGGAAGTACAGGATGGTGGCGGCGGCGATCGTGACCGTGTTGCCCGTCAGGTTGGTCCGCCAGGCGGACTCGTGGGCCCGGATCACGGCGGTACGCACCGTCTTGCCGAGGTTGACCTCGTCGCGTATCCGCTCGGCGTAGATGATCGCCGAGTCCGCGGTGATACCGATGGAGACGATGATGCCGGCCACACCGGCAAGGGTGAGGGCGAAGCCGATCCACTCCCCCATCAGCGCGATCCCGGCGACGATGAACAGCCCGTAGAGGGCCACCTCCAGCACCGCGATGACCCCCACCCACCGGTAGAACCACATCAGCCAGCCGGCTACCAGCGCGAGACCGATCAACCCGGCCAGGATGCCGGCCTGCAGCGACTCCGCACCCAGCGTCGGGGAGACGGTCTGGAAGGTGGAGGCCTCCAGTGAGATCGGCAGCGCGCCGGTCCGCAGCACCAGCGCGAGGTCGGTGGCCTCCTGCTCCTGCGCCTCCCGGCTCAGGCCGCCCCCGGTGGTGATGGTGGCGCTGCCGCCGGTGATGCCGGTGCCGCACGCCACCGAGGGGTTCACGCCGGGCGAGGACTCCACGATGTTGTCGAGCACGATGGCGAACCGGCCATCCCCGCCCTGGTCCCGCTCACAGGCCAGGTCGGAGGTCACCGCGGCGAAGATGTCACCACCCTCGTCATCGAGGTCGAGGCCGACCTGGAAGGCCTGGCCCGCACCCTGGCCGATCTGCACGAAGGCGTCCTCGATGTTGTCGCCGGTCAGTTCCGCGGGGCCGACCTCGTACTTGATGGGCAACGGCTCCTCGGTCTCCGGGTCGATGAGCGCGTCGTCGGGTGACCCGCACAGGATCCCGGCCTCGTCGGCTGCCAGTTCGGGCCGCTCGTCGACAGCCAGTTCATCCTGGCCATCGGCTGCTCCTGCGTCGCTGGGGCGACAGTCGGGACCCTCGTCGTAGCGCTCGGATCCCGGAGGGATCTCGTCCAGCACGCGGCGGAAGGACAGCTGCGCGGTGGTGCCGATGATCTCCTGTACCCGGTCGGCGTCGGCGATCCCCGGGAGCTGGACCTGCACGTCGGTACCGGAACGGGAGATGTCGGGCTCAGCGACACCCAGCGAGTCCACGCGGGCGCGGATGACCTCGATCGTCTCGTCGATGATCTCCTCGAAGTCGTCCGGCTCCTCCTCCCCCGGTGGCAGCACGGGCTCGTAGATCGCGCTGATGCCGCCCTGCAGGTCGAGCCCGAGGTTGGGTCGAGCGCCCATACCGAGGTAGACGCCCGCCGCAACGGCGAGCAGCACCACCACGGCGATGCTGGTGAAGAGGGGACGCTTGTCCACGTGAGGTTCCTGGTCGTGGTCGGCTCAGCCGAGCGGGACGCCGTTGGCGGTGATCCGGAACTCGCAGCCGAGGGTGCGGGCGGCGCGCCGACACATCACCATCCGGTCCAGGAAGATCTCGAAGTACTCGATGACCGTGGACCGCTCGGTGTCGAGCTCGAGTTCGAGGGTGATGGTGGCGGCGTCGGCGTCGACGCGCAGGAAGGAGTGGGTGACAGCGTCGTTGACGCGGTCATGGATGTCGGTGGCGGTGTCCGCGCCTTTGCGCACGCGGCTGCGGTGGACATCCGACTTGTCCGCGAGGATCACCGCGGCGCCGACGGGGCCGATGGCCGAGCCGTACTGTTCCTCGTGGTTGCCGACCGCGGAGAGCACCAGCCCGATCCGGTAGGGGTCGACCTCGAGCCGGCGCAGGGCGTCGTAGGCGATCCACGCCCCCGACAGCCCGTGGTTGGCACGGGTGACCACGTTGCCGACGTCGTGGAGGTAGCCCGCGACGGCGGCCAGTTCACACAGTTCCTCGTCGGCACCGAGGTGGTGCAGCACGTTGTAGGCGATGCGTCCCACCAGGTTGGCGTGGCGGAAGCCATGCTCGGTGAAGCCCAGGCTGCCGAGGAACTGGTCGGCGAGCTTGATGAAGGCGGCGACCACCTCGTCGTTCTGCAGGCCGGTCAGCATGTCGACGTGGGAGCCGGTCCGCCGTTCTGCATCCAGGGCGACGGTCCGTGCCTCGGCGACGGCGGCGGAGGCGTCGACCCCCCGCAGCAGGGCGGCTTCCGCGGAGCCACGGATCGCGGTCGCCGGGTCGGTCATCGCCGAGGGCGAGGCATCGTCGAGGTCCGCGGGGACCTCGGCGTCCGCACGGGTGGCGGCGGCCGGGTCGATGGTGTCGGCAGCCGGCGGCTGCGGCTGGTCGCCGTCGGTCACGACCGGTCGTCCTCGCCGTCGTCATCCTCGGGGTCAGCCGCGGCGTCGTCGCGCTCATCATCGGCGGGGACCGGGTCATCGGACACGATCCGGGCCAGCGACGAGCGCTCATAGCGCACGATGACATCCTCGTCGGCGTCGACGGCGAGGTCCATGGTGGTGTCGGTCGTGGCGATGACCCGGCCGTGGAGGCCGCCGATGGTGACCACGTCGTCGCCGACGCTGAGTGCACGCACCATCCGCTCCTGCTCCTTGCGGCGCTTCTGCTGGGGACGGATCAGCAGCAGATACAGCACCACAAGGAAGCCGATGGGCAGCAGGAGGCCGCCGAGCTCTTCCATGTCATGTCCTTCGTCTCGGACCCGCACGGTCCGGTCGTCGGTGATCGTCGCATCGGTGGTCGTCGTGTGCGCTGACAGCCCTTTGCGGGGCCGTCCACGAGGGTCACGCTCCCGCGCCTGTGGTCCGGGCCGGTTCTGGCACCTGGCCCGGCGTGGCCGGCACGGTCCGCACCGCAGGGCGACGCGACGACGCCCGCCTGAGGCGGGCGCAGCAGGGTCGCAGCCTACCGGTCGGGGTCGTCCTCGCCACGCGCACGGGATGGAGCTGCACCACCGCGGGGCTCCCCGCGTGCCCAGGCCGTCACCAGGCGCGCCATGTCGTGGGTGTCGTCACGCACGCACGCCAGCAGCAGCACGTCGCCGGCCTGGAGCCGGGTCGCGCCGGTGGGCACGAGCACCCGCTCGTCGCGGACCAGGGCCACGGCACGTCCGGCACCGGGCGGGCCGATCTCCTGCAGGGTCCGGTTCACCACGGCCAGGTTCTCGTCGATGGTGAGCTCGATCAGGTCCACGTCGACGTCGTCGAGGGGCAGGGCTTCGGCCACGGGCGCCCAGGCCGGCCGCCGCTCCGCAACCCCCAGGCGCTCCACCAACCACTGCAGGGTCGTGCCCTGCAGCAGCACCGACAGCAGCACGACGAAGAACACGACGTCGAACAGCGCCCCCGAGCCGGGCACGCCCGCGGTCAGGGGCAGGGTTGCGAGCACGATCGGTACCGCGCCCCGCAGACCCGCCCAGCTGACCACCACCCGCTCACGCCAGCCGAACCCGGTGCGTATCGTGCACAGCCACACCGCGGCGGGTCGGGCCACCAGGACCAGGATCACCGACACCGCCAGCGCCGCGAGGGTGACCGCCGGCAGCCGTGAGGGGAACACCAGCAGCCCGAGCAGCAGGAACAGCCCGATCTCCGCGGCGTTGGCCATCGCCTCGTGGAAGCCCAGGATCGAGTGCCGGTGACGGGGGACGAAAGCCCCGATCAACAACCCCGCGAGGTAGACGGCGACGAACCCGGAGGCACCCAGCAGGGCCGCGATCCCGTAGGCCACGCCTGCGATCGCCGCCGCCAGGATCGGGTACAACCCCTGCACCCCGAGGTGGACCCGGCGGAGCAGCCACACCCCGGCCGCGCCCACGGCGGCGCCCACAGCCAGACCACCCGCCAACTGCACCAGGGCGAACAGTGCCCAGCTGCCGGGACCCTCCGGGCCGTCGACGATGGTGGTGACCAGCCCGACGGTGAGCATCACCGCGATGGGGTCGTTGGCGCCGGACTCGATCCTGAGCACCGCGGAGACCCGGCGCGGCAGGGGCGTGGTGCGCATCATGGAGAACACGGCGGCGGCATCGGTCGAGGCGATCACCGCACCGAGCAACGCCGCGGTGGCGACGTCGAGGTCGAGCAACAGCCACGCGCCCGTGGCCGTGATCGCCGCCGTGACCAGCACCCCGAAGGTCGCCAGGGCGATGCCGGGGGCTGCCGCGAGCCGCAGGTCAGAGGTCTTGGTGGTCAGACCCCCCTCGAACAGGATCAGGAGCAGGGCGGCGATGCCGAGGTCGCGGACCAGGGAGGTGTCGGACACCGACACCCACCCCGCCCCGTCGTCGCCCACCGCCATCCCGAGCACCAGGAACAGCAGGGCACCCGGTACCCGGAAGCGGCTGCCGGCCTTCGCGGCCAGGGCCGCGGTGAGCACCGCGCCGAGCAGCAGCCCCGCCACCAGCAGGATGATGGGGTCGATGGCGATCTCGAGCGCCACGCAGCACTCCTGGGTTCAATCGTCGTTGCGGTCCTCATCCACGTCGAACAGCGGGACAGCGCCGGGTCGCCGCGGGTCCACCGCAGGACCCACGCGGGGCGCCGGACGGCCGAGGTGAGCGTACGCGGCCAGGGTGGCGGTACGTCCCCGCGGGGTGCGCTGGAGCAGGCCGCAGCGCAGCAGGAAGGGCTCGACGGCGTCCTCGATGGTGTCCGGCTCCTCTGCCACCGAGGTCGCCAGGGTCGTCAGCCCCACCGGGCCGCCCCCGAAACCGTCCACCAACGCCTCCAGTACCCGGCGGTCGAGCCGGTCGAGGCCGATCTCGTCGACATCGAACAGCTCCAGGGCGTGACGGGCGAGCTCGAGGTCGACACGTCCCTCCCCCTCCACCTCGGCGACGTCGCGGACCCTGCGCAGCAGGCGGTTGGCGATGCGCGGGGTACCCCGGGAACGGCTGGCGATCTCCACCGCACCCTCAGCGTCCACCGGTACCTCCAGCAGCCGGGCGGAGCGGCGCACGATCCGGTCGAGCTCGAGGACCTCGTAGTGTTCGAGGTGGGCGGAGAAGCCGAACCGGTCCCGGAGCGGCGAGGAGATCAGCCCGGTACGGGTGGTGGCACCCACCAGGGTGAAACGCGGCAGGTCGAGACGGATCGAGCGTGCCCCCGGGCCCTTGCCCACCACGATGTCGAGCTGGAAGTCCTCCATGGCCGGGTAGAGGACCTCCTCGACGGTCCGGGGCAGGCGGTGCACCTCGTCGAGGAACAGCACATCACCGGGTTCGAGCCCGGTGAGGATCGCTGCGAGGTCACCGGGTCGTTCGATCGCCGGACCGGAGGTGGCCCGGAAGCTGGCCCCCACCTCCGCGGCGACGATGGCTGCCAGGGTGGTCTTGCCCAGGCCGGGGGCGCCCGACAGCAGGACGTGGTCGGCCGCCTGGCCGCGCTGGCGGGCCCCCACCAGCACGAGCTCGAGCTGGCGCCGGACCCGGTCCTGGCCGATGAACTCCTCGAGCCTGGCAGGTCGCAGGCTCGCATCGAAGCGGTCCTCCCCCGGCAGGGCGTCCGCGTCGAGCAGCTCCTGCTCCGGGGCGTCGTCGCTGTGGGGATGCTCCATCACCATGCTGTCCGATCACGTGCGGCGCCACCCATCAGGATGCCGTCCCACCGAGGTGGCGCAGGGCCGCACGCAGCCGGGCGGCCGCCTCACCCGGCACCTCGTCGGTGGCACGCAGGGCGGCGGTGACCTCCGCCGAGGAGTAGCCGAGGCCGAGCAGGGCGTCGCGGACCTCCTCCTCGACGGCCATGGCGACGCCCGAGGTGCCGGGTTGTGCCGTGGACGGATCCGTCGCCGGCAGCCCGGCGACGCTGCCCACCTTCTCCTTCAGCTCCAGCACCAGCCGCTGCGCCACCTTGCGCCCGATGCCGGGTACGGCGGTCAGGGTGGCCTCATCGCTGCCGGCGATGGCGGTGCGCAGGACCTCCGGCCGATGGGTGGACAGCGCGGCCAGCGCCAGCCGCGGGCCGACGCCCGAGGAGGTCAGCAACAGCTCGAACAGCGCCAGCTGTGCAGCGGAGGTGAAACCGTAGAGGGTCATCGAGTCCTCACGGACCTGCAGCGAGGTGTGGAGGCTGACCTGCTCACCGCGAGCCGGGAGCTCCACACCGGCCGTGACCTGGACGAGGTAGCCGACACCGGCCACGTCGACCACCACGGCGGTGGTGGTCCGCTCCAGCACGGTGCCCGTCAGTCGCGCGATCACCGCCGGCCTCCGGCATCGCGGTCGGTGCCGGGCAGCAGACCCCGGGCCACAAGGTGCGCCTCCCAGCCACCCCGGTGCGCGCGCTCCGCGTCGGCGGCTGCGGCGGCGATGCCGGCAGCAGCCGGTGTCTGCGCCGTCAGCGCCGCCATCCGAGCGCGCGCCAGATGGGTCAGGGCGACCGCCAGGGCATCGGCGACATCTGCCGGCCGTGGTGCGCTCGCCAGACGCAGCTGGGCGGTCACCAGGCGTGTCACCGCGGCCTTGTCCGCATCCCCCGCGCCGGCCACGGTGAGCTTGACATCGCTCGGGCTGTAGGAGGTGACGGGTACGCCGGCCTGCGCGGCAGCCAGCAGGGCGACACCGGCTGCCTGGCCCGTGGCCATGGCGGTCCGCACGTTGGTGGAGAACAGCACGCGCTCCACGGCAACCGCATCGGGGCGATGGGCGGCGATGACCTCCGCGATGGCACGGTGGATGACGAGCAGGCGCTGTTCGAGGGAGGTGCCAGCGTCGGTGCGGGCGCAGGCCAGGTGGACCGCCCGTGGTTGTGCGGCAGGACCAGCGACCACCCCGAGACCGCAGCGGGTGAGGCCGGGGTCGACGCCGAGCACGACGGTCGGATCGGCCACGTGGTTCCCTCGGATCGGTCACGGTGCGCGGACGGCAGGTACGAACAGCTGTTCGCGCAGCCTAGCAGCGTGCACGCCCGGTCAGTCGACCACGCAGTGACCGACGCAGCGGACCAGGCAGCGGACCGCTCACTCGACCTCGCAGGCGACAAGGTCCGTCGGCAGGGTGAACCAGAAGCGGGTGCGCCCCGGCCGGGAGCTGCACCCGATCTGCCCGCCGTGGCGCTGCACGATCTCCCGGCTGATGGGCAGGCCGAGCCCGGTGCCGCCCCGGCTACGGGTGTCGGTGGCGTCCGCCTGGGCGAAACGGTCGAACAGCCGCGGCTTGAACTCCTCCGGAACACCCGGTCCGCGGTCGGTGACGCTGACACGCACCGCGTCGTCACCCTCCTCGAGCCGCACGTCCACCGTGGTGCCGTCCGGTGCGTAGCGACAGGCGTTGGCCAGCAGGTTGGCCACCACCTGGGACAGCCGCAGTGCATCTGCGCACACGTGCAGACCGGCCCCCCACCGGATGTCGACCGCGACCTCGACGCCCTCCCGGGCCGCGAGGCCGGCGACATCGGCCGACGCAGCCCGCACGATCGGGGCGAGCTCGACCCGTTCGAAACTCAGGCGTTGCTGACCGGAGCTGAGCCGCTCCACGTCCAGCAGGTCGTCGATCAGCCGGCGCAGTCGGCCGGTGTTGCGTGCGGCGAGCGTGAGCAGTGGGTCGGCTGCGGGTGGCAGCGTCCCGCCCCGTCCCGTCTGCAGCAGCTCCACGGCACCGCCGATGGAGCTCAGGGGCGTCCTGAGCTCATGGCTGACCGTGGATAGGAACTCGTCCTTGAGCTGCTGTGCCCTGACCACGTCGCGGATGTCGCGGATGGTCCCGCTGATCCGCACCGGTGTGCCGTCGGCGTCGTACTCGATCAACCCCCGCACCGCGACGGGGATCCGGGTGCCATCACGGTGGAGGATGTGTCCCTGCACGTCCAAGGAGGGCGCCTCGGCGGCGACCACCTCGGCGTAGGCGGCGTCGATCCGGGGCAGGTCCACCGGGTCGGTGAACCGGCGCCACAGGTCGGGGGTGCTCGCGAAGCTGTCCGGTTCGTAGCCGTGCAGCTCCCACCACCGATCGGAGTGCAGCGCGGTGTTGGTGGACAGATCGAACTCCCACCAGCCGTCACGGGTGGAGGCGAGGATCCGCCGCAGCTGTGCGCGGCTGTCCCGCAGCCGCGTCTCCAGCAGGTGCTGGGAGGTGATGTCCTGCACCGTGCCGCTGAGCTCGACGAGCACGCCCTGCGCATCGACCCGGCCTGCCGCCCGCTCACGGACGACGCGGACCTGCCCGTCGGGGCGCACGATGCGGTGCACGACGTCCTGGACGCCGGTGCGGCGGGCCACCTCCTCGCTGGCGCGCACCAACCCGACATCGTCCGGGTGCACCGCGGCGAAGAACGCCTCGACCGAGGGCTGGAACGTCTGCTCGTCCAGCCCGAAGATCCGGAAGATCATCGGCGACCAGCGCAGCGCTCCGGAGCGCGTGTCGGCGCGCCAGTGGCCGACCTGGGCGAGCTCCTGCGCTTCCTCGATGCGGTTGTAGGCCTCCTGGAGCTCCTGCTGCTGGGTCTGCTGCCGGGTGATGTCCTGGATCGAACCGTAGAGGCGCGTGCTACGGCCGTTGTGCCACCGGGCACGACCGGTGGTCCTGACCCAGCGGGGCGCGCCCTGGGCGGTGACGAAGGGCAGCTCCAGATCGTAGGGCGCACCGCTGGTCTGCAGGCGCTCCACCGCGGGGGCCAGCACCGCCGCCGCCTCGGGCGGGTAGTGGCTGAGGCCCTGATCGAGGTCGGTGCGCGGCCAGCGATCGGGATCGAGCCCGTAGATCCGATAGGTCTGCGCGGACCAGTGGGTCTGCTGCGTGTCGAGGTCGAGCTCCCAGGTGCCCACCTCCGCGACATGCTCGAGTTCCTCCGACCACGCCCGCTGCCGGCGCTCATCGGTGATATCGCGGATGACGGCGTGGACCAGCCCGTCCTCCAGCGAGGGGTTCGAACTCCAGGACAACCACCGGTAGGAACCGTCGCGGTGGCGGTAGCGGTTCTCGAAGTCGGTGACGGTCGCACCGAGCCCCAGCCGCCGTGACGCTGCGATGGTGCTGTCGACGTCGTCCGGGTGCACGAGGGCGAGGTAGCGCTCCCCGACCAGCTCCTCGGGACGCCAGCCGAGCAGGCGTTCCCACGCCGGGTTGACCCGCAGCAGGTACCCGTCGAGGGTGGCGATGCAGAGCAGGTCGTTGGACAGCGTGAAGAACCGGTCGTAGAGCGGTTCCGAGGCCCGCTGTTCCACCTCGTGCCGCGACGATGTCACGCCGTTCAGCGGTTGCATGGCTACCAAGGGTCAGCTCCAGCGGTCACCCCGACCCTCGACGGACGGCGGTGTTGCGCACAGGGGCCTGGGGCCCGCAGCCTCGGGGCGATGGTCCCCCCTACGTTGCGTACTGCCGGGCACCCGCAGTCAGGTGGAGTGGCCCTCGGATCACGGGCGCGGGAGACGGAACCAGAAGCGGGTGTCCCCTGGGCGCGAGTCGTACCCGATGCGCCCACCGTGGCGATCGATGATCTCCCGGCTGATCGCCAGCCCCAAGCCCGTGCCGCCACGGCTGCGGGGATCGTCGGGATCCGCCTGGGCGAACCGGTCGAAAGCGCGCTGTCGGAAGCTGTCGGGCACACCGGGTCCGTGGTCGATGATCACCACCTCGACGTCCTGCCTACGGGGTTGCACCTGCGCCTCCACGGTGGTGCCGATCGGCGCGTACCGCACGGCGTTGGACACCAGGTTGCGCACCACCTGGCCGATGCGCCCGGCATCACGCTGGACCACCGGATCGTCGGCGGGCAGCTCGAGGTGGAGGTGCACGCGCTGCGCCGCCGCTGCTGGGGAGAGGTCCGCGATCGCCGCTTCGACGATGGGCCCGAGCGGCCCGGCCTGGAGGTCCATCGTGGCCGTTCCCGTGCGCAGTTGCTCCACATCGAGCAGATCGGCGATCAGGGCGTGCAACCGGTCGGTGTTGCGGGAACCGATCGCGACCAGCTCCCGTGCCCCCTGGGGCAGTGGTCCCCCGCGCCCGGTCGCCAGTAGCTCCAGGGCCCCACCGATCGCGGTCAGCGGGGTACGCAACTCGTGGCTGACGGTGGAGACGAACACCTCCTTGGCCCGTTCGGCACGCACCTCCTCGGTGACATCGCTGGTCGCACCGCTGACGCGCACGGGGCGGCCCTGCGGGTCGTACTCCACCGAACCACGCACCACGACGGGCACCTTCCTGCCGCTGACGTGGAGCACGTGGCCGTGGAACCGGAAGGTCGGTCGCTGCTCGGCCACCACCTCGGCGAAGGCGGCGTCGTGGGCGGGCAACTCCTCCTCGGGCACGAACCGCCGCCAGGTGCCCGCGGCGTGGCGTCCCGGTCGTGGTGGACAGCCGTGGATCTCCCACCAGCGGTCGGAGTAGCTGGCCTGACCGGCGCGCAGGTCCTCGTCCCACCACCCGTCGTTGGTCGCCCGCAGCGCCCGCTCCAGCGCCTGCTCCGTACGGTGCAGTGCGGTGACGTCCTGCAGGGTTCCCTGCAGCGAGACGATCCGACCGTCGTCACCCCGGTGCAGGGTCGCCCGCAGGTGCACGGTGCGTTCCTGCCCCGATGGGGTCAGCAACCGGTGCACGATCTCCAGCGGGCCCTCCCGCGGCAGCTCGCGGACATGACCCGGCACCCGTGTGCGGTCCTTCGGATGGACGGCTGCGAGGTAGCCGGTGACCGTGAGCGCACCGGGGCCATCATGCACGATGTCGTGGACCACGGGCGATGCGACCACCGCACCGGAGGCGAAGCTCCAGCGCCAGTGACCGATGCGCGCCAGGGTCTGCGCCTCCTCGAGCAGGACACGGGCCTGATCGAGCTCCCGCTCCCTGAGGACCCGGCGGGTCACGTCGGTGAACACCGCCGTCCCACCCGCGACCGCGCCGTCGTCGCCGCGCTGGACCCGCAGCGCCACCTGCACCCAGCGCTCTGGCCCGCTGGTGGCCAGACGCACCTGCCCACGGGCGACGTCGTCACCGGCGGCGATGCGCTGGTTGAACCACGCCGCAGCCTCCTGTGCCTGCTCGGGATGGAGCAGCACGTGCGCGTCCCGACCCTCCAGGGCCTCGGGACGCTCCAGGTCCATCATCCTGGCCAGGCGCGCGTTGGCGTAGGTGAGCGTTCCATCGGCCGCGAGCTCGGCGATGCCTTCCTCGGTGAGCTCCAGCAGGTCCCGGAACCGACGGAGCTGTTGCCGCTCCTCGACCTGGGTGGTCACGTCCTGCATCGTGCCGAAGGCCCGCACCACGTGGCCGTCCGTGGCATCCACCGACAGGGTGAGCCGGACCCATCGGCCGCGGCCATCGATGGTGACGAAGGGCACCTCCATCTCGGCCGGCTGCCCGGTCTCGAGCACCTCGGCCGTACGGGCCTCCAACAGCCGCCGTTGGTCCCCGGGGTAGAAGCTGAGAGCGCGGTCCAGGGTGGATGGCGGGCTCGCAGGGTCCGTGCCGTGGATCGCATGGGTCACCGGTGACCAGTACACGCGCTGGGTGTCGAGGTCGAGCTCCCAGGTCCCCACCCCGGTGATGTGCTCCAGTTCGCTGCGCAGCGTCTGTGTGCGACGTTCCTCGGTGACATCGCGCACAGCGGCGTACATCCGCTGCGTTGCCACCTCCCCGCGCGCGTCCCAGGACAGCCACCGGTAGCTGCCGTCCCGGTGGCGGTAACGGTTGAGGAAGCCGGAGACGCTGCCACCCGCCATCAGCTGCTCGGCGGCGGCCGCGGTGCGCCCGGCATCGTCGGGGTGCAGGAAGTCGTGGTAGTGCCGCGACAGCAGCTCCTCGCGCGACCAGCCGAGGACCCGGGTCCACGCGGGGTTGATCGTGAGCAGGTGGCCATCGAAGTGGGTCACCGCCAACAGATCCGGGCACAGCTCGAACAGCTGCGTCGCGTCGCTGTCCCCGGTCGTCATCGGCCCCCTCGCCGTCACCACCCGCGCGTTGCCGGCCGACCTCCCCCGGTCCGCCCGCCTCGCGCTCGTCGCCCAAGTTAGCCCTCGATGGCCAGCAACAGCTCATCGCCGATGTCGTAGTTGGCGAACACATCCTGCACGTCATCGTTGTCGTCGAGGGCGTCGAGCAGGCGCAGGACCTTGGCGGCCTCACCCTTGTCGGTGATCGGCACCGTGGAGGCCGGCACCATGGTCCATCCCGCGTCCAGGATCGTGTAGCCGGCCGCCTCGAAGACGCCCCGCAACTGCACCACGTCGGAAGGGTCGCACCAGGCGGTGAACACCTCGCCCTCGGCCTCCAGGTCCTCCATCCCGGCATCGAGGCCGGCCAGCATCAGCTCGTCCTCCTCCACCCCCGTAGCGTCAACCACGACCTGTCCGCGCCGGGTGAAGAGGAAGGCCACGCTGCCGGGCTCCGCCAGGCTGCCCCCGACCCGGCTGAAGGCACTGCGGACGTCGGAGGCCGTGCGGTTGCGGTTGTCGGTGAGCACGTCCACGAGCACCGCCACCCCACCCGGGGCGTACCCCTCGTAGGTCGCCGTCTCATAGGCGGCTGCCCCGTCGAGGTCCCCGGCGCCACGCTTGCAGGCACGCTCGATGTTGTCCTTGGGGACGTCGGCGTCCTTGGCCTTCTGGACGGCAAGGCCGAGCGAGGGGCTCATCTCCGGATCGGAGGAGTTGGCCTCACGGGCGGCGGACTCGATGGCGCGGATCAGCTTCGCGAACTGTTTGCCGCGCTTCTTGTCCTGGGCCGCCTTGCGGTGCTTGATGTTGGCCCATTTGCTGTGACCTGCCACGGCGCGCTCCTCGGGCCTGGGGGGGTCGGACGTTGGTCCCGAGCCTACCCGCAGCCGTTGCTACAGCCCCGGCCGCGGTCAGGGCACCACTGCCGCGAACCCGCGGGCGACCTGCTCGCGCAGCGCCACGCGCTCCACCTCGGTGAGGAAGGCGGCCTCCACGGCCGTGCCGGTCACCCGGGCGACGTCGTCGAGCGACCAGCCGAAGGCGGCACCGAGGTGCGCGAGCTCACCCGACAGCGTCACGTTGCTCATCAGCCGGTTGTCGGTGGAGATGGTGACGGCGAACCCCGCCTCGCGCAGCCGCTGTACGGGATGGGCATCGAGGTGGTCGACGACGCCGGTGTGCACGTTGGAGGTCGGGCACACCTCCAGGGGCGTGGCCGCCGCCAGCACCCGCTGGGCGACCTCTCCCGGCGCACCGTCCGCGTCGAGGTCCTCGACGATACGTACCCCGTGGCCGAGCCGCTCCGCCCCCTGATCGAGGGCGTCAGCCACCGACGCCGGGCCGGCGGCCTCGCCCGCGTGGAGGGTCAGATGCAGGCCGCCCTCACGTGCGGTGCGCAGCGCGGCCGCGTGCCGCGCCGCGGGGAAGCCCACCTCCGGGCCCGCCAGGTCGACGGCGACCACCGGCACCCCGCGGTCCCTGGCATCGAGCGCTGCGGCCACCACCTCCTCGCCGCGGTCCTCCTGGCGCATGATGCACGCGATCAGGCGCACGCCGATGGTGGCGGGGCCGGCAGCGATCCCCGCCGCCAGGGCGTCGAAGACCGCATCGAGGTCGAGACCGCCGGCGGTGGACAGCTCCGGGGCGTAGCGGATCTCCGCATGGACCACGCCGTCGGCGTCGAGGTCCTCGGCGCACTCGCGCAGCACCCGGGTCAGCGCCGCCTCGGTCTGCAGCAGGGCCACGGTGTGGCCGAAGGCGGACAGGTAGCGCTCGAGGTCTGCGCCGCGGCCACCCTGGTCGAACCAGGCGGCGATGCCGGCCTCGTCCTGCGCGGGCGGTTCATGTCCGCTCTCCGCCGCGAGGTCCAGGACCGTGGCCGGGCGCAGCCCCCCGTCGAGGTGGTCGTGCAGCAGCACCTTCGGCGCGCGACGCAGCAGGTCGGGGGTCAGGGGCAGGTCCACAGGCAGGGTCCGTTCGGGTCGGTGCTGGCGACGATGATCATCGACGCTATCGGTCGCCGTCGTGTCCGACGCGAGCCACCGCGCAGATCATGGTTCCAGCAGCGCGACCTCCGGGTAGGCGTGGACCTGCGCATCCGAGGAGACGAACGTCACGCGCTCCTCGAGTGCCTGGGCGATCAACATCCGGTCGAAGGGATCGCGGTGGAGGTCCGGCAGCGTCTCCGTCCTCGCGGCGTGGATGGCGGTCACTGGCAGTTCGACGAAACCGCTGGCATCGATGGCAGCCACGAGATCGATGGGGTCCGGGAAGCTGAGCCGTCCCAACCGTCGCTTGATCGCGCACTCCCACACCGAGACCGCGGACACGTAGACCGACACCTGGGGATCTTGGAGTTCGGCCTGCAGTCGTGCGGACAGTCGGTCCGGGCTCCCCAGAGACCACAGGTAGACGTGGGTGTCGAGCAGGAGCCTCACGCCCGGCCTTCGAAGGTCGCGAGAACGTCCTCCGGCAGCGGGGCATCGAAGTCGTCGGCGATCTCGATCTCACCCGCATAGAGCCCGAGCCGACGCGGCCGTGCATCCACCTTCACGAGCCGCGCCACCGGTGTGCCGTGTCGCGCGATCACGATCTCCTCGCCAGCCTCCACCTCCGCGAGCAGGCGCGACAGGTGGGTCTTGGCCTCGTGCACGTTGACCTGGCGATCCGTTGCAGCCACGGGCGGCTCCTTAGTCATCCTTAGTCTACATCCGACCCTGAGCTGACGTCAGTCGCAACCGGCGCTCCCCATCCGGCTGGACGCAGCAGATCTCCTCCGCTGGCCCGACCCTCGAGAGCCCACAGCGCGAGCTCCGCAGCCGGATCACCCGTGTCAGCAGGCCACCGTTGCCACGAAGGCGGCGTGCAGGCGGTCGTCACCGGTGACCTCAGGGTGGAAGGCGGTCGCCCACAGCGGTCCTTGGCGCACGACCACCGGGGCCCCCTCGACGGTGGCCAGCACCTCCACGCCGGGGTGCAGAAGCTCGACCACCCGCGGCGCCCGGATGAAGGCGACGTCCATGGGTCCGCCGTCGATGCCCACCACCTCGATGCGGGTGTCGAAGGAGTCCTGCTGACGGCCGAAGGCGTTGCGGCGGGTCCGCACATGCAGGCCACCGACCAGTGGTTGCTCCTCCACCTGATCGAGCTCGTCGGAGAGCAGGATCATGCCCGCGCAGGTGCCGAACACGGGCATGCCGGCCGCGATGCGCGCCTGCAGCGGTCCGAGGAGGCCGAAGCGCACCAGCAACTTGCCGATGGTGGTCGACTCCCCACCCGGCAGCACGAGGGCGTCCACCGACGCGAGCTGGTCAGGGGTCTTGACCTGCACCGCGTTGGCACGGACACGGCGCAGGGCGCGCAGGTGCTCGATCACGTCGCCCTGGAGCGACAGCACGCCAACGATGGGCGCGCCGGGCCCCGGGTGCGGTGGGGCGGGCGAACCGGTCAGGCGCGCGCCGGGGATCCAGCGCTCGGGGACGAAGCTGGTACTCACCAGCCGCGGGCGGCGTACTTCTGGTCCTCGGGCAGGGTGTCGAGGTTGATGCCCACCATCGCCTCGCCCAGCCCGCGGGACACCTTGGCGATCACGCCGGGATCCTCGAAGTGGGTGGTGGCCTCCACGATGGCCCGTGCACGCTGCTCCGGGTTGCCGGACTTGAAGATCCCTGAGCCGACGAACACCCCGTCCGCGCCGAGCTGCATCATCATCGCGGCATCCGCGGGGGTCGCGATCCCTCCGGCGGTGAACAGCACCACGGGCAGGCGGCCGGTCTCCGCGCACTCACGCACCAGTTCCACCGGCGCACGGTGCTCCTTGGCGGCGGCGTAGAGCTCGGTCTCGTCCATGGTCGCCAGCCGCCGGATCTCCCCACCGATGGCGCGCATGTGGCGGGTGGCCTCGACGACGTTGCCGGTACCGGCCTCACCCTTGGAGCGGATCATGGCAGCGCCTTCGGAGAGGCGACGCAGTGCCTCACCGAGGTTGGTGGCACCGCACACGAAGGGCACGTCGAAGCGCCACTTGTCGATGTGGTGGGCCTCATCGGCGGGGGTGAGCACCTCGGACTCGTCGACGTAGTCGACGCCGAGAGAGGCCAGCACCTGCGCCTCCACGAAGTGCCCGATGCGGGCCTTGGCCATCACGGGGATGGACACGGTCTCCACGATGCCGTCGATCATGTCCGGATCGGACATGCGAGCGACGCCACCCTGGGCGCGGATGTCGGCGGGCACCCGCTCCAGCGCCATGACGGCCACCGCACCGGCTTCCTCGGCGATACGGGCCTGCTCCGGGGTGACGACGTCCATGATGACCCCGCCCTTGAGCATGTCGGCGAGGCCGCGCTTGACCCGGGCGGTACCCGTGCGCGGATCGAGGTCGTGCGGGGCGGTGGCGCTCATGGTCGGTTCTCCGTGCGTGCGGGGGTGCGGCTGCTGCAAGGGTACTGCCGGGGATCGCCTGCGCGGACGCGACAACTGCACCGCGCACAGGGACCGCACGCCGCCGTCCGCGGGGCCGCGCGGCTTGCGCCGACGCCGGGTCGCCGATCAGTCGGACAGGCTCGGGAGTCCATCCGGCAGCAGCACCCAGGTCGGCCCGGGCTTGAAGGCGAAGGGCCGGCCGTTGGCGTCGAAGACCTCGATGGGGGCCTCAGCGCTCGGCTTGCGGTAGCTGGCCTCGTAGCGCCGTCCGTCACGCAACACCAGCGCGGCCGCCTCCTCGGTGACCACGTCGGTCTCCGGGCACGGAGCCCCGTAGCAGTTGGGCCCGGAGAAGTAGAAGCGGGTGTCGAGGATGAGCACGTTGGCAGCCCCGACCTGCCCCTCGCCCGTGACCACGGTGGCCTGCCCGCCCTGGGAGCGGCGGTAGAGGCCGGCATCGTCGTCGTAGCTGAAGTGGGTGTCGTAGCCGGAGGAGATGTCGACCCGTACGGCTGCACCCGGATCGGTGCAGTCCTCCCTATCCTCGGGGCAGTCGAGCGCCGAGGACGGCGGCTGCTCATCGAAGACCCAGCGCACATCGTCGAAGGGTTCCGCCCCGCGTTCGATGACCTCGCCGAGGGTGGACTCCGGGTCGATGTAGAGGTTGAAGGGCGCACGTCGGGCGCTGTCGCGGAAGAACCCCCGGCGACCTTCGGTGGTCAGGATGGACGGGGTGGAACGCAGCATGGGCTGCACGTCGTCGCGCGCACCGGAGAAGGCGAAACCGGAGCTGCCGTAGGTGGCCATGAGTTGCGCGTCCACGGGGCGCGCTGAGCGGATCGGCCCGACCACCTCCGGCAACTCTGAGTGGAACACCGCGAGGAAGCGCGTGATACCCGCTTCCACGCGCTCCTCGAACACGATGTCGGCAGCCTCGAGGCCGGTCTGGGGCCGTGCCTGGGGTGCGTTGTCGATCTTGACCAGCAGGATCGGCTGCTCGAGCCGTTCCTCATCGATCTCCTCACCGGTCAGGGGGGAGGGCGGACCGGGTTCGGGCTCCGGGTCCGGTTCGGGTGCCGGTTCGGGCTCCGGTTCCGGCTCGGAGACGGGCGTGGGCTCCGGTGCCGGTGCCGGGGCCGCGATGTCCTTGCCATCCCCGCAGGCCGCGAGGGCGAGGGCGAGGGAGAGCAGCAGGGCGGCGCGGACCAGGAGTGGTTGGACGATCACGTTCTGCTCCATCGGGTCGACGCCGACTCCGCTGGCCGGCCGCCTACCAGGGTAGGGCGCGAGGGCCCGCAGACCGTGCAGGCGGTACCGCGAGGCGGTGGGCGACCGCCGACGTGGCGGCCGCCTCAGGCACCTGCGCCGTGACCACGGACACCGAGATAGTGCTCGCGGACCGTGCGTGCCACCACCGGCCAGTCGTGGCGTGCCGCCGTCTGCGTACCTGCGGCCACCAGCCGGGTACGCCGGTCCGGGTCGCCCAGCAGCGCGGCGAGGCCCTGCGCGAGCGCCTCGTGATCACCGGGCGGCACGAGGATCCCGTCGACACCGTCGGTGAGGACGCCGGCGTAGCCGGGGATCGACGATGCCACCACCGCGGTACCCGCCGCCATCGCCTCGAGCAGCACGATGCCGAAGGACTCACCGCCCAGCGCCGGGGCCACCGCGACGTCGGCGGCCGCCAGACAGGCAGCGAGCCGTCCACCCTCGACCCGGCCCGCGAGCGCCACCTGACCGGCAGGCACGTCGGCGAGCAGCCCGGCCAACTCCGCGCGCTGGGGACCGTCTCCGATCACCGTCAGCCGGGCGTCCGGGTAGCTGCCCAGGAGTTGGCGGTAGGCGTGGGCCAGCACCAGGACCCCTTTGCGCGGCTCGAGTCGGCCGACGAACACCACCGAGGGCGGGCCGCCGACCGGCGCTGCGGCCACCCGCTGCCGTGCGGCGGCGAAGCGGGCCACGTCCACCCCGTTGGGCACCACCGTCAGGGCAGCCTCACCCACCCCCAGCGCACGTGCGTGGTAGTGGGCCGCCGCCGGGCTGACCGCCAGCGCCGCCCCGGCACGAGCGAGCACCCGGCGACCCAACGGTCGTGCCAGCCGGTAGGCACGGTCGTTGTCGGACCAGGCGTGCAGGGTGACCACCACCGGAGCGCGCGCCCCCAGCACCGCGGCAGGACCGACGGTCGGTACCAGGGGCTCATGGACATGGACCACATCAGGCGCCAGCCGGCGCAGGGTGCGGGCGATCCGCAGCCCCGCTGTGGGGTCGAGGGCGATCGGTGCGACCGCTCCGTTGAAGGGCACGCCGTGCGTCGATGCGACGGTCACCTCGGTGGCTGCAGCGGGCCCATCTCCCTGCGCAGTGACCCCACGGGTGACCCCACGCTCCCCCGGTCCGAGCACCACCACCTCGTCGCCGGCAGCCAGGAGCGCGCTGGCCAGGTGACGCACGTGGGACTGCACGCCACCGGGAACACCGAGGTCATAGGGGCTGACCAGCGCGACCCTCACGTGCCCTCCTGCCCGTCATCCGTGGCCCTGCGCTCCGCACGGGCGAGCGCGCGCCAGTCCTCGCCCGCACGCCAGGCGGCCACCACGGGGTGGTCCGGCTCGCGATCGGCGAGCCAGTTGCGCACGAACACGTGCCACTGGGTGGGGAAGCGCCCGATCAGGCGCTCCAGTTCCCGTGCAACCGCCTGGGTGCCGTCGAACACGTCGAGGTGCGCGACCTCGAGGGGTGGGTGCACCACCCCGTGGAACCCGGCACCGGCGGCCAGGAACGCCCCGACATGGACGGGAAGGCCCGTGCGGCGCGCCAGGGCGGCGGGGCCGGCCGGCAACCGACACGGCTCACCGAAGAACTCCACGATCGGGCCGCGCCGGGTGAGGTCGCGGTCCGCCAGCAGGGTGGCCAGGGCACCCTCCTCACGGACAGCGCGCTCCAGGCGGCCGAGCATGTCCCCACCGCGTACCAGGGGGATCACCCCGATCCCCGCTTCCTCCCGGAGCCGGACGAAGCGGTCGAACAGTGCCCTGGGCTCCACCACCTCCGCGACCACGACCATGCCCCATCGCCGCTGGGTGGTGAAGAAGGCACCGACATCCCAGGAACCGAGGTGTGCGGTGGCGAAGATGCCCCCGCGGCCCGCGTCACGCACCGCATCGACGTACTCGAGCCCTTCGGCGGTGGACGCGGCGACCACCGCTGCACCGTCCATGCGGTGCAGACGGAAGGCGTCGATCCAGTAGCGGGCGTAGTGCACGTAGGCCTCCCGCACCAGGCGGGTGAGCTCGGCCTCGTCAGCGTCGCGGCGGATCCGGGCCAGGTTGGCGCGGACCTGGGCGCGTTGCGCGGCGGGTGCCGCCCGGTACCAGGCACGACCGAGCTGCGCGGGCAGCCGTCTGGCGAGGGGTTCCGGTGCCCGGGCTGCGGTCTCCCAAGCGGTGAGATAGCGCAGGTAGGCGGCCCGCTGGCGTAGCGTCGGCGGTGGTGCCGGCGGGAGGGCAGCACCGGGATCCCCGAGACTCACGCGCTGCGGCTCGGGTCGGGATCGTGGCTGGGGTCGTGGCTGGCGTCGGGGTCGTGGCTGCCGTCGGGGTCGTGGCTGGCGTCGGGGTCGTGGCTGGCGTCGGGGTCGTGGCTCGCGTGCTGGTTACGGCTCGGGTGCCCGTCCACAGCCCCGTCGAAGTTGCGTTCCCCATAGAAGCGCCGGGCCGCTGCCTTGAAGGCGCGGCTCCAGGCCCGGTCATGCAGCGCCAGGGTCAGGAGTTCCTCCGGAACGTCACGGTCGATCTGGCACCACACGTGGTGGACCCGCTGGACCACGGTGACCACACCACCGACGGCCAGCAGCCACAGCACCGGCTCGAACAGCCACGGATGGAACAGCAGCGCTGCCATCAGTGCGATGGCGCGCTCCGCCCGCTCCAGGATCCCGACGGAGCAGTCGAGGTCGATCGCCTCCGCTTTGGCGCGCACGTAGCTGGTGAGCTCCGCCGCCACCAGCGCCACCAGCGCCAGGGCCAGCAGCCGCGGCTGGTCGGCCACCGCCCACGCGACGCCGGCCAGGATCACCCCGTCGGACACGCGATCGCTGACCGAGTCGTAGAACCCGCCGAAGGGCGTGGAGCGTTCCGTCGCCCGGGCGACGGAGCCGTCGAGCACGTCCATCATCCCACCAGCTACCAGCACCAGGCCGGCGGTGCGGTACTGCCCGACCGCCACGAGCACCTGCCGCCGCAGCGGTGAGCAGCAGCCCGAAGGTGGTCAACACGTTCGGGCTCACGCCGGTCCGCCCAAGGCCACGCCCCATCGGCGCCGTGACGGCGTCGACGGCGGCAGGGAAGCGGGAGCGCAGCGCCACGTGGACCTACAGGGTGGGAAGGGTGACGATCGTCAAGGCTACAGCCAGGGGGCGGAGGTTCAGCCGAGGTCGGCGAACCCGGGTCGGAGTTCGTCGTACAGCTCCTCCAACGCCTTCGGGAGGACACGTGCCGCACCGACCACCGACATGAAGTTGGTGTCCCCGCCCCAGCGGGGCACGGCGTGGAGATGGAGGTGGTCGGTGATCCCGGCGCCGGCCACGGCGCCGAGGTTCATGCCGAGGTTGATGCCCTGCGCGCCGACGCGTTGCTTGAGCACACCGACGGTCAGTCGCCCGAGGGCGAAGAGCTCCGCCGCCACCTCGATGTCGAGGTGCTCGAGATCGGCGGCATGGGTGTAGGGCACCACCATGAGATGACCGGGGTTGTAGGGGTAGGCGTTGAAGATCACGTAGGAGTGGTGGCCACGGTGCAGGATCAGCGACTCGCGGTCACGCTCGGGTCCGCGTGCAGGCAGGACGCAGAAAGGGCAGCCGTCGACCGGGTCGGCGCCGGCGATGTAGCCGAACCGCCAGGGCGCCCACAGGCGTTGCAGGCCCTCGATACCGACGCCGGGCTGGTCGCTACGGGCATCGCGCCCGACCTCGCCGACGTGCTCCTCATCACCCGTCACCTCGTCCGCCTCCCGATCAGCAGGCCTCTGCCGGCTGCGAGCCCCTCGACCTCCTCGAGCCACTGACCGACCAGCCCCGCACCTTCGACCGCCGCCACGTACCGCTCGGGGGTGAACAACGGCATCCGCAGGTGCTCCTCGAGGGTGGCGACCCCGCCGGGGGTGGCCACGGCCCAGGCGAAAGACAGGGTCACCACGTCCCCCTCCCGCCGGGAGCTTGCGACCCGGGCGATGACCCCGTCGTCCTGCTCTGCGGTGACCAGGTCGCGCACGCCATCATCGCGGATCTGCTCCGGGGTCAGCCACGGTTCGATCATGAGCATCCCACCGGGCGCCACGTGGGCAGCCATCGCGGCCACGGCGGCGTCGAGTTCCTCCTCGTCCTCCACGTGACCGATCGAGCTGAGCAAGCAGGTCACCACNTCGAAGGTCCGTCCGAGGTCGAAGCCACGCAGGTCGGCTTCGTGGAGCGCCACCTCGCTCCCGAGCCGGGCGGCGGCGATGGTGAGCATCTCCGCGGAGTGGTCGGTGCCCGCCAACTCGTCGAGGTGGCCGGCGAAGCTCGCGAGGTGACGGCCGGTCCCGCAGGCGACATCGAGGAGCCGCTCCACCTCGACGCCATGGGCCGCCGCCAACTCGAGCAGCACGCGGGCCTCGCGGTCGTAGTCCTTGCCGCGGGCGTCGTAGAGCGCGTCGTACCACCCGGCGAGGTCGTGGTAGCTCGGAGCGCGGTCGCTCATGGCTACGCCCCGGCGCCGGTCCCGACCTCGGTCGGCTGCGAGATCCCCTTGGACCTGATCTCCTCGGTGACCTCGGCGACGAAGGCGGCGAGGTCGACGTCCTTGCGCTGGTCGCCGTGGTAGGGCCGCACCGCGACCGTGCGGGCCTCGGCCTCGCTCCCACCGACCACCAGGCTGTAGGGGATCTTGGAGGTCTGGGCCGCGCGGATGCGGTTGCCGAGCGTCGCGTCGGCCACGTCGACGTGGACACGCACGCCGGCGGCGCGCAGCGCGTCGGCCACCTCGGTGGCATAGCCGTCGAACTCATCGGCCACGGGCAGCACCCGCACCTGTTCAGGGGCGAGCCAGGTGGGGAACGCGCCGTTGAAGGACTCCACCATCACCGCGAAGAACCGCTCGATCGAGCCGAACAGGGCGCGGTGGACCATGAAGGGGCGGTGGCGTTCCCCGTCGTCGCCGACGTAGGTGATGTCGAAGCGTTCGGGGAGGTTGAAATCGACCTGGATCGTGGTCAGCTGCCACTCGCGCCCGATGGCGTCCCGGGCGTGGATGTCGATCTTCGGGCCGTAGAAGGCCCCCTCCCCCGCGTCGATCTGGTAGTCGTACCCGGAGCGTTCCGCGGCGGCCATCAGGGCCTTCTCTGCGTACTCCCACTGCGCGTCGGTGCCGATGGACTTCGCATCGGGACGGGTGGAGACCGCCACCCGGGAGGGTTCCCCCAGTCCGAAGGCGGCGTAGAGGTCGCGGGCGAACTCGATGCAGCCGACCACCTCGTCGACCACCTGGTCGGCGCGACAGAAGATGTGGGAGTCGTCCTGGGTGAAGCCCCGGGCCCGCAGCATCCCGTTGACCACCCCGGAGCGCTCGTAGCGGTAGACGGTGCCGAGCTCGGAGATGCGCAGGGGCAGCTCGCGGTAGGAGCGGGTCCGGGAGGTGAAGGCCAGGATGTGGAAGGGGCAGTTCATGGGCTTGAGCCGGTAGGCCGCACCGGCGTCGTCGAGCTCCATACCCGGGTACATCAGCTCCGCGTAGTTCTGCAGGTGCCCCGAGATCCGCCACAGGTCCTCCTTGGCGATGTGCGGGGTGTAGACGGGCTGATAGCCGCGCTTGAGCGTCTCGTCGCGGATCCAGTCCTCCATCTGCTTGCGGACCAGCGCACCGTTGGGCAGGAAGATCGACAGCCCCGGGCCCAGCTCATCGGGGTGGTGGGTGAGCTCCAGGTCCCGGCCGAGCTTGCGGTGGTCGCGCTTCTTCGCCTCCTCGAGGAGCTCCAGGTGGGCCTTGAGAGCCTTCTTGGACTCCCAGGCCGTGCCGTAGATGCGCTGCAGCATCGGCTGGTCCTCGCGGCCACGCCAGTAGGCGCCGGCGCTGCGCAGCAGCGTGAAGGCCGGGATGCGCTCCGTGGAGGGCACGTGGGGGCCCCGGCACAGGTCCGACCACGCCACCTCGGTGCTGCCGTCGTCGAGGTCGCGGACGTTGCGGTAGACGGTGAAGGTGGGCTCGGTCAGGGCATCGTCGCCGTCGCCGTTGCCCGTGGGGGTGCCCGGCGCGTCGGGGGCCGCGGTGTCCACGGCGCTGAGGATCGTGCCGTCGTCGACCAGGTCGATGATCTCGATCTTGTAGGGCTGGTCGGCGAACTCCTCGCGTGCCGCCTCCTTGGGGACCTCCTCGCGGACGTAGCGCTGCCGCTCACGGGCGAGCTCGACCATGCGGGCCTCGATGCGCTCGAGGTCCTCGGGGGTGAAGGGCGCGGGCACGTCGAAGTCGTAGTAGAAGCCGTCCTCGATCGGCGGACCGATCGCCCACTTGGCCCCGGGGAACAGGTCGGTGACGGCCTGGGCCATCAGGTGCGCCGTGGAGTGGCGCAGGATCGCCCGACCCTGATCGGTGTCGGCGTAGATCGCGGTCAAGGTGGCACCGTCGGGAACCGCCCGGTCGAGGTCCCACTCGCTGGTCGTGCCGTCCGGCGTGGTCACCTCGGCGGCGACGATCGCGCCGCGGATGGCCTCCAGGGCCTTGAGCGCCTGCAGGGCGGTGGACCCGGCGTCGAGTTCGACGTGGTCGTCGCCGTGGTGGACGGTGATGCGCTGGCTCACGGGGTGCTCCTCGCGGTGGCGCCGGTCGGCCCGTGCTGGGACCACCGCGTGCTGTGGGCGGGGTGTGCTGTGGGACGGGTGCGCTGTGGGACGGGTGCACTGTGGTCAGGTCTCGTGGCGGCAGGGATGGAACGGGCGCCGCGCATCGCCAGGGTAGTGCGAGCCCCGGGAGACGGATCGGGCGGCAAGGGTCATCGTCGGTAGCTGCCCACCACCTCGACGGGGTCGCCCACTGCCAGGTCGGCGAAGAGCTGCTCGCCGACCGCGGGCGTGACCCGGACGCAACCGGCGCTCGCGGGGTGTGGTGGGACGTGGTGGGCGCCGTGGATCGCGATGGCGCCGTGGAAGTACATGCTGTTGTACATGTTGGGTTGCGGTGCCGGGTACAGCGTCGAGGTGTGCCAACCGGGCCGCATCCAGCTGATGCGATAGCTGCCGACACCCGGGAGGCCGTCGATCCCCGTGGAGGCGGCGTACACGGCCCGCCAGGCGCCCTCCGCACGGTACGCCAGGCTCTGGCAGGTCCGGTCGACCAGCACACCACGGCCTGCGGGGGCCGGCGGCAGGCCGGGCGTCGCGCGGAGCGCCTCGAGCTCGCCGGGTTGCAGGGGTTGCCGGCTGACGTCGTGGCCCTCAAGCCGACGCCAGGCGCACAACCCCCGACGGGTCTGGGGCCCGTCGATCCCGTCGACGGGACCGGCCGGGTAGCCGAGGGTGTCCAGGAGCTGCTGCGCCTCGCGCAGCGGTGAGGGGCCCGTGCCGACCAGCACCAGGCGATCGGTCGGTTCGTGGACGACATGGTCCGCGACCAGGACACGGTCGCGCTGCACACCATCGATGAAGTGACCTCGAAGACCTGTCGCCGCAGGCCGTCCTGCCCGTCGTGCTCCAGTCGTTGCTCACCCTCAACCAGATCCGGAGTCGCACGCCGGAGCTCGTCGTGCCGGATCGGGGTGTCGACCACCTGCTCGCTGACCTGGACACGCTGGACGACGATCAGGGTCGGACCGTCGATCCGGTCCTCTGGGTCAGGTTGCACCCGGTCGAGTTCGCCCAGTGTCACGTGCGATGCCGCGAGGACCTCTTCCACGGTGTCATGGGTGGTGTGCACGGTGCGCAGGACACCGTCGACCTGCAGCAGCACCGCTGTGGCTGGCGCGCTGACCGGCTCGAGCAGCTGCTCCCCGGTCGCGTCCTGGCGGTGCTCCGGGGCGTGCCAGGTGGGCGGCTCATCGGTGCCGCCCCCGTCCGGTGCGGCCGGACCGGCGACCAGCCTGCTGTCGGGGAGCGACGCCACCAACGTCGCGAGGCGATCGGTGGGCAGCACGCCACCGGCCAGCACGAGCACGAGGAGCAGCGCCAGCACCCGTCGAGGGGCGACGCTGCGGGCCTTCAGCCGGCGAACCCGCGGCTGATCGGGGCGGTGTCGGCTCGTGAAGGAGCCGGCGCGTGACCCATCGACCTCACGCGACAACCGCGGCTTGCGGATCATCACCGGCCTCACCCCCCTGCTCGTCAGCCTCCGGGTCGCACCTCCAGGTCATGCCGTCGGGTCGTGCTGTCGGGTCGTGGCGTGGGGTCGCTGTGCCGGGTCGTGCCCTCGGGTCGCTGTGCCGGGTCACTGAGTCGGGTCGAAACGTCCGGCCTCAGTGCAGGACTGGACGCTCCGATCGAATCCCGAGGCTCCATCCACGGCGCACCATCCACGGCGCACCATCCACGGCCTCCACTCCATCTTCGCTGGAGGGTGAGGTGGGCGCTACGGCACCAGGTCCCGAACCCGGCCGCGTTGGTCGAGTCCCCGGCGGCTGCCGTGCCAGAGCGCCATCCGCTGGTCGATCCCTGGGCTGGAGCCCAGGAGACGACCACGTCCAGAGGGCCTTCCACCCATCAGCGCCGTCCGCTGGTCGATCCCTGGGCAGGAGCCCAGGAGACGGCCACACTGGGCGCGGGGACCGGTCCACGGGCCGAGCACCGAGGTTGGGT
>SL_7KL_010_BRINEDRAFT_10000146_pt1 | contig 31185 bp, 29 predicted proteins | sample SodLak_010_BRINE_FD_10663 | JGI IMG/M metagenome (IMG submission 10663)
CGACACTGTTTCTAGCGGGTCCAAAGGCAGGGTACATAACGGGACAAACATTGCATGTCAATGGCGGTATGGCAATGATCTAAGAATCCTGCAGGGGGGGGTCCCCCAACTGGAATTGTGGCTGCGACCAGGGAAATAGGGGGTGTTTTATTTTGTAAAAATCAAGAAAAAGCGGAAATTTATCCCAGCTTAAGACGCTTGACTTTTGGATGAAAAATCGGCACAACTAGATAAATCAAGATTTAAATTACGACGAAAGAGGAAAATGATGAGCGATATCGCATCACGAGTAAAAAAAATTGTTGTTGATCAATTAGGCGCAGAAGAATCAAAAGTGGCTGAGAAATCAAGTTTTGTAGATGACCTTGGGGCTGATAGTCTGGATACAGTCGAGCTGGTTATGGCGTTTGAAGAAGAATTTGGGTGCGAAATATCTGATGAGGAAGCCACAAAAATTAAAACAGTTCAAGATGCTGTCGATTATATCGAAGCCAATTCAAAAGACGCCTAACCTATAAGGGCAAGTAAGGGCAAGACTATGAGACGCGTTGTTGTTACAGGCATCGGCCTGGTGACTCCCTTAGGCGGAGATGCAAAAACTTCTTGGAATAATATCAAAGAAGGCAAATCAGGAATCAAAGCCATAGATCGGTTTGATACCGAAAGTTTGGCGGCAAAAATTGCCGGCGTTGTCCCCCATGGGACAAACCCAGGGGAGTTTAATGCCGATCAGTGGATGCTTCCTAAGGAACAACGACGCGTGGATCAATTTATTCTTTATGGGGTTGCCGCGGCTTGCCAAGCAATTGAGGATTCTGGCTGGAAGCCTGTGGCCGAAGAAGACTGCGATCGCACGGGGGTGATGATTGGATCTGGAATCGGTGGCCTGCCTGAAATCTATAAAACCTCTGTCACCTTGCATGAACATGGCCCACGTAAAGTGAGTCCGTTTTTCATACCTTCCTGCTTGATCAATCTTGTATCAGGACATGTATCTATAAAATATAACCTGAGGGGGCCAAACCACTCTGTGGTCACAGCGTGTTCCACAGGGGCTCACGCTATTGGAGATGCTGCCGCGATTATTGCTCGGGGGGATGCGGATGTAATGGTAGCTGGCGGAGCTGAGGCGGCTGTATGTCCTCTTGGAATGGCAGGATTTGCCGCGGCTCGGGCTTTGTCGACACAATATAACGATCGCCCCACGGAAGCCTCGCGCCCTTGGGATCAAGACCGGGATGGTTTCGTCATGGGGGATGGATCTGGAATTTTGGTCCTTGAAGATTATGACCATGCAAAAAAACGTGGTGCCAAAATTTATGGAGAAATTGCAGGCTATGGAATGTCGGGAGATGCTCATCATATTACCGCACCCGCAGCCGACGGTGGTGGTGCATTTCGTGCTATGAAAATGGCCCTAAAGAATGCCCAACTGGCACCGGAAAAAATTGGCTATATTAATGCGCATGGAACGTCTACGCCTTTGGGCGATGAGATTGAGCTTCATTCTGTGGAACGTCTTTTTGGTGATGCCGCTCAAAATTTAAGCATGTCCTCGACTAAATCGGCTATTGGACACCTTTTGGGGGCCGCAGGTGGGGTCGAAGCGGCCTTTTCAATCTTGGCGCTTCAAGAAGGGATTTTGCCACCCACGCTTAATCTCCATAATCCATCCGTCGAAACAAAAATTGATCTGGTACCCTTTACGACAAAAGAAAAAACATTGAATTATGTTTTGTCAAACTCTTTTGGATTTGGGGGAACAAATGCATCGCTGATTTTCAAATCTTTAAACGTTTAGGAATTATTGACTGTGCAGAAAATATTTGGCACTGATGGGGTGCGAGGAAAAGCCAATTGTGAACCCATGACCCCCAATTGTATCCTGCGATTAGCTCAAGCCATTTCGTACTACTATCATACCCAAAAAAACTGTCGCCATGTGGTGATTGGAAAAGATACTCGCCTTTCGGGGTATATGTTAGAGCCAGCATTGACAGCCGGTTTTGTGTCGATGGGGGTGAATGTGACCTTGTTAGGGCCCTTGCCTACTCCGGCGGTATCGATGCTTACCCGATCATTGCGGGCGGATTTGGGGGTGATGATTTCCGCCTCACACAATTCCTTTGAAGATAACGGCGTTAAATTTTTTGATGTCCAAGGCTTTAAATTGAGCGATCAGGCTGAAAATGAAATTGAGGACATCTACCACTCCATTTCCGCAGAAAAATTGCCTTGCCCAAGCACCGTGGGTCGTGCCCGTAGGCTAGAAGATGCGCTCGGTCGCTATATTGAATTTGTCAAACAAACCTTTCCAAAAGATCTCCCTTTAACTGGCGTGAGAATTGTTGTGGATTCAGCCAATGGAGCGGCGTATAAAACCGCCCCTACGGTTCTTTGGGAGCTTGGGGCTGAGATTATCTCTATAGCAGACCAGCCAGACGGGAAAAATATTAACTTAAACTGCGGAACGACGTATCCGCAAAGGGTTCAACAAGAAGTTCTCAGGAACAGGGCCGATTTAGGTATTTGTTTGGATGGGGATGCTGACCGTGTCTTGATTATTGATGAAAAGGGGCAGGTCATAGATGGGGATCAAATTATGGGCTTAATTGCCTGTAGATGGAAAAAAGCAAACAAACTTGCCCACAGCTGTGTTGTGGGCACGGTGATGTCGAATCAGGGGTTGGTGAATTTTCTGCAGAACCAGGGAATTGAGTTTATGAGGACACGGGTTGGGGATCGCTATGTTGCCGAAAAAATGCGTGAATTAAAAGCCAACTTGGGCGGGGAACAGTCGGGCCATATTATCATGGGGGACTATACGTCCACAGGGGATGGCATTATTGCGGCTCTTCAAGTTCTTGCAGCGATTGTTCAGTCAAAAAAACCAGCGAGTGAGGTTTGCCGCGTTTTTGATCCTATGCCCCAGGTCTTAAAAAATGTTGTCGTGACGGACCTGGCTGTCCTTGACCACAGTGCCGTCAAAGAGGCGATTCAATCTGCGGAAAATGCCCTAAGACCCCATGGTCGCGTTTTGGTCCGAAAGTCAGGGACGGAATCGTTAATCCGAATCATGGCCGAAGGCCCCGATGCTGAGCAATTGAATACGGTTATTCAACAGGTTTCTCGCATTATGACTGATTCTGAAAATAAATTTCTGTCTGCAATGTCAGGTTGACCGCCATATCAGTGATCAAATGCCCCCAAAGTGTTGCGTTCCTAGGGTTTAGCCTTTATCCCTTTCGCCTTCTGATCCCTTTTTCAGGACTTAAGTTTTTTTTCACTGGAATATGTAGGGAGGTAACTCGTTACGTCCATTGTTCCGTCACTCTGTCTGCATAAAATTTACTCATACCCTGAAGGCGTCAAGAGGGAAACCCGATTTCCGATTGTGTCCACAGGCTTATACCCAAAATCCGGGGATAACTCATGGGCACACACTCGCGAAGGGGCTGCTTATTTTAGGTTCAAGGGAAAATGAAATGTTGCCTCCTATCATGCGAGAGAACCGCTTTTACGTATGTGTCGCCTGAAATCTGAACCGAACTTCTATCTATAAAAACCCTGCTTTAGGATCTTGAATGATGGGTTGCGTAGAAAGAAAGTGAAAGTTTCTACTTAAAATACGCCGGATCCCTCTATTAAGATAATCTAAACAATAAAAAATGAGGTCCTTATGGCAACGCTTAGACATGTTATGACTCGGGTTCACAATACCTTAAGGAAAGTCAAAGATCATTACCGTACAACCTATACTCCGACAGATCATATTGATATTTACGCATCTCTTGATGAAGAGGAGATCAAAACTGTCCTTATTCATAAAAAATATTAAAGCAAATGGCTTGAAAAAGGGGGGGGGCCCCCCTAAATTATGGAATCAAGGGAGCGAAATAAGGTGGAGACTGTCTCTTGCAAAATGAAAATTTTCTGCTCATAATAAGAGCATTTAAATGTGGAGATTTTTATGAGCTGGTTAGCCAATTTTGTCCGCCCGAAGTTACGTTCTTTAGTTCATAAGGTATCAGATGTGCCCGATAACCTATGGATTCGTTGCGCAAACTGTGAACAAATGTTGTTCCATCGAGAACTTAAAGAAAATACCTTCGTCTGTCATCACTGTGGCCATCATATGCGCATGAATCCCCATGACCGTTTGAAAAGCTTATTTGATGACGGAGATTACACCCGTATTGAATATGATTCTCCTGTAAATGATCCTCTCAAATTCAAGGATGTAAAGAAGTACTCCGACCGTTTGAAAGCGGCACGAAAAAAGACAAATGAAGAGGATGCTATTTTTGTCGCACTTGGAAAAATCCAGAATCAAAGCGCAGTGATTGCCGCCTTTAACTTTGATTTCATGGGGGGATCCATGGGGGCTGCAGTGGGAAATGGAATTCTCGCGGCGGCAAAAACGGCTATCCAGAATCATGTACCCTTAATTGTGATTCCTTCGTCTGGCGGTGCCCGAATGCAAGAAGGAATTATCTCTTTAATGCAGATGGCACGGACAACCATTGGCATCACCCAAGTCAAAGAAGCTGGGTTGCCTTATATTGTCTTGCTCAGCGACCCAACAACAGGGGGGGTATCAGCTTCGTTTGCAATGCTAGGTGATGTAGCTATTGCCGAACCCGGTGCAACAATTGGGTTTGCCGGTTCCCGTGTCATCCAAGAGACAATACGGGCGCAACTTCCGACAAACTTTCAGAAATCCGAATACCTCTTAGAGCATGGTATGATTGACCTGATTGTTCACCGTCATCAGCTTAAAGCTCAATTAGGGCAAATCATTGATTTATTGATGGTGAAAAAAGCCTAAGCAGTGACGCCTGAAACTCTCAAGATTAGGGGGTCTAGATGCGGCATCTTGGGAGGAATGCACCATTCTTGAAGCTGGGTTATATTATGTCCTCCTCCTCCATATCATCTTCGAGAAACGGATCGAGATCCTCTAAACTGAACTTCACATCTTCTTCAAAAAAGGAACGTATGAATCCCGGTGTTAAAGCGGAAAAAGGATTCAGGCTTATTGTCGGGTGATCAAGGTCCCCCTTCATCATATAGACGACACCAAAAATCCCCTCACCTAGAAGATGTTTGATTCCTGGGACCTTTGAAAGAAGGAGGTTTAATGTATTATGACTTGCAACTGACCCTGTCACTTTCATCGACTTTTCCATGAGAGAAATTCTCCCCTTTGCCGTAAGGCCCAGGGCGGCACCTAAGGCGCGGCATTGTCGGATAATGACGTTACAGTTTTTATCAATTTGGAACTTTGCGGATATAAAGGGAAACCTCAAACCTTGGTCACTCACCATAGAGACAAGCCCAAAGGGCGATGCCATGCTAAGGAGTTGGGCAAGGACCGGGGCTTCTGTAAGTTCTGCCTTCCGGATTCTTATTTGTCCAAGCCAAGATTTATCTCCTGTTTTTTTCGAGCAGTGCAATGATAAGTTCCCACCTTTGAAGGTTTTGGTGATCCCAACCCCTTGCAGGAGTGCACCTGCGTCCTGGGTTTCAAGGGCAACGTGACTCTTCTCCTGGACATAATCCTTACGAAATACGATTCCAGGTTTCATGGATGTGGCATTGGGAAAGGCTTGGATCAATAAATGATACCAGACCCCGTCTCTCAATTTGCCTTGGCCAAACAACTTATACATATTCTGGTCGTTCTTTAAAATGACCTTGTCAATTTCCGCCGAAATCTGAAGGGGGCGACTGGGAATAGACATGTCATTGGGGTCCCATTCGGCTTTGGATAGGTCTAAACTTTTGCCGAAAATCTTGATCAAATGTTTCGTGTCCCCTGATGTTAAATGGCCTCCGATATCAGTTTGTTGAGATCGAAACCTATAAAGGTGATAGTCATGATGATAGTTTTTGTTGCTTAACCAAGATCGCCCTGATGCCGAAAAGCTAAGTGTAGGAGAATAAAATTGAGCCTTATGCAGGTGGTAATCTTCGGTTTTGGACTTTAGGAAATCAAAATACCCTATGGCTGTTTGCTGTTTGGGTTTATGAATTCCTAAAGCGGGAATTTTTAAGGTGCATTGCGTAAAATCCCATTTGCTGACAAAAACCGCAGAATCATCCTTGTTCTTAAGCCACTGAAGATGAATCGTCGGCAGGTCTCCGCAATATTTAAGGTATTTGCCAAACTGTGGAGGAAGTCGACCTTGAAGATCATAGGTGGTTTTTACGGTGTCTTGAGGGTGAAAATTTTCAAACCAAATAATATTGAGGGGATGGTCATCATTGTACCCCATGCCCTTGACGTGTAACCCCTGGTTATCCACCTGAATTTGAACTGTTCCTTTCTGAAAGGCAAGGTCTGTATCCAAAACAGGAAGGGGAATTTTAAGGGAAACATCGGTCAACAAAGCCTGAACGTTCGCTTTGATTTGATCAAGGGTTAAGGATTTTTTCACAGGGAAATTGAGTTGTAGGCGTGTTTTATTTTGTCCTTTCACCTTCATAGGGGGCATTTCAAGCTTTTTTGTAAATTCAAGAGGTTTAAGGTGGAGCAGATTAAGAGCTTCCTGGATCGAGCTTTGCAAATCAAGGTCGAGTTCTAGGAACTGATCTTTTTCGTCCAAATGAAAAATATTAATTTGCCCTTTTTGCAGGTGAACATCCTTAACTTTTCCAGACTTTAGGCCTATTTTAAAGTCTTGACGGTTGTATTTAGCTGTTCCTGATAATTGGGTTCCCCTTGGAAACCCCTCAAAAATATTTAAGGTCATGTTGCGAACGTCGATTTTCCCTGTAAGGGCTTTGATCTGTGAATGACCTTTGTGATCTAAGCGTCCCTGAAGGTGGATATCGGCATAATCGACATCCCCATGGGAAAGCTCTGTGGTGACCCAATGACGAACGGTTGGTGATAACTGGGGGGGCCAATAGTATGGGAGGTCATCAAAAGGGAGGTTCTTTATAAAAGAGCTTCCTTGAAAATCAAGGTGTTTCTGTCTTTGATCGGGGCGAAGAGAAAAATGAAAACCTCCTTTGACCATGGAAGACAAGGTAAATGTTCCCGCAAGGGTTAAGGTATTTTTTGTAATCGAGGCATCGATATCCATTGCATGGGCTCCGATTTCGAATCCGTCGGTTTCCTGAAAGATAACCTCGGCGTTACGGACCTTTAGCGGATTTGAGGTCTGTATGTCCTCTGGCTGGTTCCTAAAAAACGATAAAAGCTTTTGGACGATTTTTACAGATTGTGCACGAGAAAATACATGAGATAAGTAACCATTCTTCAAGTTCCCCTGCTGATGAGAGTGCGCCCCCCCGTGAAGAATGATTTTTGGACGGTGGATCTCGAATCGTCGCGGTATCCAAGAGAGTTGGATAATATCCAAAAGGTGAAGGCCAAAATCGAGTCTTGGCACATTTACAAGATCGTTTTGTCCTTGAGAGATCTGAATATGATGGAAACGAACGTCCAAAAGATTGTGTTCCCATGACGCATCCATATCCCTTACCTGAAAACGATAGTTTGGGTGTAACGTCTGAAGCCGAGATTCAACCCAAGGAATACAAAATGATAAGGGGATTGGTTTCACAACCAACCACAAAAAAATTACGAACAGGGTGAAAAGCCCCACGGATAGAAGGTATGAGACAGCATATCGAAAACATATCCCGACGCTTCTGACCCCTCGAAAAAAATAATTTAAATATTTCATAAACTTATATTTTAAAAATAATATTATTCAGATTTCGCATGACACACATGTTATTTAAGCATATACTAACAATATATTAAGGAGAAAGTATGTCTTTAAAAATTGGCGATAAGGCCCCAAACTTTAAATTTACCGACGAAAACGGAAAATTGATACGTTTATCTGATTTTTTGGGTAAAAATATTGTCATATATTTTTATCCTAAGGATAACACGCCGGGCTGCACAACTGAAGCGTGCGATTTTCGCGACTTACACGCCGAATTTTGTAAAAAGAATACAGTCATTATCGGGGTGTCAAAAGATACGGTTCTGTCCCATGAGAAATTTAAGTCACAATACGATCTGCCATTTTTTTTAGGATCTGATGCACAGGGCCAGGTGTGTGAAGCCTATGGGGTTTGGGGCGAGAAAAAGATGTTTGGCAAGACATACAACGGAATTCACCGCTCGACCTTTTTAATAAACCCACAAGGGGAAATCCAAGCGATTTGGCGTAAAGTATCCGTAAAACAACATGCACAACATGTACTAAACGAACTCAAATAGTATTTCATAGGCTGATTAAGCCAGCCTTTAATAAATGAGGACATTTATGGCGCAGGTTTTAATTTATACTCCAACGAAAAGTGCAACACAATCCGGGCGTGCCCACACACTTTTTTGGCATATTGAACCTCTGGATGGCTATGAAAATTATCACGACCCTTTAATGGGATGGTTTGGGTCTCATGGGACCTTCAACCAGGTCCGCATGCGTTTTCCCTCAAAGGAAGCCGCCATCGCTTTTGCCCGACGACAAGAATGGGAGTATGAAGTCCTTGAATCTGAAGAAAAAAACATTCGACCCAAAAGCTATGCGGAAAATTTTAGGTAAGGAAACCGACTTATATTAAGACGTACTGACGCATGCCAACCTTTTCTTAAGGTGACTTATAGCCCAACAGACTGATGGCTCCATCCTGTGACATAGGTTTGATGTATTCTTTTTTGAGTCTTCTGCCTTAAAGCGTCATCAATAGTTAAAACCTGCCACTTTTCTGAAGACTCAAGAAGACTTTTTAAGAATGCATAATTGGTGCTATGCCCAGACTTTACTCCTGATAGATGTCCAATAATGGGCATCCCCATTAAGTAAAGATCCCCCACCATATCCAGTATTTTGTGGCACGCGAGTTCATTCTTAGAACGCATGCCTTCGGGGTTTAAAACATGTCCCTGATGCAGCACAACAGCATTTTTCAAGGATGACCCGCGTGCAAGACCTGCAGCCTGCAATTTCAAACCATCTTCAAGAAACCCAAATGTCCTTGCTTGGCATATTTGGGCTTTGAAGGTATCAGCACCTCCCTGAAAACGTGCCCCTTGTTGAAACTCTGGGGCCTGAGTCATAGGCAAATCATAATCAATAAGAAGTGTATCAGATGGGGTGATTTCCAACGAGCAATCCCCATCACGGTAGATGTGATCTTGGGTGATGTAAATAAACTTCCGATATGCATCCTGTTTGATCAACCCGACCCGGTCTATTTCCCGGATAAAGGGTTCTGCGCTGCCATCCATAATAGGCATTTCGGGGCCATTTACATAGATCTGAGCGTTGTCTACTTGGCATGCATATAAAGCCGCCATCAAGTGTTCGATGGTTTGAAGCGAGGCACCAGAACCATTGGAGATCGTTGTACAAAGGCGTGTGTCGGAAACAGAGTCAATATGCGCAGGAATGCCATGGGACTGGTTTTTCAAATCGCAACGAAAGAACTGGATACCAGAATCGGCCGTCGCGGGCTTCATCGTGACATGGACAGTCTTGCCGGTATGGGTGCCTATGCCTGAAAGACGCACGTCCTTTGCCAGAGTGTGTTGGTGAATGGTAAAGTCCTCGAAAAAAGACATATCCTGAAATCCTTCAGGGGGAAGCTGTTTCATTTTTGATAACTGACAAAGAATCCTTATGATAAATAGTAAAATTCGGGACGCCTTTACACAATAGTTTGTTTATTACAGTTTGTTACAGTGGCCAATGAAAAACAGCCCCACGTTCGTTCTCCACAGGATCTTTGTGGCTTCGATAAAAAATTTCAAAAATAAAAAATACGAACAGTTTTTTTTTATGTATAATTGGATCATAACCTTTGACAATATTGTTCACAATGGCTTATTCACACCAGCGTCTTCAGTGTTTTGATTCCCTAAGAGGATTTATTATTGTTTTGGTTGTGTTTCAACATGCGGTGAATGCTTACACTTCCCTTTATGGAGGACGTCGATGGTTTGTCCCCACGTCGGATCTGCATACATTTTATGATGGTTTGTTCCTTCTGACCGATAGTTTTATAATGTCCATTCTTTTCCTTATTTCGGGGTGCTTCGTTCGACCGTCGCTTGAAAATTCAGGCCCTGGGGTGTTTTTGAAAAAGAAGGTCATTCGTTTTGGCGTCCCCTTTCTTTTTGGGGTCTCCTGCATCGTGCCGTTGTTAACATATCTTCGCTATATTCTGCATACCTCGGCCCCAAAGGGGTATTTTGAGTACTGGTTTGGCGTTTTCTTTTCCCATGATTTGCAGGCTGCGGGGTTTTGGTTCCTGGCCTATTTGTTTCTGTTAATGTCTATGGGCGGCATGTTGATCCGATTTTATCCGCGTTTCCTAAAACATGTAACGTCGCCTTTGCTCCTTTTTCAAACCCGTCCATACCTGGGATTTTGCGTCCTATCCGGGATCTCTGCCCTTCTTATCACGCTTCCAGATTTGTATTGGGGACCTTTTCAGTGGATTGGTTTTGGGAAGGTGTTTTATGTCCGAGCTAATTTATTCCTTAACTATATTTTTTTCTTCTTCATGGGGATGGGGATGCGGGAACATCAGCTTTTACAGACGAACACTTTAAGGCGTTTAGAATCCTGCCTTGGTTCATGGGTCATGTTAAGTTTCGGTTTCGGGGTTTTGTATATCAGCTATTGCCTGGCCTTTATAAATGAAGGTGCCTTTGCTACCCACCTGCAATATTATTTTCATGTTCACTTTGAATCCGAGACATTCTGGCGATTGTTTCAAGATGTGGCGCCGTGGATTCTGATACGAACCGTTTTCCATGGCTTTTTTTGCGTAAGCCTCACGATCGCTCTTATTGCCCTGTTTTATCGATTTTTCCGGGAATCCACCCCCCTGTGGACATCTTTAGGGGCATGCTCATTTGGAATTTATATTTTTCATGAACCCATCGTGACCTTGGTTCATTATGTGTTTTTGGATTCGTCCATGCCGACCTTTATGAAAGCTTTAATGGCCTTTGCACTTGGCCTTGGCGTGTCATGGAAGCTTACTCATTCCCTCAAGACATTATCAGGATTAAAGAGTGTCTTATAGGTTGGTCATATGTCTTTGGGGCTTTAGTTTCTTTTTAAGCCCACGCGGCGAATCGAGATCCCCGAAACCCGTTTCGGCTTACTATGTTGTGGATTACAAGTCCGGTAAGGTGTTGATGAATCATCAAGAAAACCGGCTTACCTACCCGGCATCCTTAACGAAGGTCATGACCCTATACCTTTTGTTTGAGGCGCTTGAAGGCAGGCGACTGCACTTATCATCACGTTTGCGCGTGTCCTACCGAGCGCAAATTCAAAAACCCTCGAAGCTTGGCCTACGAAAAGGGCAAACGATTACCGTGAAAGAGGCGATCTATTCTCTTGTCACGAAATCAGCAAATGACGTTGCGGTGGTGGTTGCGGAAACCCTTGGAGGAAGCGAACAAAACTTTGCTCGTCTTATGACCCGGAAAGCTCGAGCCCTGGGAATGAAAAATACCACTTTTTATAATGCCTCGGGCTTGCCCCATGCGCGTCAGCGCACCACGGCCAAAGATATGGCCCTGATGGGCAAGGCCATCTTTGAAAGATTTCCTCGGTCCTTTCATTATTTTAATACGCGCCTTTTTTTGTATAAAGGCCTGAAAATGCGTAACCATAATGCCTTGTTGGGGAAGGTTCCCGGAGTTGATGGTCTGAAAACGGGTTATATTCGTGCTTCGGGTTTCAATTTGATTACCTCGACCCTTAGGGAAGGGCGTCGCGTCTTTGCCGTTGTTCTTGGGGGGAAGACCTCCTTGGCCAGAGATCGAAAAATGATCCATCTTATTCACAATAGCTTTCAGAACCTAAAAACCTTTGGCATGATGCCCTATCCAAGGCTTCGTCCTAATCCGAAAAAACAATGGCTCACTCGAAGGGAGCCATTGTTTCGTATTCCGGTTCCAAGATCCAAACCCTGCTTTAGGGAACAAGGGGAAACCACCATTCAAGACATTCTTTCCGAACATTTAGGCGATTTTTCTTCACGGATCCCAAACGAAATGAAACTGAAGTCTGAAACGCAGTGGGCTCTGCAAATTGGGGCTTTTCACACAAAAGAGCTTGCCCATACCGAAGCGTTACAGCTAAAAAACAAAATTCCCCTTTTACGAAAAACATTTATTCAGATCAGCCCGACAAAAAGTAAAACCCCGCTCTATCGATCTCGGTTTGTTGGGGTCACAAGGACAAGGGGACAAAAAATATGCCGCACATTGATGAACCTGAAGAAAAATTGCTTGCTTATCCAAGTGTCCCCTCATAGTACATAGGGTGTAAGCTAATTTCGTCATCAAAACATACATTCCTAGGCATCGGGGTTTCAGAAGCTATTCCACAAAAACATACTCCTATATTGCGTCGGACGGACCGAGTGATAGCGAGACAGGATGTCACCTTAAAAAAGTGGCGGGCCTTATAAGTTAGAAAGCATGTCTGTTGATAGATCGGGACAAGGGGTGGCGAGGCGGCAAAAGTATGATTTTTCTTTTTTTTTTGGCAGAATACAGTATAATGGTTCTAGATTAAAAAAGTAATTTTTGGGAGTTCATCATGCAATATGATACAAGAAACTATCGTTCCTCAGCACGGATTGGTCATGGGTCCTCTCGGGCTGAGGTCGACGAAGGTCTACGCACCTTTATGTTAAAAGTCTATAACTCAATGGCTTTAGGTCTCGCTGTCACGGGGGTTGTCGCTTATTATGTGGCCCATTCCCCGGCTTTGCTGCAAGCCATTTTTGGGTCTCCATTGCAATATATTGTGATGTTAGCACCGCTTGGATTTGTCATGGCGTTAAGTTTTGGCATCCAACGTATGCAGGCCAGTACCGCCACTCTTCTGTTTTATGTATACGCAGGAGTTATGGGTTTGTCCTTATCTTCTATCTTTGTTGTGTATACTGGGGAAAGCATGGCTCGGGCCTTTTTTGCAACCGCTGCAACTTTTAGTGCCATGAGTCTTTATGGGTACACCACCAAAAGAGACCTAACGGGTATGGGATCCTTTATGTTCATGGGGTTGATAGGAATTCTTATCGCATCCCTTGTGAATATCTTCATTGGGAGCTCAGCACTGCAGTTTGCAATTTCTGTCATTGGGGTTATGGTTTTTGTAGGATTGACGGCGTATGATACCCAAATGTTAAAAAGCATGTACTACGCATCAGATGATGTGGAAACTGGAACGAAAAAAGCGATTATGGGGGCCTTAACCCTTTATTTAGACTTTATCAATATGTTCCTTTTCATCCTACGCCTGTTTGGCGAGCGGCGTTAAAAATGTTAACCCAGCCCGTTTCGTTACTGCGAAGGGGGCTGGATTTTTGTTTTACAGGCCAGTCTTAGGGCCCTTTGATCTTTGTTTGTCAAAGGATGTCCATTCAGCATCACATTACCGTTGTCCCTTAACGTTACTGTCCCTATTTTTTGTTCCCCAAGATTCCAATATTTGCCTTTGGCACCTGACCTCTTTAACTCTAAGGGAATTGTGATCGTTTCGGGTAAAGACAACTGAAACGAATTGATATTGACCGGGAAACCTTTCTGATCTGACGACCTGGCGGAATACACGACATCTTGACGAGGCGTGTGTTGCGCTAAAATTTGCCTACAAACAGATTTTGAAATCTTAACAGGAATTGATTTCGCAAAACAGTCTTGAATATGAAAACATTCTGTTCCAATAATTATACATAAACTAATTAACATGATCCGATGACGTCTTTTATCAATTCGGGTTCACACTAACACTAAAAGGATAAGAAATGGCTAAAAGTAGTGGAGTTGTCATAGGCTTAGTCCTGATGAAGTCATTGGTTCATGCGGGCTGGGGATGGATCCCTACGCCTTGGACATCACGTGGAGATGCTCATGATTTATCACAGGTCCCGCAACTGCCCGCTATGGAACAGAAGCGAGATGAACGGCCTCATCTACCCTATACAGAACGTCAAAATGTCGAAAAAGAAAACCCTCAGGAATCAAATCAGATCACTCTTTACAGACCTTCTGAAAACATAGTGATACAAGACACCCTAACTTCCGTTGCGTTATCAGACCCGCAGTCTGAAAATTCAAGCAAGGTTTCAGGCCTGTCGGAGTCTGTGAAATTTGAACATCGGCGGAATACGTCTGTTGTTTGGGACCCGCATCCGCTGAAAATCTCAGAACAAATAGCCAAAATCACTGTTTCCTATCTTAGGGATGGGGACGTATCTTGTGAAAAAGACAGGCGAAATCCCCCTTAGAACATGGAGAATCGGAAATTCTCTTAAATCATATCAAACCAAAGACAAAAGACCACCCGGATTAAGCCACCAGGTGGGATAAATAGTCTTTTGTGAGGGTTTTGCTTTCCTCAACGGCCGGTTGATTCAGGGCGTTTAAGCCTAACATTTGAGCAACCATAAGGGTTTCAATCATCCAATAAGCCATTAACGCCCCACAAGAGCTTTCATCAACCTTGCCAATCTCAAATTTTCTGACGGGCCGATGATGATTAACCAGACTTTGAAAGGTGGCTTGACATTCGGCTTGGATTAACTTCGAAAGATTTTTACCTCTAAAAATTTCAAGATCCGGATGGTTGATAAAGGTCTCTCCAAGCATAGGAGAGGGAGAGGGGTGGCGAACATCAATAATATTTACAAGTTTGTTTTTCGGTCCATCAAGGTAAAGCTGAAGTTGACTGTGTTGATCGACAGTTCCCAGGGCTTTTAAGGGCGTTAAGCCCTTGCCATCTTTGCCGAGACTTTCCCCCCATAGCTGGGCAAACCATTCCGCAAAGGGAAGCAAAGCATCGCTATAAGGCATCATGACGGTTTGATCAATATTGTGTTCATGATACAAACCTACAAGGAAGGCGATACTTTTAATAAAAGGTGAATTTACTTTATTTTCGTCTTCGCGAAAGAACTCATGGAAGACGTCTTGTGCGCCTTGCCTCATGCGGTTTATGTCAGCTCCTGCGATCAGTGCCGGAAGGCATCCGACAAGGGTAAAAACCGAAAATCGTCCACCAATATCATGGGGATGGGTAAAACATGGAATTTTCAGCTCATTTGCCAAACTTTTTAAGGGCGTTTCCTTATTTTCAGTAATAATCAAGATACGCTCGGAATAGTTTGTTAGATTCGGGTCTTTCTGAAGGCACTCCATAAAAGAAAGAGCTTGTGTAATCGTTTCAGGGGTGCGGCCTGATTTCGAAATGATAATAAACCCAGTACTTTTTAGGTCAAAATTATTGATAATTTCTGAAAACGTTAAAGGATCAATATTGTCCAAGAAGTGGATTTTGGGGGAAGCTTTCGTATAAGGACTTTGCTTAAGACGCACAAGGCTGCGCCCCCCAAGGCTGGATCCCCCTGTTCCTAAGACAATTACATCTTTGAAGTGATTTTGAAAATGCTGAATATGAGGCTTCAGGAAGTCAAGGTCTCCCTCATTGAAGGCCGATGAAATCATAGGTAGATACTCTTGCCGATAGGATTCGTATAAGGCGCCTTGAGCATCGAGGGTAGTTTGGAGCCAATGGTCCCAGGCCTTAGGGGTGAAAAATTCCGTTGTTTTCGGGGGAATAAAGTCTTCGAAACGAATACTTAAGCTCATAAGGTCATCCTAGCGTGTTATAAATGGGTTATCAAAAGTACCTTGGCCACCCAAAGCTTCTTCAATTCTTAAAAGTTGGTTGTACTTGGCAATTCTGTCTGTGCGACATAAGGACCCTGTCTTAATCTGTCCACAGTTGGTTGCCACAGCCAGGTCAGCAATCGTTGTGTCCTCGGTTTCTCCGGATCGATGAGAAAGGACACACTTGTAATTTGCTTTTTTCGCCACATGAATAGTATGCAAAGTTTCGGATAGAGTTCCGATTTGATTCGGTTTAATAAGAATCGAATTGGCCATTGACTTGGCAATGCCCTCTTGTAATCTTTGCGCATGTGTTACAAACAAATCATCTCCAACGATTTGGATTTTGTGACCTAAGGTTTCTGTTAACGCAATCCAGCCATCATAATCATTTTCCGATAACGCATCTTCGATGGAAACAATGGGATACATGCGGATAAGTCGTTCATAAAAAGGAATCAGGGCATCATAACGACCTGAAATATGATCACTAGCAAGGTGATATTCAGAGCCAGAGGCGATTTCATTTGCCGCAACATCAAGGGCGATCCCCACATCGTCCCCGGGAACATAGCCTGCTTTTTCAATCGCGCGCAAAAGAAAATCAAGAGCCTCTTGGGTGTTTTGTAAGTCAGGGGCAAAGCCTCCCTCATCTCCGACATTGGTGCGATGACCTTTGGCTTGAAGTTCGCGCTTTAGGTGGTGAAAAACCTCTGCGCCTATGCGCAAAGCTTCGGAAAATGTTTCGGCCCCTGTGGGGACAATCATGATTTCTTGAATTCCTAAGGGCGTATCCGCATGAGCCCCCCCATTAATAACATTCATTAAAGGCATAGGGAGCTGTTTGGCTTGAATTCCACCAAGATATTGAAACAGAGGTAAATCCCGTTCCTGGGCTGCAGCCTTGGCAACCGCAAGGCTGACACCAAGGGTGGCGTTTGCCCCGAGGTTTGACTTGTTTTCTGTGCCATCAAGATCGATCAGGAGTTTGTCGAGATCAAACTGTTCATGGGCATCAAGGCCAATAATGGCAGGGGCAATGTCAAGGTGAAGGGTATCAATGGCCCCCAGGACACCTTTCCCAAGGTATCGTTTTTCATCCGAATCCCGTTTTTCCATGGCCTCGTGGCTTCCCGTGGATGCGCCTGAGGGCACAGATGCCTGTGCTTTAATCCCGGACTCCAACAAAATATCGACTTCGACGGTGGGGTTTCCCCGGGAATCAAGAATCTCTCGGGCTTGGAGGTCAAGAATGATGCTCACTTGTTCGTCCTTTCTTAAGAAATATGATCCGGATTATGAGGGGTTGCTTTCGAAACTTTATCCAAGTCCATCAAAACTTTGATTAACCCAGGAAGTTCCTTCAAGACAATCATATTGGGACCGTCACTGGGGGCAGAGTCTGGGTCTTGGTGGGTTTCCATAAACAGGCCTGCAACCCCCACAGATACAGCAGCCCGCGCCAGGGTGGGCACAAACTGTCGTTGTCCCCCGGTGGATGATCCTGCCCCCCCCGGCTGTTGAACAGAATGAGTGGCATCAAGGATAACCGGGTACCCTGTGGAACGCATAATTGGTAAGGAGCGCATGTCCACAACCAAGGTGTTATAGCCAAAGGTGACACCCCGTTCGCACAGAAGAATGTTTTTATTTCCAAAGCTTTCCACTTTTTTCACAACATTAAACATATCCCAAGGAGCTAAAAACTGACCTTTTTTAATATGTAATGGTTTTCCTGTTTGGGCGGCTGCTTTTAACAAATCTGTCTGGCGGCATAAAAAGGCTGGGATTTGAAGAATATCTGCAACTTGAGCGACTTGAGCACACTGGTCGGCTGTATGAACATCTGTGATCACAGGGCACTTGAAGGTGTTTCGAATCTCCTCGAGAATGGGGAGGCTTTTTTCAAGGCCCAGCCCTCGTTGAGCGGTGACACTGGTGCGGTTGGCTTTATCAAAAGATGTTTTATAAATAAGTTGTATTCCTAAAGACGCAGCCATTTCAGATAACGCCTGGGACATTTCAAGGGCATGGGCTCGACTTTCCAGCTGACACGGTCCTGCAATAAGAGTAAAAGGTAAATCATTACCAAAAGTAACGGGATGGGTATCTTGGGTTCCTGCGGTGATGTGATGGTACGTGTTCATAATCAAGAGACCTATATAACGAGGGTGGAATCAATCATTGCGTGTTCTTATAAGTTGTGTAAGGCAATTGGACAATGGTGTAAATTCTTGTTCCCCGGTGTGAGGGACCTGAGAGTTCATACCTTTATTCATGGATCCAAAATAGGTAGCCCTGTTAGAAAAAAATTAGCATAAAAAGGGATGATTGCAAGGCAAAATATAGTGTAAGGTATGTCGAGTGAGGTTTCATATCGGTCATGCGGCAGAAAACGAAGGTGTCGTAAGGAGGAAAAGATGTATTGGATTGCGAACTGGAAGATGAACGGAACGATGGACTTTGTCAGTGATTTCATGAGGACGTTCATATCGCATGACATCCCCACCCAGGAAAAAGTCATTCTATGTCCTGCCTTCCCATATTTATCCATGGCCCATCATTTTTGTGCGGGAACTGATATTTCGATTGCCGGGCAAAATTGTTCAGATCTTGAAAAGGGGGCCTTTACCGGTGAGGTTAGCGCTCAGATGCTCGAGGATGTAGGGTGTGAGTATGTGATTCTCGGGCATTCGGAACGGCGTCAAAAAGCCTTTGAAACAGAACGTCAATTGAAACACAAATGCGAGCACGCCCTGGAAAGGCGTTTAAAAATTATCTATTGCATTGGGGAAACAGAGGACGAAAAAAACAAAGGGCTGACGGAACCGGTTTTGCATCGTCAGTTACAAACGATTGCCGGATTTTGTCAAGATCACTTTCTTATCGCCTATGAACCGGTTTGGGCTATTGGAACTGGTGCCGCTGCGGACCTGGAAACGATTAAAAACACAAAAGACTTTTTGTTGAAAACCCTCCAAGGCCAAAAACAACCAAAGATCCCCATTTTGTATGGGGGGTCCGTGAGCACGAAAAATGTGAAAGACCTTCATCGTGCGGGCTGTGATGGGTATTTAATTGGGGGGGCAAGCTTGAATTGTGAGGATTTTTGGCGAATCGTCACATCGACCACCTAAAGGAGAGCGACATATAGTTCCCCAAACCCATTTCACATCTCCTGAAGAAGGCGATTTTGCCGATGCCCACCTGCACCAAGATTAAACGGAGGGTCGTCTGGGAAGCCAGAATATGAATTTTTATGGATAATTTTCTTATTTCTTCTAGAATTTTAGGAAAGAAGTCGGTAACATGAAATCAGATTTTTTTGCTCAGTATAAAAGGACATTTAATGGAAACATTTTTACTTGTCATGCACGTTATTATCACATTCTTGCTTGTGGGATCCATTTTATTACAGCCCAGTGAATCTGATGGCATGGCCTCAGGCATGGGGGGCGGAACCATGGGGGGCATGATGACGGCCCGGGGAACGGCCAATCTTTTGACCCGCACAACGGCAACACTCGTGGCGCTGTTTTTCCTCACAAGCTTATCCCTTGCTGTCCTTCAGAGGGGGGGGTCTAAAGCAACATCTATTTTTGAAGCTGAAGATCAGGGACCTGTGACATCCCTATCTGAGGCCCCAAAGACATCAGCGGATACGTCGTCTGAATCCGATGATCGGTCCCAGACTCAAAAATCCCAAACGCAGAAGAGTGGGACGCAAAAGTCTGAGGCAGGAAAAACTCCGCATACAGAAAACGCGAAGGACCCAACAAAAAAGTAATGGCTAAAGATCTTTAGACAATGACACGATATATATTTGTTACGGGGGGCGTTGTCTCATCCCTAGGCAAGGGGTTGGCAGCTGCCTCCCTTGCGTCCTTATTACAGGCCCGGGGCTACAAAGTTCGCCTAAAAAAGTTTGATCCCTATATTAACATTGACCCGGGAACCATGAATCCAAGTCAACATGGCGAAGTTTTTGTCACTGAAGACGGGGCAGAAACTGATTTAGATCTTGGTCATTATGAGCGTTTTACAGGGGTCAGCTGTCGCAGGACCGATTCCGTCAGTTCCGGACAAATATATTCGTCGGTGATTCAAAAAGAACGCCAAGGCGATTATTTGGGGGGAACCGTCCAGGTGGTTCCCCATATCACAAATGAGATTAAAAGCCGGATAACCGATGGCGTTGATCCAGATACCGATTTTGTATTTTGTGAGATTGGGGGGACCATAGGGGATATTGAAGGGTTACCTTTTCTTGAAGCTTTACGCCAATTTATAAATGAAAATCGATCCACATCACTTTTGATGCATTTAACCCTTGTTCCTTATATTGCGGCAGCCGGGGAATTGAAAACAAAACCGTCTCAGCATTCTGTCAAGGAGCTTTTAAGGGATGGTATACAGCCGGATATACTGTTATGCCGGTGTGAACATGATTTGCCAGAGGAAGCTCGGAAAAAATTAGCTCTATTTTGCAACATCAAACCTGAGCGCGTCCTGGAAGCCCGTGATTTAGATTCTATATACAAGGTCCCTTTAGCTCTATTCAATGAGGGACTAGACGGAGAAGTTCTTAAATTCTTTCATATGCCGTATGAAAAAAATGTGGATTTGTCCCATTGGAAGTCCGTTGTCCATGCGATTGAAAACCCTCTCAAAGCCGTGACAATTGGCCTGGTAGCCAAATATTTGGAGGTCAAGGATGCTTATAAGTCCGTCATCGAAGCCCTAACCCATGGTGGAATCGCCAACCAAACACAAGTAAAGGTGCGTTGGATTAACGCAGAGGACCTTGAAACAGCTGAAAATGCCGAAGGCCTTCCCCCAGAGTCGTTGGATCCGCATCTTGGAGGACTTGATGGGATTCTCGTCCCAGGAGGGTATGGCGTCCGAGGGGTTGAGGGGAAAATTGCTGCTATACGCTACGCTCGGGAAAAAAACATTCCCTTTATGGGGATTTGCTTAGGTATGCAGCTTGCGGTTATTGAATCTTTACGTCATAAAGCTGGAATGCCCAAGGCCCACTCAACTGAATTTGGTCCAACAGATGTTCCGGCGATAGCGTTGATGCAAGAATGGATCCACGACGATGGAGCTGTAAAAAAAGCTAGTGATCAAGATTTAGGGGGATCAATGCGCTTAGGCTTTCAGGCTTGTCAGATTAAACCTGGGACGTTAGCTGCCAAAATTTATGGTGTCAAAAGTATACGTGAAAGACACCGCCATCGGTATGAGGTCAACAAAATCTACAGCGAAGACATAAAAAAATCAGGGCTCTATATTACAGGTTCTGGGTCTTACAATGACTTACCGGAAATTGTGGAACGCAAAGACCATCCCTGGTTTTTTTGTATGCAATATCATCCAGAGTTTGGGTCACGCCCTTTTTGCCCGCATCCCGCCTTTAAAAGCTTTATCTCTGCAACTTTGTCCACATCTTAATGGGGGCACATTTTTGAAGATGCATGGGGGCTTTCGGAGTCAAAATGGCTTTCTTGGGAGAATTCATTCAAGGCGTATCAAAATAAATCCATAAACGTTCACTTTATAAACGGCTCTCTATAAAATGGTGCTGGAAGGGAACCCTTACTTAGAGAAAAGAATATTCCGAACATCAAAGAAGTAAACGCATAACCGAGTTACGAAAGCCCCAAGGACCGTAATGATGACGGCGATCTCGATATTTTGACCACTAATGTTATGAGATTCATACGATAAATATAACGATAAAAACAATCCCCAGATAACGGCAACCTCTGGATAAATATCCCCCTTTAAACTCACTATATCTTGTTTTTTGCTTAAAAGATCTCGTAAGATCCCGCCGCCGGCCCCAGTGATAAAGGCAAACATAGCCCCCCATAACCAAAGGGGAGTCACTTGGGATAGAACCGTAATGACCACACCTGCAACTGTAAAAGCGGCTAGCCCCATGCCATCACAAATGGCAAGTACGGCTAGGGGAAGAGTGTGTTTCTGCTCTGGTGATAACAATGATGGAGTTGGCGATGCCGATGCATTCCGAGATGACCCAACCCACCCCATAATTTTAATGAAGACATAGCCTATGAACACAGTGGCAAAGACAATATACATATAAAAAGGCGTTTCCATGGCCCCTACTGGACGATCGAATATAATATCTCTCATAATACCCCCTCCTAAGGACGGCAGCATAGCAAAAATAAAGGCACCAAAAAGTGTGGCTTTTTCGCGGTAAGCGATCACAAGCCCGGAAATGGCAAAGGCCACCGTTCCTAAAATTTCAACAATTCGAAACCACGTAGCATCAATGGTTTTTAACAGAAAAACAGGATGGAGGTACCAAGTCAGGATTTGATCGTACTCCGGCGTGCTTTTTACAGCTTTAATGGCTTTATTAAATTCATGAACAAGGGATAGAGGAACGGTTTTCTTGCTGAACATTAAATGAATCGGCACACGAATATTTAATGAGACCTCGTTAACGCGACTTCCCGCATCCGCTTTCCAAATCTCTGTCGCACCAACAATCCGGTCCGCAAGGAAACCATCCACTCGGGTTTCCAAAAGATTTTTAAGACTTTCTTGGTCGTTTTGAGTATAAACAATTAAATCCTGGTTGCTGGGATCCCGAATCCATTCATTAATTTGCGGATCAGCATAGACAAATCCCTCTAAAACGCTAAGTTTCAATTTTTCTTCCTTGACCGTTTTCAGAAACTCAGGAATTGTTTCAAACTGGAAACGTCCTTCTTCCCCACGTCTTACGAAAAGAGAGTTTTCTTCGAAACGATAAGGCTCTGAAAAATGAACATACTCTGCCCGTTCTTCAGTATATGTTGCCCCGGCAGCAATATCTCGTTTGCCACTTTCTAAGTCACGTTGATGCTGTTTCCAGGAAACAGGTTCCGTGGTCAGGGCCACTTCGGCCTTTTCGCTGATGGCACTGAGTAACTCGATATCAAGACCCGATAACTTATCCCCGACTCGGCGATCACTGACGACATACTGATAGGGGTCCCAAGAATACCATCCACTTATTAACACATCTTGGTCACGTCTAGGTTCGTCCGTGCTAGAAAGACCTGATAAACTAAAAAGTAAGAAAAGGCATGATAAAAAATAATTCATTAGCAATGAATTCCAAAATTTTAGAAGGATTATAATCTAATACTACATTAAAAAAGAACAAAAGAAAATATCTTCATGGGGACAGAAGGGGGACGCGGGAGAACGGGGTTGAAGATCAAAAGTACTTAGGGATAACCTCTAACCAGACAAGAACCACAACCTCAATCAAGATAAGAAGTATTATGATCCATTCAAGGGTCGATGAGTGACGATGATTTAATTCATTCGTTAGCATTTCAAACAAGTCATGTAAGACATTGAGACGTTTGTTCATCACATCGATGCGCGAGGTAATATCCTGGTCTTTAGCAGCCATTAAGTACAAGGGTTCCAGTTCGGGTTTGTCCCAGAAAAACCGGGGGACCTCAAGCACATCACGATGAAGGTTGATTAAGCTGCGGTCCATAAAGAGATGCCCCATGATCCGGGAGATTTCCTTACGAGAAAGAGAAATTTTTCCTTTGGTGGCAAGCTCCACGGGAAAGACCTTGGTTTTTTGGACATTATCATCGATCTTTTTTTCAAACCTTGAAAGTTTTAAGGATTGGGCAAGGGCATAAGAAATCGATAATTTCTCAAGAATATCTGATTCATCGGTTAGGGTGATTTTATCTTGGTGTATAGAAGCCGTGTCCCCATATTGATAAGGAAACTCATCCTGCTCTATTTTTGAAAGTGGCCGGGTTTCAAAAGACGCAAGGAGGTTGCGAAACATTAACTCTTCTTGATCGCTGACATCCCAGCTGACAAACACACCATAAGGAAAAATAAAAACGGAGCGTTGATGAAAATCCACATAAAGGGCATTGGGAAACGATTTCACCGGAAACTTTGTTTCTAGATTTTTCCTAAGCTGTTGAAAATCATATTTATCTGCGGTGCAGAAGGTCGAACAACGCATCAAGAAGTCTCATTTATAAGTTTAGAAAGATGACTTTCCGTTATTTTAGATGGTTTTGACACGTCATTACATTTTCTGAATGTGTGGCGACGAAAACGCATTTGTAAGCCAAAGATTGTTTAAACTATACCTTAATGTGAGGTCGCAAACAAGCCTTTTGAAATTTGTTGCCTAAACGAAGGGGGCGTGTCTTTTCCCAATAGCGTGATAAGCGATCTAAAATTAGCATGGGAAGCTATAAGAAATCAACTGGCTGACACCGTACCATAGAAAGAGGCTAAGGACGGTCGTAATGATAAGTTTTCGTTTTAAAAGAGGTGTTTCCGGTGCTCCTGGATCTGTTCCCGGGAGGATCCTTTTCGGTGGTGCCATGTTCCAGGGCAGCACCATAAAGAAAATCATCCACCATACCATGATAAATGTAACAATATCTTTTGTCAGTTCCATACGTCGTTTTCAAAACCCATTCTCCTTCCAGGAAAACCTAATTTCGCTGAAAATGCAATGGCCGCGTATCCCGGGTAAAGACTTTGTAGAGGTGCTCGTCTGTATTTGAGTATGTTTGGATACCATCATCTAAAATTGTAGCCCGTAAAAGAACAACAATTTCTGTGACCTCTTGTTTTTTACTATGGGAGCTCCACAATTGATCGAAAATAGGAACGTCGTCGACAGGTAACCCTGATCGGTCATTCGAACCTCTCTCCTGCATAAGGCCCCCCATAATGATGGTTTCGCCTGTATTCATCATTAATACGGAATCCATCTCTCGAACCTGGACTTCAGGAACCTTTGAAATGACAGTCTGTTTGGACATAAAGCCGACTGAAGGATCGGCTTTTTCCCCCAAAATCCGAGTGATCGAAGGACGAACCATAAGCATGATTTTACCCGAGTCAGAATGAATTGCGGGGTGGACCAAAAGAATAAGGCCAATGGGGACGGTATGAATTTCACTATGGGAACGTTGGACTTCCTCTTTGTTATCACGTCCTGGTTCGCGTTCGTAATGGATACGGAAAAATACTTTATTTGTAGCAACCTTTAGCAAAGCCGGTTGGTTGTTTAAGACCGTCAGTCTTGGGCTGGAGAGGGTTCTGACCGTTCCAAAGTTATTCAAAAAGTTTGCCATCGCCGTCAAAGATTTGCCACGCGTTCCAATTTTGAAGATATTTTTTTTGGCAAAGTCTTGGGTTAAGTCCTTGGTTTGAAACGGACCCACATCAGAGATATCCCCAAAGGGAGCCGACATTGCAAATTTCCCCGAAAGAGCATGCCAATTGATCCCGGTTTTGAATTCATCACTAAGATTAATCTCTAGAATCTTTGCCTCAATCAGTACCTGTTTGCCGGTCCGGTGCTGAATGTTATCAATAAACCGACACACTTGCTTTTGCACAGTTTGGGGGGCATAGACAGACACAATTCCAGATTGTCTATGTAAAGAATAGGTTAAGTTAAGCGAAGGATCTTTATGAACGACAGGGTTTAATATCTTATCTAGGTTTGTTTGCAATTCTCCCCAAAAATCGACATTTGTATCGGCACTTAACACAACATTGGATCCATTTTCTAACCCTGAAGGAGCTTGGTCGTTTCCAGAAAATATATCTGTTGATGACGAGATTCTGTTTTTGTGTTGCCGTGCTAAAGACAGAAACTGTAAATCATAGTCCTGCCAGTAGGGAATGTCGGGTTCAATTCGAATTGTATTTCCATGAAGGGAAAACTTTAATTTCGATAACGAGCAAATGTCTTCAATCACTTCGATAAAGGGACGGTTTTTCGCATGAAAAAAGAGTCCTCCCTGAATAGCTGGATCTAAGGCTATGTTCACACCTATCTGCTGGGCCAGAGTCATAAATGACGCCTTCAAAGGAACATCTTCACTTAAGGAGATCGATACAGGGGTCTTAAAAACAGCAGGTATGGGAGGAGGGCGTGGGGGTTGTGGCTTTCGTGGTTTTCTTGCTGCAGGGGCCTTGGGTGTGTCTGCAGCAAGAAGTTTTTCAAACTCTTCTTTCGATAGTTTTAAATAAGGGTCATGTTTTTGATATTTCTCGTACTGTGAACATCCCCCGAATACAAGCAAGAGAGTGAATAAAATAAAGACCATTTAGCCAAGTGCTTGTGTCAGTTTTTGTTCCACAAAGTTCCAGTTTACAAGATGCTCTAAAAATGTAGAGACGTAATCCGGCCGTTTGTTTTGGTAATCAAGATAGTAGGCATGCTCCCACACGTCGCAGGTTAAAAGCGCATCTTGCTTTGTGACCATAGGCGGTACAGCGTTCGGAGTTTTAACAATTTTAAGGGCCCCTTGATCGGCAACAAGCCAAGCCCAACCACTGCCAAACTGGCTGATGGCGGCTGTTTTAAATTCCTCGGCAAAGGCTTCGTAGCTTCTAAAACTTTCCTTGATTTTTTCGCCAACGATTCCGGCTGGTTTTCCTCCACCGTTGGGGGTCATGCACAACCAGTAGAAACTGTGATTCCAAACTTGGGCGGCATTGTTAAATATTTTATCATCTTTTTGAAAAGTGTTTTTTATCACATCCACCAAAGTCTGATTCTCATAGACGGTTCCCTTGGTAAATTCATTCAACTTATTGACATAAGTCGCATGGTGTTTTCCATGATGGAAGTCCAAGGTTTTTGCCGAAATATGGGGTTCTAGCGCAGATTTTTCATAGGGCAAATCCGGAAGGGTGAATGTCATAGTTACCTCATTATTTATTGAAACTCCTATAGTTGTAGCTTTTTTTTTCGTCATTGTGAAGAACGATTTTGACCTGTATGACATTTATTCCGTCCCCCCTTAGGGGCCAGCTGCAGGGATAGATCTCCAAATGATACCTGTGCTAAAGTACAGAAAAACCAACCTGGTGATACACATCCTCAAGGATGGGACGGGCCCGGGCCCGGGCGTCGTGTGCTCCTTTTGCCAAAACCTGTTCTAAATAGGCTTGATCATCCTCTAGGGCGTGTATTTCTTTTTGAATCGGGGCTAGTTTTTCAATGACGATATCACACAAAACTTGCTTAAAACGGGAAAAGAGTTGGCCTTCAAAGGACTGACACACATCGTCTAAGGTTTGCCCCGCAAAGGCTGCATAAATGGAAAGCAAATTCCTTGCTTCGGCTCGGCTTTCTAAGTCCTTAGGGTGTCCGGGCAGTGGCTCAGGGTCTGTTTTTGCTTTTCTAATTTTTTTGGCAACGATATCCATGGAGTCGTTGAGGTGAATGCGTGAAAAATCCGAAGGATCCGACTTACTCATTTTTTTATTGCCGTCTCGTAAGCTCATAATCCGAGCTGCGTTGCCTATAATCATAGGCTCTGGCAAGGGAAAAAAGTCGTCATCGTAGTACCGGTTGAAGACCCGAGCAATATCTCGGGTCAGTTCCAGGTGTTGTTTTTGATCTTCACCAACGGGGACGTGGGTGGCCTTGTACAGCAATATATCCGCAGCTTGCAACACGGGATAAGCATACAGACCCAGGCCAACTTTTTCTCTGTTTTTTCCCGCTTTATCTTTAAATTGGGTCATCCGATTTAACCACCCCATAGGGGTTAGGCAGCCAAGGATCCAGCTTAATTCTGTATGTCCGATGACCTGACTTTGGGGAAAAATCGTGCATTTTTCAGGATCAATCCCACAGGCAATGTAAGCTGCAACCCCATGCAATATGCTTTTGCGAAGTTGTTTGGGATCCTGGGGCATGGAAATAGCGTGCAAATCAACAATGCAAAATAAACAGTCACCTTGCTCTTGCAGAGACACCCACTGTTTGATAGCCCCCAAATAATTGCCTAAATGCAATTGCCCTGTGGGTTGTATGCCGGAAAAAATACGCATGTTTTTACTTTCCAAAATCAGCCCTCTCAATCAGTTCAGCAATGTTTAAAGCCCCATATACCTGGGCCGAAGCGGTATAGACAAGCACACCACTGCCGATACAAAACAGCACAGCTGAAATCTGCACCCAGATGGGGCCATCAATCCATGTTTCCATAAAATAATCAAGCCCACTTAAATATAAGCCGGTTGTAAGACAGGCGGCAAGGACCCGGGGCAGAAACACTTTTAATTTATTGCTATAAGGGGCTAAATGTATCTTCTTTAATTTGAAAAACAGGTACCCACACTGGATCCACGCCGAAACCGATGCGGCTACGGCAATACCAAGATGTTGAATATAAAAGACTAAGATTATGCTTAAAAAGATATCAATAGAAATAGCAAGAATGGCCGCATGAAAAGGCGTCCGTGTATCCGATTGCGCATAGAATGTTGTGCTAAAAATTTTGGTCAGGACATACGCAGGAAGCCCGCTAGCTAAGATGCTTAAGGCCTGGGCAGTCATCTTTGATGCATACGAATCAAACGCATGGCGTTCAAATAAGATGACGACAAAAGTATGCGACAGAATGATCAAGGCAATGGTTGCAGGTAAAGTTAAAAGCAAGGCGATTTCCACGCCATAGTTTTGAGACTTTTGTGCATCGGAAATGCTCATCTTTTTGAATTGCCGAGCCATAATGGGCAAAAGGGCCGTACCTAAAGCCGTTCCAATCACACTCAGGGGAAGCTGGTTCAGCCGTTCAGCATAATAAAGATACGATATTCCCCCAATGGGTAAGAAGGAGGCAATAATTGTCCCAATAAAAACATTCACCTGATAGACTCCCGATCCTAAAAGAACCGGTGTCATCAGTTTAAAAAACCTGCGTATCCGTTGTGTTAGGATAGGAAGGCCAGGAAGCTGACCATATCCCAGTCGGATTGCCGGAACAATCACCCACAAAAGTTGAACAAGGCCGCACCCAGTTATCGCCGAGGCAACCAAAGCCCCCGAATAAAGAATGGGTGTTGAACCGGAATGAAGGACCATACCGATGGAAAGAACAAGAATGATGAATAGGTTTCCAATGGCTTGAGACGAACTGACCATACCAAATTTTTCATACGAGGTTAAAATGGCGCCATAAAAGGCGGTCACAGAAATAAAAAAGATAAAAGGAAAGGTGATGTGTGTATAAAAGATAGTCAACTTCAGGCGTTCAGGGGTGGATAAAAGCCCCGGGAAAAGGGTCGGCATAATATAAGGAATGAAGATTTCCACCGTGATCACAAGAACGAATAAGATCATTAATAAGAATGACAAGATCTCATTCGCAAACTTTTTTCCCTCTTCAATGCCTTGATTTGTATTGATTTCTGTAAACATCGGTAAAAATGCGGCGTTAAAGGCCCCTTCCGCAAAAAGACGCCGAAAAAGACTGGGGATTTTAATCGCAATCGCCAGTGCGTCCATAGCGGCCCCAGCGCCCAGAAGGTAGGCTGTCAGTATATCGCGTATAAAACCGAGTAGACGACTGGTAATAGTAAAAAAACTTATGGTTGAAAGGGATCGGATAAATGTCATAATATTTTTTTAAGTTTAAAGGGGTGATCTTTAAACGAAAATGTGCTCTTTGTCATATTCGGAGTCAAGTAAATTCTTTCAATTCAGCATCAAAAGACAAGCACCTAAAGAAACGGACGGGGACGCGAATGAAAAAAGTTTTAGTGATTAAGCATGGGGCCTTAGGGGATGTAGCCCACTGCTTCGGCGTATTCCAGGCCTTAAGGCACCACCATGCGAATCAATTTTTGGTGTTGATGACCACCTTGCCTTATGCAGGCTTCTTAAAATCTTCCGGATTGTTTGATGATTTTTGGATTGATACGCGGCCAAAGCTGTGGCGTTTTGGGAAACTTTGGAAATTGCGTCAACGGTTTTGGCAGGAAAACTTTCAGTGTGTGTATGACTTGCAAAACTCTCAACGCACGGCCTTTTACTTTAACCTCTTCCGGGTAAAGAAAAAAATCCCGTGGTCAGGGACCGTCAAAGGCTGTCTTTACCGTCAAACCCGTCCGGATCGAAACCTTTTACCCACCCAAGAGCGTCTTCAGGACCAGTTAAAATCTGCGGGGATTCAAACATTTCCAGCGCCGGATATGTCATGGTGTCGGCCTTCCCTTGACACTTTGGAAGTACCAGAATCCCCCATTGTCTTGATTCCGGGAAGCTCTGCCGGTGGGAGCTCTAAACGGTGGCCTGCTGAATATTATGCAGCCTTAGCCAGGGCCCTTCTGGATCAAGACAGCCCCCTTCGCGGGTGTCCCATTGTTGTGTTAGGGGGGGACGCTGATAAAGCGGTAACAGATATAGTTTGTGAATCAAATCCTGAAATCGTGAATCTTACGGGGAAAACGTCTTTAACCCAAATTGTGGCCATTTGTCGGGGCGCCCGGATAATCATAGGAAATGACACAGGGCCAATTCACCTTGCGGCTGCGACGGGGAAACCAACCTATATCATTTGGTCCAGTTACTCCAACCCAAAAATATACGCACCATCGGTACCCAACGCACAAATTCTTCATACAAACGACCTTCATAAACTGACTTGGCGAAAGGTCTTTGAACAGTTAATGAACGATCAACCCTTTTAGACCAAGACAATAAGGTTTTATTTTTGTGTTTTTAAGATTATACTCTAAATAAGGTAAGGTATCTGAGGATGATCGAAGTCATGGCAAAGCTAATTCTAATTTTTGTGACGTTTTTTGTTTCCGTGTGCAAAGACACCACAGAAGCCCGGGGACCGAAGCATCACAACCTTAAAAATAAAGAGGCGGCCGAAGCGATTCGAAAAAATGGCACTCCCTATCCTCAAACTTTACCGTCTTCGCGCTCACCAAAAGACCCACACATACGGCCCCCTTCTGGTCATGAATATCTTCATTTTTACTCGGTGATAGAAAAAAAGGATGCTCATGTTGACAAATCAAGCCGGGTAAAAACCTCGGCGTCATCATCGCAATTTCGCCGAGCCGATACCGCCAAAAGATCTCCCCATGGGATCCCTTTGTCCTTAGCCATGGCTATGAAAGATGATCCGAAAGGTGAAGATAATGAAGAAGATGCAGAGGAAGACGAAGAAAACCTTCTCTTTAAAAATAAGAATGAAAGCTTTTATGTAAAAATAAAAAAAATATTCAAATTAAGATAGCAGTTTTGTCAAAATCTAACCTCAAAGCAAGCCAACCCACCCTAGAATGTCACCATAATGCTTGAGAATCTCAGAAAGAAGATTCTGTACCGTGCCTATTATCGTGGAACTCGCGAAGCCGATCTTGCTCTCCGCAAGCACCTCTCACCGCAAAAACTCAAGTATCTGTCAAAGCCTGAATTGGAAACCCTATTAAAGCGCCTGCAGGACGATGACGAAAGCCTAAGGAAGCTTTGCAGCTCTCTTCCCAAGGGCGATATCTCCAACCTTCTAAAAAAATAAACTAAAAGTATATTTTTACCCTTTCTTTAAACTTAAAACATGGAAAAAGTTCTTTAATGTCAGTAAAAACCCTAGGCAGGGAGGGGACTGCATGGAGTTCTAATGGTATTCGGACAGAAGGGCAAATAATATTTGACATTTCGGATA
>SL_7KL_010_BRINEDRAFT_10000148_pt1 | contig 30932 bp, 33 predicted proteins | sample SodLak_010_BRINE_FD_10663 | JGI IMG/M metagenome (IMG submission 10663)
CTCTTTACCTTCTTCAATCTTATTTCGTAGTTTAGTTAGAAACTTTTGTTTTTTTTTCATACGATTATTCTCTCTTGGTTCTTTACTTAATACTGGTTCTTTACTATTTTTTAAGAAGAAACAGTTATAATTCTCTCGTGTTAAACTATGTTTATTTAATAACATATCATAATCTATATTATTAAATAGAATCCTTTCGATAAACAGCTTGTTATATTGTTGCATAATATATATAATATTGCATCAAACTTTAAATATATTTAATAGTAGTTATACTTGGTTCTTTGTAAAAAATTTATTTTTCATTTTATTCTTTTCATCTTCTATTTTATTAATGTATGAATCTTGTTCCTTAATAAGATCAACAAACTCTTTTATTTTTTCAATAAATTCCTTTTCTATAAATGATAAATTAATAAAAATACCATTTTTATTAGAGGAGTATTGAATATTATATTTCTTGATAAGTTTAAATAATTCAATATGTTTTGTTTTATCCAAGTTATCAATATCATCTCTCAATACTTTTAAATTTTCATAATATTCTGTATCATTCATTGTTGTAATTATTCTTTTATCTTTAATTTTCTTTTTCTTATATGTTTAATACCAATCAACTTGGATAAAACAGATATAGATTCATCTTGAATTTCAAATCGTTGACCGATAACCTTGACAAGAATAACATCATCAACTTTGACTTTATTGTATTCATGATGTTTAAAATTATGGTCTCTTGCAACAAATACATCAATCGGTGATATATCCTCAGTGCTTACACATCGTATTCCAGCCTTCGTAATATTTACTACTTTCACTTTTATCTTCATTCCTTCCACTGGATTACACACTAAACACTCAAATACAACATCAAATACAACATAATTATTTTCTAAATAACCAGATGAATATCTTATAATACGAATAGAATTATTTTTTATATAACCTTCTACACTACATTTTCCCTCATTCTGAACTGCAAGTTTTTTTTGTAATATTTCACGAACATTTCCTCCTACAAGTTCAAATGGAACTTTCACTTTTCTTGATAAGATTGAAAGCATGTATAAACCTGTACCAGCCAAACTACTTTCTTTCTCTGTTTCTTTTTCTTTTAATTCTGTTGGTATTCTGTTTTTTAAAATATAGTCTTTACTTTTATACATGAATACATGAGTCATAGATGGATGCCTCTTTTTCTCATAAATAAAACCTTCTTCATTGGATAATTCTTGTAATTGAATAAAATCATAATTGTTTGGTAATTTTAAGATAATGAAAGGTGATTTATTTAAATAATTTGTTATAATCGGTCTTAAATACATTCTTGAACCATTATGTATAATGAATATATCATCAATCATTTTTGACTTTTTATAATCAATACCACCCCAAGGTAAATCTAAATAAATGGGGGTATCTTTTATCATTGTTTTATGTTCTTCATCTGTAATCCAATCAATTATACTGGTGTTATACAACTGAATTTTATCACTTAAATTGTATAAATCCACATTCTTTGCTAAAGCAGTATATCTCGATAAATCCAATTCAATAGAATGAACTTTTTCAATTCTTTCATGGAATGCCATATTAATTGTATCTCCTCCAAGACCACCTGTTCCATCAATCATATGGATACTTTCGGAGATTCCAACAAATTGTATTTTTCTTAATTTTTCAAACATTACATCCATTATTTCATTTACAATTGCACGAGGTGTAGCGTAGAATAATCCTTCTTCATCAATAGAGATTTGATAGTAAGGGTCATCATTTGGGACACGAACACCTGAACCAAGATATGGAACAGGAAATATTTTTTTTAATTTATGAATTTCATTTTCATCTTTTGGGAATCTGATATTCACTATATTATCAATTCTTGGATCCACCTGTGTAGTTTCCATTTTTTTATATACACTATAGACATATTCTTTTTATTATTCAATTTTATAATAATATAGTATAAATTTCTATGCTATGATATTTTTATACTTTGTATATCATTTAACATAGCAGATTCCAGTGTTAAAAACCAAGTGTTATCATTTGTATTTTGATAATTATAATGTCTCAATAATAACTCCTGAATACTACACAATGCAGGTAATCTAAGTTCTTTTGTATTTGTTGTAGTGTATGTAAAATTAATGGTATCATCTAAGGATAAAATACGATTTAATAGTGTAATATTAGCCGATTTACCTGCTTGGTCGCATCTTGCACCAGTATGTCTTTTTCGTTTCATATCTTTGACTTTAAAGACAATCGATCCCTTGATATAATCCATAAATCCAACAATTTCGCTATAATCCTCAATAGTATATTTTTTCTTTTTATTTATAATATTTTGTAAATTAATTCTTTCTGTAGGTTCTACTTCAATTAATACGATTTTTTTCTTCCTTCTTTCTTCTTTTAATAGAACTTGTTTTTTTTCATCATATAATAAATATGCTCGTAAATCTTGATTTTTGATAAGAAGTTCTCTCTCTATATATTTTTTAATTTTTTTCTCGAAATTATCAGGTGTTTTATTCAATACATATTCAATCAGTGTCCTTTTCTTATCAAATGTTAAAGAGTCAATCATATGATATAAAACATAATCAAGCAACTTATTACGTGTAATATTTTCTGGATTTAAGTTTTCTAAAATATTATGTATAGCAAGAGATGTATGTTTAAACCAATCTAAATCGCCTCGTTGAATTTCTTCTGTTTCATTCACAACGTCCAATTGTTTCTTCATTTCTCTAACCGTATTTATTCCACTTGTTGTAATAGAATCGACAATATCTTCTCTCTCTTCCATTAACTTTAATATAATCTTTTTCTTAGCTTTTGGTTTATGAGAAACAATATGTTCTTTAATTTGTTCTGGTAGAGAGATATTCATTTTTTCTCTCTTGTAATCAATAGGAACACTTCTACTATATCGTGTTATTCTTTTATCTGTAATTTCTATGGGTTGAAATAGGTAATATGTATCTACATTCACTACACGTCCTATTCTACCGAATGTATCCGAAACGTATTCATAAGGGTCATTCACAAGTTTATCTAATGCAGTATTGATTTGAATAAGAGGATAATTACGTATTTTAGATAGTTCTCTTATCAAGTTTTCTTTATCATAGACAAAACTCTCTCTGAATAGTCTTTTTATTTTTAATATTATTTTATCTACATTAATTTTTATAAAATCTTCGTTATAAGTATTCATATCCAAAGTATCCATATCAAGTTCTAAACCACGAGGCATACATTTATATTTACAACGGTCAAGATAATCACACAAGTGTGTTTTCGGTTTATCTCCAACAGAAAATGTTATTGTTTTATTACTAGATAAGGTAAGTTCAACATCTTCATTTATTTTATCTACAGGTAATTGGTTTAAATTCTTGTTTAAAATACAATCAACTGCATTTTCTTTCATGAGTCTAGATACAACACCAATTTTGATTGCCTTTCTCTCTGCAATACGATAAATATACATATCTATTGCTTCTCTCTCATTCACTTGTCTTGTAGTATGAAGATAAATTTCAACATTTCTTTCTGAAAATGGTAAATCTTTATGACTACAATAACGAACAGCACGACCAATAATCTGTTCTTCACGACTTAAATTATACCAAGGGTCTAAAACATGAACTTGACGAATAAATTTAAAATCAATCCCTTCTGAACCTGCCTTACTAATAATGACTACTTTCACATTCTTACCATCTACATTATCTAGAGAGGTTACTGCTTTTAGTTCATTATTATTATCTGGTGAAAGTAATGTATCTCCTGTAATCATTATATATTTAGCAGGGTGTTTTACATTATCACTAGTTAATGTTAATGCATCTATATTATCTGTTCTTTTTGTTTTAAACAAGTTTTTATTTCCATATCGTGTAATTCCAATATGTTCTAGAGCAAGAGCTACTGGAACACAACCACCATCAATATATTGAGAATAAATTAAGACAACGCCTTTTGATGATAAAATCTTATTCATAATAGAATGAATTTTTGCAGAGTATTGAACAATATGTTCTGGAGAGAAGAATTCTCCATATTTCTCTCTTATTTCTTCCTTATATTCAAAATTAGATTTATTTTTATAATTCATACAATTTTTTAATCCTTTAATACCAATATAATTTCGTGGATTAAGTGAAACAATAAAATCATCATTAATTTCGTTTTGTTCTACTAGATATTTATACCGGCCAATATCTTTATGTGGATATATGAAATTTAGTGCTTGAAGTGCAGGTTCGGTTTGAATCCATCCCATACCACCACTTTCGATTTGTTCTACATTTGGAAAATTCTTATTTAATTTATCTATAATTGCAGAATATCCATAGCGTTGATAATTTCCAATTGAATTCAAAAACAAATCGGTAAATTCAATTCCTTGAATTATATTTACATTATTAATTTGTCGTTCTGGATAGGTGTAATCATCCGATAATATACTATGTTTAACATCAAACATTTTAGGATAAATACGATATGGAAAAGTATATGGGTTTTCACTTCGTACAAACGAAATATAACCTCTTGTTTTACGAATGAATAATTCTTTTCCATATTCGCGATTGTTAATGATCTTGAAATTACCTCTTTTATCAAATATATCACTTTTTTTAATTGTAGGACGATTATCATTCGTATTCATTAAATTTATTAACCATATAATCTCACGATAACTATTAAACATTGGAGTAGCAGATAATAAAAGCATTTTAACATTCTCACTATTTTTTACCATTTTCATTATATTTTTTGATATTTTTTTAGTTTCTTTGCTTTGAGAGCTATCATCACGGTCTGATACAGTATCTGGTATAATATTATGAACTTCATCAATGACAATGAGACGATTTGAGAATTCTCTATCAAGTGCTCGTTTCTTTTTTGTAATTTCTGTTTCTTTGCTATCATCTTTTGATGTGTATTTATTCATAATCCGTTCAATATAATTTGCAAACATCTCATATCCCATAAATAAGTAATGTTGTCGTATAATTGTTTTGATTTGTCTTATGATTGCATTTTTTTTCAGTCCGGCCATATTCATTGGGTTAATTTCTTTTATAAATTTATTTCCAGTGCAAGTATGAATATTCCACATTCCATTAATTAATTTAAGTCGTGAAGGGTCAAACAATTGAAGTTTGAAATTCTCTTGAACGTTTGGAGACGCAACAATAATAATTCTTTTATCTATACCGGATTGATTCATATACTCTCGGTACTCTTCACATACCGATATTGCAGAACAAGTTTTTCCTGTTCCTAAGCCGTGATATAATAATAATGTATTATAAGGTGTATAAGAAGATAAAAAATTACGAACAAAAATTTGATGAGGCGATAATTCAAATTCTGCATTGCATAATTGGTTGCTTACCTTTTCAACATTTCTCTTTTCTTTCGGATATTTCAAATCCTGAAATTCTTTCTTATTTGCAATACGAAGATTAAAACGCGGATTTAAATGATGTGGATATAAATATTTAAACTTATCATTCTCTCTCATATCTATTTCTTCTAACTCTTCTTTTTTTAATAAGAACTCATTAAACTTTTTTAAATCATCCTCAAAATGACTAGTCAAATTTTCCAAATATTCTCGTATATTACTTGCACTCATTTTATCAAAATCAACACTCATACTTATATAATTATATATAATATATTTATAATTATATTTATCTATAAAATCATATAATTATTTAATACATCATCCACATTTTTTAATATATCAATACGTTCTATATTATACTCACGAATTTTAGAAATACAATCCTCATAATTAAACCATTTTATATCACTGACTTCACTTTTTTGAAATTTATTTAAGTCATATGTATTATTTACTAATTTAGCTATATAATATTTATGAATATAACACTTAAAGTTTGAACCAGTAAATATTTCCTCATACGGTTTCATATTCATTATAACACGAATATCCTGTTTGTTGTATCCTGTTTCTTCAGTAAATTCACGAAGTGCAGTATCTATATCACTCTCATTTGGATTTTTTCTACCTTTTGGAAATCCCCATTCTTGTTCTTTCCATGTTGTTGTTTTTTCTAATAATTCATCTAAACTATTCATTGTATCAGTTATATATTTATTATTTTTTAAAAGTAAAAATTTTTTTTCTGATGAAAAATATTCATTTTTATGTTTATTACGAAAATTTGAACCCCATAATATATTCCATAATTCATTAAAATTATGTTGTTTGATTCGTTCTTTTTCCTCTTGTGTCATCTCATTAAAAATGTTGTGTAAATATAAATTGTTATGTAGTTGATACTTTCCACGTATAAAATCTACATATCCTAAAGTATCTTTACGCCTTATCATTAAATACTCTCTTATACCATCTTTTTCACGATAACATATAATCCCTGAACTTATAATTGGATCATTGCACTGATAATGAGTATGACCCCTTTTTCCACAATTATTGCAACTTGTAAATAGCTTAAAATTATATTTTTTATTCATAATTATATGTTTAATTATGGTTGTTTTTATATCATTTTATAATAAATGGAAAAAGAATTAGACCCAAATGTATGGGGAAAGCATTATTGGTTTTTTCTTCATACTATTGCGATTACATATCCATTAACACCCAATGAAGCAACAAAAAAGAAGTATTACGAGCTTATACAGAATATGCCGTTGTTTATACCAAGTATAAAATTAGGTGATAAATTTATTACATATTTAGAGAAGTATCCAGTTTCTTCTTATCTTGATTCTAGAATACAATTTATGAGATGGGTCCATTTTCTACACAATAAAATAAATGAAGACTTAGATAAACCGAAAATAAATTTTCAAGAAAGCATACGGCAGTATTACAATCATTATAAACCTAAAGAAACAATTGAATATAAAACATATAAGTTTAAGAAAAAAGTATTTTTTATTGTAGTATGTATTTTCATAGCTATGATAGGTTTTATATTATATTATACTGATTATTACAAAAAAATTTAATCCAATATATATATGAAACTTGAACTCTTGATTTTATCAACTACTATTTTTTTGATGTATAATGCTTATCATGATGGTAAATATATTGATATGATAAAGTTAAATGTGAAATATGCAAAAATATTTATTTATGGAGCAGTTGGTTTTGGAATTCTATTTGCATTAAGAAAAAATCCAACACATTGTAAATCTCTTTTATTTCACGCAAATGATTATATAAAATATATGCCGATTGATAAAAATGTAGGCGACTTAATTACACCTGTTATTGATTATACAAGAAATAATATATTGGTTGATAAAAAACAACAAGTGATAAATCCGAATCCATCACCTTCTTTTAGACCATCCCATACTTCGAATCGTTGTGTAAGTAATAGTAAAAAAAAATATGTTGCATCACAACAACAATGGAAATGTCGTCATTGTAATCAAATATTAGATCATACATATGAGATAGACCACATTACAGAATTACAAGACGGTGGAACGAATGATGTTTCCAATTTAGTTGCTCTTTGTCGTAATTGCCACGGAAAAAAAACATATTTAGGTAAATTATAATTTATGTTGGATATATATCTATGAAACTACTTGAAACATTTCGTAATTTAATTTTATTTGTAATGGATAAGATAAAAGAACACTGGCAAGTGATATTAAAAGGGATAGGTGTCGTTGGTTTTCTAATTACAACTATATTATATTATATTTATTATGTATCCAATGAAGAGACATTATCCACCTTTTCAATCATATTAAATTTAATAATCGTCTTTCTTGTCTCTCTAAGTATATTATATTACTCATTCAGTAGAACATTAAGAAATATGACAACAATTAAAGACCCAAGTTTTCTGGATATATTAAAAAATATGAGAACACCTTTAAAATTAGCTTTTGTGTTTCTAATTGTATTATTTATTACAATATTTTCTACTTATTATTTACTGTCCTTTAGAGCATTTGGAGAGGGTTTTTCATATATGTTTTTAGCATCACTGACTATGATATTTATTGGATTTGTAATGTATTCAATGATTCAATATGTATCCAAGATGTCAAGTTCTGGTAAAATAACCTATTTCTCATTACTTCCTCACTTACCGTTTTTGTTAATATGTAGTATTTATGATTTATTTAATTCAATAAGGAAAGATATAAAAAATACACATCGTTTTTATTTCTATCTTCTTATTAGTCAGTTTATTTTAGTGCTTTTATATTATTTGATTCCTTACATTATAAAAAAGATATACACAATGAATAGTAAGTTATTATTAAACGAACCAGTATATTTAGATAAATCGCAGTCTATTGGAAGTTTTAATGATTTCCAAGAGTATCATAAAAAAGATAAGAATTCTTATTATTCTTATTCGATCTCTTGTTGGGTATATATTGATAATCAACCTTATTTGAAAAATAAGAGAGAATATGTATCTATATTAAACTATGGAAACAAACCACGAATTGAATATAATGTTTATCAAAATAGAATTCGTATTGTATCTATGGAAGGGAATAGAGAGAAAATTATATATAACAAGAATATTGCGTTACAAAAATGGAACCATATTGTTTTGAATTATGATAAGGGAAGTTTGGATATATTCTTGAATGGAAGATTAGTTGGAACATCTATTAATATGATAGATAATGGAGAGATGAGTGTGATTGATATTGGAGAAGTGAAAGGATTACAAGGTGGTATATGTAATGTAGTATATTATCCACGACGATTAACTAGTTATGAGATCTCACTCATTTATTGGATATTTAGTTCTCAGAGAATACCAAGTTTATAATTTAAAGATATTTGTAATATAAAATATCTAACTTTATATTATATTATGAACGTTCAACAAATTATATTAGGTGTTTTAATTGTTATAATTATATACTTAATTTATTCTTACTTTTTCGGTGATACTTCTTCAAAACAGATAAATAAAATACGAAATGCGATGGAGTCAGATGTTATAAAAGCAGATGATTTACCACAAGGAACAGCAGGAACCAATGATTATACTTATTCCATTTGGTTATATATTAATGATTGGAATTATAGATATGGAAGTGATAAAATAGTTTTAGCAAAGACAGATACTAAAGGACAACCAAATCCTTCTGTTTTATTGGATGCAACCTTGAATAATATATTGGTAAATATTCGTGTATATTCACAAGATGCAAGTAGAAGAAGTAAAACACATGGTTGTTTGCTTGAGAATGTGCCTTTACAGAAATGGTTCAATTTGATAGTAACACTAAATAATCGTGCTTTAGATTTATATATAGATGGAAAATTAGTTAGAACTTGTATTTTACCAGGAGTTCCAAAATCGGATCCATCTAGTGATATATTGATTACTCCAAATGGTGGATTTAGTGGTAAAACTTCCATGTTTAGATATATGTCTCACGCAATTAATCCACGACAAGCATATGATATATACCGTGAAGGATTTGGAGGAGGTTCTTTCCTTGGTAATTTAATGGATAAATACGGAGTGAAATTTTCACTAATGGTGGATAATGAAGAAAGATATAACTTGAAGATTTAATTTGTTTTATTATATATATATGTTTCAAACACCAAGTCCAGATACCCCACTTATTCGTCCGCAACAACCAACATTTGAATTATTTAATGACCCAACAGAGGTGGTAGGAGCAACAACTAATTTTTTAAATACAAATACTTTAGTAGCAAGAATAGCATTTTTAATTTTAGTTATTATTTTATTTGTAGTGGGTTTAAGAATCGGAACTCAAATTATTTCTTGGGCTTTAACACCTAGTGGAAGTCCTATATTAGTAAATGGTATGAAAGATGCAAGAAAACCTCTTGTCATTTCTCAAAATCCAAGGTTGAAAAATAGTATTCCTATAATGAGGTCAGACAATGAAAAGTATGGTATAGAATTTACATACTCTGTATGGTTATTTATTGATGATTTAACATATAAGCACGGACAGTATAAGCATGTATTCAATAAAGGTAATGATGTGGTTAGTGGAGAGAACCCTGAACTAATTAAACCCAATAATGCACCTGGTGTATATATTGACAAGGAAACAAACAATCTTATCATTTATATGAATACATTTAAGCGTTCCAATGAAAAAGTTGTTGTAAGGAATATACCATTAAATAAATGGATTTCACTTGTGATAAGATGCAATGGACCCAATCTTGATGTATATATTAATGGAACAATAGCATTAAGACATACTTATTCTAGTGTTCCAAAACAAAATTATGGGGACTTTTATGTGAATTTGAATGGAGGTTATTCAGGATTCTTATCCAATCTTCAATATCATAACCGTTCTCTCTCCATACGTGAGATTATTCGAATAAACGAACAAGGACCGAACTTGAAAATGAATACGGATGAAATGAAAGTAAACCCTCCATATTTCTCTCTACGATGGTATTTAGGACAATAATTGAAGATTACGGTCGTAAATTTGGATTAATACAAACATCCATTGTAGGATAAATTTTCTTGGATAAACAATCATCATTTACACCTACACGAAGACATACACGACGGTCTTCGTTATCATTTCCTATATAACAATAACCACTTTTTCTGGATTCTTGAATTACACTATTTATCGTATCCGGTTCATATTCTGTTTTTTGTATTCCTCCTCTTTGAATAGGACCCTCTCTTTCTCTCTCAATATCTTCTTCTAAATCGTCTAAGATTTCTTGTGTAGTGGATGCAACTTTCTTTGTTCCTTCTATACTTTGTTCTAGTGTCTTTTTAGATACTTCTTTAGTCTTTTCTGCGACATATTCTGTAGTATCGCCGATAAAATAGAATACATTAAATCCAATTAAGGTTAATAATATAATAATGATAATTATACGATACATATATATATCCATACTAAAAAAAATAATATAAGAGACAAGATTAAATCAATGATACTGATTTTAATGTAAATGTTATATTTTTTTAATATAATATTTATATAAATGCTATCCAGAAAATTTATCCAAAATCATCTTCTCTCTGTAAGTATTGTTTTATTTATGATAATCTATTCAATGATTCATTTCATACAACCTGGTTTTTTGTATGATAATAACAATACATTAAGAGAGTTTGGTTTAAATAGTAAAAAGAAAACAATATTACCAGCATGGTTATTAGCTATTTTTATTGCTGTTATTAGTTATTTAAGTGTAATGTATTATTTAGCAATACCTAAATTATATAGATAATCTATTCTCTGATTTTATATACTTTAGGTTTATCTTCTCTCTGTCTTTCTAGTTCTTGTTCGTATTGAAGAACGTCTTGTTCTATTTCATCAGGTGTTTTAACACATTCACTTGATAATATTCCCATATTAGAGATGGAGATAGTTAATAATCCTGTTAATAATAACCAAACAAATTGTGAAACATAATCTTTTATCTGGACTCTAAACCGTAATTTTTCTACCAATTCCTCATAGTCTTCATTAGATTTATCTAAAATTTTACTTATTTTCTCCAATGCGGTATCAAAATTAGTAGGTGTAAATTGGTTGATTAATAAGGATTTGTCTTCAAATATATTTGAAATTACTTTATTTAACTCCTTATCATCTGTTTTAAATTTTGATTTTAACAATGAAGTCATAATTGTATTAATACCTAATGCAGAAACAACCAAATAACCGAATGTATTTGAAAATGGCATTTTCCAACTTGGAAATAGCATTAATAATGCTTTGATTGATAAAAAGATAAAGAACCAAGGTAATATAGACCATACAATAAGAGGACGAATGCGAACAGAACCACACATTGTTCGTAAATGGAGAGAACTAAATATCGTTTGAAATGTGATTGTAAGTAATATATAAATGATGTGTAATGCTAAATGTAAATTATTTGGTAAAAAAAGTAAAAATCCATAATAAGCAATTGTAACAATGATAAAGATAGAGATACTCGTTGAAGAAACATTCATAATATGTATATATTAGGTATAAATTAATTATTATTATTTACAACAATAATATATATTTTTAATGAAACCCATATTAATTGAGCCAGGAACAAAATATTTTATACATAAGACTTTAGAACAATGTAAGGAAGTGAAATATTCATATTATAATACAATGTTTAATATTATTGTATTTTTGTTATTTGTAGGAATGATATTTCTTATATGCTATTATGGATATAAGAATAAAAAGAGTGAAAAAAAGAATACAAACGAAAAATATATTCAAGAGTTAATTGATAAAATACAACAAGAGAAAGAGAAAGAAATAGAGAAGAAAATATATCCAATGAAGAATACAATTACAAATTTACCGCCGATGGATAATTATTTTATGGAGTCAATGAAAAAATTTTTATAAAAATATATAATATAATTAATATGGAACAATATGAAGATGCTATTAAATTATTTTTTTCAAATAAACAAAAATATGAGAAGAAAATAGAAAGTTCAAAATTGAAAATATTAAGAAGAGATAATTTATCTTTACGAGAGAAGAGAGAACAAATCAGCAATATGAAAGTAAAATGTATTTATTGTAAAAGAAATGTTGGCTCAAACTTTATGATTACACCAGACGAATATAGAGTTGTTTGTGGTAGTAAAGATACACCTTGTGAATTGAACGTACATATACGAAGATGGAAACAGATGGATGGAAGGAAAGCAATAGAAGAACTCATTAAGAATATTAAAACAATTATTATTGAGATTATATCATTAAAACATATTTTGTTGTATGATTTGATTCAAGAAGATAAAGATGAAATCTTAACTAAATTTAAAGAAATGCGAGATCATTATAACGAATTACTACAAACTAAAAATATATATCATTTTAAGATGGATCAACAAATGATGACTGAAGAGAGAATGAAATCCATAAAAGAAATGACAACACAGAATTATGTGTTACTTCAAAATTTTAAGAATCAGTTAGAACAAGGTTTAAGTAGTAGAAATCCATCTATAATAAAAGACGCGATTGTTTTTTATACTGAAGAGTTAAAACCATCCTTTAGAGAGATAGAAGAACAACGTTATGCATCAAGAAGTATAGAAGATGATATATATAATGAAAATGTAAAACGATTATATAGAAATGTGAATGATATATCGATGTATCAAATTACAACACAACAATATGAAATTATTAGTTTAAAAATATAATAAATTTTATATTTTCGTATATATACTATTATGGCTTCCGGTGCAACAAGTATAGATGAATTACCTTCTATGAATATGAATCAAGAAAATAGACCTATTCAAGAATTACCTAATATGAATGTAAGAACACGAGATACTAAACCTAGTTTGGAGAGTGTATCTTATAATCCCAATGAGTTTTCCAAACAACCAACGATGGAAAACACGATGCCTTCACAAGGTACGCATCATTCGAATGATATGAGTTCTTCTTTTAATAATATACCACCAGAACAAATAGATAAGATACTGAATAGTATAGAAAATGCAAACACAAATACAAGATTACCAAGTCGTGATATACCAATGGATACAAATCGTATTCATCAAGACCAAGAAGCAAAACCAAATTATGTACCTGTAGAGAGAAACGATTATATTGAGAATGAACCCAATCATGCAGAATATACTAAACAAGATACCTCTTATGATAGTATATACGATGATATGCAAATTCCATTTATTATATCTATACTCTATTTTGTGTTTCAATTACCATTTATGAATAAACTTTTACAACAATATATACCATTTATTTTTTTGACCGATGGTAATTTATCTTTAAAGGGTTATTTTATAAAATCATTATTATTTGCTTCCTTATATTATGGTATTGACAAATTGATTAATTATTTGAGTCTAATATAAATATGTTATAAAAATGTTATAATATATTTATACTTTTTGAGTTTTGGTTTTTGATGTTTTTTTATTACTTTTTCGTTTTGTTTTATTCTTCTTATTTTTCTTTCCAGAACTAGGTTTATAAGTAAAAAAATACATATCATAATCTTTTCTTACTTTTTGTTTTCTCTCTTTCATTTCATTATACAGTTGTTCTCTCTGTTGTCTTAATTCAAGGGTAGTTTCTTGTTTTCCTACACATTGTAAAGTATATCTTTTTAATGGTGATCTTTGTGAGAGACGGTTCTCTCTCTGAATTTGTAATAGATAATCACTTAAACACATTAAACGCTCTACATCATAATTCATATCATCCAAATATAAAAAAAGTAAATAATAAGATAATATGGTATCTGTAGTTCCAATACGAATTTTTTTATTTTTGTAAGATACTTCATTATAATTATTGCAAGTAGCCGGTTCATAAATATAGGCAACGGTATCTTTTTTATATTTAATTTGGTATCTTCTTTTTATGATATTATCGATTTCTGGATATTCAATAATAGTAATATCTCCTTCTTGAAACTTGTTTTTAATCTTCTCGAGAAGAGAGTCTGGATCACTATGAATAACATCAAAATTTGGTATATTAGATAAATCAATTGATTGTTTTACTGGTTTATATTTAAATACAAAAGATTTAGAAAATAATCCAATAAAGACAACATCTTCATTAATAAATATATCTCTCAGTTTTCTTAATATATCTTTCTTTTCTTTACTATTTTCTACTTTTAATAATTCATCAAGATTACATTTAGGTGCAATACGCTTGTAATAAGAATTAAACAAATTTAATCGTTTTACTACTTTTTCCCATCGTGAAACATCTCCTTTTGGTCTAGATAATTCTAAATACATATTTCTTCTTATAAATTCAATAGGAGCATAATAAATATCATCAATAACAACTGCATTTTTATGGAGTGAATGATAGAGTTTTTTATCCATATATTTTATATCTGCAACACCAATAGAATTGACAAATACTTTAAAAACACCTTTATGGACGCTACTTGATCTAACTTCTACAGATGTATATCCTTTTTTATAAAATATATTTGCTAAATCTACAGAATCCTGAATTGGTTCAGGGGAATAAAAATCATAATCTGGAACTTCAAAATTATAATCGTAGAATTGCATATTTTTAGGTAAGGTATTATTAATAGCGGTTCCACCATAACATACACGTTGTCTATCTCTGAGAAAATCTTCAACAACTTGTGTAATTTCTTTAATATTTTGATTTTTGATTAAAGAAGAGTTCATTCGTTTTTCAATCTTATCTGCATTATGTTTTATAATATTTGCTTCACACTCTTCATAGGTCATATTTGGTTCACAATCAAACATTATATATATATATATATAAATATATTATACTTTTGGAAAAACAATCAAGAGAGAAAGAAACCAATGTTCTCTCTACATATGAAAATCTAATCTACTTTTGGATAAACAATCAAGAGAGAAAGAATTCAATGTTCTCTCTACATATGAAAATNTAATCTACTTTTGGATAAACAATCAAGAGAGAAAGAACCCAATATTTTCTCTCTTGATATGGAAATAATTAAACTTTTGGATAAATAATCAAGAGAGAAAGAAACCAATGTTCTCTCTACATATGAAAATATAATCTACTTTTGGAAAACAATCAAGAGAGAAGATGCCAATGTTCTCTCTACATATAAAAATCTAATCTACTTTTGGAAAACAATCAAGAGAGAAGATGCCAATGTTTTCTCTCTACATATGAAAATCTAATCTACTTTTGGAAAAACAATCAAGAGAGAATGAATTCAATCTTCACTCTAGATATGGAAAATCCATTATACTTTAGCATTAAAGTAAGATTTCTTAATTTCTTTCGGTGCATAAGATAATTTACTATCTTGTGGTTCTGGATTATCTACAACAATTGGAATATAACGCAATGGTTTCGGTTTTAATACAAATGCTGAATTGTTTTTATTAAAGAATTCAAGATAATAAATTAAATGAGAATCAACCTTTTGAAAATTCATTCCAACCATTTGACAACCATATTTGATATGAATGCTTGGATCCATATTAGAACTGTTCTTTTTAAGGTCGTTCATTGTAATATGCATATTTTTTTTATTAAAATTAATCAAGTCGCTATGATTGGGTGCAAATCGTATATCGTGGTCTCTTGACTTTCGTAAAAAGAGAGAAGAAGATGTTATATTCACAATCTCTCCAAATTTGGTTTCTTTATAGAGAGGGTTGGATGCATCGTATGCGATGATAACTTTTCCTAAAAAATCTTGAATAGGTTGATTTGTTAAATTTTCACCATTAAATTCATTGGAATACTTTAATCCTAATCGTCGTTTTCCAAGTATTTGAACGATTGATTTTGTCATATCATTAAACACTCTTTCTCTCTGGCTTTTTACTCTAAAATGTAAAATTAATGGGTCATTAAAATTAGGGCATGTAGAAGATGCAAAGGCATTCCGTTGGATTGTTTCTATGACTAATGGGAATGAAAGACTATTATAAGATGTTTTTCTATGAAACGACTTCTCATAAGAACATGAAACAACTGTTTTTCCATCTACAGAATAGACCTCAAAGTCAAGAACTCTTGCTCCTCGTTTAATAACATTTTTCAACGCTTCGATAGAAACAAATGTATTACTGAAATCTCCATTACAACAAGAATTATGACTTGTCATAATATAATAATCTCTTAATTTATGTTTATTTTTTGCATCATTAGTATTCATGTTTGAAATGACATTTTCAACATTGTCTAAGTTTGAAGTCATCGAAGAGTTGTTTCGTCTATTTTTAAGGAATTCACCAGATATATAGTAACCGATAAAAGATGCAATTAATACGAGTAAAGCAATTAAGTAATAAAATGCGAATTTTTCATTTGTCAGTTGTGTTATATTTCCTATTACATTATCTATTGTATCTTTTGAAATACCAGGAATGTCATAATTTTCCATATATTATAAATGAATAAATTTAATTTAAAATTTAAAATTAAATTATATATATATAATTATGGCTGGTGGATTATTAAATTTAATATCATTCGGTCAAGAAAGTTTATTATTTTATGGAAACCCACAGAAAACCTTTTTTAAAAAGAAATATAAACAATTTACTAACTTTGGAATGCAACGTTTTCGTTTAAATTTTGATGGTTCTACAATGCTTCGTATGAGTGAGGAAACAAAATTTACATTTACGATTCCGCGTTATGGTGATTTATTATATGAATGTTATTTGGTATTAAGATTACCGGATATATATAGTACTATACGTAGAGTTTCAGAGAACAGTCCTGAGAATGAATGGGTTCCATATGAGTTTAAATGGATAAAAGAGATAGGAACTCATTTTATTAATCGTATGGATGTAAAAGCAGGTAGTCAGTTATTAGCGACATATACAGGAGAATATTTTTCCGCAGTCGCACAGCGTGATTTAACAGGGAGAAAAATTGATGTATGGAATCAGATGACTGGAAATGTTCCTGAATTATTTGACCCAGCAAATAGCGGTCAGCGTGTTAATTTGTATCCAAATGCTATATTAAGACGAAGAAACGAGCAGGATCCAAATATAAACACATTAGAACCGAATGAAGGAAACACAATTATTCCATCTATAAAAGGTCGTACATTGCATATCCCTCTTGAAACTTGGTTTTCAAGTGATATTGGTTCAGCATTTCCATTAATATCTCATCAATATAATGAATTAACTTTTGATATTTATTTAAAACCAGTAAAAGACATTTACATTATTCGAGATATAAAGGATGAAACATTTGGATTTCCACACGTTTCTCCAAATGTGAATGAAACATACCAGCAATTATTTAATTTTATCAATCCACCAGAAGATACAGATGGTAATGTTATTGAAAATACAAATTCAAGATGGAATCCAGATATTCATATGATATCAACATATATATTTTTGGATAAACAAGAGAGAGAGATATTTGCCAAAAATTCTCAAGAATATTTAATAAAGACACCTTATAGTTGGGAATTTTTAAATGTATTTGGTTCAAGACAAATAGAGTTGGATTCAAAAGGTCTTGTTTCCAATTATATGTTTCGTTTTAGAAGAAGTGATGCCTTTTTAAGAAATGAATGGTCTAATTATACAAATTTTCCATATGATAACGAACCGATTAGTTTTAAACCATTTTTACCAGACCCACAGAATTTTATTACTGGTAATTTTATTGGAGATAGTGAAACATTAAATATACCGAATATTTTAGTAGATATGGCTATTCTTCTTGATGGTAAGTTTCGTGAAAATTCACTGGATTCTGGTGTATATCAGTATATTGAAACATATAGAAAAGCAAATGGTTCATTGAAACCTGGATTATTTCTTTATTCATTCTCTCTAGATACAAATACTGCTAATTATCAACCTTCAGGAGCAATCAATATGGATTTATTCGAAAAGATAGAGTTTCAATTTAATACTATTATACCACCCAAATGTAGTGATAGTTCTCAATTCATTAATCAAATATGTGATGCAGATGGAAATATCATTGGAACAAGAAAAAATACGTGGATATTAAATGAATATGCTTATGACCTCCTTGTTTTAGAAGAGAGATATAATATTCTAGTATTTCAAAATGGTATTTGTGGTTTAATGTACGCTCGTTAAGCATTTACACCCTTGAAGATTTAAAATGGGACAAATTTCACTAAAATCAAAAAGGTTTTCCCTTTACAGGGCGTGTAAATTTTGGTTTTACTGGTTCGTCTAAACCAGTTGATAAATTTTTAACAGCAGATATTTTATAATCTTCGCTTTTATGTGTAATTCATATAATAAAAAAAATGAATATTTATTTGTCCCATTTTAAATCTTCAAGTATTTAAAGATGTATCTTTAATTATATATATGATGAAAAACTTAATTAGACAATTCTTTTTAACATCTACTTTTGTTGGTATAGGTTATAATGCTTCAAAATTTACAATGTATGGAATACGAGATACAAAGGAAACAGTAGATAATCTAGATATAAAAGATGTTAATCAGTCTTATTTTTTATATGGATTATATGGAATACCGATATGTATGCCTTATGTATTTTATGGTTCTATTTTAGGTGGTATTCATGGTTTATTTTTTCCAATTTTATTGCCGTGTAAATATATCTATAAAAAGCATATAAAAGAATAATAAGATAATAGTCATCAAGAATGCATCAAGAATATCAGTATTTGAATCTTGTTAAAAATGTATTAAAAAATGGAGTATGTGTTCCTTCTAGAAATGGAAAAGTGTATTCTATTTTTGGATACACGATGCGATTTTCATTAAGAGGGAATACACTTCCATTACTAACTACTAAACAAATGGGTTGGAAAACTTGTATGCGTGAGTTAATGTGGTTTATTTGTGGAGAGACAAATAATAACGAGTTAAATAAAAATAAAGTCCATATATGGGATGGAAATGCAAGTAAAGAATATTTAAACTCAATCGGTTTAGATTATCCAGATGGAGAATTAGGTCCAATCTATGGTTATCAATGGAGAAATTTTAATGGTGATTATCCAAATAAAAAAGTAGAAAACATTGTATATGATGAATTAGATAAAGACATTGGACCAAGAGACCAGATGAGATGGATTATTTCACAATTAATAGACGAAAAAAAACGACATTCACGACGTCTTATATTAACAGCATGGAATCCTCTTCAATTAAAAGATATGGCATTACCACCTTGTCATGTATTGTGTCAATTTTGGGTGAATCCGGAAACTAAAGAATTATCTTGTCAATTATATCAAAGAAGTGGAGATATAGGTTTAGGTGTTCCGTTCAATATTGCTTCATATTCGATGCTGACAATAATGATAGCAAGGTATTGTGGATTAAATCCTGGTGAGTTTATTCATGTCATAGGAGATGCTCATATATATGAGGAACATATAGGACCACTCAAAGAACAAATAGAGAGAGAACCATTTCCATTTCCAAAATGGAAAATATCACATATCCCTCGTATATTTGAAGAATTTGATGTTTCAGATGTTTCTCTCGAAGACTATATATACCATCCAAAAATTTCTATGAAAATGATAGTTTAATTATTATATTTTAAATCTTATTTTTAAATATAATAATATAGAAATGAAATATAAAAAAGGGCTTTTCATATTTAGACGAGATTTTAGAATTGATGATAATACAGCTTTATATGAAGCAAATAAGATGTGTGAAGAAATAATGCCGATTTTCATATTTACACCAGAACAAGTTGAAAACAACAAATATAAATCAGATAATGCTGTTCTATTTATGATTGAGTGTTTAGAAAGTTTAGAGAATGAAATTAAAGAAAGAAACGGAACAATTTATTTTTTTAATAATGATTATTTGGATACAATTGAAGAATTAATAAAACGGTATGAAGAGATAGAGGCTGTATTTGTGAATTGTGATTATTCATTGTATTCGAAGAAGAGAGATAAGAGAATCCAAGATTATTGTAGAAAAGAGGGTATTGATTTTCATAGTTATCATGATGAGTGTTTATATCCGCCTCAATCTGTACGAACTACAACAAATACCGTATATAGTAAATTTACACCCTTTTATAATAATGTATTAGAGAGAAAAGTAGATACACCCAAAAAATTGACAAATGTATCTTTTGATAAGATAACACGAAGAGGTATGAAAAACCGAATTACATTACCACTTGCTAAACAAAAATTTACTAGAGAGAATAAGAATCTAGAAGTAAGAGGAGGACGAAAACAAGCATTATATATATTAAATAAAAGTGAAAAACTTAATAATTATGAAAACAAGAGGGACTATTTCAGTTATGAAACTTCTAAATTATCTGGATATATAAAATTTGGTGTAGTTTCAATACGTGAAGTATATCATATATGGAAAAACAAGTTTGGTTTAAGGAGTGGTATAGTTAGACAATTATTGTGGCGTGATTTTTATTTTCATATATTAGATGATAATCCACAATTAATGAAAAACAAATCTTTTCGTGAAAATTATGACAAGATAGAATGGGAGAACAATGAGAGTTTTTTTAAAGCTTGGAAGGAAGGAAATACTGGATATCCTATTGTAGATGCTTGTATGCGTCATATGAATACCACTGGATATATGCCAAATCGTGGAAGATTAATCGTATCCAGTCTTCTTATTAAAACATTATTAATTGACTGGAAAAAGGGAGAAAAATATTTCGCACAAACTTTGTTAGATTATGATCCGGCGGCGAACAATGGAAACTGGCAATGGATGTCTGGTAGTGGTGCTGATTCACAACCATATTTTCGTATTTTTAATCCGTTTTCACAAGGAGAACGATTTGATAAAGATGCTACATATATTAAAAAATGGATTCCTGAATTAAAAGATATAGACCCAAAAGATATTCATCAATGGAATAAGAAATATACATCGTATCCTAATTTGAACTACCCAAAACCAATTGTTGATTTTTCAGAGAGAAGAAAAATAGCAAACAAGATGTATATAAAAATATTCTAGTTATCATAATTGATTATATTCTTTAATAATTTTATCGTTTATTGGTATAAACTCAGGTTCCGTGTTATCACTATTCCATACTCCAACCTTATACATTTGTTTATTTTTATCATCATAATAAAAATAGTAAACTACACCACCATAATTATATGGATTATCTAATATTCGAAGATGGTGATTTCTGGCGTATTCATAAATGGATGACATATATTTTGATTGAGAGTTTCGTTTTTCTTCATATTTATTACAAGGTGTAAAAGATGCATAAGAAGAATCAAAGGGTGATGTTCCTAAATGCATCATAATACTCATAGTAAATATTATATTTTAATGTTTTTAACGAGAGAGAAAATTCAGTGTCAATTATTACAATAATAACTATATGTTTGATGTTATCACTATAATGTAGGTATATAGTTTATAGAATTCATTATATTTATTTTAGTATTTAATATTTCCTTTTTATGATTTTTTACACTTTCAAGTATATAATAATCATCTGGTTTGACTTCATTCTTTTTAATTTGTTTATAAACACTATTAATATTGTTGATTAACTCTTCTATTAATTTAGTATCACGAGAGTTGTGTATAGGTGTTGTAAAACGAATCGGTTCAGTGAATAGACTAATTGCAAAATAAAGAATATATCTTCGTTTCCTTTTTACGGATGGTTTAAATTGAAGACAATATAGATTTAATAAACTTTGGATAATCTTTTCGTGTAGATTTTTCTTTTTTGTAGATTCATTTAATAATACATCCCATATAACCCATACAACATCTTTTTTATATTTATCATTCACATCCATATAGTTCCTTTTATTACAAATAAGTTTATTTTTTCGTTTATTTGACAATCTTTCAAATTCAAATATCCATTCAATCCAATAACAAGCATCCGTAGTATTCATTGTGTTTTCTTGTAAAGAATAAATAAGTTCGTTGATTGGTATATATAATTCTTGAGGGTCTTCCTCTTTAAGAATCGAGTCCGCAAATTTATGATGTGTTGATTTTAGTCTGTTCTTCAAAATAGTTAAATCAAAATGTTCTTTCTCTACTTTCACTGTATTATATTTATGTTTTTTAGGAGATAAACATAATATTGTTATAATCTCACAAAATAGTTTTCGAATCTCTTTATTATTTCTGGATTCTAAAATGGAGTCTGCATTTTCAACATAAGATTTATTGATAATATTTCTAAAAACTTGAAATCTTGAATCAATATAAAAAGGTAATTTAGGATTTCCAATATGTATATAACAAGTTGTAGCAAGAATAATAATTTCCCATAATTCAATATAATGTCCGGAACATATTAACTCCCCTGAAAGATGAAGGGATGAATCTACATCCGCATTTACAATACTTTTAGTTAATTTATTTTTTATAATACTTAATTTAAACTTTGAAAAGGTAATATTTTTAAACTCTTTTGTTGTTCTTTTATCTTGAATTAAATCCATATATAATACTTTATATTTACATTTTAGTGATATAGCATATTTAATTATATATTATAATTTATATATGAATATATCATTTAAAAAAATAAAAAAATCATCGGTATGGATTCAATTACTTCTAGTCTTTATGATAATATACATCGTCGTCTCTATTTATAACAATTATAAACCTAAAGTAGAAGGTTTTACTCAACAAAAGAAATATATATTAAAAACAAATGATAATCTATATGATAATTTTTATACAAAGATCTATGATAAATTATTTCACGATGAAACAAGAGTAAAATATGAAATAGGTGAAATGGTCCAATTAACAAATATGAAAAAAGAAACATCTAATATATTAGATATAGGTTCCGGAACAGGTCATCATCTTGCCTCGTTAAATCGTTTTGGATTTAATAACTTAACAGGTATTGACCGTTCTAAAGAGATGATTGTAAAATCCAAAGAGAAATATCCAAATATAAATTTTGCAAATGCAGATGCAACAACTGCAAACTTGTTTCCACCCAATCATTTTACTCATATCTTGACATTATACTTTACTATTTATTATATCAAAGATAAGAAAGTATTTTTCCAAAATTGTTATAATTGGTTAATGCCTGGAGGGTATTTAGTAGTTCATTTAGTAAATAAACATAGATTTAATCCTGTATTGAATCCAGCAGACCCATTATTTTTAGTAGATATTCAAAAGTATGCTAAAGAGAGAATTACAAAATCCAATATTCGTTTTAATAATTTTCAGTATAAGAGTGATTTTAAATTAAATGGAAATCAAGGTATATTTAAAGAAAAATTTGAAGATAATAAAACTCATAATGTTCGTGAAAACGAACATATCTTTTATATGGAAAAACAACATGATATTCTTGAAATAGCTAAAAATGCCGGATTTATTTTACACGGAAAAATTGATATGCATACAGTTGAATATAATAATCAGTATTTGTATATTATGTATAAACCAGAATAAATAGTTTAATCTACTCTCAATAAATATATAATATGTATATGGATAAAATATATTATATATTTTTCATACTGTGTTTAATATTTTTGATTTTAAAATACAGATTCAAGAAAGGTTTTTGGAATAATCAACCTGTATTTCACTATCATGATATTATGTTTTGGTTATATCCAAGAGGTATTATACAACATGATATACTAGAAAAAACAAAGTATTATAGTGATTTAGTATCTACTTATACAATTGAAAATATTCCTAAAACAGAATTAGAACAATACATAGATTTAATTAAAAAACATTATATTATTGATAATGAATTATCTTATAATGCTCCAAGAGAGAATATTTATGCCTATATGGACCATTCCGGATATACTTCTCTCTTTAAACAAGAGAGAACAGTTGCAAACAAAGAAAAAAATAGACTTTCAATGATTCATACTATTATTTCTGGAATCTCTTCTAGACCTATTACTCTATATCATAATCAAAAAGTTATTCCTTTTAGTTATTATACTGATTTTTTATGCACTCACAAGAAATTTAGAAAACAAAATATAACACCCAAAATGATATATACACATGTTTGTGATATCATGATAAAAAATAATCATCCTTGTCTCTATCTATTTAAGAGAGAAGGAGAGTATTCACCTTTTGTTCCCATTCTTTCCTCCCATTCTTTTATTTATAATATTAAATATCTTCTTCATAAAAACAACAAAATGAACTTATTAACTATAAATAAAAGTAATTTATATTATTTATTTGAAAAAATAAAAGAACTTAAGAATGAATTTTCATTTCTTGCTTACAATTCATATACTCATATTCTTCGATTAATAGAAAGTAATAATTTACATTGTTATGTATTGGTTCATCAAGATAAGTCTTTACAAGCGTTTTATGTTTTTACAAATAATTATATGAAACATAAAAATGAAAATATTATTGAGTTATCGTTAAGTTATAAGAACAAAAGTTGTAGTAATAATGATTTTTATGGTGGATTTATAAATGGTATTAAGAATATACCAGTTGATAACTTAACTTATTTAGTTGTTGATAACATTGCAGATAATGATAAGATAATACAACATATGGAATATAAATATGAAGAGAGAACTCCTATATCATATTATATATATAACTATGCATCTTATACTTTAGATCCAAAGAACTGTTTCATATTAGTTTAACGTGTATAATATTTACCAACTCTAGCAAAAGAATCAACAAGGAAAATAATAAATATCCCTAAAAATCCATATAGAATAAGTTCTTCGTGTAAAGTTCCTGCCTTCTCATCTTTTTGTTCTTCTAATAAATGAATCATATAGTTTAGTTTATCACTTAACATTTCATTTGTATGTTTAGAGAGAATGGGTGTATTTTCGTTCTGTAAGTATTGATGATATGCATTGTTATTATAATATTCTTCAATTGGTGATTTTTTAGGTATATTTTTAAATGTTTCTTTGGATACAGATTGGTCGTCTTCCTCTTCATCCGTTTCTATATTTCTATCTTCAAATTCTTTTTGTTTTTCTTTCAATGAGTTTTGAAATTGTTTATCATGTTCTTCTTTGTTTCCTAAACTAGTCATATCCGGTTTAGGAATAAAATCACCCATTCTCTCATCTTCATCATCACTATCTTCTTGATTTGCTGTAATATTTCTAATTAGACGATTTACCTTCGTGTTTGTATTTCGTCTTTGTTTAATTGTTTTATTTTTACTTCTCTTTTTTTTATCATCAATCTGTACTTCTTGATATTCAGCAGGTGCAAGATTAAAGTTCATACTATAAAAAAATAAGATATTTTTTTATTGAATTATAACTATTAATAAAATCTTTTTTCTTCTAAAATTATATAATGAAAGTAAGACATCAAAACGAAATACTACTATTCTTTTTATTGATTACATTTATGTATCAAGTGCCTGAATTCTTCATTACCATAGCAAGACACCCATTAGGTAAATTGTTATTACTTATCGTCGTAGTGTATTCATATAAAATGTTTGGATTGTATAATGGTATTCTAGTTACCTTAATTGTAATACTTATTTTAGAACATACAGGAGTCATTGAAGGAATGACAGATGAGAGGGATGAGAATGAAGAAGAAGGAGAGACAAGTTTAGATGAAATGGTAGATGAGAATGTGGAAAACGAGGAAGTTCAAGGAAATGATTTACTAGATGTAGAAGACGAATTAAACCGAAATCAGAAAACTGAAAATGATGAAGATGGTGAATTAAATGAGTTATTAAATGAAACAGACGATATAGTTGAAGATGGAGAACCAGTAGGAGATGAAAATACAAATATAGAAAACTTTTCTAATTATAATTAATCTATTATTAATATATATATGTTTGACACTATAAATCACTATTTGTTTATGTTGAATAATAACAAATACATGGCAGGGATTATGATGTTGATATTGAATATTGCTTCCAAGTATATAAATATTCAATTAACTGAAACACAACAACAGTTCTTGAAAGGAAAGTATGCACGACAATTTCTTATATTTACAATTGCATGGATTGGAACACGTGATATAATTACTTCGGTTGTTTTAACAGCTTCTTTTATTACTTTAACAGAATATCTCTTTAATGAAACGAGTTCTTTATGTATTCTACCTAAACATATGAGACAATTGTATGATGCAATAGATACAAATGATGATGGTAAAATAAGTGAGGAAGAAGTGAAAAAGGCAATTATTGTCTTAGAAAAGGCACGAAAACAAAAAGAAAAACAACAACAAAGAAAAACCCTTAATAATTTTATAACTAATTTATAATGTTATAATATACATGTTATATATTATTTATATATCAGTAGATGATGATGTAAATTATGATACATATTATTTTAATACAAATATGATATACAATAATAATACGAATAGAGAATACTTTTTATTAGAATTAAATGATGAAGATATAGAAGATAAAAGAAAGAGAGAACAAAAGTTAAATCAAAACATAAAGAAGAATCTTGATAAATTATTTAGAAATAGTATATTGAAACAGAGAGATAGAAAAAATAATAGATATTATATTCGGTCTTATCATTGGGATTATAAATATAGAACTTCATCAAGAAAACCGTGGTTTATTAAACGATTAGAACAAATGATAAAACGACCAAATATAAGTTCTCAAGTCAAACAACATATACAAGATAAATTATCACAACACATAGTGATTCGTGTTCATGTTGATATGTTTTTATTACACGAAAATGCTACACTACAAGAGCGTTTCAGTAGTTTTAAAAAATCATTAAAGTTAGATTGCAAACACCATAGGAAAGAATTTAAACGAAAGAGAAAAAAGATTAAAACAAGAAAAGAGAGAGAGAAAGAAGAGAGAAGAGAGAGAGAAGAAATGACTTAGTCTTCTCTCTTCAACTCATTTTCTAATCGTTCTATTCTTTTTTGAAGACCTATTATAATATTCTGTAAATCTTCACTTTTTGAATCGTCATTTATATCTAGATGATATTCTAATTGTTTAATCTCTTCATTGATATCTAATAATTCTTCATCTTCTATTTCTGGAACTGTTTCTAGTTGTCTTTGTTTTGAAGCATTCTTCTCAAATAACCAACAAGAGATATTGTATAGAGTAGAAAGAGTTCCCTTAGTCATGTAATATGCAATTTCTATCGTTTCGTATAATAAAAATCCAATCATATATTATATATTTATAATATATGATATTCATTATTCGTTAAATATCTAAACTAACTGTATTTCGTTCGCTCCTTGGTTTTCTTCTTGATTTTCGTGGAACATTATCCGCATCTTTAGAAATAGAGCGTAGCTCATCTAAACTAATTGTGCTACCTGTTGTTAAGTTTGGAATATTAATTTCTTCTTCTTTTTGTTGTTTTTGTCTCTCTTCGTTGTTAGAGTCTTGATTTGTGTTTCTAGGTTCTCTCTTTTTAATTTTAGATAAGAATTCGTCAATATCACTTGGACCTTTCATTTCTGGTCGTGGTTCTTCTTTTTCAATGGGAGCATAAGTATCTTGTATATTTACACTATCTTTAAATTCAGGTATTCCTCTTGCCATACCAATATCTTTCCTACTTGGATTGGTAGTTCTTCGATAAGTTTTCTCTTCTTCTTCTCTATAATGTTCGCCTCTAAATCTCTCTTGTCTAGGTTCTCTCTCATCACTCATTATATTATTCATAAAATTACCAAAACCAGGTTTATTTTGAGCCATTGCGGATGCTGCAGTATTACTAAACTGTTGCATGACTTCTGGATTTTGTCGTAATATATCTTCCATACTTGGCATAGCAGATTTAAACATAGAATTTGTCATATGAAGCATTGAAGCACCTATTCCAATCTGGAATAATAATTTTAACTCGGGTGCAAGTTTCGCCTTGGACTTATATTTTTCGTGCAATTCTGAAAATATCTCATCATAATCTTCAATATTCTCACTAATCGATTCACCCCACCCATCTAACTTTAAATCAAAGGGATCAAACTTATTATTTAAATATTCAAGAGTTGAAACTAAACTCATTAATATCTTTCCTTGAAATTTAATACTATTTGACTTTTCTTTCTCTGAAACAATCATTTCATACTCTCCTTGCATTTCATCTAAAGAAGACTCCATTGTATATTTTTTACTTAGAGCAACACCTTTCTTTTCTATCATTTCTAATTTTCTTAAATACTCAAATTTCTTTCGTAATAATTCTTGTCTTGAAAGAGGTTTTTCTTTTGGAACTTCTTTTTCTGGTTCAATTGGAATTTCATTAAACTTTTTAAATCCATCCCATGTTTTATCTTCGTGTTCTTTATTGACATTCAATTTAGGTTTTTCATCATCTGTATTTACATTAAAATCTACTTTATTTTCTTTTTCACTTGTTAATGGTGGAACATAAAAACTCTTTTCTTTATTACTAGTTTCATTTTTATCTTCATTTTCAAAGATTGAAAATTTTACATTTTTATTTTTTTCTTGTGGTTCATCTTCTTTTATACTATCATTCAACTCACTTTCTAATTTATTTAAGTCGTGAATACTTATTTCATTAGATACAGGAGTAGTATTTCTTGATTGTTGTCTTTTATCATTCATTAACATCTCCATCCCTAAATTATCATTTAAATTTAATTCAGTTGGTTCGAGGTCATTAATATCAAGTGTAATCTCTTCCATTATGATAAAATAAGAATATTTACTTTTAAGTATTACGCACTTTATAATATTTATTTTATAATTAAATTCAAATTTAAATTATGTTTTTCAACTAAATAAGGTATGATTTGTAAAAACGAATCCGCTAAGTCATCTTTCTTTTTATTCTTTGTAAAATGATTTTTCCAATTATATTCTGTTTTAACAATGAGTTCTTGTTTATCCAATAAAGAGAACACAACATCAATAGAACGTTTTTTTCTCTCTTTATAAGACATTTTTTCTCGGACAAAATATTTTAACTTATTAGAAGAAGAAACAAATTCAATGTTTGAAATATCTTTCATTATGAAATATTGGGCCATCATCCCTTGGATACATTTCATACGATTTGCAATAGGACTAATTTGATTTTCAATGAGAACAATATCTATTTTTTCATTTTCAAATAAGGAATCAAAAAAAGACTTGATTTGTTTTCCAATATGGACGAGTGATATTTCATTTGATTTTTTACAAGTATATGGTGTCAATGTTTCTTCTGCTATATATTTCTTTAATTTATTTGCATAATCTATTTTTTTTAATGTTTTATGTTCGTCATCAGTAATTAAATTTAATTCTTTACATTTCTCTCTGAGAGTAAGCACTGGTTTAGAAGATATAGTTTGGATTGGAAACATATCTTTAGAGTGAGACAGTTTTTTCTCTCTTGCGTGTTTTTTACATAAATATATGGTATTATAACTAAAACACGGTTTAGTTTTACAAGATGGATAATAGTTGCATACAATAGATTTATCTAATTCTTGAGAGAGATCGATGATATCCCATTGAATTATATGTATCATGTTATCTTTTTGAACTTCAATAAGACAATATGCTAAATTTTTAATTCCAACATCAAAACTTAATATTTTCATTTATATGTATAAATATATTAGTTTTAATTTATTTTGCACGATAATAATCTAAATATCCTTGTTGTGATAATAGAGGTGCAACCATTCTTGATTGAAGTGTTTCTTTTGTAATATATAAATTTTTTAAATCACTATCTTCATAACCAAATGGTTGTGTAAGGTCGTGTTTTGAAGAGTAAATATGGCGATTTTGATTCTCTCTACCATCATATGGATAACCATATTTATACACTCCACAGTTTTGATATACTTGATTTGTATTACTTTTTTTTATACTTTCACTATTGTGAATAAGAAACTGACGATAATCATAGTTTGTTTTAATATTGTATTTTTCAATTAATCTATCATTTACTTTGCAAGCTGTATTATAATCGGTATAATTTCTACCATCCGACATTAAAGCAGGATAATCAAATCGTATATTATTAGATGCACCATGACAAGAACCCCAAGACATAATATATATAGATTAAGAAAAGTTTAATTTTCTAATAATGTTATTAATTCTTGTTTTTTAAGTTTTTTTGGGTCATCGTGAAGATTTTTCTCTTCCACTATTTTTCGTAGTTTGGCAACATTCAGTTTTCTAAAATCGTTTTCTTCAGTATAAACAATATGTTTTTCATTTTCTTCATTCTCTTCTTGAATATTGGAAGCACTACCAATTTCTTCAATGGTTAATTCGTGTTCTTGATTTTGTTTTAAGTTATTGATTTCATCTTCAATTATACTTGTGTTCTTCATATTTTCTTCATCATCTTCATTTTCGCTGTCTTCCTCACTCTCGCTATCATCATCGTCGTCATCATTATCCTCACTCTCACTCTCACTCTCACT
>SL_7KL_010_BRINEDRAFT_10000151_pt1 | contig 30709 bp, 26 predicted proteins | sample SodLak_010_BRINE_FD_10663 | JGI IMG/M metagenome (IMG submission 10663)
TATATATTTGCATTATATATAAATTACAAATAAAAAATAATTTAAAGGAAAAATTAACGATGTTTTAAGTGTCCCACGTTTTTATTTGGAAATACTATAAAAAAATATCTGCAATATCAAAAACAAAATGATCTTTTTCCAAATACTTTGATTCAAATAAGAGAAATAAAATCTAATTTAAGTTTTATGAAAGAAAATATACAAAAATGGAAAGATTCAGAAAATACAGAACAAAAATTTGAATTTATAAAAAAAAATCATCGTCAAATAGTTGAAATAGATTTAAATTTTAAATTATTTTTCAACACAATTTGAATTTCTTAATTTGGGTTTATTTTTTTCCATGTCAATACATTTGGACATTCTTTCAAATCTTCTGAATTTTCTGAATTATTGACTGGATTAATTTCATTTATACTGATCAACCGACATTTTTCTTTACAAGTTCCTTTTTTTCCTTCTCTTTCATCACATATATATTGTGCATTTGGTGCATTCATGTTTTTAGATTGTTTTTCCAATATTTTCTTTATTTCATCGACAAATGTAATGTTTTTCTTGAAAGTATTATATACAAATGAATCAGGTGTAATATCTACCATTAATGCTGATTTTTTTATTGTTTCTCGAAGCAAGGTTCCGTCTTTCATTAAAACAAAAATTTCTAATAATTTTTCAATCACAATATTGTTGTATAAAAGAATTCTGACTTCCAAATTTGTACAAATCCAATTTATTACATATACATTTTTATCGATACCATTATTTGTATGTGAATCCATACGAACTACACGACCAATTACTTGATCATATACAGATAATTCTTTTATTGGTTCTAAGATATGTATATAGTTGACTGATTTGATAGAATATCCTTCTGTCAAATCAGGATGAATGATTAAAACATTAAAAACACCTCTATGAAATTCATCTAAAATAGAATGTCTAATTTTTGATATATTTTCGTCATTATCATTTTTCAAAAGTTTTTTCAAGACATCATTTGGAAATAAAATTTTGAATTTGATTTCGTCGTCCTCATTAGATTTTACTTCATTCATATAATTGAAAAAAACAACAAGTTGTTGAACTCCATAATCATAATAATTTGAATAAATAACATGTTTTTTTCGTTTTTTTTCTGGATCATTTAGATATTTTTTATATAATCTATCAAACTTATTTGGCCAAAAAATATTTGTATCAGTGATATTTTTATTCAATATAAAATATTGAAAGACATATGAAGATGCTGTGCATAATTTTGAAATAAGATAGCTAATGAGATTGAAAATACTTAAATATGTTTCGGTAAGCTCACCATATTTTTCATGTAATTTTTGTTTAATGAATAATTTTAGATCTTCTTTTGCTTGTTGCATTTGTTTTTCATGTTCTGTTTTTTTTTCTGGTGTCATATTTTTTGTATCACTCATTTTTTTTAATTCATTTATCATATTAGATATTTCCTTTACATGATCACGCAATAAAAATCCTAAACTTATATTTCCTATTTGTCTTCCATTATTTATATATTCTTTATATATATTTTCTTTTAGAATATACATTTTTTGATCCAAAATATGGTCAATACGTCCAATTTCATATATAAACATATAAAATAATGTGGATTGAAAAACATTATAATCGACAAATTCATTTACTTGATTAATTGTTGCAAATGGAGAATTTTTATTATTTTTAGATGTAGAAAAATAATCTATATATTTATGAACATCATTATAAAAATCATTTGTTTTATTGGGATTAAAGACAAACATACTATCAACTGACTGCTTTTCAATGAGTAATTTAATTTGATTTGCAATTTTATCTCCTATGTATTCTATTGCTATATTTTTTGATAAACCAAACATAAATCTCAAGAATCGATTTTCAATGTATTTATTAAAAAGTTCATTCACATGAAATGAATATATATTATTGAATAGAGTCATAAATTTGACTGATTTGAAAGCTATAGGAAGTAAGTATCCATAAGTAAGATATTTATGTTTTGGAATATACATATATTTTTTCTTAAAGTCAGTCTCTTGATAAATCAAGTCTAATTTATTTGGTAAATTTGATAAATTAATTAAGAAATTAATATCCATGGAATTATTGTATATAGGGGTACCAGACATAAAAATATTTTTAAATGTGATTGATAAGTTTTTATTCAAAATATCGAACAAATTTTTATTATTTGATTCTCTTAAAATTTTTAATAAATTATGTGCTTCATCAATTATTAAAATTTTATTTTCAAAAAATGATTTATCTTTTTTAAATATTTCATCAATATCATGAATATTATCTAAGACTTTTTCACGAAAATGTATCTTTTTTTGAAAATATAAGTTTATTTGTCTTATCCATTCATTTTTGATATCATTTGGACATAATATAATAAAATCTACATCTTGATTAAAGTTTAATAAAAGATTTAATGCTGTGAAAGTTTTACCGGAACCCATTATATGGTATAAGATTATCCCTTTTTGATATCGACATGTATTTATTACTCTATTAATAAATTGTTTTTGATATTTTCTCAATTCAATTATTTGATTTTGATTTTCTGGTTGCGGCTTTAATTGTATTGGGCTTTCTGCTGTAAATAATTTTTTTTCAATATTGAAAGCATTTTTATTAAATGTAGTTGTTAATAAATTTCTATTTTCATTTTCTTCTTGAATCTTTTTAACTCTTTGATCAACAATTTGATCAAATTTTATTTTTGTATGAAACATTTTATAACATTTTGGATTTGTATTATTTGTATTATTCGGATCAAAATCGAAAGTTGTATTCAATTGACATTTAAGATAATTATCTTTTCCTAAACATAATGCATCCTTTTTTAGATTTTTCAATTCCTTTTCATCGTATAATTGTATTTCTTCTATATCTTCAATATTTTGCTCAGGTTTTTTATTTTGAAAAAAAGCTTTACAAATAGTTTCAAATTCTTTTTCAAATTCTTCGATATCATTTGATCTTTTCAAAACAAAAGAATCAGGAGTAATACTTGGTAAAGTGAACGTATTAATATCTAATTTATATGAAAAAAACTTTCTCCAAATATTAAAGCGAGTAAAAAAGTTTTTGAATATATTTGCAAAAGAATCATTTACACAAACCCATTGAACTATTTTCACCAGATTTTTGTTTTTTTTATGAGAATCTATTCTTGTGACACGACCAATCACTTGTTTATGAATAGTCAAATCCAATATTGGTTCTAAAATATGTAAATATTGAGTATCTTTCAAAGAAATTCCTTCAGTAATATCAGGATGTAAAATTAATATTTTATTTTGACCACTATTATAATTATTAATTTTTTCATCGAAATCATTTTTTTTTGTATTATTCAAATCATCAATGGGAAATAAAATGTCAAAATTCAAATTTTTATGTTCAAAAAATTTTTTTAATAGTAATACACCATTCTCATAATAATTACTATAAATGACATGTTTATTATTTTTGTTCTTGATATTGTTTATATAAGTATCATATAATTTGACGAATTTTTCTGGCCAAACATCATTATTTTCATTATTATCTTTCATATTACCTATCATTCTTCCATTTTTTAAATATTCATATTCAATATCATCCATTATAATATTATGATACAATTGTGATGAATTTGATACAACATGTTGATCGTTTTTTGAGATTTTTACATTATAAAGAATGTATAAAAATTGTTCTATTTGAAATTTATTATAATAAATATTTTCTGTTATAAATTCTTTTGTAGGATATCCATTAAAAACATCTTTATTTTCTGAAATTTTAAAATAATCTATGTAATTAAGATACTTTTCAAAAAATTCTTCCTGATTTTTATTTTCAAATTTATTATTAATCAATAAATTAAATTTAAATGATGATTTTTCGTTAATTTTTTTCCATATCCTAATTATTGATTGAATTATTTGACTTGATATTTGTAATACTCCGAAAGTTGATATAAACTCTTTGAATATTTTTGATGAATTCTTAAAAAAATTATCTATTAATTTTTCTGAAAAAAATCTTATTAAAAAATCTTGAACTTGTTTATATTTTTTATTTTCAAGTATAGCAATTAAATATAATGAAATTGCAGAACTGATTTGTTTTTTTTGACTGATATATCTGAATTTTATATTGAAATTATCTTGTGAAAAATCGTCATTGACAAAAGTTAGCCCTTTTCCCGTATAGTAACTTTTCAAAAAATTAATTAATATAAATAAATCCATTGTTGAAGTATTGAATGGTGTTCCTGATAAAAAAATATTTTTGTATGAAATTCGAAGTTTATTAATTAAATTATTGACAAGCATTATATCATTTTTTTTTCTCAGTATTTTTAGTATATTGTGTGCTTCATCAACAACAACGAATTTATTTAATAATAGTTCAGGTGTTTTTAGATCTAATAAATCATTATAAGTTTGAATACATATTTTTTCATCAAAAATATTTTTTAAATTTGTATTATTTTTTACAAGAGGTATCAAATATTCTTCAATATTTTTTTTCCAAACAGATTTGATGTTTTCATCACAAAAAATAATCATATCATAATTTCTAAAATTAAGATACAAATTCAACGTTGTTAATGTTTTACCAGAACCCATATCATGATATAGAAAAATACCTCTCAAATCATGACATTTTTTTACAACTCTTTCTAAAACTTCTTTTTGATGAGGTAGTAATTGTTTATTATTTTTGGATGATTTTCGTGATTTTTCAGATGACATGCTTTTTTATTATTAAAATATTTTCTTCTTATTATAAAAAAACGTTCTAAAAACAGATTAGATGAAAAAAAATATAAGAAAACCATTTTGGAGAACAAATGAATATATTGACATGAATAAATGTATGAAGAAAAATTGTAAGGATATTTCAGATAAGAAATGGGAAGAAAAGAGGAAAGCAATTCAAAATGCTTTGACCAAAGATCAAAAAATAGATCTCAAAGAATATACATATCAAATGTTCAATGCATTCGATAATGGTAATACAAAAAAAGGTTTACATTATATGGAAAAAAGGGAAAAAATTTTAGAAGAAAGAGACAGAATTATGCACAATATCGATAAATCAGATAGTAATATAGATATAGTAAGTCAAGAAAGTGAGTGTATTTTGCAAAATTGTAAGGAATCATTCAAAAAAATTATAAGCCTTGAAGTGAAAGACGCAGAAAAAAAAATAAAACAAAATGAGATGGAAAAAGCCAAAAATTCTAATGGAAATAAACTAGATGATATATTCAATAATTTTAAGGAAATAGTAAATAAAATGATCCAATCAGATGATAATTTGACTGTAGATAATATTCAACAATATTATAATTATAAATCAGAGTTTTGGTTGATATATTCAAAACTAAATAGAATTAAGTATTATAAGGATGAGAATGACAAAGAAAGTTTTAATACGATAAAAAAGAAGCAAAATGAAGAAGATTTTCAACAATTAAAGAATAGCAAAAATAAATCAGAAATCATTGATTTATTTGATATGTTGTTTAATCTAGAAATATATTACTCTATGAAAAACTTAGTCAAGATAGATGATGAATGTAGAAAAATATTTTTTACAAATCAAGTTGAAAAAGAAGACAATTTAGAAAAAGATATAAAATCTTTTAAAGAATACATGAAAATTTACAGAGAATCAAATGATTCCAAACTACTAGAATACAAAATAAAAGAAGCTAAGAAAAAGTCAAATCTTTCTGATGAAGCAAAAACTATCCTCAAGGATTATTCAAAAAATTTTATCGATGAAGATAAAAAAATGTTTGAATGTGTGCTTTCTCATACAAAAAGTATAAATGAGCTTTCTAAAATAATTAAAAGATGTGACGAATTAGTCAAAGTCATGAGTGATTCTTTATCGAGTTTAGATATTGATGATAAAGATAAAATATCTCTTAGTTTAATAGAAAATTCTGTAAAAGAAATCAAACAAAAAGAAAAAGAACTCAAAAAAGAATCAAATGAAAAGAAAAAAATGGATATATTTGTAGACATTGTCATGAATTTTCATGTACTTGATATTGAGAAAAAAAGAATGTTTTTCAAATATATTACATCTTTCAATAAAAGAAATAAAAAAAATAAAGGAATAAAAGGAATAAAAGAAAAGAAATTTAATAAAAAAATATAAGAAAATATATCATTGTATCAAATTATTTTAGTTTCGAAATATTCTAAATAATAATTTTGTCAATTATCATAAAATATAAGAAAACAATAATTATATAAAAAAAAGTATAAAAACCAAAAAGTAGAAATCAAAACATGATATTGATACCTACTATTTTTAGTGCTCTTGTCATTGTGACAACTTTTCTTGAATTTTTTGATAAACCTCCAAATGATGAACACAAATCATCATCATTGAATATGCATTTGGCTATGAAATCTCCATATTACAGACGTTGGCCAGATCATATTTATCCATTCCCTTTATCTGATGCATCATATTTACATAATTTATGTTTAGATCATTCTTTGTATATAAATCATGAAAGAAATGATGATTTACCTTTGACTTTTTCAGAAAATTCTTTTAAGTATACATTTTCACCTATGGAAAATCCCATATTTGAAAAAAATAATTCGTAATGGACAGTTTATATAAGTTTTTGTTTTTTTAAATTTTTTCATTAACGGAAAAATTGATTATAATATGAGTTTAATTGAGATTCATACAATTGAACAAAAAAGACACTAAAGCTCTTGTCCAAAAGTTTTTCAATACTTTACAACTAAAATGTTGTTGGCTATTATCGCTCTTGTAATTGGAGTATTTCTAGGAGCATTTGGATTTGCGGTAGCTTATTGTAAGGGATTTTTCGAGACTAATCTCAGTAAGTATGACCTAAATATATTGATGTATTCTGATGACTGGAAAGAACTACAAGAAGCCAAGAAAGAGCAAGATAAGGTAGATAAGGAATATAATGCATATATCAGTGTTCATGTATGTGATCTTGACAAACTAAAAGAGTTGGAACAAAAGCTTAAGGATCTCAAAAATCAACTTCCTGTTCAAGACGAAAACTCAGACGCAGACACAGACACAGACACAAATACAAATAATAATATGAATAGTGTCATTAATAAAATTGATCAACAAAAAAATAGTTGCAAGTTCTCTAGAAAGGCAGTTGACAATATTGCCGTACGTATGACTTCATCAAAAATTCGCTGTAGTATGGCGTCAATTGCATGGGGTAAGCATTTTGTTTAAAATTTTTTGAAGTTTTTTCTTTTTCATTTTTTTTCATTTTCTCAAAGATTATAAAAGAGAAAAGAATATGACAAAACGATTTTTCTCCATTATTTTGGTGATTATTATTTTAATGATTATTGGATATATGGTGTGGGAAAACCAAAAACAAATAAAAGAGATGTTTATCGATAAAGCAACAGATGCATATGAGAATTCTATTACATCTATTTTTGAAACCTATGTATTAAGAGAACCTAATCAAGCAGAAGTAAAACGTTATAGAAAAATGATGGCAAATCCAAATGATACAGGTAAAGTGATTTCTGAATTAAAAAAAACAGATGAATATCAAGGTATATCTAAAAATACAAAGAAATCTCATCAAGGTATTTTGGCACCTAATATCCCATTACAGGTAGATGATTATGATATAATAGATAAACGTGTTGAAGAGTTAGATATAGATAAAAGAACGCGTGTATTTCGTATAATTATTGGTATTTATGATAAAACATTAGAAAGAATGCCTACAATGCAAGAACTTAGATATTATACTATGAGGATGGTAACGGACAATGATTTAACTGAGGATCAATTACGTAAAGTATTAGAAAGTTCACGTGAATTTAAAATTTTAAAGAGAAATCAAAGTAATCAAGTATACGCAGAATTACCTTTAAATGCAACAAATCAACAATTAGATTATGAAGTTGAAGAAATATATAGAAGTGTTATGGGATTTGAAAGCGCAGATAAACATGTAAGAAATAATGATAATGATGATAGTGATAGCGATGAAGAAAAAGACAAACCATTAGATTATAGAAATGAACTTATTTTAACAGAAGAAATGTTGAATTTTTTGAAACAAAAATATATAGAATATGAATTGAATGAAGATCGTCTTAAAAATTTAATCAAAATGATTCATCGTTTAGATAGTGAAAATGTGAATATACAAAAAATTATCGATTATCAAACACCTATGGCAACGGTTAGAATTCAAAGTAAACGCAACAGACAAAGAAAAAATGAAAAAGAAAATAGAGAACGTATTAAAGAGAATAAGAGAACACAAAAAGTAAATGCAGATGGTGGTCTAGATGATATTAATCAACGTAAAAAAGAAATATCAAGTCGTTTTGATAATTTTGATTCTTCCGAAGAAGAATCCGAAGAAAATGAAAAAAATATAAAAGATGATGAAGAAGATAATACTGAATTGATTGACAATGAAGATGAAGATAAAGAGTTAGATGATATGGAAGAAAATACTGAAGATGAAACTGAAATTGATGATGGTAAAGATTTGATAGAAGGTTATGAAGATAATGAAAATGATGAAAATGATGATGAAATGACACCAGAAATGAAAGAATTAAGAAGACGAAGACAAACTCTTGTAAAACAACGATTTCAAAATGAAGTAGAAAAAAGAGAAGAAAAAGAAGAAACAAGACAAGAAGAAATAGATAAAAAGCAAGACAAATTTGATAATTGGATGGATAAACAGAATAGAAAAGTACGAAACATTTATGCAGATAAAAATGAAGATGCTATTGAAGATCGTCAATGTGATTTTACTTCGGAAGAACGTGAAGCATTAAAGAAATATGGTGGTACAGGTGAATTGATAGAAAATGTAAAGAATCGTAAATCTTTACATCGAACAAAAAAAATGAAGAATCCGTCAAATAAAGGATGGAAGAATAAAAAGAAACCACGTGCGAAATTTACTGAAATGACAAGATATTCACAACCTGTAGATGGAAATGAATATGAACCTTGGAATAAAAATTGTATAACACCTTATGAATTTCCTATAGATGGAAATATTATTAGAAAAGAACCCTATAATATATGCGATGTAGATCCGTTCCACGTAATTCATAACAAAACCCGCGAAGTATACAATAAAAAACGGAATGGTTTAGCATATATGCAAAATGAACGTAATAAATCCGAATTAAGTAATATTTGTGGTCGTCAATATCTAAACGCAGATCATAATATGAAATTATTTCCTGAATACAAATGGTCCGTTCCTCAAAAGAGACCACCTGTGTGTATTCCAGAAAGGAAAAATAATTACCACCCGATGATGGCACAAACTGCACTTATAGGTACTTTACTTCATGAGACTTGATTTCATAATTTACTTTTGAGATTTAGATTTGAGAGAAGAAGATTTTGATGGTTTTTTAGAATCAGATTTAGGTTTAGATGAAGATTTTGATGATGGTTTTTTGGATTCAGATTCAGATTTAGATTTGGATTGAGAACTCATCTTACGAGTTAATCCACCTCCAGTATGTGAGCTACTACTATTACCTTCTTCAGTTTCCCTTTTTTTCCTTCCGAATTTACCTTTTGCATATTGATTAATTGACTGTCCTGCTTCTAAGGCTTTTTCTACAGCTTTTTTTCCATATTTTCCTGCTTCTTTTCCATATTTTCCTGCAACTGCTCCTCCAGCTGCTCCTCCAGCTGCTGTTGCTCCCATTGCTTTTTTTCCATATCCACTAGATTTTGATTCCTTTCCGTTGTTTTTCATTTGATCCTTTTGTTTTTTTTGTTCTTTTTGTTTTTCCTTATCTTTGGAAGATTTTTTACCAAACATGTTTCCAAACATACCACCACCAGTTTGAAGTTCGAACGGTTCTGAGCAATCGCATCCCATAGTTGTTTAGTTATAAATTATATTTTATAATGTAAACGAAGAAAAAAATATTTTGGCTCATAAGTAAAATAATGTAAATATTATAAAAAACAATAAATAAAAATCTAAAAAGATATCATTTTTTTATTATCCAAAGACAGATTATATTTTTCTAGAATATCATTATAAAGTTGTGATGTATAATCAAACTCATTTATTGATGTAAAAATATCTTGACGTGTATCTTTAAAATTTTCTTTTTTGAATTTGGTTTTATCAAAATGGGAATCAATTTTTTGAACGATATCTTCAACAAATTCCTCATAAGATTTATTCCACATTCCATGTATACTTTTGCTTATAAAATTCATTTTGTATGTATCTTTTCTGATGAGAGGATACAGTTTGCGTATATTTTCATCATATTTTTCAGGAATAAAATCCATCAAAACTCTTTCAACGTAGCATTTAGAATCAAGGAAATAAGTATGTATAAGTTTATCTATATCAAAAATGTTTTCATGAAATAAACGTAAAGAATCGATAACAAAATTGAGATGAGATAAGAGAATTTTAATTTCGGAACGATCTGATTCTGTAAGCATTTATATAAAATGAAAATGATTTATATATTATATTTTTGATATTTTTGGTGAAATGATCAAAGGATTTTTTTGTAAAATTTCTTTTTTATGATCGTTTTTTTCTTTTATAAAATCATACGTACAATTGTGCATTTCAGGTAGTCTATGATGAATACAAAATAAAAAATGATCGGAACAAGGACAATTGAATTCAATCATACCAAGTTTACGATGACAAAAAGCACATCTTTTTTGTTGTTTTTTTAGTGATATTTGTGATATATCTTCAGAAGAATTTTTACTTGGGTCATTCATTAATGATTAATTTTTTGTATTTTTTCATTTATTCGAAGAAAATTTATATTTCTCCAAAAATCTTCAAAGCATTATATGCTGCATCATTTTCAGCTGCTTTCTTGTTAGGTCCAGATCCTTTTGCAATAATTGCTTGCATATTATCTTTGATACAAACATCATATCTTTTACCTGTAGATGTTGTTTCATGATTAATCTCATAAAATTGAGGGATATAATTAAAATGTAACATGATGTATTTTAGCATTTGATCTTTATAATTTGTATTCATTAATATAAGATTTGTAAAATCTATATTTTCTTCAATTAATGTGACGATCCAATTTTGACACAAAGCAAAAGGATTAATAAAAGAGTCTTTTTTATTTTCTGATTGTATAGAAAAATCTTTAAACATAGCACCTATAAAAGCCTCGAATACATCTTCTAAAATTTTCATATTTTCTCTTCCATTATTGTGTTCTATTTGATGGGATATAATCACAAATTCAGGTAATTTTGTTAAAGAACATAAGTGAGCTAGCATTTTTCCATTTACCAGTTTAGTACGCATTTTTGTAAGAAATCCTTCATCATTTGGAAAACGGTCATATAAATAGTCTGCGATAGAACTCCCTAGAATAGAATCACCTAAAAATTCGAATCTTTCGTAAGAAACTTCTTGTAAAGGCAAACAATTTTCAGGACAATTAACGTTACCATCCGAAAAATTTTCATTTTTGCGGGTACAATAAGAAGGGTGAACAAAAGCTGTCTGATAAAGATGAATATTTTCAGGCATTAAATCGACACCATATTCTTTTAAAATATTCTGTATATCTTCTTTTTGGATGACTTTGTTTTTGGGGTTATATGGAAGATCGTGTAAATTGTTTGATTGATCTGGAGATTGTTCTGAAGAAATCATAATGTTTATATCTTTTTATATCTTTTAAGACTCTTATTCTAATATAGTCATTTGCCTTTATATCATTCAAATTTTTATTTATATATTTTTTTATCTGAATAGAAATGTATATTTATTCAGGAAATAAAAAAGAAAAAAGGAAAATTATGTAAAGATTGAAGGAAATTAAGGGAGAAAAACTCTTTCAAAAATTTTGTAGCTTTCTGAAGAATATTTATCTTCTCTTTTTTGTGTTTTATTATTTTCTTTTTTAGTATTTTCTTCGTGATCTTTTTCCAAATACTTTTGAGGTACTTTAATATTTGGTAAATGGAAAGGACATTTGTTTGAATTTATTTTTTCTGAGTTGTGTATTTTGTCAGACATTTTATGTTTTTGATTGTATTCTTTTACTACTTATTTTTGTTCTAATATAAAAATTGAAAATACAGTGATTCAAATTTTTGGATAAATACGAAAAAATTGATAAATATCTTATTTAGAACTGAATTTACTATATCGATAAAAATGATGAATGTATTGAATCCAATAGAAACAAATGATTATTTTGATGCTACAGATATATTTTGGGATTTCATTAATCTTACTCTAAAAGATGCAAAATTCACGTTTCTATCTTTTAGAAATTCTACTTCTTTGATAAAAAAACTTCAAACAAAACAAAAAATTATTATGAAAAAAAATTGTGTTTGGATAGATGAAAAAGATATAATGATATTAGATTTTCCTCTGCATCAGGATTATTCTTATGATATTGAGTATGGATTTTACATTTTTGAGTCTATGTTCGATTTATTTGTCACATTATTCAGAATATATGAAAAAATCATAAATACAACCATCATAAATGAAGAGAGAAAAAATTGTATTCGTATTTATCAACAAAGATACCAAAAATTAAGAAGAGCGTATGATATTATCATATCAGAAATGTCATCAAACAATGTTGAAGAAATGTTCGAAATCTTTTCTAGGATTAAGATTTAGTTTTATTTACAAGATATGGTAATATTTTAGATTCTACTTTCAAAAAAATGGGTTCACTTGTATGAAACAATAGAGCCATATCCTTTAATTTTATTGGATACTGTAAAATCTTTGATGCTACAAAAAGAAGAGAAGCTATTAATTTTTCTGGATGTGATGTAGCTACAAAATCTGCATCATTAGATTCTAATAGAGAAAGAAGACGATGTACTAATTTAAAAATATGTTTATAATAATCCTTTTTTTCTTTTGTTTTCTCATAAATATAATGTGCTTGTTTTTTTGCCAATTTATCGATATATTGAAATACCGTATTGGTTTTTTTATTGTAAAATAAATGTCTAAAACGTTGTTTAATGGTATTTTTATCTTTTCCTTGTTTATCATGTATTTTGCAATCGTTTTTATCTGTTAAAAATGTATCTTGAAGATCTTTACAAGCCCACTGAAAAGATATTGTTTTTTCTTTATCATCAAATACTTTTTCTATGAGATAAGATTGTGACAATGCTCCTGAATTCATTGTTTTAGAAGCATATAAAATACATGCACAACAAAATTGTAATTTTCTATTATCACCTTTGATCGATTTGAGAGTAATAGAAAGATAATCTTTATAAATTTCTTTCGCTATATCCAATACATCGTCTGGAATATTTGTTTTTGATTGTATAAAATGGAGATGATCTAGCATATTTTTTTGAACTTTTTCTTCTTCGATAAGCATTTCTTCAAACATATATACGCGATCCCACACACCTTGTTCATCTTGAAATACTGGAATATCTTGTTCTAAGCCACAAGTCATACATGTCAATTGTGAGGAAGTAAATATACAAGGTTGACGACATTGTGGTTCTTTACAAATATAATTATTCATTTTTTGCGTATGAATTATAAATATTAATAAATACAATCATTCATTTTGTTTATATTGTATAATTTTGAAAGTAAATGTTTTCAAAAGCATTTATATTTTATCGTTTTTATTACTTTGTCTTTTACACATTTTTATTTATATTTTTTGGAAAGAAAAGATGTCAATAAAATCTGTTGTAATTCCAACAAGAAGTCCGTTATTTTCTGAGTGTTTTGATTTTGATCGTTTACTTTCTTTTCATTATCTTTTTTCTATGAAATTTGAGGATTTACAAATACTTGCACAAGATTTTTATAAATTGTCTCATGATCAACATCGTTTTATTCTATATAATTTGGTGAATGAATATCATAAGAAGTATCAAAGGAAACTAATGTGTGTGGATGATGCATTGAATGAATTAATTTTACGAATTATTTTTGAAACATTGAAAAATATAATTACAATATCCTCTTTGAGACGATTCAAAAAAGATATTTATAAATCGATAAAAAGAGAGAAAAATCATCAAATACGAATTCACATGCTTATATATTTTTGCAAAAAGAAAAAAAGAAATTTGACATTTATGATAGAAAAAGATGCTTGGATTCAAAAACTATTGATTTGAAAATTTATTATTTTCTATTCTTATCGAAAATTTTGAATTTTGTTTATAAAACATTCAAGGTATAATATATAATACCTAATAACCTAATAAAAACGACAAAAACAAAATGGGAACTTTGACTTCCTCTTTATTTAGATTTCACATTTACACATATTTTTCTCGATCTATTTTAGTTTTGCGTATAAATTTAGTGATCGAAAAGTTGTATTTTTGCATAGATAGATTTGAATATTTTTGTGCAGATGCTTATTTTATTTTGAAAGAGATCATACAAAATATAAAAAATATTGACAATGAGAATATTCTTTCTGATTTAGATATAAAATTTCGTAATTTCATTATTACTTTTTTGGAAAAAAGAATTGTAGATTTACTCTATTGTAAAAACAGAAAAGTCAAAAGAAGTCTTGAAAGATTTTGTATTATGATAGACGATTCTTATTCAAATCATTTCATAATTGGATGAAATGGACTGAAATGGACTGAAATGGTAGTAATAAAGATTTACTATTTTTTGTAGTTTTCATGATATAAAAGATAAGTTTGATTTTGATAGAATTTTTATTATTTTTTAGAAATACTTTTTTGTATATTTTTTCATATTGCAAATGTTTTTTTCAGAATACTTTCAAAATTATGATATATCCAAAACTATTAATAATTTTTATAAAAATATACGAATTTATCTTTGGACAATAGTTGCATATTTATCTTTTGGAACTGTCACATCTATTATTTATTCTGGAATTTTTAGTTTACATATAATTCGTCCTTTTATTCTTCCATTTATGGGTAATTATAAGAAAATAGTTGAGCAATTCGATATAAATAGTAAAAACATTTATTCAATACTTTCACATATTGAATCTGAAATAATAAAAAAGCATAATTATCAATTACAAAGAATGGTTTCTTTGTTGGAAATAGATCAAAAACTAATACATTCTTCATCGATGGTTTCTTTCCCACAAGAATTACCATCACAAATATATAAAACAAAAAGAAAAGTTTGTATATTGATTCATGGTTTATATGATTCTGGTCTATCTATGATGACTTCTTTTTATCCATTTCTAAAATCTGAATATGAAATACATAGTTTAGATTTACCATTCATAAGTTTATCTGAATTCAATGATAAACAAGATAAAGAAATGATACTTTCTTATTCATCGAAAGATATACTATTATTTTATCATAAATTTATTATCACATATATAGAAAAAATCATATTGAAAGATAATACAATAAATAAAAGTGATATAGAAATAAATATAATCGGTCATTCTTTTGGAGGATTTATTGCATCAACTCTTCCACAAATAGATATAAAAAAACAAAAAATAATCGATAAAATTATTCTTGTGAATCCTATTGGATTATTTTCATTATATAGTATTTATGGAAATTGTTTTAGCAATTTCTTTCAAAAAGGATATCTTCCTTGTATTATGAAGTATTTTCTTGATTATGATCTTTTTTATACATTGATTTCTTTACATGATATAGAAGATTTGCAAGATTTGAATACAATGTATTATATGTTCCATTTGTGTCATTCTTCAGAATCTGCAAAAATTATTAGAAAATTTTTGACACAAAAACATATTTGGGTAAAATGGAATTATCCTAGTTTTTCTCATTTATTACAATCTTCTATGAAATTTGCATTTGTTTTTGGGAAAAAAGATATTATTGTATCAAAATACCAATCTCTATTTATTCGTCATATTTGTGAAAATGATATACCATGTGGTTTAGTTCATTTCGCAGGCCATTCACCACATGTGGATCAACCAGAATCTTTTGGAAAGATATTGAATTACTCTTTAGAAAATTCAAGAGCATCAACAAAAGAATTACAAATCTTGGGAAAAAAAATCGAACAAAACAAAAATATATCGGACAATTTTTATTCAACATATTCATTTTATGATACATATGTATCAATGATGAAACAATTTAGATTTATACATGATCTTTTTTATAGAAAAGAAGAATAATTTATGGAAAAAATATGTTCCGTATTTGATTTTCTATATTATCCATTTTTTCTAAAGCTGTAAAAACAATAATAAATATCTAAAAACAAAATATTTTATATCAAAAAAATGATCATAAAAAACTTTTAATTTATTTTGTCATCATTTTTTCAAATTCTCTTTTGAGACGATTTTGACAAAGAATATTTTTTGGATTGAATGATGCATTTTCTACTGCACGCACAATTTTTTTCATATCAAAATATTCTTTTATAAATTGAGCTTTAGATTGTGAAGAAAGACAAATAGTTGAACAAATAGTATTTAATTCAAAAAGATAGATCATATTTGCGAAAGGTACATTTTCTTTATCAAATAAACGTAAAGTATCGATTACTTTATCATATGTATATTCAGGAAATCCTTTGATATGAGGAATGAGTGATGTATGATGCATTTCCCATTTTGTATCTAAAAGAAGCTTTATACTTTTCCATTTTTTATTTGGATATTCGAAAATAAAATGCCAATCGATATATTTATAATCATTTTTTTGTAAATCATTATATTTATGTTTTTTACGATAATTTGTAAAATCTTCTATATCTTCTAAAGTAAATTCTAAATAAAAAGTCAAATTGTAAAATATAATATCTTTTTTGATAAAATTATTTTCCCATATCCATTTGGGATGAGTCTTAATAAAATGATAAGGTGTATTGATTGTAATTTGTGACCAATCCCAACTATATTGTTCCAAAAAAGTTAATTCTTGTAAATGTCCCCATTTGTGCATCATATAATCAACAAAGTCAGATCGTCTACTTAAATCAAATGGTGAAACAAAAAGATTTAATTTATCAAATAAATCATAAATATAATCTATAGAAATAGATTTACGATGAAGAAGATTTTTCAAAGGCCATGTATATTTATCTTTTGTTTCAAGTATTTTTTCCAAAGGTATTGATGGATTAATTATAAGTTCATCAAATTGCCAATTTTGATGATCATGTTTAGCAAAGAAATTCCAATCGATTTTTGTGTTGGAACTTAATTTAGAAAAATTCCAGTGTAAATTGGGATATTTTTCTATTAAAGATGGTGATACAAACGAAGAAATATAATCAAAATTCCAATAGTCTTCTTTGATAAATTGTTCAATATAAGATTCAGGTACATTTGGATTGTAAGATAATTTATTAAAAAAGTATTTTTTAGCTAATTGAATATATTCTTCTTTTTGATCATCTTGTTTCCCGGTAGTAATGTATTTTATAATTCTTTCTTTTTCAATTTCAAAGATAATTTTAGATTTATTTTCAACATAATCTTCTACAGACATATTTGGGATACTTTTTATCATCCGTACTGAAATGGACTGAAATTATCAATCTTATATAAATTGTTTGAGGATGCAAATAAAATCAATTTTTTCTCAAATTGAAAAAAATAATAAATAAAAAGTATATAAGATACTTAAAAATCAGAAGATCATAAAGGTAAGTTTATAAGCTTTAATATTGTGTATTTGTATATTTTTACACAACATGATTCAATCAGTATGTTTTACTCAAAAAAAAATCATATATGGTATGATTGTTGTCTGTTTGTTGCTTTTCTTGATTCATTCTATTATTCAACACTTTTACTATAAACATTGTTGTCGCAATCTGTTTTTTGTTTTTCTGATGAGAGAAAGCTTATATTGTCGGACGCTGAACTATTTCAATAATATATTAGAAAAACATTTTTGGATATTTCTTCAAAATACTTTATCGACTCCTTGGGTCACCTAGATTATTATTCAGAAGGTTCATTTTCTTTTACTAATAAAAATTTACGAATAACACTTTGTAATTTAGGACCTATACCAGAAATTTTCTGGAGTGTATTTCTTTGGTCTTTTTTAGATTTTCCTTCATTATAAATGTCATCCTCACGTAGAAGACGACATAAATGACAAATAGATTTAATTTTCAAAGTATCTACAATATCTTTAGCTTTTGTACTACTCAAACCGGGAATACATGTCAATTGTAAAATAAGACACAATTTTTCATCCAAATTTTCCTTTTTTTGGGCATGAGTCCCATGGAAATTAACAACCGCAGCATGAATATAATTATCTACCGTTTTTTCATTGTGAACTTCATTATTATTTTCAGTCTGAATTTCACTATGAATTTCACTATGAACTTTTGAATTAGATAAAATATGAGGAAAATACTTATTTGTTTCTTTAGTAAATCGTGTAAATAAATTTTCTAAAAGATCTATTGTTTCTCCTTCATTATGCACGATCCAAACATGAATATTATCGCGCAACATACTATTGATAATAGCACCAGATAAACACTTGTTTCCCATATTACTATTGGTGAATTGAGAAGAAAAACTATAATATCCTTCAATTATGTATCCTATCTTAATAAAAGGATTATTCTGACGAAATGATAATAAACGATGTTTTTGTTCAACATATCTCCCATCTTTAATAGATGCAGCTAAGTCCTTTACTGTTTTTCTTTCACAAATCATACAAATCTTTTCTTTATCTGATGTGTCTTGTGATACAAATTGAACATCACCTAAAAATATGTTTTTAGATTGGATAAGAGGATTTTTGAGTGAAGAAAAATATTTAATAAGAAAATGTTCACGACAATCGATCAACATCTTCATCTTAATATTATCATTTATCATAATAGATTATTGTATTGTTTTAATCTAGTTTGTTGTATAAATTATAGTTGTTTACGATAAATTGGATAATATAATATAAATTTAATCATTTATATCATATTGTTTGAAAAAAATATAAAGTTAAAAAAAAATCTGATGTAAATTTAAATTTCGGTTTAATGATATGCAATATTTATATGACAAAATAAATTCATTTTTTGTAATGATAAAAAAGAAGAGAAAAAAAATAAAATTGAAAAGACAATGTATAAATAATACTATTTTTATGATGATTTTAGTCGATATCATAAATAGAAAAATTAAGTATATTCATTTCGGATCAAAAGATTTTTATTCTGCAAGATTGAATTATTTTATAGATGAAATAATGAGTAATTCAAATCCATATCAACAATTGATAAGACTTTTCTTGGCAGATGAATATTATTTTTCAAAATATGAAGATTTAGAAACTTCAGAAAATTTATCATATACATTGCAATATCGCCAAGAGAATGATGAATTATTCAAGAAAATTGAAATATTAATCCATAAAATATCATCAAAATACTGTATTTTTAATATTCGTGATATTTGTGTAGATTCAAAAAAGAAGAATAGTGGAGACTTGGATGCATTGAAAATGAAAAAGGGAAAAGAAATTCTAGAAAACATTTTTCCAGAATTTCTAATTCAAGATTTATTCAAAGATGTTGTTTCAAAAGATATATCACTTCCATCCCAAAAAAGTGTAGAATCAAGTATTTCTCCTAAATATTCGAAGGAAAATAATCAAATTATTTTTTCGAAAAACAGTACATTTGAAAAAGAAGAATCTTGTGATAATAATCAATTACATAGTGAAAAGTTGATAATAAGAGTAAAAGATAGAAGTCACACACCTAAGAATTCATTTCATCAAATACGTACAAGTTCACAATTTGAAGACCATATACAATATTTTCAAGACGTTACCCTTTTATTTTTGGATATTGTCGGATTTACGAAAATTGCAAGCGTTATTTCATCTAAAGAAACCATGATCATTTTGAACAAGTTGTACAATACTTTTGATCTTCTCACTGAAAAACACAAGGTATATAAAGTAGAAACAGCTGGAGATTGCTACATTGTTTGTGATGGTATTTTTCAGGATGATGAATTTCCACTAAAACTACGAGAAGATCAGAAAAATCATAAAAGAAATTTTACCCCCAAACAATCTTGTGAAAAGATATTGAATTTTGCAATCAATATGATAAATGAAACAAGAGCTTTAAAAATTAACAATTCAAATGTTTCCTTGAAAATTCGTATTGGATTGCATATAGGAGACGTTGTAGGTGGATATATAGGAATGAAATTGCCAAAATTTAGTCTTTTTGGAGATGACATGAATATTGCATCACGAATGGAAAGTACCAGTAAAGAAAATTGTATTCAAGTCACAAAACGTTTTTATGAATACGTATCTGATAAAATGACATGGGAAAAACATGAAGAAGTAGAAATAAAAAATAGAGGGAAAATGGAAACATACATCACAAGTGTATAAAAAATTGAAATTATATTTTCTTTTGAAAAAGAAATACAATGGCTTTATCATTTGTAAAAAATAGATTTCTTGCGAACAAATTGCATAAAAAAGATTATGTACTTTACAAACCAAAATGTATTCCTCCAAAAAAAGAAAAAAGTTCTTATGAAAAATCATTACATCCATTTCCAATTCTAAATCCATTTATTGAAAATGAATCAGATTTTAGAAAATGGGCAGAAATTAATGGAAACATAAATCTCGATGATATTAAAGATATACGGGTTCGTATTCTTTGGATAGATTTTGAAGAAATAATCACAAAAAAGACAAAAACAAAAACAAAAACATCTCATGAAATTTTAGAAGAAATTGACAAATTCTGTGATAAAGAGGAAAATTGGGATGCATTAGAATGTAAAATTTTTGATATTTAAACTTTTTTCTTTTTTTCTTTTTTTCTTTTTTCTTTTTTCTTTTTTTCTTTTTTTCTTTTTTCTTTTTTCTTTTTTTCTTTTTTTCTTTTTTTCTTTTTTTCTTTTTTCTTTTTTCTTTTTTCTTTTTTTCTTCTGATTTATAGATTTTTTTTACAAACCTATAATAAAAATCGAAAGAAAAAGTAATACTGTTATGTCATTAGTAGAACCTGCATACGTTCCTTCAATAATTCCTAAAGGTTGGGTTTTGCCAAATTATTCATCTTTTTCTGATTGGATAAATGCTACTTTTTCTAAGGTTAAATCATCTTCTTTATCAAAAAAAACGAATACACCATGTAGCCTTTTTCCTCATCAAAAATTTGTACAAAATGTTATAGGATCTCCTTTTTCACCATATCATGGTATGTTGATATATCATGGGTTAGGAACAGGTAAAACTATTACATCTATTTCTGTAGCAGAATCTTTATCTAGAGACAGAGAAATTATTATTATGTTACCGGCATCTTTGCTTCAAAATTATGTAGATGAAATTATATCTTGTGGAAATAATGTGTTCACTTTAAATCGCCATTGGTACTTTATTCCTAATGATAAAGACACTAATAAAAATGCGTCAGAAATTAAAAAAATGAAAGGTTTAGGTGTAGATTCTTCTTTTATTCGTCAAAATAAAGGTGTTTGGTCTTATGAGGAATCTAAGGATGCTAATTATTATAAATTAGATTCTGAAGATCAAGTTATTATTAAAAAACAAATAAGAAATATGATTAATAATCGATATCATTTTATTCATTATAATGGTATTGGTATAGATAAAATTAAATCATATGGAAGGGACTTTTTTAATAATAAAACTATTATCATCGATGAAATACATAATTTTATTTCTGCTGTAAAAAATGATAGTAAAGTTCGTACAGTATTATATTATTTATTAATGGAAGCTGATAATGTTAAAATAATTGGATTATCAGGAACTCCTATGATTAATGATACAGGAGAAATGGCATTTATGGCGAATCTTTTACATGGTCATATTTGTATGAATCGATTATATTTTGTCGTGAATAATACATTTAATAAAAACATCGATAAAATAAGAAAAGTTTTAGAAGAACATCTTTATGTGGATGATTTTGAAATCTTTCAAGCAAAAGGTATAATTGATATTCGTTTAGTTCCACCTCATTTTAAAAGAGTGTCATCATCTTCACATTTAGTAGAAAGACAAACAAATGATTATAAAACAAGTAAAAATGCATCTGAACAAATACAAGATGTCATAGAAAAAATAACAAATAGATTTCAAGTCAATTTTATAAAACATGTTCTAGATAAACAACTCTTACTTCCTGAACAAGAAAATTTTACTAATTATTTTGTGAATTCTTTGGATGATTTTACTTACAAAAATAAATCAAATAAACAGAGTTCATTAAAAAATGAAAAGGTCTTAATGCGTAGATTACAATCTATCATTTCTTATTATGAATCATTAGATGAAACATTGTTTCCTAGTGTAAATTACAATGATATTGTGGTAAATATGCCAGATTATGTATTTGAAAAATATCAGATTGTAAGAGATAAAGAAAGGAGAAGAGAAAGAATTGCATTACAAAAAAAGAATGAAGATAAAAGTGATCCTACACAAAGTGATTACAAAACTTTTTCTCGTGCTTTGTGTTTATTTTGTTTTCCAGAAGAAATAAAGCGTGTATATCCTGGAAATTTAAAAGAAGCATTAAAAAAAGAAACTGATGATATAGATAGAGTTTATCAAGATTCTAATACAAATTCTAAATCTAAATCTAAATCTAATTCTAATTCTAATTCTAATTCTTATGCAAATACGAGAAGAGCAAATAAAACGCTATATGATCAACAACTGGATGAGATGATAAATAAATTAAGAAAAAAAGCAAAGGTGTATTTGACAGGTAAAAATCTTGAGAAATATGGAATAAAATATAATGAAATGATGAAAAAGATTTCAAATGCACCTGGATCTATTTTGATTTATTCTCATTTTAGACAAATAGAAGGTTTAGGAATCATGAAAGAAGTATTAAATGTAAACAATTATTTTCATATCGATTTAATAAATCATAAAGAAAAAGGTTGGATACTTGATTTACCCAAAGATAAAAAAGATTGGTCTAAACCCTTTTATTTTGTAAGAACTCAAAATAAAATAAAAAATAAAGAGTTATTAAGTATTTTTAATTCAGATTTTGATTCTCTTTTACCTTACATACGTGAACAAGTCATAGAACTTTTAAAATATAAACAAGAACATTTCAAACAAAAAATCGACAAAAATTTACGTGGAGATATTATAAAATGTATGATGATTACACAAAGCGGTGCAGAAGGTATAACTTTGAAAAATGTTCGTCAAGTTCACATTTTTGAACCATATTGGAATCCAATTCGTATTAAACAAGTTATTGGAAGAGCTGTTCGTATGAATTCTCATGCAGATCTTCCTAAAAAGGATAGAACAGTGGATGTTTATAAATACATAATGACTTTAGGGGAAAATCATAAATTGGAAGAAGATAAGAATTTGACATCTGATGAGGTTGTGGAAAATATTGCCAAAAGAAAGGAATATCAAATAAAAGATATGGAAAAATTACTTCAAAAAACTTCTGTCGATTGTGAAATAAACAAAAAAATACATAAACATATTGATAGTTGCTATAAAGTACCTAAAGCATTTAAAAAATATGCATATATTCATGGAGATAAATCTTTAACTGAAGATATAATGGATGATGAAGAAGATATAAAAATGAAAAAAACGATGATAAAAAAGACAGTAAAATCACTTGTAAATAAAAAAACGGGAAAAATGATTTATTATATTCAAGAGACAGATGAAATTATTTCTCCTGAAGATTTTGAGAAAGATAAAACCAAAAAGATTATTGGTTTTTTGGAAAATAAAGATGGCAAAAAAATTCCAAGATATTATTAAGATATTATTAAGATATTATTAAAAAATAAGAAAATTTGAAATGTTTGAGAAACTATTTTGATGAACAATAAAACTATATACAAAATGGGAAACAAATATTCCAAACATTGTGTGAAGCAAAAAATCGATAATAATACTCAAATAGAAATATATTTGAGACCTTGTGATTATTTGGAATTTTCTCCAACTGACTTTTTACCTAAACTTATAAAGAATACATCATTGACACCTGATATGTTTGTTTTTGATGATTGGTATGTATTGGATTGTCAATGGAAGTTTATTGGGAAAAATGACGATTATTTGAAGAATAGAAATATCATTGAACAGAATATTAAAGTACTTTTAAAAGGTAAAATTATTTCAAACATTATATATTAGTTTTTCTTTTTTGTTGTATTTATTTTTTATTTTGGCGTTAATTCTGCTAAACGGCTTCTTAATACCTTAGTTGAACTATTATTGTTTTTTTTATTTAATTGTCGAGGTTGTGTTTGTGGTTGTCGTGAATGTGTTTGTCTTGATACTGATTTTTGTTCTGAATTTTGTTTTGATTGTGATTTTTTTAATAGTGATGGTGATCTATTTTCTTGTCTTTGTGTTTGTCTTGAAGAATTATTTTTTTTCACTAAAGAATGTATTATATCATTATTAGTTGGAGCAAAAACTGAATTTTCAAAAATATCCTGCTTGTTAAAATTAAAAATTGTTTTTCTTGAAGATTTTAGAAGTTCATTAAAACCAAAAATATTGTTTGTTGATAATGATTTGTATAATGTTGGATTTTCTTTAAATTGCAAACTTGTAGATTTTTTTATTTTTTTGTTAAAATTTATTATTTCCATTGTATTCTCTTTGAAAAAAAATTTCCATTTATCTTCTTCCGTTTCTTTTTCATTTATGACTAAGGATGTATTATGTTTTATTAATTTTGCAATAAAATATATGATTATTTTAATTTCTTCATAAACATCAATTTTATTAAAAAAATACTGACAATCAAATTTTGTTTTAGATCTTATAATTATTTTATGTGTTTGATTAGATTGATTGGATTGATCCAAAACATGAATATAAATTAATAATTTTCTTAAGAGAAAATTAATATTAAAGAAATATGAACTTGTTTCATCATATTTTTTTTGATTTGTTTTGAAATTATTTAATGAACCAAAAATTCCATATATAATTTCATACGAATATTTAATTGCTATATAAGGAACTCCAAATTTCTGAAGAAAATAAATAATACATAAAAGAAAATGAGAATTTTTGTCTTTGTCGATCTTAAATTCTTGTTTTTCAAATATCTTAAGAAATGTTGTTATTTTATTGTACATTTTCCTGAATTCACGTAAAAATTGTAATGATTTTTTGAAAATATTTTCTTCATTTATATATTTATTTTCTTTTTTATTCTTATTCTTATTTTCAATCAATTCAATTTTAAATAATTTAAAGTTGATTATTTTGTAAGATATTTCTTGTATCAATGCAAACAATGCTTTTTCGAGTATTTCATTTGATAAAGGAGCATATACACTTAAGTTCAATAATCCAATATTTACAAAATATTTGCCAGAATTTACTCTTTTAAATTTGAATTTTGTAATCCATTCATCATATTTTCGTTTATATTCAAAAATATATTTTTGTATTTCTTTTTCTTTTTGTTCAATTGTCAAATTTTCTACAAAAGTATTTATCTTATTTATATTATTTATATTATTTGAATTATTTGAATTATTTGAATTATTTGAATTATTTGAATTATTTGCATTATTTGCATTATTTGCATTATTTGGATTATTTGGATTATTTGGATTATTTCCATTATATTCGTTATATTTTTCGTCACCATAACCTTTTCCTTTTTGTTTGTAATTTTTTTTTGTTTTTTTCTTTTTTTCAGAAATCTTTTGGATTTCTTTTTTTTTTGGAGGTGTTTTATTTTTTTCGACTAAATTGTTTTTCTTTCTAGGCATAATCTGTATTTGAACGTTAATTATTTATTTATAGAAATATAAAAATATTAAATGAGTTTGGGTTGAATAAGTTCTTGTGCATCGCCTTTAGAATTATTTATTTGCATGGATAAAACAGGTTGTAAAGAAGAATTTATAATAAATCCAGCTTTAATAGGATTTAGAATTTGAGGAAGATTTTCTTGATTATAAGATTGAATAAGATCGACCATAGGTTTATCTATGACAAATCTTCCATTTTCTGAATCAAATTCTCCAGGTGCAGTAACATAAAATGTTCGATAAAATCCTTCATCGTTAGGTTTTCCTATTTCAGTGATTTCATGACCTTCTTCTCTATTAATGAATTCCATAATTTTATTGTATGTATATGTATTTGTTAAATATACTTGATATGCTGGATCATCTTCTAAATCTTCAGCTTCTTTATCAAATTTAGGGAGCATAAACTTTTTAACATAAATGATATCACCTCTATGAAATTCATTTTTATCGAAATAATTATCTAAAACGATTTTTATTTTTTTTCTATTATATTCTTCGTATTCTACTTTCCAAACATGGTATTTGTCTCGTGAATTATTAAATAATGTTCCATTAGGTCTTGTAATTGTTATCGTCATTTTTGGAAGAGATGCTAATGGTGTGGGATAGAAGATTTTTTTTTCATTTTGCATTGGAATAAGAATAGTATATCCTCTTCCATTTTCTGTCATATAATGATTATCTTGTATAAAATGCGTGAATGCTTTCTGATTAACTTGATTTATTCCATCGCATACATCACTTATTTCATCGATATGAACTGTTAAATAGGGTACAGACATACGATAATCATGATTAAATTTTACTTTTGGATTAGGATTACTTACTGTTTTTTCATTAATAATTTCATTTGGAATAATTAGTTTTGTTAATGCAAGTTCATGAATATTTTTATATGTTTTGGTTAATAATGACATTTCTATTGAAAATTGGAAACGCATTTTTTGTCTTATCCAATCACGATCATATCCATTGATAACGATATAATTATAAGGTGAAATTATGGTTTTATGAGGTTCATCTTGTAAGCTTTTTAATGCAGGAGTAGAATATAAAGGTGTACTTTTTTTATGCATATCATTATAATTTGATTTTGTGACAATATTATCAACAGGATTTTCAGACATAGTATATGCGACATCTAACTGTTTAGGCATTATTTGTTTTTGTTGTATATCATTTTTCATATTCAAACTATTATAAAAAGATTGAGGATCATGTGGTTGTTGTTGTAAGTGATTTTGATGAAGCATTCTATTTTCTCGATAATATTGATTTTCATCTGAACCAGGAATAAGAGCATTTAACTCACGATGTTTTTGCAATTCATCTAATTTTCGTTGAAAATCTTCTGTATCTATTTTATTTTCAGATATTGTAGGTATAGGAAGTTGTGGAATTCCACTACTATCATTTTTGCGAGAATTTAGCATTTTGTCATACATAGCTTCTGTTTCATTTTTACTTGTCATACTCGTATTAAGAGGCAATGGAATATCGGGAGCAATAGGTCTTTGTCCATATAATGTAGTTTCTCTGTCAAGTAATCTTTGTTGTGGTCTTTTTGAATGAATAAGTCCATGATGTTGAATGTAATAATCTCTCATTTTATTGAGGACAATATTGTTGATTTTTGGTATAGATAGTTGACTATATTCTTGACGTGTTTTTACATATTGTATTGTATCGACTAAAAGTCTTCTGGGATTTATTTGAGGAAATGCATTCACAATATTGACATTGAATGTTTTATACATATAATCTAAAAAAACATCATTACATTTTCTCATATTTTCTATAGAATCGATATAATCCATTTTTCTTTTTTAATTGAGAGTGAAAATTTCTCCTTATATATGTCTTGTGATATTCTTTTATATTGAAAACCCGAACAAAGATCTTTCTTTCTCTTTTTTCTGTTTATCGAAAAAAACATATTTGCGCTTAATTTGATATGAAAAAAATCAAAGAAAATAAGAAGGAAATATAATAAGAAAGAAATAAAAAAGAAATAAAAATGCCGAGTGATATAATAAGAGAAGGAATGAATACAATACAACATGATATGGCAAATCCAAAGGTTATTAATTACAAAGAATTCGATTTTAAAAATTCAGCTATTATCGATCCAGGTCATACAAATGATTTGGATAGAAGTAGAGAATCTATTAGAAGAGAAACTCTTGTGATGATAGACAGTCGATTACGTAATACAGAAGCATATCCTTCTCCTTCTAGATATGTAATCGATTTAGATGATGATATACCTGATGTTGTATCAGCTGAGTTGATAAGTATTGAAGCTCCTTTTAAGACATATTTAATAAATGCATCTAATAATGCATTTCATGTGAGAAAAGAGAATGGAACAAAACATAAAATTGTGATTAATATAGGAAATTATTCAGAAAAGGAATTATGTGAAATGATAGAAAATGCTCTTGAAAATATATTGAGTGTAAAAGTGGAATATAATAAGACAACAGATAAATTTGAATTTTATTCTGATGAAAGTTTTCAATTTTCATTTGATGAAAAATCTACCAAAAGTTATCCTTCAAATTTAGGAAAACTCTTAGGTTTTAAATCTCAAGTCTATACTTTACAATCACAAAATCAACCTAAATATTCGACTCATCCTTTTTTTTTAATTGGAGAATTTCGTAAAAATTTTGATGAAAAAAGTTATATTTTGCTAAAAATTACAGGTTTTACTGTTCATCATAGTATAAGTCAAATTATCGATAAAACATTTGCAATTATTCCAGAAACAAATAGTCGTCAAAATTATGCATCACCATATCAAAAAGCTATAAAGAATTTTAATCCTCCGATCGCAAGATTATCTAAACTACAAATTTCTTTTGTAGATCAAAATGGTGATTTAGTAGATTTTCAAAATCACGATCATTATTTTGTCATACGTTTCGAGAGTTTTAAACATATACGCAAATATGCGAGCTTTTTAGATATGAAATAAATTACAGATTTATTTGGGAATATTATTTGGTTTTCTGAAGATGTGATTTCGGAAAGTAAACGCAATATCGTCTGCTAAAGGTGTATTCATTTTTTCAAAATGTTCTTTAATTGGAGTATTTGGATTTTGTAAGCACATGATAATGAAAATAATACTAAACATACCACATTCTGTATGTTTATACTGATGACGTATATTATTTTTGACAAATTTAAAGGTTATATCTTGACCTTTTCTTTCATTGTTCTTTTGTATAGGAATAATTTGTTTATTTTTCTGGTAAATATTATCGTATTGTTTCTTGAAATAATCATAACATTCTTTTATTTCTTTTGGTTCTTTACTAGCATAGGAATCATAATAATAAAATCCAAAGCGTACATCATGAAGATCAAAATTAGCATAAAATGCTACCCAATGGCTTCCTGGTTTATTATGTGGATCAAAGTTAAAAACGATTGCAATATGTTTTTTTTGTTGTAAAAATAAGTTTACCAAATCTAAATCACAAACTTTTCCGACAATACATTGATTCTCATTTTTTTTTGACATGAAATCTAAAGGAAATGTTCCTAAATAATTAAAATCAGGAAATCGGTCATTATATTGTTCTAAAACATGTAAAATATCAAATGTATCTAACAAAATATCATTTTTGGAAAACCAATTCTTATTCATAACAGGTCTAAATTTTTTGATTAAAAAATGAGATATATTTTCTTTTTTTGCTTTAATTATTGGATGTTCTATCCAACAAATTTCATTTCTATCTCCACAAGAATTTATAAATCTTTTATTTAATGCATTATAAAGAGACTCAAAAGTTTTACATTGATTTAAAGGTATTTTACGCATAATAACATTTTCTTTTGATTTATTATTTGTATTATTTGTATTATTTGTATTATTTGTATTATTTGTATTATTTGTATTTACGTTTTTTGCATTTTTCTTTTTTTCTCGATTGTAATCATCTACTATTTTATTGTAGACTGTTACAAGTGCGCGAAGTTCGGCTAGACTTAAGCAACTTTTATTTTTTTTGTAATGTTCTTCACGTGAAGGAGAACATTCACCAGGAATATCTATAATTTTCAATTCTTTGATTTTTTTGGATGCTTTTTCTGTATTATATGCTTTATTTCGAAGAATAACTTTTTTTTGGCTCATTTATTATACTCTTATAATTGTCTTACATTTATGGGGTATTTTTTATCAGATTTTCATAAAATTCATTAAAAAATTAAAATGATAAAATATTTTATTCGGAAAAAAAATAATTCTTTATCGTAAACAAAAAGTATATAAACAGATTTTACTATTTACATACATAGACACCATAACGATTTAAAAGAAATTAAATACGTTTTTTTTAGAATTGAGAAAAAGTGATTGTGACCTTATAATTTTGAGTATAATTTTTTTGAAAAAAAATTGAAGTAAGCTTATATAAATAAAAATTTGTATATTTTAGTACAAAACATATCATGGGAGAAACTTCTGATAACGCTGGTTTGGTACTTTTAAAACATATTCAAAAATACAATGTTCCTCAAGGTTGTTCATTTACACATCTTAACTTGGCAAAACCAGGTGGAAGATTGTATGTTGGAGGAGATCAAATAAATACTTTTATGAATGTGTATAAAAATGCATTAGATAGTGGTTTTGATATTTATCTTGCTGAAAAAAATCGCCATATAAGTCCTATAAAAATCGATTTTGATTTTAAATTTGATGTCCATACAGAACATTCTGAAAAAGAGAAAGAGAAAGAGAAAGAGAAAGAGAAAGATGAAGGAAAAGAAGAGGGAAAAGAAAAAAAACAATATACTGGTAAACATTTAAAAACAAAAAATATAGAAGA
>SL_7KL_010_BRINEDRAFT_10000152_pt1 | contig 30624 bp, 26 predicted proteins | sample SodLak_010_BRINE_FD_10663 | JGI IMG/M metagenome (IMG submission 10663)
TGATAAAAATTAACGCAGTAAATGGATGTTCTTATTGAATAAAATAGAGTAATCAGTTTTAAACAGCAATCTACTTTACTGTTTTACTCCCCAATATCCAGCTATTACGTCTTAAAAAAGTTTGTATCTTACTATTTAAAACAGTTTTGACAAAGTGAGAATAATCGAACTCAGGTTTATAAGTCTTTTACTTCTAATTTTTATAACTTTGTACTGTGAAAAAGAAAAAAGATATACGCGCACTAAGCAAAGAAGAGCTGAGGCAATTTTTTAAGGAAAATGGAGACCAGGCTTTTAGAGGTAATCAAGTGTATGAATGGTTATGGAATAAAGCATGTTATAATTTTAATGATATGACTAATCTTTCAAAATCTACTCGTGAGATGTTGGAGGAGAATTTTGTAATTAACCATATCAAGGTTGATCAAATGCAACGCAGTAAAGATGGCACCATTAAAAACGCTGTTCAACTACATGATGGCTTTACGGTTGAGTCGGTTTTAATTCCTACCTTTTCTAGGACTACCGCTTGTGTTTCTTCTCAAGTAGGCTGTAGCTTAGATTGTAAATTTTGTGCTACAGCACAATTAAAAAGGATGCGAAATTTAAATGCAGATGAAATTTATGACCAAGTTGTAGCTATTGATAAAGAAAGTAAATTATATAATGGCATACCTCTATCCAATATTGTATATATGGGTATGGGGGAACCTTTAATGAATTACAATAATGTTCTTGCTTCTATAGAAAAAATTACAAGCCCAGAAGGTTTAGGTATGTCACCACGAAGAATTACTGTTTCTACTTCCGGTGTGCCCAAAATGATAAAGCGCATGGCCGATGATCAGGTGAAATTCAATTTAGCTGTTTCATTACATTCAGCTAGAAATGAAGTTAGAACGCAAATTATGCCTTTTAATAAGACTTTCCCATTAGAAGATTTAAGAGATGCTTTACTATATTGGTATGAAAAAACAGGTAAACGTGTAACTTATGAATACATTGTATGGAAGGGTATTAATGATCAACAAGAGGATATAAATGCTTTAGTTGAGTTTTGCCAATATATTCCATGCAAAGTTAATATTATTGAGTATAACTCAATTGATGACGATCAATTTGAGCAAGGGTCAGATCAGGTTGTGGCTCAATACATGAATCAATTAGAAAAAAATGGAATAACGGCAACCTTAAGACATTCAAGAGGAAAAGATATTGATGCTGCTTGTGGTCAATTAGCCAATAAACATTAACTAAAAAGCCGATTTAGTGAATACTAAATCGGCTTTTTATTATTATATTTTAAGGTTTACTTCACAAATTTAAAACTTTCAGATACTCCTTCAATTGTTATTTTAGATAAATAAACACCATTGGCGTAAGAAGCTAAATCGATTTTTGCATCATTAGATTTTAAAGCCTCTGACTGAAATAATAACTTTCCATTGATTGAGTAAATTTCAATCTGATCAATGTTTTTAGGTGATTGGATTTGTAGATAATTTTGGCTTACAAAATGAATAAAATCATTCCTTTCAAAAGCTTCATTGCTTAAACTTTCTTCGGTAGAAAAAGACCAGATCATATTATTTTCTGCATCTCCCGAAGAGTTTGTTGGAGTTACTCTCCAGTAATAGGTAGTTTCGTAATCCATACCCGATAAGTTTAAACTAGTAGCATCACCAATTAAAGAAATTTCAAAAGCCTCACTCATGTCTTCATTTTCGCTTAATTCAAATTCTGTAAATGCAATAAATTCAGACTCAGAATCAAACTCCCATTCAAAGAGAACACTTTGAAGTGTCTCTCCTTCAGGATTTTCTTCTAAAATTATTTCAACATTTGTTGCAGCATCTGCAGGGGTTGGATTAAAGGCGGGAAGAGGTACTACATCTGTTGGAACTTCTTCAGTAGTAAATGTCCAAACCTCATTATTTACAGCCTCACCAGATGAGTTTGATGGGATTACTTGCCAAAAATAGGTAAGTCCTTTTTGCATTCCTGTTAAATTGATACTTGTGCCTGTAAGTGTCGTAGAAAAGGCGTCAACATTTTCATCTAGTCCAAGTTTAAACTCATATTCAGCAACTGGTTCAGAATCTTCTGGAAGCATCCATGAAAAATCTAAGGATAAAATTACATTGTCATCTTCGTCTATTTCTTCATTTAAGATAACATTTATAGCTTCATCTTCGGGGGTAGGATTAATCACAGCTAATGGAGCTCCCTCGTTAGCTAATTCTTCAGTTGTAAATGACCACACAACAGTTCCAGTAGCTTCCCCTTGGCTATTAAACGGAATAACTTCCCAGAATATTTCTTCTCCATAAGGAATTCCAGTGATAGTGATATTTGTTTGAAGCGCATTGGTTTCAAATAAGTCAACCTCATCGTCAAACCCTAGTTTAAAAATGTATTGGGCTGCAAGTTCACTATTATCTGGTAATTCCCAAGAAAAGTTTAGTTCTTGTGTTTCGTCTCCATCATTATTAACAACAGGGGTTATTTCAACATTTATGGCACCATCTTCTGGGGTTGGATTTTCTGCCGCTAAAGGGGCTGAAGAAACATTCATGTCTGCAGTAGTAAATGACCAAACTGGATTATTACTTGCTGTACCAGAACTATTTTTAGGAATAATTTGCCAATAATAGGTGGTTTCTTCTTGAATACCCGTAAGTGTTAAAACTGTGCCAGCAAAATCTCCTAAATAGGTTAAGTTAGTTGGTGTTCCTCCAACGTTAATTTCATAGTTGGTGGCTTCATCACTGCCTTGCCAAGAAAGCTGAATTGCATTTGCTGTACCTGTCTCTGTTTCAGTTTCAAATACAATCACATCAGTTGCACCATCAGCTGGTGTAGGGTTGGAGGCTGGAGGAGGTGCGCTAAACGTAATAACTTCAGCCTCAAAAGCTAAGGAAGCGTCTTCAAGAATAGATAAATTATTCTGGTTTTTTACTTTAATGTCATGTTTTTGATGAACATTAAACTCTTGAGCATTAATAACAAATCCTGATAAAATAAGGATTAAACTAAGTAATTTTGTAGTGTTTTTTTTCATTGTTTAAGTTTTGCGGAAAATTAGATTAAAAAATATGTAAATACAATAAATTTGTTTTTTTTTTATCATTTTTTTATACTTTTGAATACACTTGGAAAAGTTTACATTTGTGCCAAAAAATAATTATAATGACCAAACAGGTAAAAAGCATGCATTCTATTGATATTGAAACCGTAGAGATGATGCTTGATATAATGAAGTATTCCATTAACCGAATTTCCAATAGTAACCCAGATATGGGAAAACCAACTAAAGAAAAAGATCTTTTGAAGTTGGTTGGAGAAACAGTCACTGAAGATGGAATAGGAGGAGAGAAGGCTTTTGAGTTGTTTAGAGATGTTTTGTCTAAAGCTGCTGTTCCTGTAGATCATCCTAGACATTTGGCTTTTGTTCCTGCAGCTCCTACAAAAGCTGCTATTATGTTTGATTTAGTAACTTCAGCTTCTAGTATTCATGGCGCCTACTGGATGACAGGTGGAGGTGGGATTTTTTGTGAAAATAGAGCTATGGACTGGTTAGTTTCTTTAACTGGTTTACCAGAAAAATCTTTTGGTGTGTTTACTTCTGGCGGTACTGCAGCCAACCTTTCTGCTATTGTTGCTGGACGAGAATATTGGAGATCTTTAGAGGAAACCAACAAAGGCTTGAAGGCGCTTTTAATCACTTCTAATGGAGCGCATTCTAGTATAAAATCTATGGCAAAAGTGATTGATGCTGATATTCTTTTAATAGATGATGAACATCATGAAAAATTAACTCAAGATGCGCTTGAAAATGCCATTTCCAATTTAAGTGATTTTGATCGAAAGCGACTTTTTGCTGTTGTTGCTACAGGAGGAACTACTAATGCAGGTATTATTGACGATTTAGAGGGAATTGCTGAGGTTTGTGAAAAGGAACATTTGTGGTTTCACGTTGATGCTGCATATGGAGGCGGAGCATTAGCAGCGCCTTCAGTTAGACACCTCTTTAATGGTATAGAACGTGCAGATAGCGTAACTATTGATCCGCACAAATGGATGTTTTCACCATACGATTGTGGTGCAGTGATTTATAAAAACATGGAATTAGCGGCAAATGCACATTCGCAAAAAGGAGCGTACTTAGATATTTTTAAAGACGAAGGTGCACAAGGCTTTAATCCTGCCGATTATCAAATTCAATTAACTCGCAGATTAAGAGGGTTACCACTTTGGTTTTCATTGGCCATGCATGGTACCAAAAAATACACAGAAGCTATTGAACGTGGCATTAGTCTAGCTAATTTTGCAGCGCAGCAAATTCAAGCCAATAACCAACTAGAGTTAATTAGAGAACCTGGACTTTCTTGTGTTTTATATAAAAGAAAAGGATGGGAAGCTGAAGATTATAGGAATTGGACATATAAAAATCATCAAGCTAATTTTGCTCTTGTAACCCCTACTAAATGGACTGAAAATGGAGAGACACAAACCTGTGCAAGGTTTTGTTTTATTAATCCAGACACCAAAGAAAACGATATTATAGAAATTTTGGAGTCAATGAACTAACATTTACCTTCAATTTTTTTATGTAATGCTAATCGCCATTTCAATAAACTTGGAATGGCTTTTTTCATTCTGCTACCATACCAAGAAAAATACTCACCATTTACAATCTCATAAGGTACTTGATTTAAATTGATGGTTTGTATGTTCTTTTCTGAAAATGGATAGGGCTCTGAAGAAAATAAAATTACATCAGATTTTTGAAGGTCAAATTCACTTACAACGGGATATCTGTTTAAATGACTAAATGTATTGTCTAATTTAAATAACTTCAACATTGAGTTAATAAAAGTGTTTTGTGCGGCCACCATTACTGGGTCTTTCCAAATTAAATAAGATACTTTTAAAGGAGGTATTGANTGAAGCTCTTGTCTTGCATGATGAATTAACCCTGTGATTTCATCATGNACTACTTTAGCTTCAACTTCTCTATTGAAAAGTTTTCCATAAGTAATAATTAATTCCAAAGCGCCTTCTAATGTACTGAAATCAGCTAAATGAACTTTAAAATCTTTTTCTAATTCTTGAACCACAGCCTTTGTGTTTTCTTCTTTGTTAGCGCAAATAAAATCTGGCGCTAATTCTTTTACCTTACTTATATTTACATTTTTTGTTCCGCCAATGACTTCTTTTTCTGTAAGTAAGTGTTTAGGATGAAAACAGAATTTGGTTACACCAATCAATTCATCATTCAAATTTAAGTCGTGAATTAATTCTGATTGGCTGGGAACAAGGCTTATTATCTTCATTCTTATTTTCTTAAACTTAAGATTTATCACAAATTTAAGCTTATTTTTTTACTTTCAACAAGGATCTTCTTGAACTTAGGATGTTAATTTTTGTAATTTTTATTCTACAAATATATTTTTATGTAGAATTCTTACTACATTTACTTTTGTAATCATAAAACTACAAAATCATGAAGGCAAAATTATTCTTTTCTGTTCTATTGATAAGTTTAAGTGTTCAAGCTTATCAGGTTAGTTATTTAAATGTTGAATTATATGATACGTATTCATATAATTTGAATTCTACATCTAATGATGGTATTTTGATTGAATTTACAGAAGATGGTTACAATGGTTATGATCATAGAGATGCACCTAAAATGAATAATTTAGATGAAAATCTTGCTTCGATTGTAGGTTCTAATCTTGTTTCTATTGAAAATAGAGCTTTACCGCAAGGTGATGAAAGCATTCAATTATTAATGAATCAGTTTGTAGATACAGATTATACTTTATGGTTTGATGTGCCTGCAATAGATGGTTTTAGTTTTAAGTTAATGGATCAGTTTGAAGGTGTTGAACATGATTTGGAAGAGGGAGAGAACACCGTTGAGTTCTCTATAGAACCCTCTAACAATGCAAGCATTAATCAATTCAGATTCAAGATTACTATTTATGAAACCGTAGTTTTTAGCGCCAATAATTTTGATTTATCAAAATCCATTAGTTTTTACCCTAACCCGTTAAACAATAGCCCTTTATTTATTGAATTGCCTCCAGCAGGATTTAAAAATATGAGTGTAGAAATTTATAATCAACAAGGTAAAAAATTAAACTCAAAAGTATATAAAAATCCATCTAATAAAATTGAAATTCATGATGTACCAATGGAAAAGGGAATCTATTTAGTAGCACTTAATATTGATGGAAACCAACGTATTACCAAAAAAATTGTCAGATAATTAGTGATTAATTATGTTTAGTTAAAGTCAATAGTAATCATTATTTGATTTCTATTGACTTTTTTATCACCTCTTCCATACTAATTTCAAGATGTTGAGGTAAAGGGTGGTCTTTTGGAACAGGAGCTAAAAATCGATCATCGTTTGAATCATAAACTTGCTTGAACAAGGGCTTTTCTAGTTGTAACTTGAAACAGATTTCTTCTATAAGCTCATTGTGATGAATTAAATCTGAACTACCTAAATGAAATATACCGGCCAATTCACGATTTATGATGTAATGTATCTGCTGCGTGATCTTTGGAAATACAGTAGCGTTGATTACAACATTAGGGAAGACTTCAATGGCTTCATTTAATTGATACAACCATTTAATTTCTTGTATTCTAGGAGATTCATGACCAAAAATCATAGGAAGTCGAGCAATACAAAAATGAGCCTCTGGAAGCCGCATCAATAAATTTTCTATTCTGATTTGGTACTTTCCATAACTGCTAACTGATAATGTTTTATCGTATTCATAAGAAGGGTAATTGGTAAAAGCGTCAAACACATTGGAAGAGGAGAAATAGATAATTTGAAAACCAAATTCTAAAGCTAAAATAGCCAGTTCTTGATGAACTTGAATTTGGTTTGTTTCGGAGGTTCTAAATGCAGAAATGACAACATCTGGTTTTATTTGTTTTATGTATAAGGCAGGCGATTCCTCATAGGCATCCCATTGCTGAAATCGCTTATTATTATGATACTTACCCTGCCCAGTGTGAAAAGTTGCATATACATCAAAATAAGCTTGCAGTTCTTTGTAGAGCTGTGCCCCTAAAAAACCACTCCCACCTAAAATTAATATACGTTTACCTCTTTTTGCCATGATGGTTGAAAATATCTTATATTATAAAATTTTGTTTTAAACTCTTTTTTATTTTTTATCCTTTTGGAATTCAATTTATGATGTAATTCCATTGATCATTTGAAATTACTGGTATATAGAGGATACTATGTGATAATCAAATCTTTTGTAAAATGTAAAGCGAAACCTATTTTCAAAAAAAATACAGGCACCAAATTAGTACCTGTATTTACTCTATATAAATAAATTTATAACTTATAAAAAGGTGTTTTTACTACTTTAGCTGGAATAACTTTTTTTCTAATTTGAATATAAATTGGGGTATCAATTTTAGAAAATTCAGTTTTAACATAGCCTAAACCAATGGGTTTTTTAAGGCTTGGAGACATAGTTCCAGAAGTAACTATTCCAATTTCATTTTCATTTTTATCTAAAATCACATAGTCCTTTCTAGGAATTCCTTTGCCTTCTAATTCAAAACCAATTAATTTTCGTTTAGCACCAGTTTCTTTTTCATGTTTTAGTGCTTCAGAATTAATGAATTCTTTAGTAAACTTAGTGATCCATCCTAACTTAGCTTCTATTGGCGAGGTAGTCTCATCAATATCATTGCCATAAAGACAAAATCCCATTTCAAGTCTTAGGGTGTCTCTTGCAGCTAAACCAGTAGGCTTAATTCCGTAATCTTCTCCAGCTTTCATAACAGCTTCCCAGATTTGTGCAGCATTTTCATTTTTAAAATAAATTTCAAATCCACCGCTACCAGTGTAACCTGTAGCCGATATAATTACATTAGAGCAACCTGCAAAATCTGATTCTTTAAAATGATAGAATTTAATAGCACTTAAATCTTCAGAGCTTAAGTTTTGCATAGCTTCTAGGGCTTTAGGGCCTTGTATGGCTAAAAGCGAATAATGATCAGATTCGTCTTTAAGCTCTGCATTAAAAGTGTTGTGTTTATTGATCCAATCCCAATCTTTTTCAATGTTAGACGCATTTACAACTAACAGAAATTTTTCTGCATTGAATCTATAAATAATCAAATCATCTACGATACCTCCTTTATCATTAGGTAAACAAGTATATTGCGCCTGACCATCTACTAATTTAGAAGCATCATTAGAGGTTACTTTTTGAATCAAATCAATAGTTTCTGGTCCAGTAACAAAAAATTCTCCCATATGAGAAACGTCAAAAACGCCAAGATTATTTCTTACATTTTCATGTTCAATATTAACCCCTTTATAGGAAACAGGCATCTCATAGCCTGCAAAAGGAACCATTTTAGCTCCTAATTTATGATGAAGTTGATTTAACGCTGTTTTTTTCATGTATTTTGTTATTAAATTTTTTAGAAAGATAAAATCATTTTAAAATTGTTTGCTCTACGTTAGATATATTTTAATGGGAACGATTCAATTTGCTTTTTCATAGTAAACGACAAAAAAATAAATTCTCTTAAATTCCTTGATTTTTGCCCCACCCCTAAAGGGAGAAATCAAGGAAAATCAGCCTCCCTTTAAGGATGGGGCAGAACTGATTTAACGAAAATCAATTTTTGTCGTGTACTCTATTACTTTTTATAAAATATACATATCACAAAAATATTACTTTAAAATTTTATTTGCCTAAAAAAGGACTTTAGTTTTTGAACTTTATTATGAATTTGTGAATTTTGAACCCACACATTTGTATAAATATGTCAATTTTGAAAATGATTAAGGCTTGTAAACTTCAATTTCCATACATACATCAGAAATAGGCCATTCGCTTCCATCAACTTCTACCGCTGCAATTTTTTCAGCTACTTCCATTCCAGAAACAACTCTTCCAAATACCGTGTGGTCTTCGTCTAGGTGATGTGCACCATCTTTTTTGGTAACAATATAAAACTCAAAAGGAGAAGAAGCATTACTCACATTTTGATCAGAAAATTTAGCAGCGGCCACAGCGCCATATTTGTGTCTGTGAATTGGTTTAAATTCGTTAGGTATAAGAAATTCACCAATCTTTTGTCTCATTTGAGCTGTTGCACTCCTATCCGAATTGCCTCCTTGAATAACAAAATCTTTAGCCACTCTATGAAAACAAGTTGAGTTGAAATAGCCAAGTTTAGCTAAACGCACAAAGTTTAATCGATGTAATCTTGGACCTGCATATAGTTGAATTTCAATCTCTCCGTATTCTGTTACTATTTTTGCCATTGTTTCTGAGTTTCTCTTTTCATATTTATTAAAAAAAGGAATTAACTCTTCTTGGTTTAGGGTTTCTATATGAGAAACATCTACCTTTTCTGTTCCGTCATTAGGAATTTTTACGTCAGGAAGTTCAGACTCATGAATTCCTTTTGGCTTTTCTTTAGTATCTTGATGTTCAACATTTGATTTTTTCGATTTATCTTCGCTTTGGCAAGCACATAAAGAGAGAATCAAAATTATAAAACTCAAGTATTTCAATGGACTTTTCATATCTTAAAAATTTGGAGGCTAAAATAAGAAAAATAACACTACCAGGAAGAGATGCCCACGCAATAATGACTCACAAAAGCAGACATGAAGAATTAAAGAACTTAGATTTTTCAACATTGGATGCAAAAGTTGCTGCCGTAATGGTGTTGTTATATCCAAATCCAAAAAATAAAGTAAATATTGTTTTAATTAGAAGGAATAAATACCCTGGTGTTCATTCTAACCAAATAGGTTTACCTGGTGGTGGTCTTGAACGCCAAGATAAGAATACGGAATACACAGCATTAAGAGAAACTGAGGAAGAGATAGGAGTACCATTAAAACAGATTAAAGTTTTAAAAAAGTTAACCCCCCTCTTTATACCTCCTTCTAATTTTTTAGTTAATCCGTATTTAGGTATCTGCAATTATATCCCAAATTTTATAAAACAAGAAACTGAAGTAGAGGAAGTTATTGAGGTTGAATTAAGTGATCTTTTAGCAGAAGAGTGTATTCAATTAAAAGAAGTTTCTTCAGCCTATATGCCCCCTACAAAAGTAAGTTGTTTTTATTTAAAAAATCAAGTTGTTTGGGGTGCAACTGCAATGATTTTAAGTGAATTAAAGCAGTTAATGAAGAAAGTTGAGATCGCCTAATGGCTAGTTTTTATTTGCCTTCATATAAACATTCAAGTTTTTATTAGTTACTTAAAGCTTGACCAACGTCAAATTTTACTTACTTTTGTACACCTAAATATGCTAAGTAAATGGGGTTATTTAAAAAAAATCCATTTGGACATTACCTGTTTCTGAAGAAATGGATTATTAGAGTTATGGGGGTTTTAACTCACCGACGTTATAGAGGTTTTAATCAATTACAAATTGAAGGCTCTGAAATTCTAAGAAATTTGCCTGACAAAAATGTACTTTTTGTATCAAATCATCAAACTTATTTTGCTGATGTTGTAGCTATGTATCATGTTTTTAATGCTAGTTTAAGTGGTAGAATTGACAATATTAAAAACGTTGGTTATTTATGGAATCCTAAATTAAACTTGTATTACGTAGCTGCAAGAGAAACCATGAAAAAAGGTTTTGTGCCTAAAATTTTTGCATATGCAGGTTCTGTTAGTATTGACAGAACTTGGAGAGCTGGAGGTAAAGAAGTAAACAGACAAGTTAAAATGAGTGATATTACTAGCATAAAAAAAGCACTTGATGATGGCTGGTTAATCACTTTTCCACAAGGTACAACAACCCCATGGAAACCCATTAGAAAAGGAACGGCTTATATCATAAAAAACCAAAAACCAATAGTTATTCCGATTGTTATTGATGGTTTTAGAAGGTCTTTTGACAAAAAAGGCTTAAGTATAAAAAAAAGAGGTATTTTACAATCTATGGTTATTAAAGAGCCTATGGAGATTGATTATGAAAATGAAAGTATTGAAGAAATCACAGAACGTCTTCAATATGCTATTGAACAGCATCCTTCGTTTTTAAAAGTTATTTCCAAAGAAGAACTTGAAGCTGCAGAAAAACTTAATGAACAAAGGCGTTACAGTTACGACCCAAGTAAAGAAAGTTAAAAGGTTTACAAAAATTAAATATCAAAAAAATGTCATTGCTTAAGTAATCAAGCAATGACAATTTTTTTATTGAGCTAAGTATCCTCCATCAACAGGGTGATATGAGCCAGTTACAAATGAAGATTTATCACTTGATAACCATAAAATAAGCTCAGCAACCTCTTCAGATTTTCCTAATCTTTTTAGCGCATGCATTTGCTCTAGCATTTTAAGAGTTTCTTGGTCTAAGTTATCATCTAACAAAGGGGTTTTAATATACCCTGGCCCTACAGCGTTTACTCTAATAGAATCTTCGGCATGCTCTAAAGCGGCTGCTTTTGTTAAACCATTCATGCCATGTTTTGAGGTAACATATGCTGGAGAAAGCTGTGTGCCAACACTTCCTAAAATAGAAGAAATATTGACAATACTTCCTTTTTTATTTTTTTTCATGGCTTGAATTTGGTGCTTCATCCCATAAAAAACCCCATTTAAATTTACATTAATTACTTGGTGCCAATCTGCTGTTGGATAATCTCCAGTTTTGGCTTGAGGACCACCAATACCAGCATTATTAACTGCAATGTCCAATTTTCCAAATTCACTTACAGCCAAATCCACTAGTTGGATATGGTCTTCTTCTTTGGCTACATCAGCTTTCAAAAAAACAGCTACCTTTCCATCTTTGTTCAGTTGATTTTCAAGTGCTTTTCCAGCTTCCTCATTAACATCTGAAAACACAACCTTTGCACCTTCTTTAATAAAAAGCTCGGCTGTTGCTTTACCAATACCACTACTAGCCCCTGTAATTATCGCAACTTTGTTTTTAAGTATCATAGTTTATAAATTTAATTTTTATAAAATTATGAAATAAAAATTCATGTAAGGGAGTGAATAATTAGTAATACTTAATTTACTGATACTTATCAGTCTGCTTTTGCGAAACTCTAAAGCTTTTGCTAAGTTCATCAAATTCAATTAAATCTTGGGGGAATAAATTTTGGAAAGCTCCTGATTGAATTAGCTTTTCTGGGGTTCCTTGCACAACAGAATGATTGTGAATTAAAATAATTTCATCACAGAGTTGAATAGCTAAGTTAATTTCATGAGAAGCAAAAACAACAGTTTTGTTGGTTTCCACACATACATCCTTTAAAAGATGAAGTACTTGCGCTTTATGATACATGTCTAAATGTGTAGTAGGTTCATCTAACATAATAAGTGGTGTGTCTTGAGCAATAGCTCTTGCTAGTAGAACTTTCTGAAGTTGACCATCACTTAATTCATTACATTTTTTATACTTCATTTGCTGTAAACCTACTTGTTTTAAAGCACTTAAAATATGTTTTTTGTCTTGAGAAGAATTTATTCCTAGCCAGTTGGTATATGGATGTCTTCCCAAGCTAACTAATTCATAAACACTTAAGTTTTTTGAAATAGGTTGGTGCGTAAGTACTAAGCTAATTTGAGCAGCTAATTCTTTGTCAGAGAGTAGATTAATGTTTTTTTTATTTATAATAACTTCACCAGCAAGTGGTTCTTGTACGCGGGTTAAACTTCGTAAAAGAGTTGATTTTCCAGAGCCATTAACGCCAATTATGGCAATCATTTTTCCGCTTTCAATTGAAAGATGAACATTTGAAAGAACAGGGCTTACCTTCTTTTGTTTTTGATAACCAACACTTAAATTAGAAGCTTCTAAAATCAAATTGAGTTTTTTTCAAAAGTATGAAAAACACACCAAATTAATGGTATTTTAATGGTCAATCAATTTTTTTTCGAATCCGATTTAATCAAAACTGAATGAAATTACCAGAATTTTTTACAATGATAAAGCGACTAAACATTTCTTCAGAATACCAATCTATGCTCCTTGTTTTTTTGATAGCTTCCACGTGTTCTTTACTTTGATAAGCAAATTTGAATAAATCATCCTTAGAGTCCCAAATACTAAAAGTTGCCATTTCCTTGAATGGAACTTCGCCAAACCCCTTTGTGTAAATTAGCCCCTTGGCATTTATCAAAGGTTTTTGTGATTCAGGCACAAACTTCCAAAATGTAAATAGTTTACTCCATTTAATACTGGCTCGGGTGATTACTGCAATTTTTTGATTGCTTAAGTCAATTTCCTGTATTGCGAATGGATTTATACCAGACCACTTTCCTCTTGCTTGAATACTCTTCAAGTAAAGTATGCTATGCGCAGAAGATTTTTTGTAATACTCTTTGAACAATTTACTTTTATGAATAAATTCAGAAGCCAACTCTTCATTATCCCAAACCTGAAGCACAGCATAAACAGACCAGTCTGGAAATGGGTTGAATCCATCTTTACCACTTCCTAAAAGCTTATAGAAGCTACAACCTTTTGCCTTGCTTAGATGCTTATGTGCAAATTGCATCATACCAAAAGCCCAAGTTTTAGCACTGAAGTTATCGTACTTAAATACACTTAAAGTAATAATTTGTTCCATTGATGATATTGTAATTCAAAAGTCGGAATTATTTGTACAATAGATTACTAAGATTATGAGAAAATGTAATTTTTATTTACAATTGAAACACTTGAAGAAGTAATTGTATCTACTTCAAAAATGACTATTGGCTAACTTTTTGAATAAATTGCAAATGCTATATTTGCAATAAAAACTTACTTATGAAACATTTTTTTCTCTTTTTCTTATTGTATTCATCCTTTATTGAAGCACAAGTTGTTCAACTGGAGTTTAATCAACTTGCTAATCAGCAATTAGAGGTGTTTGCTTTTGACGGTATTGAAGTAATTAAACTTCAGCAGCATAAATTTGATCAAGCAGGAAAATTGCAATTTCAATTAGCATCTAAAATAGAAGGAATGGGGTATTTAAGCGTAGCTTCAAAAGAGCAAAACTTGATTTTAGCTTTTACTGATGAAGAAATACACTTGACTGGAATTGATTTTTCTGATTACTCTTCTATACAGGTGAAAAAAGGAGAAGAAAACCAATCTTTTTTTTCTTATTCAGAGGCATATCCTAAACGCATGCAAGTTTTAAGTGCTTGGACTTTTCTGCAAGAACGTTATGACCAAGAAAAACTTTTGGGAAATAATAAGAAAATTAGTCAGCAAATTGAGAAAGAAATGGATCGACTTCTTGCTTTAGATGAAGATTTTATAAACAATCTTCCTGATACTTCATATGTTAAATGGTTTATTCCGAAGCGAAAATTAGTAAGCAATGTAGCTATGGTAGTTCAACAACAACCTCATTTAATTCCTCAAACAATTAGTGCGTTTAGGGATTTAGATTATACCGATGATCGACTCTTTAAAAGTGGCTTATTTAGAGAAGCCATAGAGAATCATTTTTGGCTGATTGAAAATGGAGTAGGAGACTTAAAAGAGGTTTTTAAGCAAATGAAAATTTCAATAGATGCCCTTCAAGAAAACCTTCAACAGGATGAATTAAAATTAAACATGGCCTTTTCCTTTCTATTTGATTTGCTTGAAAAAAGAAGCCTGTTTGAAGCTTCAGAATATTTAGCCGTAAATGTTTTGGAACAAAATGAATGTGAAGTTGATGGTAGTTTAGCCAAAAGACTTGAAACCTATAGAAAAATGAAAAAAGGGAATCAAGTTGCAGATATTCTTTTTCATAATGTAGAAACTAAGGAAAGTATTATACCCAAAAGGCTATCGGAAATTCAATCTGATTATGTTTTAGTTGTATTTGGATCCAGTTGGTGTCCAGCCTGTACCGAAGAAATACCAGAAATTAATCAGCATTATAAAAAATGGAAAGCAAAAGGCGTAGAGGTGGTACTTGTTTCTTTAGATACGAATGAACAAGCTTATCGTAATTTTGTTCAAGGGTTTGAATTTGTGAGTACATGCGACTTTAAGAAGTGGAAAACGCAAGCCGTTGAAGATTATCATGTCAACGCAACCCCAAGTATGTTTTTACTAGATAAGGAAAGAACCTTATTGGTAAAACCTAAAAGCGTTGCTCATGCGGAGGTATGGATTTCTCAATATGTAAAGTAGCTCATACTAGATATTTCAATTGATTAATGGTAGTATTTTAAAATTTCAATTTTTTGTAGTATTCCCACAAGCAAACCCCAACGGAAACTGAGATGTTTAAGGAATGTTTTACACCTTCTTGAGGAATTTCAACAACTTCATTGGAGGCTGATACTATTTTTTGGTCAACACCTTTTACTTCGTTTCCAAAAATAAGCGCATACTTTTGGTCTTTGTTGATTTTAATTTCTTCTAAGGAAGTAGATTCTTCTGCTTGCTCAATGCTCACTACATGAACTCCCCCTTCTTTCAATCTTTCGATTAAAGCTAAGCCATTTTCAACATATTCCCATGCTACATTTTCGGTTGCCCCCAAAGCTGTTTTTCGAATGTCTTTGTGCGGTGGCGTTGCAGTTATCCCACACAAATAAATTTTTTCAACTAAAAAAGCATCGGCTGTTCTAAAAACTGAACCTACATTATTTAAGCTTCTCACATTATCTAAAATTATAATTAGGGGCGTTTTTTTGGCTTGTTTAAATTCATCAATGGTTTTTCTGTCTAACTCAGCATTTTTTAGTTTTCGCATGGTTTTAATTTTTTGCAAAAGTCTAACTTTGAATTTCATTGTCCAATTTTAACTTCATTTTTTTTGATTAAAAAATTTAGAGCAGTCAAACCATAATCTCACAACAATTATTTCAAATGATAAATGGGATGAAGATTTTCGTTTGTAGCTTTAAGCAGAAATAAATTTTAAAGTAGAATCCTAAAAGAGCAGAGAGTTTTTTTTAACTTAGCCTTTTTAAAATTCACTAGATAAAATTATGGCACAAAAAGCAAAAGTAACTCCTTTAATGAAGCAATACAACGCAATTAAAGCCAAATATCCAGACGCATTATTGCTTTTTAGAGTTGGTGATTTTTATGAAACTTTTGGTGAAGACGCTGTAAAAACTGCACGAATTTTAAATATTGTTTTAACCAACCGGAATAATGGCGGTGAACGGACTGAATTAGCTGGATTTCCACATCATTCATTAAATTCATACCTGCCTAAACTTGTGAAAGCTGGTGAGCGTGTTGCTATTTGTGACCAGTTAGAAGACCCTAAAAAAACAAAAAAAATTGTAAAGCGTGGGGTTACCGAATTAGTAACGCCTGGTGTAGCTTTAAACGATGAAGTACTTCAGTCGAGAAGTAATAATTTTTTGGCTTCTATTCATTTTGGAAAAAAACAATTAGGAGTTGCATTCTTAGATATTTCTACAGGTGAGTTTTTAACAGCTCAGGGTAATTTTGCCTATATTGATAAGTTAATGCGAAATTTTCAACCCTCAGAAGTGCTTATTTCTAAAAAAGCTAAAGCGCAATTTGTAGAAAAATTTGGAAAAGATTTTCATGAATTTTACGTAGAAGATTGGTTGTTTAAGTTTGATTATGCTAAAGAAAACCTGAATCAGCACTTTAAAACCAACAGCTTAAAAGGCTTTGGGGTTGAAGATTTGGAAGAAGGACTTATTGCTTCTGGCGTTGTTTTATATTACCTTTCTGAAACGCAACATCATCAATTAGAACATATTTCAAGCATTGCAAGAATCGCTGAAGATGCCTATGTTTGGATGGATAAATTTACCATTAGAAATTTAGAACTTTATCAAGCAACCGATCAACAAGCAGTTACTTTATTGGATGTGATTGACCATAGTATATCTCCTATGGGAAGTCGATTATTAAAACGTTGGTTAGCACTTCCATTGAAAAATATTGATGCCATTAAAAAAAGGCATCAAATGGTGGGATTTCTTCTGAAAAATAATTCCTTGCAAGATTTAATTCAACACCAATTGAAACAAGTAAGTGATTTAGAGCGATTGGTTTCTAAAGTAGCAACACAGAAAATAAGCCCAAGAGAAGTGAATCAACTTAAGCTTTCAATTGAAGCTATAGTGCCCATAAAAGAAGCTTTACGTAAAACAAATACGGAGGCATTTCAAGTTTTAGCTGAAAACATCAATTCCTGTGACTTGCTGCAGCAGAAAATCAATGAAGCTTTAAGCGATGATGCACCGGTAAATATTTCAAAAGGTAATGCTATAGCCAAAGGCTTTAATGGAGAATTAGACGAATTGAGAAACATTGCTTTTTCTGGAAAGGATTACTTGGATGATATGCTTGAAAGAGAGAGTGAATCAACAGGAATACCCAAATTAAAAATTGGTAGTAATAATGTGTTTGGCTATTATATTGAGGTGAGAAACACCCACAAAGATAAAGTGCCCGAAAATTGGATAAGAAAACAAACTTTAGTTAGTGCAGAACGATATATTACTGAAGAACTCAAAACTTACGAAGCTAAAATTTTAGGTGCGGAAGAAAAAATTCATCTGTTGGAGCAGGAGTTATTTCAGCAATTGGTAGATTGGCTAAGTGATTACATTAAAGTAATCCAGCAAAATGCTTTTCAAATTGCTCAAATTGATGTGCTCTGCTCGTTTGCGCAACTTGCAAGGGAAGAAAATTATGTAGAGCCAGAAATTAATGAAGGCTTTGATTTATGGATTGAAGAGGGTAGGCATCCTGTAATTGAAAAACAATTACCTGTTGGCGAATCTTACATTAGCAATAGTGTAAAACTCAATCAAGAAGATCAGCAAATTATCATGATTACTGGACCAAATATGAGTGGTAAATCGGCTTTACTCCGTCAAACAGCATTAATTGTCCTTCTCGCTCAAATGGGTAGTTTTGTACCCGCTAAATCGGCACAAATTGGTTTAGTGGACAAAATTTTTACCAGAGTAGGTGCCAGCGATAATATTTCAATGGGAGAATCTACTTTTATGGTAGAAATGAACGAAACCGCCAGTATATTAAATAATATTTCTCAGCGAAGCTTAGTTTTATTGGATGAGATTGGAAGAGGAACTAGTACTTATGATGGGATTTCTATTGCTTGGGCAATAAGCGAGTATTTGCATGAACATCCTGCCAAAGCGAAAACACTTTTTGCTACGCATTACCATGAACTTAATGAAATGATGCAAAAGTTTGAACGCATTAAGAACTTTAATGTTTCCATTAAGCAACTTAAAGATAAGATTTTGTTTTTGAGAAAGTTAGTACCTGGAGGCAGTAACCACAGTTTTGGAATTCACGTAGCCAAAATGGCGGGGATGCCACAACATGTAATTCATCGTGCTAACAAAATTCTAGAAAAGCTTGAAAAATCTCATGGCTCAGAAGACTTAGCGCAACAAATTAAAAACACAAACCCAGAGCCCCAATTAAGCTTTTTTAATTTAGATGATCCTTTATTGGAAGAAATTAAAGAAGAGATTGTTCACTTAGATATCAATACACTAACACCCGTAGAAGCCTTAATGAAGCTCAATGAAATCAAACGCATGCTAATTAAGGAATAATACCATTTATCAATTGAGATTACTGTAATAAAACGCCCTTTTTTCCTTTCTGTTTCATTATAAAAATAACTGGTATAACTCCTGAGCTCTAATAACCAGCGGCTTGGCCATCTACTCTAGATTCTGAAGCTCCATAAAATACTTTTTTATCTGCATCCCACATAATTCCTTGGTATCTTCCAAAAAAGCTATTTCCAATTTCAACTTTATGTCCTTTTCTCCTTAACTCACGTACCGTTTCATAAGGAATGTTAGATTCTACGTAAACTTTTCCAGTAGATTGCATTGTAGCATCATGAGACTCTGTAGGTTCTGAAGAACCCGAGTGATCCCAACGTGGCGCATCTCCGGCTTCTTGAATATTCATATTAAAGTCTATAATGTTGGTTAAAATACTAACATGACCAATGGGTTGGTAAGCACCCCCCATATTGCCATAACTAAAATAAGCTTGTCCATCTTTGGTTACCATTCCTGGGATTATCGTATGAAAAGGTCGTTTACCTGGAGCATACACATTAGGATGATTTGGATCTAAGGAAAATAATTCTCCTCTATTTTGAAAGCTAAAACCTGTCCCTGGAACTACAAAACCAGTCCCCATTCCTCTAAAATTACTTTGTATTAAAGCTACCATATTTCCCTCAGCATCGGCTGTTGTAAGGAAAATGGTATCTCCATCTTCCAATACCTCAACTCCATTAGAAATAGCTTTCATAGCTTGCTCGGTGATAAGTTCTTTTCTATCATTAGCGTATGCTTTAGATAGTAAAACAGAATAAGGTATATTTTGAAAATCTGGGTCAGTGTAATGTTTAGCCCGATCTTCATAAACCAGTTTTTTGGTTTCAATAAATGCATGGAGAGTAGATGTGCTCCCAAATCCCATTTCACTAAGACTGTAATTTTCTAATATATTCAACATTTGTAAAACTGCAGTGCCTTGTGCATTTCCACCTACTTGATAAATTTCATAACCTCTATAATTCGTGCTGATAGGATCAACCCATTCTGATTGATGAGTGGCAAAATCTTCGTAGGTTAAATAGCCATTATTTTCGTTCATCCATGCGTCAATATTTTTCGCAATCTCGCCTTTGTAAAAAGCATCTCTGCCGTCTTTAGCAATTTTCTGTAAGGTGGAACCTAAATCTGGATTTTTAAAAATATCTCCTTTTTCAGGTCCTTTTCCATTTAGGGTAAATGTATCTTCAAATGCTCCAGTTTGATTTTTAAGAAACGGGACACTTCTAGACCAAGCATCTGCAATAGCTTCACTAACAGGAAATCCATTGTTGGCATAATCTATAGCAGGAGTTAAAATGTCGTCCATGCTTAGTTGACCAAATTTTTGATGCAATTCAAACCAGCCATCAACAGCCCCTGGAACAGAAACTGAAAGTAAATGATAAGGCGGGATGTAGTCTTTATCAATCTTCTTTAATTCTTTAAGTAGTTTCTTATAACTTAAATTTTTTGGAGACCTCCCACTGGCGTTTAGCGCATAAACTTGTTGTGTTTTAGCATCCCAAACTAATGCAAATAAGTCGCCTCCAATCCCATTTCCTGTTGGTTCCATGAGTCCAGTAGTCGCATTTGCCGCTATAGCTGCGTCAATAGCATTGCCTCCCTGTTTTAAAATAGACAAGCCTACTTGAGTAGCCAGAGGCTGACTGGTAGCCACCATTCCATTTTGAGCAATCACTTCAGATCTTGATGCAAAATTTAAACCTACTTCACGGTCGCCTTGACCTTTTGCCAAAAACCAAGAAATGAAGCAAGTAAAAAATAAACTAAATCTTAAATTCATTTTTTTTCTTTAAAAGTAATTGATTTGTAACTCAAATGAAGCGCTTTTGATGATTTTAAAATTCTTTTAACCAGGCTTAGGTGATGATTACAAAGTTAAAAACAATAGTCTTTTTAGTGTTTTTGTGAAGTGATCAATTAAATTTGGATTTAGATTTATTTCAAAAACTGACCAATATCAGTATTTGTTAGCTTCTAGGTGTTTGTGTATCAAATGTAACAAAGCAAAATGCACTTGGTGTTTATTTTTGGGTCATAATCAAAAAAACACTTAAAATGAAAGTAGAACAAATTTATACCGGATGTATTGCACACGCTGCTTATTATATTGAAAATAATGGAGAAGCAGCAATTTTTGACCCCTTAAGAGAGGTACAACCTTATATAGATAAAGCTGAAAAGGATGGAGCTAAAATTAAATATGTTTTTGAAACTCATTTTCACGCTGATTTTGTTTCAGGCCACTTAGATTTAGCCAAGAAAACTGGAGCAGCTATTGTTTATGGACCCACAGCAAAACCAGGTTTTGAAGCTACAATTGCAGAAGATAACCAAGTGTTTGAAGTGGGGAATTATAAGGTAAAAACCTTACACACCCCAGGACATACAATGGAGTCAACAACTTATTTACTGTTGGATGAAAATGATGAAATGCATGGAATTATTACAGGTGATACCTTATTTATAGGTGATGTAGGAAGACCCGATTTGGCGCAGCACGTAATTGAAGACCTTACTGAAGAAAAATTAGCAGCGCATCTATATGATTCTTTAAGAAACAAAATTTTGCCCTTACCAGACCATTTAATTGTTTATCCAAATCATGGTGCAGGAAGTGCATGTGGTAAAATGATGAGTAAAGAAACTACAGATACATTAGGAAATCAGAAAGCTACTAATTACGCGCTTCAAGAAATGAAAAAAGAGGAGTTTATCGAAAAACTTTTGGAAGGTTTAACTGCACCTCCTGGTTATTTCCCTAAGAATGTTTTAATGAATATTCAAGGTTATGACAGTATTGATGATGTAATAGAGCGAGGAGAACAACCTTTAGATGCTGATGCTTTTGAAGCAGCCGCAAATGAAACTGGAGCTTTAATTTTGGATACAAGAGATGCTGAAACATTTAAAGAAGGATTTATTCCTAATTCTATTAATATTGGGCTGGATTCTAATTTTGCTATGTGGGTAGGCGAATTAATTCCAGATATTAAACAACAAATTTTATTAGTTACTGAACCAGGAAAAGAAGAGGAAAGTATTATCCGTTTGGCACGAGTAGGATATGACCATGCCATTGGTTACTTAAAAGGAGGATTTGAAACGTGGAAAAAGGCAAATCGTGAAATTGATGTAGTTGAACGTTTAGATGTAGATGAATTTTTAACCGCTTTTGAAAATGGAGAAGTAAAAGTTTTTGATGTAAGAAAGAAAAGTGAGTTTGATAGTCAGCATCTTGTTGGTGCAGAAAATACTCCTTTAAATCAAATTAATAATTACTTAGCAGAATTTCCAAAAGATCAAAAATTTGCATTGCATTGTGCTGGAGGGTATAGAAGTATGATTGCTTCTTCCATTTTAAAGCAAAGAGGTTGGGATAATTTTGTTGATGTTAGAGGTGGTTTTGATGAAATTAAAGAAAACCAAAAAGCAAAAGTAACCGAATACGTTTGTCCAACTACATTGTTGTAAATCAATAACTAATATTTTAAAAAACCTAAATAGTAAAGGCCCTTTTTAAAGGGGCTTTTGCTATTTAAATGAAAAAATAATACAAAAACATGTTACGAATAATTTTTTTAACCTTGTTAATCACTACTGTAATGGCTTGTTCTAATGAGGATAAGAACAAACCAAAATACGGTGTACAAACTAGTGAAGAGAAAAAAGAAAAATCTGACTTGATGAAAAAAGCAACAACTTTTTTTCAGTCTATATCTAGTGTTACTTATGAAGATATTCCTGCCGAAAAAGTAGCTTTAGGAAAGCAATTATATAATGACAAGCGATTGTCAAAAAACAATACAATAAGTTGTAACTCGTGTCACCAATTAAATAATTTCGGTGTAGATAATTTACCAACATCCCCAGGAGACTCAAAGGAGCTTGGAGATAGAAATTCACCTTCTACTTTCTATGCATTTCTGCATACTTCTCAATTTTGGGACGGTAGAGCTGTTGATGTAGAAGAGCAGGCTGGTATGCCCATTCTTAACCCAATAGAACATGGCATTCCAGACGCAGATTATTTAGTTAATAAATTAAGTGAAATAGATGAATACCAAGAATTGTTTTCTCAAGTATATGGAGAAGAAAATTCAATTACCTTTGAAAATATAACCAATGCTATTGCTGCTTTTGAACGTAAACTTTATGCAACAAGTAAGTTTGACGAGTTCTTGGATGGTGATGAAAAAGCCCTTAACGCAAAAGAAAAAAAGGGATTACAAGCTTTTATTGACAATCAGTGCATTACTTGTCATACAGGTATAGCTTTAGGGGGGCATATGAAACAAAAGTTTGGTTTGTTTGGTGATTATTGGGAAATGACCGGTAGTGAAAAAATTGATACCGGATTACATCAGGTTACAGGAAAAGACACAGATAAATACATCTTTAAAGTTCCAAGTTTAAGAAATATTGAAAAGACCTATCCTTATTTTCACGATGGTTCAGTTGATGATTTAGCTGAAGCTGTTAAAATCATGGGGAAATTGCAAAGTAATAAAGACATTTCTGATGAGGATGTGGACTTGATTATTGCATTTCTAAAAACTCTCACCGCAGATATTGATGAAGAATTGAAAGTTTAATAGTTTTTGAGGAGTGTGATTTACTGAACTTTATAGAGGTAATTGAGTAGCTGATAAAGTCGATGTGTTTTCGAAGTGGTTAGAAAAATTAGATGGTTGTTGTTGTTGTTCAATAAATTGCATTTAAATTATACCAGTTTTTATTTGAAATTACTAGAAAAGAAAACAGGGGGTTTTATTACGGTAATTTCAATTGATAAATGGTATTAGTTGGTTTGAAATCACAGACGCGTACTAAAAAAATTGTACATTGCTTAAAATTTAATTATGGAAAGTAGCCTTATAACTGAATTATTCCTACCCTTATCTTTAGCCGTAATTATGTTTGGGATGGGATTATCTTTAACAGTTAGTGATTTTCATCGTATTTTTCGATCACCTAAAGCAGTACTTATAGGTCTTGTTGCTCAACTCGTTGTTTTGCCTCTTATTGGCTTCACACTCATGCACTTTTGGGAAATCAATGCAGAATATGCCGTTGGTATCATTCTACTGGCTACTTGTCCGGGGGGGCCAACTTCAAACCTCTTTGCATATTTAGGAAAATGTGATACGGCTTTATCCATTTCCCTAACAGCGGTTTCAAGTATAATCACTATATTCACCATTCCTTTTTTGGTGAATTTGGCTATGGAATTACACATAGGTAAAGGTCAATATGTAGCATTACCAGTACTTCAAACCATACTACAAATTATGATTATTACAATTATTCCTGTAACAGCGGGGATGTATATTAAAGCCAGAAAGGCTAGTCTAGCCAAAAAAGCAGAGCAACCTGTAAAAATTGCTTCAACTGTTTTGATTATAGTTATAATTTTAGGAGCAATTTTAAAAAACAAAGAGATTATTCAAGAAGCTTTTCTAGAAACTGGTCTGCCTGCTTTAAGTTTAAACGTACTTACCTTAATTTTAGGATTTTTAATGGGCAAATTATTTAAACTCAATTTTAAAGAGTCTTCTACAATTTCCATAGAGTCTGGAATTCAGAATGGAACTTTAGCCATTGCTATTGCGGCAAGTTCAACTTTACTCAATAATCCAGCCATTGCTATTCCTCCAGCAGTGTACTCTATCCTCATGTTTTTTACAGGAGGGCTTGCCATTATTATTTATGGAAAATTCAATAGAAAAACAGAATAATCACTGCTAGGAGAGTTTTTTAAATTCATATTTTTCTTTTGAATGTAGTCAAGTTGTGAAGAGTTTTCTGGTTGTTGAGATAGCAGGTTGGTTAAATTAAAGATAAACCAAAAACTTAATTGAATTAGACCACATAATTATATGTAAATTAGCCCTTTTAAAATTGGCAAAACATATTTAATGAAAGATCATTTACTTGAGGTTAATCCTAAGGAAAACATAATTATAAAAGGAGCTAAGCTTCATAATTTGAAAGATGTTTCAGTTGTAATACCTAGAAATAAATTGGTAGTAATTACTGGTCTTTCTGGATCTGGAAAATCGAGTTTATCTTTTGACACGCTCTTCGCTGAAGGCCAAAGGAGGTATGTTGAAAGTTTGTCTTCTTACGCTCGACAATTTTTAGGTAGGTTAAATAAACCCCAAGTTGATTATATTAAAGGAATTGCTCCAGCTATTGCTATAGAGCAAAAAGTAAACTCTACAAACCCGCGTTCTACAGTTGGTACATCCACAGAAATTTATGATTACCTAAAGTTGCTTTATGCACGTGTGGGTAAAACTTTTTCTCCAGTTTCTGGTCAAGAAGTAAAAAAGGATACGGTAACAGACGTTATCAATTTTATTAAAGAAATTGAACTGAAAACAAAACTTTTGCTTCTGGCTCCAATTGTTCTGGAGAATAAAAAAGATTTCAAAAAGAAACTTGAAATCCTTCAACAACAAGGGTTTAGTAGAATAAAGTTAGCCGATAAGGTGCTTCGAATTGATGAGGTTGATGTAAGCAAACAAGCCCTTAAATCATTTTTTATTGTTGTTGATCGCGTTGTAGTAAAAGACGATGAAGATTTTTATAACAGGCTAGCAGATGCTATTCAAAATACTTTTTACGAAGGAAAAGGAGTACTTTTTCTTGAAAATTTAAACGCTAACAAAACGTATGAATTTAGCAATAAATTTGAACTTGATGGAATTCAATTTTTAGAGCCAAATGTTCATTTTTTTAGTTTTAATAATCCCTATGGAGCTTGCCCAAAGTGCGAAGGCTATGGAGACATTATTGGAGTAGATGAGGACTTGGTCATCCCTAATACTAAACTAAGTATTTATGAGGAAGCTATTTTTCCTTGGCGTGGTGAAAAACTGAAGTGGTACAAAAATCAACTTATTGAAAAAGCTTCTTTATTTGATTTTCCTATCCATAAACCTTACTTTCAATTAACCGAAGAGCAAAAAAATGTTCTTTGGGAAGGCAATCAATACTTTACTGGAATCAACGAATTTTTTGAAGAAGTTGAGGCCAAAGCTTACAAAATTCAAAATCGAGTTTTACTATCCAGGTATCGTGGCAAAACTAGATGTAATTCATGTAAGGGTAAACGTTTAAGAAAAGAAGCTAATTATGTAAAGATAGGAGGGAAGAGCATTTCAGATTTGGTAGATTTACCTATTGATCAAATTGCTAGATTTTTTGATGAACTAGTTTTACCTGAACACGACCATCAAATAGCAAAGCGATTGCTGATAGAAGTTACCAATCGACTTCAATTTTTAATGGATGTTGGCTTATCTTACTTAACTCTTAATAGAAAATCGAATTCTTTATCGGGTGGAGAATCTCAGCGAATAAACTTGGCGACTTCGTTGGGAAGTAGTTTGGTAGGCTCTATGTACATTTTGGACGAACCTTCAATAGGACTTCACTCTAAAGATAATGAGCGTTTGATTTACGTACTAAAAAAGCTTCGGGATTTGGGCAACACGGTTATTGTTGTTGAACATGATGAAGAATTAATGAAAGCGGCCGATAAAATTATTGATATAGGTCCAGAGGCTGGAACTTTTGGTGGAGAAGTAGTGGCTGAAGGCAATTATGAAAGTATCTTGAAACAAGAATCACTTACAGCAAAATACTTGAACCAAAGTATGCAGATTGAAGTGCCCAAAAAACGAAGAAAATCAACTCGCTATATTCAAATTAATGGAGCAAGAGAGAACAACCTTAAGGATATTGATGTTAAAATTCCTTTAGGTATGTTAACTTGCATTACAGGTGTATCCGGTAGTGGAAAAAGTACATTAGTTAAACATTTACTCTATCCAATTGCTATGAAAATATGCGGGAATTATGGGGTAAAGGCTGGTCAACACGACGGCCATGAAGGTAAATTTAATCATCTTGAAGCTGTTGAATATATAGACCAAAATCCCATAGGAAAATCTTCTAGATCAAATCCCGTAACTTATGTAAAAGCTTATGATGAAATTAGAAAATTATTTGCGGAGCAAAAATTAGCTAAATTAAATCGTTTTCAACCTAAACATTTTAGCTTTAATGTGGCTGGTGGAAGATGTGAAAAATGTGAAGGTGAAGGAGAAATTACTATTGAAATGCAATTTATGGCAGATGTGCATTTGCTTTGCGATGCTTGTAATGGAAAGCGTTTTCAAGATGAAGTTTTAGAAGTTAAATTTGAAGGAAAATCTATTCATGATGTTTTGTCAATGACAGTTGATGATGCTATTAGTTTTTTTAGCAAGCACCGGCAACAAAAAATAACTAAACGTTTGCAACCGCTTCAAGATGTTGGATTAGGTTATGTAAGCTTAGGACAAAGCTCTTCAACACTTTCTGGAGGGGAAGCACAGCGAATTAAGTTAGCTTCATTTTTAACCAAAGGAAGCCGTGCAGAAAATACCTTGTTTATTTTTGACGAACCCACTACAGGTCTTCATTTTCATGACATAAAAAAGTTATTAAAATCTTTTGAGGCTTTACTAGAAAATGGTCATTCAGTGGTTGTTATTGAACATAACTTGGACTTAATTAAGTGCGCAGACCATATTGTTGATATAGGTCCAGAAGGTGGAGAACATGGAGGATATTTAGTTGGATCGGGCACACCAGAACAACTAGTAAGTGAAGCAAAAGGTTATACCGCTAACTACCTAAAAACTAAACTCTAATAAAAATTCATAGTGACTGATTGTAAAATAATTTCAAAAATCTTTTGTATTTGTAGAAAGTTAGCGACAAATCTTACTTGTTTTAAGTAAATTAACTAAATTAAAAAAGCAAAATATTGTTTTAAAAGGTTTTTTTTATAAATTTGTTTTGAAAATTAAATCAATTGAATGATTATTCATAATTTAGGTAACAACAATTCCATTTTAAATCAGTTTATAGCTGAATTGAGAGATGTTTCAATCCAAAAAGACAGCATGCGTTTTAGAAGAAACATTGAGCGTATTGGTGAAATTTTTGCTTATGAAATTAGTCAGCATTTTGATTTTTTTTCAGAAGAAATCCAGACTCCACTGGCAAATACTGAAGTTAATTTACCTAATTACAATATTGTGATTGCTTCTATTCTTAGAGCTGGAATTCCTTTGCATCAAGGTTTACTAAACTATTTGGACCAAGCAGAAAGCGCTTTTATTTCGGCTTACAGAAAATATGAAAGTGAGACCAAATTTCAAATCGCTATTGAGTATGCGGCAAGTCCAGATTTAAACAATAAAACTGTAATTTTAGCAGACCCAATGTTAGCTTCTGGAAAATCCATGTATAACGCGTATAAAAGTTTAATTAGCAAAGCAAATACAAAGAAGGTTCACCTTTTGTGTATATTTGCTGCTCCTGAAGGAATAGAATATTTAAAACAATATTTAGGTGATGATATAGAACTTTGGGTTGGTGTTATGGATCAAAAACTAAATGAACATTCCTATATTATTCCGGGTTTAGGAGATGCAGGTGATTTAGCATACGGAGAAAAAATATAAATATTAAATAAGAAACTGTACAAATGAAAAACAAAATTGGATTACTAGGACTTTGCGTAGCGCTTACTTTAGGCTCATGCGTTTCTAAAAAGAAATTATCACAAGCCGAAAATCAATTAATGGTTGCTGAATCTAGATTGAGTAAAGAAAAATCGGAAAATAGAGAATGTCAAGAAGAAAAAGAAGAGCTTGAGGCGACTGTGGAAAGCTACAATGAAAAGATTTTCGCTTTGCAAAAAGATAATGAAAATCGTGTTGAAATTGGAAAAGATGGCAGCATGATGACCGAATCTTCTAAAGAAAACATGCGTAGAGTTATCCAACGTATGGACCCTGAAAAGGTAGCTAATGCTAAAACACTTAATGATTCAATCAATTTAGCCGTAGCCTACAATATACAACAAAACTTAAGTGATTCATTTGGCGGTGCTGAAGTTACTTATGATGAAGAGGGTAATCCAATTGAAACAGCAGAAGCTACTCAAGGCGCTTCGTTAGAAGGCTTAGATGTAACAGTTGCACAACCTGTTGTAAAAATAACCATTAACAATAGTATTTTATTCAAAAGTGGAAGCGCATGGGTTAGTAGTAATTCTCATCCACTAATTGAAAAATTAGCTAACTTGATAAAATCTGAGCCAAATATGGAAGTTTTGGTTGAAGGTCATGCTGATGCCATTCCTGTAGTAGAAGGTTCTTATTTGGGCGATAACTGGATGATGGCATCTAAAAGAGCTATCGCAGTAGTAAGAGTTTTAGAAAATAAGTTTGGAGTTTCTGGTGAGCAATTAGCCGCTTCCTCAAGAGGTGAACACAAACCAGTTGCAGATAATGCAACTCCAGAAGGAAGAGCAAAAAATAGAAGAACAACCATTACTTTAATGCCAAATATGGAGAAATTTATGGCTATGATGAAGTAGGTAGTTACAAAACCACTGTAAATAAAAATGGCTGTCTAATCTTAGACAGCCATTTTTATTAGCTCACCTAAATAATTAAAAGGGTAGGTTAGGCATGCCTTCTTTGGCAATTGCACCTAATTCTGCTTCTTGAGTTTCAGTTGCTTTTTTTATTGCTTTATTCAAGGTAAGAATTAAATAATCCTCAAGTTGTTCTTTGTCTTCCAGAAGTTCATCGTCGATTTGAATAGATTTTATAACTCCATTTGCCGTAATACTTACTTTAAGTAAACCATCATTAGATTTTTCTTCTACAACTACATGGTTTAATTGTTTTTTTGCCTCTTCTACTTTAGCTTGGGTTTCTTTGATTTTAGACATCATACCCATCATATCTCCAAACATATTTCTCTTTTTATAATTATTTATAGGTTATCAACTAATTGCTTAGCTTCTTCAAATTCGTTTAAAATATTTTTTACAATGGTTTTAGCCGGTAAAATCTCATCAATTAAACCAGATATTTGGCCTATTTCAAGTTCTCCTTCTACTAAATCGCCCTCAAACATGCCTCTTTTTGCTCTAGCTCTTCCTAATAACTCTTTTAATTCATCAACACTTGGCGACTTTTGATACAGGTTTTCAACATCTTGATAAAACTTATTTTTAAGTAAACGTACAGGGGCTAATTCTTTCAGGGTTAATTTTGTGTCACCTTCAGAGGCTTTAATTACTTCATTTTTAAAATTAATATGTGAAGAAGCTTCTTCTGAAGCTACAAAACGAGTTCCAATTTGAACAGCATCAGCGCCCAAAATCATAGTGGCTAACATAGCTTTTCCTGTGGCAATTCCACCTGCTGCAATTAATGGAACTTGTAATTTTTTAGCAACCATAGGAATTAACGTAAGTGTTGTTGTTTCCTCTCTTCCATTGTGACCGCCAGCTTCAAAACCTTCAGCAACTACAGCATCAACACCCGCATCTTGAGCTTTAAGTGCAAATTTTACGCTGCTAACTACATGCACAACTTTTACTCCATGAGATTTTAAATGAGCAGTCCATGTTTTTGGATTACCAGCTGAGGTGAAAACAATGGGTACTTCTTCTTGAATAATAATTTCCATTATTTTTTCGATGTCAGGATAAAGCATAGGCACATTTACAGCAAATGGTTTTTTAGTTGATTTTTTACATTTTTGAATATGTTCTTTCAAAATATCTGGATACATCGATCCCGCACCGATTATTCCTAAGCCACCCGCGTTAGAAACTTCGCTTGCTAATTTCCAGCCACTAGCCCAAATCATTCCTGCTTGGATTAAAGGATATTCTATATTAAATAAGTTAGTAATTCTGTTATTTTTCATGCTTATTATTTTACGCAATTACTCCAGATCCTAAAAGTTCTTCATCCTGATACCAAGCTACAAATTGACCTTCAGCAATTGCATTTTGTGGATTTTCAAATATAACGTATAATCCTTGCTCAGTCATTTGCAAGTTGGCTTTTTCAAGTTTTTGTCGATACCTAATTCTAGCATCAACCTCCATTGTTTTACCAACCTTCAAGCTTAAGTCCTTTCTTACCCAATGTATTTCGTG